>Ga0065711_1001093_pt1 | contig 53635 bp, 31 predicted proteins | sample Hoacrofraction12_FD_59098 | JGI IMG/M metagenome (GOLD analysis project Ga0065711, IMG submission 59098) | Hoatzin crop microbial communities from Cojedes, Venezuela - Epithelial fraction 12 v2 (version 2) | ecosystem: Host-associated > Birds > Digestive system > Esophagus > Crop | place...
ATTCTGTGATTCTGTGATTCTGTGATTCTGTGATTCTGTGATTCTGAGTGCACGGAGCTCTGCCTTGGGATAGATGGTGAGCCCGATGGGAGGTCATGTGTCTGGATTAGTAGGCAGAGCGACACGGTGACATTGCAGTGGGTGTCTGTTATAGATCGGGAAGAAGAAGTAGATGAGACTTTCTTCAGACTGCTGGAATAAGGCTTATGTTCCTAAGCCCAGATTCTCACTGGGACTTTGAACACCCTGAAGTCTGCTGGGAGGGCAGCACAGCAGGGCATAAGCAATCCAGGAGGTTTCTGGAGCACTTTTACAACAACTTCCTAACACAGGTGATCACGGAGCTGATGAGAGGAGATGCTCTGCTGGATCTGACACTCACAAACAAGATGCTTGGGGATGTGAAGATTGGGGGTTGCCTTATCTCCAGTGCTCATGAGATGGTGGAATTCCTGAGGTTCCTTCTCTTTGTTTCCTCCAGGTTCCTGAGGACTGGAAGAAAGCAAATGTCACTCTTGTCTTTAAGAAGGACAAGAAAAAGAATCTGGGAAACTGCTGGCTGGATGGCCTCACCTTAATCCGTGGGAAGGTGTTTGAGCAACTAATCCTGGAAAACATTTCCTAACATATTGAGGACGAGAAGGTGATTAGGAGTAGTCAGCATGGATTTATGAAAGGAAAATCATACGTCATGAACCTGATAGCCTTTTATGATGAGTTGACTGGCTCAGTGGACAAGGAGAGGGTAGTGGATGTTGTTTATCTTGACTTCAGCCTGGCTTTCAAACCTGTCTTTTGTAACACCTTTGTAGACAAGATGATGAAGTACAGGCTAGATATATGAACAATAGGATTGCCTGCAATAGGATTGCCTGAAACCTGGCTTAAATGCCGTTCTTCAAGGGTTGTGATCAGTAGCACAATGTCTGCCTTGAAACTGGTAGTGTACCACCATAGGTACTAGGGCCAATACTGTTTAACAACTTCGTTATGAGCCTGGATGGTGGGACAGAGTGCAGGCTCAGCAGATTTGCAGGTGATATAGAACTTGGAGGATTGTTTATTAGGCATGATGGTTGTGCTACCATTCAGAAGGACCTCAACAGGCTGGAGAAATGGGCAAACAGGAATGTTGTGAAGTTCAACAAGGGCAAATGCAAAGTCCTACATCTAGGAAGCAATTATCCAAAGCACAAATATAGGCTGCAGGTCAAGTGACTGGTAAGTAACTTTGCAGAAAAGGACTTGGGGGTCCTGGTAGACAATATGCTCTTGCAGCAAAGAAAGCCAAAATCCCCCTGGGCTACATTAGCAAAAACATTGCCAGCATATCAAAGGAGGTCGTCCTTCTCCTCTAGTCAGCATCTGGAGTGCTGGGTCCAATTCTGGGCTCCTCAGTACAAGAGACACAAGGGTATACTGGAGTTAGTCCAGAAAAAGGCCTCAAGGATGATTACGGGGTTGGAGCATCTGACATGTGAGAAGAAGCTGAGAGAACTAGGACTGTTCAGCCTGGAGAAGAGGAGGCTCGGGAGTGGATCTTAACAAAGTGTATAAATACTTGAAGGGAGGGTGTGAAGAAGAGGAAGCCAGGCTCTTTTCAGTGGTGTCCAGTGAAAGAAGAAGAGACAATGGGCATAAACTGAAATAGGGGAAATTCTGTTTAAACATAAGAAGACTCTATTTTCCTGTAAGGCAGGTCAAACGCAGAAATAGGTTGCCCAGATAGGCTGTGGAGTCTCCACCCTTGCAGGCATTGAAACCCTGTCTGGACATGGTGCTGAGCAACCCATTCTAATTGACCCTGCTCTGAGGGGCATTGGACTAGGTGATCTCCAGAGGTCTGCTCTGACCTCAACCGTTCTGTGATTCGGTGAACTGGGAGATTGCTCCCACTGCAGTCTCTGTGAGTGAAGAGTAAGAATTGTCATATGCTTACTGTTCCTTTAGGCCCTGTGGAAAAGAGAGAACAGAGAACAGAAGCATTGAGCAATGGTGTCTCCCCACTAAAAGATGGTGGAAATGCTGGAGGCTGTAGAGCTTCTACAAGTTGCCGCGTATCATAACTTCTTATTCCACCAGTGCCATCTACTGTATATGAACTAGAAACAAACACCTCAGGAAAAATGATAGTTTTCAGAAGTACGGCTTTTTGCGTATTTACTAAATCATCACATTCTGACTGGAGGAATTGCAAAGAACAGATGCTAACTGATACAGCAGCTCACACCCTACTGAGAGAATAATGCGGCAGTCCTTGCTCTACTTGCTAAAATATATTTAAATTTAAAAAGGCCTTACATTGTTTCATTTCTCTGTGTTATAATGAATGTTCATTTCACTAAATGATCCAATCGAAAAATTGGCTTTAGTTTTCACCCAAATTTCCTGAGGGCTTCAGAACAATAAACACTTTGGCTGCACCTATTGGCATTTACTGCACAACAGGGGCATGTTCCTCCCATTCTGCTACATTGAGGAGGAAGAATATTATCACCTACATATCTCATTGTTACTTCCGTTACAATTGCTCTCTTGTGATGCAATTCAGAAATGAGGCGTTTTTCGTTAATGTTGTTTACCATGGAAACTCATGCGAGATAATCTACGGCTGCTGCGTTTATTGGTAGTGGAGAGGACTTTCTTCTCAGTTATCACTAGGTTTCCTGGCACTATATTCTTCTGTTGTGCTCTTGGCTGCAAATAAGGCTAAAGCAATACCACTCATAGATGTGCAAGTACCTGTGCGTGTGTATAGGTATGTACGTGTGGGTGTACGTGCAAGCATGCACGTGCTCATACACACAAACAAGCATGTGTAAGCAGAAGTACGTGGTCAGAGGCAGGTCATGCTGCCTTGATGATCCAGCACAGGCCTGCTCTTGAACTAAGAACTGAACCTCTTCACTGTCCCCTGTTCATGGTGGGAGGAGCTCACAGCGACCTTGATGTCGCCTGCTACCCGGGGGAAGGCTCAGCAGAGCTCCCTCACTCTGGCCTGGCATAAGAGTGCCGAAGAGTGCAGGGAGGGAGCATTTCTTAGGCGAACAATACTTTTGCAGGAAAACTGCAGTTTTGCTTTGATTGAACGTGTTTGTGAAAAAGAGATTCTTTCTGAAAAATTGAGATGCTTTGTTCTGGTGTTTTCAAAGTGCTGTTTCAATTACGTATTCCAAAACCAGATTTCACTACTGCATTTAACAAAATTTATGTTGATTAATAGTAGTAATAACCTTACAAATATGCTAAAGGGAGAGAAAACACCTTGTTTGTGTTCAAGGAAAATTTTATTACCTTGGAAGCTTTTTTCACTTCTTCTGACTCCAGTGAGGGAAATAAAAAAAAATTGTTGGAATTTACTCAAAATGCTTTTCATTTCCAAAATGCACACTGATTTACCAAGCATTATGCTTGAGCTTTTAAAGTATCTGCATAAGGCTTAATTTTGAGCAAGTTTGACCTGGGTCAAGCTTGGCTAATATGGGCCTGCCATAACTATGCTGTGGTTTGTAGGGTAAGTTAGATGATTTAATCTTATTGGATCTCATCAATTATATTTTATTTTAGGCAAGACCTTACACCAACAAGTTTTTCTCCATCTACACTGGGGAAAAGGTGAAATTTAAACCAATTCCTAACTAGTGAAGCTTGGGCTACCTGCTCACTGGATACACAAAACCAGTAGTGCAGCTGCGAACTTAAACGTGGAGTTAGTGTAGTGCTTTAATGGCAAATCCATCCTTCCTATGTATCAACTGATATCAGAAGATAGCTCAGTTTAAAGTAAAATAGATACGAAAGCACCAGTGTTATAATTCACCAGCTAATGGATAGCAGACAACCTCTGAGTCAACTTCTGAATCTGTCTCTGCTGGTTACAGATGGAGTTGTCCAATGAGTAGTTGGACAACTGAAAAGTAAAGTCTTTGGTCCAGATTTACACCCTTCATCCTTTCCACAGGAATCATACCCATCTCTGCAAGTCCCTGTGCCTACCCCTGTGCGGTGTCCGCTGTCTCCTTTCCTGTTCCCACATTCACAGTAATGTAAATTTCCTCCACATCTCCCTTAATGTTCCCTACAGGACTTTACTATCACCAATAAAAGAAGCATTTATGAGAATTATGACAAAATGATAATTTATGGCGATAAAGAATGTCTTAAATATATGAGACATTTGTAATCTGATGCAGGAAGGTGTTTGAAATGGTAGCTCAGAAAGGTGAATGCTGCTTAGATCTCAGTGGCTGGCTGACACTGAAACCTGTAATTGACAACATCAAATTTGAATCTACTTAAATATTTAATTACTGATTTCTTACATTATATTAATCAGGAAACATGCTTCTTCTGTAACTCCTAAAATAAAGAGCTCAGGGACAACTGACTATAACATTATTGATTTCAATGTTTTGTTTAATCAAATTGCAGTTGCCAGGACTCAGAATACTCTCTCTCTCCACTTTCCACACAAATATCAGGATCTTTGCTGTGGATCAGAGGGTCAGGCTTCCTCATGATACAGACCCCTTGCCGATACGATCTTGTGCAATTGGTTTGAAATATATTCGTTTACTTGTCTCTTCATTTCTTGATTTTGAGGAAGGGCCGTTGTGTCTGGTTTCAGTTGATGGAGCAATCCCTCACAAAAAAAGAGTGTTTTTTCTTCTTGGATTCTTCTTTCCTTAAGGAATTTGTAACTCGCTGTGCTTTAATTTTGGTTTGTTTTGTTTCCTGTACCCTCACAATGCCCCTGCCGTGCTTATTCACAAATCTTGTGGGTGAGAATTCTTACTGTATTACCTGGGATACAGGAGTATTTTTCTGCCCTCTCCCTTTCATTCCTTTAAGATTCAGCCCCCCTGGCAGTGACTGAAGTGCATTCACAGTACATGTAAGGTAAGGTATTTCCTTCGTAGCTATGCCGGTACCTTGCCATCTTTGGCCTCAGGAAGGAAGGCTAGCACTGCAGTTAAAAGGGCAGTAGGAAAAGAGAAGAAATCTAGATTCTCAGATCCAGTCAGTTAAAATCTATTGCTTCACGTAGCTACAGAAAGATGAAAAGAATTCGTTTTTCACAAATCACTTTTTCTAATCTCCTTTTATGGCCTACATCTTACTTGTAATTTTTTTTAATAAAATTATAGTTTGAATGTATGGTTTTGCACCGTTTCACATTTTTTCCCCTTTTGACATATGATGCAGGGTCCATTTTCTGGAAGCAGAAGAAAATGGTTTCCTAATGCTGTTCCCAAGATTTCTGCTGTTCACAAGGCAATTTATTAGAGGTACTTATATTCTCTATTCTAATGTATCTCATATCTGGCTGGCATTCAATACCCACATCAAATATGGTTATTGATCAAAAAGATTGTAAACAAATCTAAACAATGGGTTTATTAATGCATCTTGTCAGAATGGAAATAATGAAATACATTTGACAAAGTAGATGGTGGTGAAAACCCTCATGTCTGCGTGGCCTCTCTTCTACATAGGTGTCCTGACAGAGGTTTATGGGGCAAAACCAAGGCTGAAAGATGGATCTAGCTGTTGTGGTTTTGACAAGATGGGCAGGGTCTTTGTTAATCTGTATATTTTTCTCGTATAGAAAGGTTGTAATTATTTCAGGCAGCAAAGGGTAACAAAACTTCAGGGTAAGAGATACATAGAGGGCAGCAGGGCAATCCGCTGCCTCTTTTCCAGACCAGTAGACAAGTCGAAACACAGACATCATGAGTACCAATTTTTTTCATGAAGCCAGTAATCAAGAAATGTTAAACTATCATTCTACCTCCTTACAGATAAGAAGAATCACAGGAAGTAGGTAAAGGAAAGATCAAACAGGTCATCTCGGCTCTCTACCAAAACCAAAACCAGAACCAGAACCAAAACCGAAACCAAACCCAAACCAGAACAAAAACATTCATTCTAGTGCATTGCTTTGGGCCAACTATTACTCAAGTTTTTGCTTAGACCCTGGTTCCTTCTAAAACCTTGGTCACCTTTCAAACCTCCTGTACCAAGGGTACTTTTAACCATAAAAAACATAAGCATATATAAACCGTCTGATGCAAATTAGTGGTAGAATTTCCCAAGTTTTCTGTATGTAAATTTTTGTTATAGATAGAGCATTAAGGAGGTAAAAATGAAAAGAAGCAACTCACACTGTCCGCTTGTCTCTTATTTATCAGACTGCAGAAGCACGTGAGCTGGTGCCTGTTTTTGATTTTCGTGGCTTACACACATTTTCAGGAATTCCATTGGCCTTTTAGCAAGAAACAGCAGAAAGCTGGAAGCTACTGAGGAATTTCACTGTTTTCAAAGTCCCAACCTCCAGGTGACACCAGGGATAGATCTTGTCAGGTGCATGAGTGCATCCCTAGGTCCTAACTGTAATGAGTTACCTCACGCAAGAGCCCTAAGTATGCACCCCTTCCCATGGCCCAGGAGCCTGTTTCGGCTCAGCCCTGGGCACCCAGCCCTGCCCTGAGCTGTGCTGTGGGTGTGCCTGTGCCCGCCCTTGTCTCCTGCCACTCCTGATGGGACACCCCAGCCAGACACCCGTCCTGGTCCAGTCCCATTTTACGTCAGTGATGCTGCCTGTAGGAACAAAGGCAATTATCTCAGTGAGCACTCCTGGGAAGACAACGCACTGCCTGTCAATATGTAACAGCTTGTGAGTACAGAGAAGTATGAGCAACCAAGCGAGGTGCTTGCTGTTCATTTCCTAAATACCTGGCGGTTTGTTATTTGATCTTTGTAAGTTTGTGCCTGGGTCATCTAATGAACAAGCAATGTCTAGACTGGTTACAGAGATTACTTCAAATCAGTACCTTGATTTTCACCAGAATATCTTTTCTTGTCTCTAAAGAAAGGGGCTCATGATCTTCTCCATTTCAAGTCAGGCTGACAGGGTGTTTCTGTGAAAGTGGCTGTTATTAGCTCTATGCCAGTATTTCTTTGATGTAATTGAAGCATAACATGAATGAGCTTTCTAGACTGACCTGATTTCTCAGTTACTATTTCTACTAAGCATCACCTTTATTGTGTAACTTTCATCAAAAGGATCAAACAAGAGACAAGCAGCTCACGGATTAATTGTTCTTTGTGAACTGCTTCGTGCACTTGGCTAAAACCAGCTCAGCTCTCACCAAACCCAGGTTTTCTCTGCAAAAGAGAGCAGCAAAACTTGTAGGTTGACCGATGGTCCAGGTTTTCAAGAGGCAGCATGACAGCAGCAGAGGAAACAAAGAATGTAATTCTCCAAGGGTCATTTCCCTGACTGAAAAGAGTCTTTTACTTACACTACCAAATTTCATTTTACGTAGCTTTGTATGTATGGGAGGCATTACCTTCCAAATGAATAGTATTTTGTGGGTTATTATCACTTCAGCCCCCTGAAGAGGTAGGCTGATTTTAAGAAAACAGCAGCTGCCTATAAAGTTTTACTTTCTTCTCCTGGGTTTTCAGCATTTGATTTTGTTTAATCACTCATAGTGCAAGAAAGTGGCTTTTTTGCATTTTAACGAATTTAAGTTTTTAGGGGGATAAGTGTACCAAGACACTGTTAAATGTAAGAATTATAGCATCATGTAACCAATAAGCATGCCTCTTAAGTTCCCGAGTTACAAAATCACAGTAGCTTATTTCAAAGGAGCGAAAGAAGGAGGGAGGGAGGGAAGGAGAAGGTTGTGATGTGTACTCGTCTTTCTGCTACCTGGTGTCCCCATTGCCAATGTAAGTAGCCTGAACTCAGGGATGTGATGTTGGGGCACTTGTAGGAAGAGTTCCAGCTGTCTTGTCTGCCTAATATGATCAAGTAATGTTTTTTTTACAAGGGGAGGTGGGGTGGGTGGAGGTTAGCGTTAGGCAAGTACACATAGATTGCATTTGTCCTCAAGGTCACACCCTGTGTGGCAGTGTAGAGGCAAGATTTGGTTTATTCTGTTGTAGCTGCTCCAGTTCGTAAAATGCACCCAGATCTGAGTTCAAGCCTTTACTCCAATTTGTATTTAGAGCATTGCTGAGGTTGCTTAGGTCCATTATCCTCTTCAGCACCTCTTGTAACTAATTTGGATTGCCATGTCTGATCCTGTTTGTTTCTTGTTTTCAGGCAGCTTCCTCTTCTATTAGAGCTCCTCTGAAAGCACCTGGACATAGGCAGACTACCTGCAGACTCTCATGGCTTCTGAAATTTTGGTGTTTTAGCATTTCATATTTCAGCGTTCCAGTCCCTCTAGAGATTTATTTCCTAAGTGTATAGTCTTTAATGCAAAAGTTTTTAATGGAATAGGTGCTGCTTTATGACAAAGCTGAATAATGACATATCTTGGAAAAATATGTATTACCCGTAATGAATCTTCTCATCTTTCATGATCATTAATTACTGGCTAAATTCTCAGGGGTCTGACTAAGAAAATACTTAACTGTCTGGTAATGCAGTGGCCAGCATAAAATTCATTACTGCTTAAGCATAACACATTGATCTCCAGGGTATTCTGTGAATAGTGTATGTCTTCAACATGTTTTTCAAAGAGGCTACACAGTGGCTTGGTGAGGCAATTAATTTACCATTTATTTTTCATTCCAGAACAGAATGTTTTCTTATCGTATTTTTGTAAATGGGAGTGAATAATTTAATCTTGGATCTATTGTTAGAATTTAATGGCCAGAACAAAACAAAAGCTCTACAGCCCCAGAGAGCTGACTGTTTCTTTTAATGTTTAATATGTCTTAACATCGATGCGTCAATATATATTACGAATATATGAATGAATAAATTAAGAAAACATACTGTCTCTTCTGCTATAGCTCATATTTATTGCAATGATTTATCTAATCTCCATAAAGTGCTGGTTACTGCTGCTGAAAAAACAGAATGAAGCATTCAGCTGCTATCATAGCTCCAGGCAGTTTTTTCACATCTGAATGCTAGGAAAATGCATGTGATTTTTTTTCTGTATGGGAACACATACCAGAGTCCAGTTTTAAGAATGCTCTTTGCACCCTGTTATTTTAGCATACATTATATGGAACATTTTCTGCAGAAATTTTGTCTTCTGAACCAAAGCTCTATTTTTTATCTAATATACTGCTGATTAATTCATTTTTTTTTTCTATTCACATTACAGGTTTTAATTGCCAGTAGTTAGCTGGTAAGGTGTCTCAGCATGCTAAAGAAGCCCTAGGAGTGTAGTTCAATTACCAGGGCTATGGAGCATGTCAGAAATTACAAGGGGAGATGAGAGTTTTATGATTCTGGATCTCAATGTGACAGGTAATAAGGTTGTTTCTGGGACAGTGTCACCTCTCACAACAAGCCAAGTGTACTAGTATTGTCTAATTGGTAGTGGAGAAGCTTTTATTGTCCTTTTTTTTTTGCACAGCTTAGAGTCTGTAAGCTATTAATTTGCTGGTGTGAATACTGACATACCATTCAGTGTTTGGCCTTCTCAAATATACAGTGCACAGCTGCACAAGGGCATGGAATAACACTCACTTTTCACCTTGTATGATAAAAGTGAAAAAGCATATTATAATGTACAGAAGCTGTTACTTTGATTGTCATGAATATGCCTGGAAACAGGGAAAACCTGAGAGAACTTATTGAGGATGCTGTTGGGACCAAAGTTGTATTTCATTAGAGACTACTTCAAAGTTCTGCTTATCCATTAAGGAGACTTAAATTACATGGCATGAGCTACTAACCAGCTGCACTGTAATATTATGCAAGGTTTTTGATTGCTTGGAGAAGCAACACTCTATACCATATTTAGTTATTTGTGATTTTATGCTAAGCTTTGCAATCTGGTGCTGTCACTTGTGGTAATGCATTAACAGTTTGAATATTTATGTCGACTCAGGCAGCAGCAATTTTTGTACTTTTGGACATGACAAATAAAGCATACTCCTCTAATAATGCATTAACTATAAGGTAATGATACTTTGTCTGCTGCTGAAAATCTACCTCATACACTGATATTTGCTGGGTAACTTAGGAATGCTCCTTCTACTCTATGTAATTTAATAGCTGGCATCAGGTGACTTTCTCTAAGGGGAACAGAGGAACAGAATTAGTGGCCTGTCTAATGAATAACTGGGGTAAGCTTTACATATTTCATTAGAAATAAAAGGCTCTTTAAATACTGCAGTAGCAAAATGGGGCCAGTCATCACCTGGCACTGTGTGTATATAGTGGGTGTCTGTCTTCTCTGTTTGAGTTTTGCTTCCAACTTTAGCCAAAAGAGGTTGAGGACTACCTTGTACTGTTTTTGCACCTATAAGAATTTGGTGCTGTCAGGAGCCAGTGCAGCATCAACACAAGCTGGAACCATGCTAGGTATTCCAAGTAATTGGCAGGTCTTTTTTGCAGCCCACGCTATAGCACAGATTGCTTTGGGCACAGTCCTTTCCTTACTACTAAATGCCTCGTGGCCAGATCACCCTTCATTAGAGTTCATGAATCAGATTTGGACAGAACTGGGGGACAAAGGCTGCATCACCAAGAAATAATTTCCACTTGTAGAAATAGAGACAGAAGTTATATAGCCCTCTTCTACATCCACATTGTTGGAGCCAGAACATAGGCTATGATCAAGACCATGAGTCTCTGTGTATAATTACCTTTCCTCCTTCTTTTGTTTTTCTCTTTGGACTGTGAGCTTTTATGTGCCTTTCTTTTTAGTCTGTTTAGTGCCTACCCCATTGATGGCACTGTAAGTATCTTACTGCAAACAGAAGACACTTAGAAGTCTGCTCACTATATTCACAACCACAGCTCCTCTGAAACTTTCAGCTCTCTCTTTGTTTCGGTCTTAATGCACAGCCTCAGACTAGCTTGTATGAACATGCACTAAGAGGTACTGGAGTGTGAGTCTCACCCTTTGGAGGCAATGCTTTACCTGCTCAGGTTTGTGTGAAAGCAAACATTGTGTTTCAGTGAAGTACTGCCGTCTGGCAGCATAGCCAATGATATTTGGGATTCTTGCACGAGTTAAGAGAGTAGGTTTTGGCTCCTTCTGTGGCTGTATCTGTTTCATACTTAACAGGCTGGAGCAGTGTGTCTTGTGAAAAAGAATGCCAAACTCAAGTAAGATGTGACATGCACTGTCTTCCCCTTCATACCATATTTTGACCGTTTCTTGTTATCTTACGGCAGCTTGAGGAGACAATAAGGGTCAAGAAATTCTATCTAGGGCAAACATAGTGTAGGGATACCCTAGCTTTTCCTGTTACTGGTATCCTCCCCTTTTCTTTTATGCTGACACCTGGGATGGCATAAGGCATAGGCCAAGTATCGGTCACTGACTATATCTACCTTCCCTTTCCTCCATGGATCCTCCTGGAGGCAATTGTTCAGATTTTTGCTGTTTGAAATCTGGGCCATTAGTTTACAATGTCATAGTATTTTCTGTGCTTGCAGCTTTGCCAGATTGTTTATTTTTCATATTATATTGGACAAAGCAATTTCAAACAGAAACCAGACTCTGAAAATCAATTAAATTGCCAGCATTAATAGGTCTGAGCTGGATCGTTGTTTATGTGAAGAGAAAAACTTTTCAAGGAGGGAAGAAGCAGGGTGAGTTTTCACACACAGGGCTTCCACTACATCATTCCACTGAAGTGTACAATGGGGAGAACCTTTGCAGTGCCCTTGTGAGATTTGGGCTTCACAGATGCAGCTTTCCGTGAGGTCATCACAGGCTTCAGCTTTCTGTGCTGAAACTTGGGCATCAGTACTAATTTCCTGACACCTTGCCTTTCTTTGCTGAGGCCAAACCACTCTGTTGTTATCTGTCCTCTTCAAGTGGGAAAGTTGTTTGACCCAACCAAATAAAATCATAGTGAATAAATCAGAGGTCTCCTATGGAGATACTGATGAGATCAGCTAAAGGCAAGGAAAATATAGACTAAATCACTTAGTCTCAAAGCATTCTTCCATCTTCAGACTTCCTTATTCAGCTACTTCTTTGCCCCTGCAGAACAACCGCTTGCTGAGGCAATTGGAGAAGACCTCAGTACTTGCGTGCTATGGAGAGTTATACTCTTCGTGGTTTATTTCCATTAAGCTGACTACTGGATGTAGGAACCTTTGAACTAAATTTCTAGTATAGAAAAAGCAAGAGTGATTTATTTCCTGCATTTGTATTTTAGAGATTTTACTGTTTTTCTTTTAGTCTTAGTTTTGTGCAGCCTTTCTTTCCCCTATGAATTATTGATTTTGTAGACAAATAACAGCTCCACTGCCAGAAGTTAAATGTCTTTGGCTGCCAGGCACATGAGCTGGCCCTCAGCTTGAGCTCTGAGAATCACTCAGGTAGAATTTATGAACAATAGAATTGATAGTCTCTTTTTGCATGAATACTTGCCAGTGTGGGTCAAATACCCAGAGTGTAGACTTTGAAATACATGTGCGTGTTGAAACTAAAAAATACAAGTCATCCCAGTGCCTTGGCAACTGCCTTTTACCTTACACCCCTTGCTCCCTGCCGGAGGTTTGGCTGCCTCCCTTCAAGTCTCCCGGGGAGCGCGCAGATCGCCAAGCAGAGCCTGCTCTTCGCCGTTAGTGTCGCAGGTCGAGTAGCAGCGCTTTGGAGAAATGGAAAACCCAGAGGGAAAATGAGAAGCAGGAAACTATTAGAGTTAGAGTGACAGGTGGACAAAAACGCGGTGACACCACTCATATTGCCCCTGTATTTTGGTGAGATGTTGTGCACATTGCAGCTCTCTGTGTGGGTGAATCTGGGTCAGGTGGAAAGCAAAGTGCTCTATTCAGAATAAGGCTCCTCACTCAAACAGAAAGGAAACAGTATAAAAGCCCAAGCTCACTCACACGTGTGACAGCTGTGGGTAACTGGGAAGATTTCTGCCAAGATAATTTTACTTTACAGCTCATCTGCCGTGGTGTATGTGTGGACTGAGTAATGTTAGTTGCAGGGTTCTTTTCAGTCCTCTGAAAGTGAAGGAAGAGATGTAGAACAAATCTGGATACAGATGTACTGCAATCGAAATGGGGAAAGCAAAGCAAAGCAAAGGAAAATCTACCACACCTGCAGGCTCGGTTGGCTAGGGGCCAAATCTTCAGTGGAATACTAATAATGTTAAGGAGTCGAGGAGGTTGTTAAAATTCACCTCCACCTTAGGTAAATTAAGGAACTTTCTAGTGGGTAAAAATTTTCCTTTGAACGATCAGTCTGAATGTGAGGATTTTCTTTTACTTCAACTCATGATCACTTCCAAACTTAAAGTGTCATTCTCCCTGCTTTTAAAGCTGTTGCTTACTCAAGGTTTTCTCACAGCAGCCTCACTTGCAAAGTCCATCTCCATCTCTTGTAACTCTGCTTAACCTCTTCATAGAATCATAGAATTGTGGAATGGTTTAGGTTTGAAGCGATCTTAAAGATCATCTAGTTCCAACACTTTGCCAATGGCAGGGACATTTTCCACTAGACCAGGTTGCTCAAAGCCCAATCCAACCTGGCCTTGAAACCTTCCAAGGAAGGGCAGCCACAGCTTCTCTGGGCAACGTGTGCCACTGCCTCACCATGCTCATAGTGAAGAATATCTTTCTTCTATCTAATCTAAATTTACCCTCTTTCAGTTTAAAACCGTTACTCCTTGTCCTATTTAGAATCAATCTAAAACTTAATTTCCAAATCTTTCCCAGTTGTGGAAGTATTAAGAACCTGCATTTTGTTTGGTGCTTGTTCCTGTATGCTTTCCATTTATCTTCCAGAGTACAGCTACACAAATGTTGTGGTGATGAACCACGCATGCCTTCACAGTTTCATAAGGTGAAATTCCTATATTTTTTGAGGTTCTGTTGCCATTATTCAGATCAACTCATGAGGTGTTATCCAAATACTGTAGTTATATTTGCACAGTTTCTCTCAGATCAGGGTGTGAGAGAGTTCAGAGTGTGAGTCGCTGAAGGTAAGCTGAAATTCACTTTCTGCCTTACTTAGCAATTGCTTCTTCATATGCCATTTTAGAGAGTAAATTAGCTTAAACATGGAAATTATTTGGGAACATAACTCCTACTAAAATGCAGTTTTCCATGGCATTTATGAAGCATCTCTTCCTTTTATAAATTACTGAATTTGTTGACAACAAATTATTATCTTGCCAGGTATTAAACCTCTGCAGCTGCCAGAAACTTGATCTGGATATCAGCATGCGCTCAAAGGGTCATCGGTATACAAAAATATTTTCAGTCTGGAAAGCCTACTGAATCACTCATAGGGGAGGACAGGAACTTACTTTCTGATTCCCATGGAAATACTGGCACTCCAGCATGTGGAGCAAGAACAGGGACTATGGATCTGGACCTGGACAAGCTTGAGAAGTAGGCCCTTGTGGACCTCATGAGGTTCAACAAGGCCAGGTGCAGCAGGGTCCTGCACATGGTCGGGGCAACCTCCTATGTACTGATATACAGGCAGGATTGAGAGCAGCCCTGCTGAGAGGGACTTGGGGGTACTGAGGAATGAAAAGCTGGACATGAGCCACCAATGTGCACTCATGGCCCAGAAGGCCAACTGTGTCCTGGGCTGCATCAAGAGAAGTGTAGCCAGCAGGGCGAGGGAGGGGATTCTGCCCATCTCCTCCATTCTGGTGAGACCCCACCTGGCGTCCTGCATCCAGCTCTGGAGCCCTCAGCACAGGAAAGACACAGACCTGTTGGAGTGGGTCCAGAGGAGGCCACAAAGATGATCTGAGTGCTGCAGCACCTCTCCTATGAGAAAAGGCTGAGAGAGTTGGGGCTGTTCAGCCTGGAGAAGAGAAGGCTCTGGGGATACCTAATCACGGCCTTTCAATACTGAAAAGGGGCTTATAAGATGGGCACAGGCTTTTTAGCAGGGCCTGTGGCAATAGGACAAGGGGTAATTGTTTTAAACTAAGGAAGGGTAGATTTAAACTGGATATAAGGAAGACACTTTTTACCAGGAGGGTGGTGAAATGCTGGAACAGGTTTCTTAGAGAGTTTGTACATGCCTCATCCCTGGAAAATTTCAAGGTCAGGGTGGATGGCGCTCTGAGCAACCTGATCTAGTTAAAGGTGTCCCTGCTCATTGCAGGAGGGTTGGGCTAGATGACCACTAAAGGTCCCTTCCAACCCAAACTATCCTGTGATTCTATGATTCTATGATCTAAATGAGTTTTTGTGCCAGATTTTTATTCTTCAAATACTACTGGTGAGTATAATGGTGACAGAGCTCTCTGTGATTGGCATCGTGCTGCCCTTGGTTCACATTTCCTCCCACTATTTTGCTAGACCCCTTGTCTTCATCCTTGTTATGCTGCTTGAGGTCGTATAGCAAATAAGAGGACACTTGTGCTAAGTTCATCATCAGGAAGACAATTGCCAGCTGACTTTCAACTCTTTCATCAGCTGTCTTCATCCACATTCATTCAAAGTTGCTTCATATATATATTCACCTGAAACTGCCCATTGCTCTCATGCTTGATAACACTTCCCTAAGCAGCTTCCAATACATTCACCCCCTTGACAGTTCTGCTAAACACACTCAGTTGAGTCACCTGCATTTCGTTGGCTGTTTATGGTGGCAGAATTTGAGACTGTATTTGTTGCAGCTTAAGAAAACTGAGTCCAGGAATGAGCTCTTAACAGGGATGGGATTTGTCTCATCTAATGATGGCCTGCTAAAATAAGACATGCAATCAGACCTAGTTATGTGAAGTGTCCTGTATCTTCACTAGCAAGGACTGACACTGAGTGATCTATGTTATCTACCTTCATTGGCAAACCTACCTCTCTCTGTGCTTTAGGTTTCCTAATCACTTTGTGATTTTTATACAGTAATTTTACTGTGAATATGCAAGTACCTCAATTGTCTGTTAGTATCTACATGTTTGGGTGAAAAACTACAGTGTTTGGAGTTTTCAAAGTGTTTTTCACTTTGAAAGATGCAATCTAAATTCCATATTCAGTTATCACCAGAATCTGTGGAAATAAAAGGAAACTGCACACAAAAGATCAGAGGGTAATGTAAAATGGACATGATATAAAAAGAAGAAGGTACATCAGGAGACTGAAGGGCACAGCTGAAGGACGGTAAAGAAAGAAAGCAGTTTTCCTCCCACTCTATCTTTTAATATTTCAATATTTAATTAAACATTGAGTATAATAACCCGTAATAACCATATCCTGGGCTAATAAAGTCCTTGGCCTTCAGCCACGGAATCTATTAGCCCAGATTGTGCATATTACCTTATAAACAAAAGGTGCCCTCAAGTTCTTATTATAATCAGGTTCTTGAGCTTTTAATTTCCACTATGGAAAAACTAATAGGAATATGTTCTGCTAAAACCAAAAGCAGTGAAGTATGTCAGAATAAGTAATCTGATTAGGACTTTCCAAAACAAAAATGTCCAGGTGGATGCTGTGTTTGTGTATATTGCTTTCAGATGTTCAAATAAGAGAGTCAAGTGTCTGTTTTCAAAGATATTGGAGAACTTTTCTTCCAGTCAAAATGTTGAACTAAGAAGTTGTGGTTTGTACTGGCCCTGTTTCTCTGACAAACATTCAGGTACTTTGGTGTGTTTGAATTGGCATAGTCTGAGGGTTTGGGGCTTAGTGCAGTGTATTTGGGCTTAGTGTACTGTATTTTGAGCAACCTGGTCTAGTGGAAGGTGTCCCTGCCCATAGCAGGGGGGTTGGAACCAGATGATCTATAAGGTCCCTTCCAACCCAAACTGTTCTATGATTCTATGAATGAAACATAAAGGACACTTAGATGCTCTTTTCTACTTTATCTGTTTAGTTTGCCTATCTTATTATTTAATATGGGCCTGAAAGCATGATAGAATCCTTTCTCTTAAAGTGATTTATTTCTTACATATTTCGATGATGATAAGGTCATATATTAGCTACAATGATCAGCCCTCCTCAATGTATTGGTGAAGGCTGGCATTTTTCCAGTCATATCTGATGTAGAACAGATTAATTTTACTCAGATAACATTTTTAACGTTTGCAGTTTTAAAGTCTTGACTCTTAAGAACAGGATGATAGTGGGACTGCTTGTTTTTAAGTTTCTTTGAAGTGTTTAAATGTTTGAGACTGAAGCTTTACAGAATATTCATTTACTTCACTCATGATACAGCACAATATAACTGGGAAAAAAGCAAATTATTAAGGGCACTAAAACCCCAATAAATTCTGTAAATAATGCTTTGGTTGAACAAACAAAGAATATTTAAGAAAAATCCTTTAGCTATAATATTTAAACACAGTAAAGGAAGACTGTGTTCCACTGAGCCTATGCTGTTGCCAATATTAAAGTGACTTTGGATATCACCTTCCAGAAATATGAAAGAGAAACATCCCTCAGCCCAGACTCACCTGAATGTGAACACTTACACACGATATCCTTTGTCTTAGTCTTCAAAACTTTTCTGTACACACTTATGTGCATTATCCATAACCCTTTCCATGACTGGCATCTGCCTCTTGAGGCTGTAGGAGCTCTCCCAGGTTTTGGACTCTGTTGTGGCAATTCACCAGCTACTTTCAGGGTTACTCAAAGATTGCTTGCTAAATACTGAATACAAAAAGTAAGTGTAGCCTAAGTAATTTGAATAGCTTCTTGCAACCAAAGGCAGTAAGCTCTAAAGATATTTTTTTACTATTTTCAATAGCAGAAAGAAACCCAGAAAAACATCCCCTTACTTCTCAGTTCTGGATGCTCACATTGCCTCATGTATTGAACGAAAGATCTCCTTTGTCTGTCATTTTTAAGCAAATAAAGCGTATTTTGTTCGTACAAGATTCTCATCTTCTTTCCTTGCTGCATACAACATGTTGGTGTGTCTCTTCTACCATCTGCTCTTTCATTATTTCTCTCTTCCTTTTCTTGCCAAACTGATGGAGGACTAAAATCTTTTTAAGTTGACAATTTGGAATACTTTTTTTTAAGGGTAATTTTATAGCTCATGGAAATAAGGGACTAAACCGCCTGTCCAAGAATTACAGATAGACCAGTAGGTACAGTGCAATCTCTGTATACAACTCCATCAATGATCCATGCAGCATTCTGCTATATCCCAGACTTCTGGGTTCATGAACCATATGTATCTGTCAGTACATGCTAAGTTTAGACTTAGAATATCTCTATCAGGCATTTCATAAATTACTGATTGCTAGAAATCAATTATAATATAAAAAGGGAAGGATCCTTCTCTGACATACTTTCTCAAATATCTTCCTAAGAATTTGCTGCTGGCTGGTTGCTGTTGGCCAAAACTTTATGGCAGGCATTAACTTCCTAACAGGCCTTTTGACCTTTTCTTTTACAGAATACACTGATCTATGGGTTAGTTCCATGTATAAAGTCAGCCTACTGGCCAAGGCAAAACTCCAAAATTTATCTTCTGCCATGACATAACCTAATTCTACATCCTTATTTCTGTCAGTTTGTGATGTTATTTACTGAGTGAAAGCGTTGCTCCTTACAACACGGAGCATTTATTCTTCACAAGTGTCTGTTTGTGTTTGCCTAGGCAAGAATGATTTAGCAAATCTATGAACCCCTGAAGAAGAAACAGCTTTGTTCAGATTCAGAAAGGGCTGTAGGCAGTGCAAATTCCACTCCGAGCATGAAGTTGCTTAACTGCAGATGCTGCAGGGCTCACCTTGGCCAAGCTCAGGTCCATATGAGTGCATTCAGCACTGACACGTTTTGTACTGCACAATTCTCTTAAACGTGTGGGAAGCTGACAGGGGAGACTTGTGCACTGGCCACTGCATATGCTCTTTGATGCACGCCTGTGTACCAAATGACGTGATGGATGCACTCCTCCTTGTGTGGTAGTGGAGAGCTGATCTGTAGCATTAAGCTACCACACTTCTTAGCTCAAGGATCCTTCATATCCGGTGCAGTTAACTGGTGGGTCCCAGGTCTGGCAGCAACCCTGCATGAGCATCTACTGATGCTGCCCCACCTGGTGTGATCTGTTGATCCCCTGGTATGCGATGGTGCTCTCTGCCAGGACTGCATGCTGCCGCAGGAGAATGTCATCCAAGGAGTGGCATCTCTGCTGCTGCCACAACGCCTTTGCACAAAGAGTTTTTTTCAAGGCAAGGGTGAAAGTGCATCTTACGGTGCACCCAATTTCTTAATTCAATTTTGCTTGTCATTGTGAGACACTTTCAAGTAAAAACTGGGTTGAAATAGAATATGGAAGAATTTCAAGCAGCAGAATTTTGCTATGAGTAACATAAACTGCAGTTCTGAGTTCCATTTAAAATTGGCTTTCTGGGAGAGGAGTGGTTGTAGAAGCTCATTTTTATGCAGTCACATTGTTGATTATTGTTTTTGTTGCCTTCCAAAAGTGGGTTATGTTTAATGTAGGTTTAGAAATAATAGGTGTAATATGCCATAAGTATCACTGAGCTTAAGTGGGTAAAACCAACCGTAGTATTTACTACAGAACATGAGGGATGTCTCCAGAATATACAAAATTATTTGTGGAGGCTGAGGTTATACACTCTGAAAGAATATTTCTAAGATCTGTCCACTAGAAGACCCTGCAAAGTATTACTTAAGTAACCCCTCCAAAGGGTGGTTGGCATTCCCTGGAGATGTAATGGCTACAACTAATCTGTAAGAGGACTGAGAAATTAAGTATTGATGTAAGGGTAGGTCTGACGTTGCACAGTGTTATTAAATTCAATTCAGTGGTGTTAATTCTATGTTTCACACTTTCTCAGAAGATTACACCATTATTTTACTTTCCCCAGCAACACGATCCTTGGATTCTTTTTACTCAGAAAATCTTGTGAAAACATATGAGTAAAACTGGGCATGTCAGGACTTTGCTTTGCTTTGATTTTCTTATGTCAAATTCACATGATAAGGTCAAAGGTTACATTCAATCTTCCTTTACAGTTTTACTCTGTTCTTAGGCTTTTGTGGAGTTGCATTAAACAGAATTATACTTCTAAAAGCATGAAGTTTTTAGTAGCATCTCTATATTTACAAGCTGCGTTGAAGTCTGCTTCTTGGCCTGAAGCCCATGACAGCTATTACATGCCGTCACACATTAACGGTGAATCACAGTTTGATTTTGCATCTGCTTCTGCCGCATATCCTTTCACTGTGGCATGCGTAAGAGAGGGCCTGCTGGCCTCGCACCCTTGCTGAAGTCAGGCCCAAATGCCACAAATGGGCCGATTCCGTTTTGCAGTTATCCCAGTGTAAATCAGACTAACTAGATTGTAAATAATACTGCAGCTCCTCAATGTGGTATTTTTACAGCGTGAAACCAAGGACATATTTTGTCTGCCCTGGGAAGTGGCATAAGGGTCTTGAGGATGCAAAATCGTGGAAAGCTGCATTAAATAGAAGACGGCAAAACCAACATGTGTCATCCATATATCTGCATTGCGTGGTCCTGGGCAAAAATTATCCCTTGAACTGTACCTGAGCATTGTCTTGAAGGCAGTGGTTGCCCAGTGTCCCAAAACAGAGCCAGAGGGAGGGGGACCCACTGATGGTCTCAAGCTCAGTGCTTGAACTCACTCCCTGGAGGAGCAGATGTGCTCCCATTCCTAATAGCAGGCCAAGCAGTAATCTTAGACACTCCTGTAGATATTTTTTCATTCTCATATAGACGTGGAAGAAAAAATCTTTATTGTGAGGAAGACCCTGGAATTATCTCAGGTTTCCAACACTAAGTCTATATTGCTTTGAAGTTTTTGCTTCCACCAGTGTGGAGAGATTTATATGTTTCTGTAATTCCAAAAGGCAATACAAATTCCGAAAATAGATTTCCCAGTCTCTAAAAGCAATTGTTATCTTGGAACCGGAGACAACATTGAATGATATATAAGTGAGGGACAGAGCGAGGCAGAGAGGGTGAAATTCATCCTGCAATTTTGCCTTCTGCTGCTGTGTGACCTACAGAAATAAGAGTGGGGTGAGAAAAAACAATTGCGTTGTTCATGCTAAATTAGTCCCAAGATGCTGCTGAGAAAAATTACTGACTGAACCACATGTTTTGGTAGTGATTAGGTAGTGTTTTGTTTTGACTAATTTTATGTATACTGGGAGCTGAAGTGAGACCATATGTTTTATGTGTTCTAATATCCTTCTCTTTAAATCTAAAGGGTTGGTGTTGGATTAAAACACCCTGCTTAAAGAGAGAGATAACTATCTAAGAAAGTGATATTTTAAAAGAGACAGACAAATTAAACTACAACCATTGGGGAACCTGTCAAAAGACCAAATTGAAGATGTCAGCTGATCTTTTAAATATGGAATGTTAATAAGTCCATACCATTGTTATGAGTACATGTTATTATGAGGGTATCTAGGTATAAAGAATCCAGTCATATAAGCAAATATATTTTTAAAAAATGCCAGAAACTGCTAGGAAGAATGATGTCTTACAATAAATCTTTAACAGAGTATTTGTGCATTTGTCACCATTCTTAAAACACTGCTCTCCCTTCACAGCCCTCTGGATTCATGGTCATTAATATTTGGCATTTTCATGGGGTTCCTTTGGAAAACATGAGAAACACATCTTCTCTTAAAAGTTTTGTTCTCCACCATGAATTTCTTTTCACCTGATACAAGTAATTCTGTACTTTTTTAACCTGGTCTCATCTGTGTCTGTCATTCACTTGACAGAACAGTGGGTTTAACATCATAGCTCAGCTGTATTATGCTGTAGTTCACGTACCAGAGAGCCATCAGCAAGTCCAGCCACAGAGAGCTGTCATAAACCTTGCTCCTTACTCTTCCTAGGGCAGCTCCTCAGCTCAGCTTCTTCAGTTTACCTCTATGATATTGAAATTTCAGATATCACTTTTCTATAGGAAAAAAAACACCCCGGACGGTGCAGCAGAGCTTAGGCTATAAGGAATATCCAGAGAAATAGGTCTCCAGATGGATGTCTGCTGGGTACCTAGTTTTTCTTACAACATTTCCCAATATCTGTATGGTTTTTGTTGGTTGACATGACAAGATAAAAACAGGGAAAAGGGAAGACTTTAATTACTAAGCTTATTAATAACTCGATAGTTTTTGAGGCTGGAGTTTCTATTTGGAAGAGCTGGAGGGAGGCTGGAGTGGAAAGGGCTGGACTCGACTGTCCTCAGATGGACATCTAGTGCTAGAGCCAAGATGACACGGGCTATTTATTGTATCTACATGGGGATGGTAGATGTGACAGGTGAGACTCAAGGAAGACCTGTGTCCTTTTGAAGATGCAGGTGCAGAGCAGGTGGCATATCCTGGAGTATCTCAAATGGTGCTTTGTTTGGGCAGCTAAATCAGGCCTCAGCAGCACATTCCTCAAAGTATTTTCTCCTCTCATCCTTGACTGGGAAGCAGTGCTAATGAGGTGGAGGCTGATACTTCTTTTCCCTCTCTTTCTCCTTACTAATGGAGCCACTAATGGCGGTTTTAGTTCTACAGTAATTATTACTCTGACCTGAAGCTCAAGCTCATTGAGTGAAGTCAACTAGTAATGATTTTCAATCACAAGTGATTTGAATGATTTTGCACCAGTGACCTAGCTGTTGAGGTGAAAGTTGCTATAATTATTCCTCTGAGCCATTTTCTTTCCTGTGAATTAGTTTATTTTACTATTCTTCTCACAGTTTCATAAAATAAACAAGAGTTGCAAGTCTGAAGGCAAGTCTAAATTGGTGGTTATTTAATCTCTCCACCTGTGTCTACACGTGAAATGGAGATGCTTGAGCTAACGGGGATCTGAGGTAGTGAATCCATCTACCACAATACTACATGCAGTTGAATACGTCCCACTACTGACATGCTGGTGAATGCGTGCCCAGATCCACTCTGTTAAAGTGTGCAAGAAGTTCAGTTGCAGTGTTGCCACTTGCAGTTGCAGATCTTTGCTAGTTCAGGTATCTCTCCACTATGCTCTATTTCACTGTGTAGATGCATTGTCTGTAACTTGTCCTGTGCCACCCTGAGTCCTGCACTGCTTTTGAACCCATTTGTTTTACTAATGTATCTGATGCTGCTGCACAAGATGTAGACTTCTCACATTGCCAGAAACCAGCTCTGACAGCCTGGTGTCACCTCGTGTTTGGCCAGTTTGGATTGACAAGCTATTTGTCAGCCTGACAGTGGCCATGGTGTGTGTGTGTTTTCATGGATTTCTGTGATGCTGGTATTCAAACACGAAGTCCTGCAAACATGAACTTCCTCTAAGCTACCTGTTTTTCAAAGACGGGAAAGACTACAGTTTCCAAGCTGCAGGATTTTCTTCTAGAAATTCATTCTTCTAGAAAGGTTCAGGCAAGATATTAACTTTCACATGTTTTTTTCCCTTGCCCTTCAGCATCTACTACGCCAGAGGATACCAGGCATGAACACTACTCCAGAAAGCACTGGCAAAGGGGTACTGATGGAAAATTTTGTAGACATTAAGAATTTACACGCATGGATAGATGTTGTTCTTTCCCAGTGACAAACCATCAACTTCCATCAGCTTTACCTTCCATTTGGAAGGTATAGCTTCTTTCTGGCTTATGAAATTCTTTTTGACTTACCCTTTCCGGCTTGTGAAGCTGTACAACTGTTTGTAATGCACTGTCCTGGCTTCCAGAGGAGTTTTTCGTTGTTTGTTGCAATTAATTTTTAAGACATTAGGGTCAGGATCTGTCAATACCCATAGAGATTTTAACTTCTGGTAAGTCACGCAGGCTTTGCAGGAAAAGCATTGACATCTCAAATGTAATTTTCTTTCTGGTTGGTTGGAGAGGGTCTGAAATGATACTTCATTGTATTGCTTTCCTTTTCATTCATTTCAGTAATAGCTTTGGTATAGCTTTGGCTCTTCATTTTTTTACAGCTGGGTGAGCCGACTGATACATTTAACAAAAAAGCGAACTTCAACCACTTGCCAACATGAACAGTGAGGGTGTTACTGAGGCCAGATCTGCCTACGATAAAACAATGGAAGCCCAACAATCCTGTGCAAACAAAGCCAAGCCAGTGAACCAGTTTGTAACTTACATAAAGAAACCACTGAATCAGACAAATAAAACAGTATGTGAACAAAAACTGGAGACCAGGATTCCTCCACTGGGGCTGGATATCATGCTCCCTTTTTCATTATCCTTGTCCTCCTAAATTTGAGGGTTTTTTTCTACACACTGGAACACCTTCAGTGGTAGAACTGACGAACTTTAACTACATATTTCCTCAGCTCAAAGTAATCTGTAGTAGTTTGGATGGAGCCTGAGAGACAAGTGTCCTGGTTTTGGCTGGGATAAAGTTAATTTGCCTCCCAATAGCTGCTGTGTTTTGGATTTAGTATGAGAAGAATGTTGATAACACTGATGTTTTCAGTTGTTGCCAAGAAATCAAGGACCTTCTTCCAGTTTCCTATGTTCAGCTAACGAGTAGGTGTGCAGGAGCTGGGAGGGAGCACAGCCAGGAAGCTAGTCCAAGCTGGCCAATGGAAATATTCCATACCATAGGCGTCATGCTCAATTTATGAATGCGGGTTGGCTGGGGGGCAGGAATCCACTTTTCCAGGAGTCTAAATTATATCCTTTCTTTTCCAGGAGCTTGATCTTTTCGGTGAATTCAGTCCTTTCTTTTGGGATTTTGCAAAATTAATGAAAGCCACAAGTTCCATGTTCTGGGATTGCTGCTCAGGGACTGGATGTGCAATTGGTCATTGGGCAGTGGGAAAAAAGTTGTAGTGTGTATTGTTTATTTTGCATATTCTGTTATTGTTATTATTATTATTACTATTTTCCTTTGTTCTTTTGTTAAACTGTCTTTATATCAGCCCATGAGTTTTACCTTTTGTCCATTTGTCCTCCCTGTCCCACTCGGGGGGGGAAGGGGAGAGTGAGCGAGGGGCTGTCTAGCACTGAGTTGCTGGCTGCTGGGTTAAATCACAACAAGACATACGGAGTTCCCCTGTTCAAGAAGAGGATGGATGTGAGCCTGTATATTTCATATGCCAAATGAGTGCCCAGAAAGGGCAGGGAGTTTGAGAATTAATGCCATAGACTAACTTTGGTTTACTTTTATCTTACATTTTTTTTATTGTTGTAGTGGACTAAAAAGTTGCCCTTCATTCAATCTGCTGCCTCTTGGTACTGCCCTTGATGTCTTTTCAAACAGAAAAACTAAATTTACACTTGTACTTGTTGATGTATAGCCCTCTAAAAATGGGTTTCCTGGGTATCAGCTTTGTGCAGGATGCTGTTGTCTTCTGTATTACTCCCACTCTTAAAAAAATTGTGTTTTAAATAATTTAACAAGCATCGCCAGATTTTTCCTGCAAGTGAGGATTATTCACTTTTATTGGGCAACTGAAACAGGTAACTCATTGAAAGACTACTTATGGAAATTTCTACCTACAGAGGATCCACTGAAAATGTGTATGTTTTTAGGATTCTGTTTGAATATCATTTTGTGAAGGACTCTTCAAATTTGGCCACATTCATTTCCAGGATGAAGGATGGTCTGAAGTGAAAAGTATCAAATGCTACAGATTTTACAAAGCTTGTTCCTGTTGCATGTCTAGGATAGTCTTAGATAGACTATGATAGTCTTGAAGTCAGTGAAGTCTACAAGTGTAGTCTATGAAATCTATGACAGCCCAGAAGTCTATGAGAAATGATCCATGTAAAAAAAAAAAAGGAGATGGCGGCATGAGATTACTGAATCTTTATTTATTCTGTAACAAACACATTGTGTTTTTACACATTGGGAAAATTCTTTTGTGTGTATTGGACTGTGCTCATTTTTCAGGTAAACTATGTGGTCCAAGAAATTTTCTTTGAGTATTAACAAAAGCCTGTGTTGACTTTTGTAAATATTCATTAAAATCAGGACCATTTTAGGCTTTTTTTTTCCTTTTTTTCTTTCCAGTAGAGGTACTTGAAACACCCAATTGCCAAAGCAAGCTAACTGACATTTCCTACAGTGTTTTTGCATCAATTTCCTTCAAATTTCCTTTGAAGTTCTCAGTTCATACATGTATACTTGTGTACGTATATGTGTGCTGGTTCACGCAGACTGGAGTTAGTACATTTCATTAATTTAGGTTATTTTTCCTCTTCTCACCAATAGCTGGTAAAGAATAATATTTACTTAATTTACTTCATTATTGTAGCAAAGGTGTGGATGTCATAGGGAAGCACGCAGGTCATTACTGGAAGGGTGGAGGAGAGGAGGAGAACGGAGGTGGTAGCAGAATTGGACCATGGAAACCTGAAAGCCAAGAGAAGAGTTGGATGTAGAGAAGGCAGTGGCAGTGAGGCTCATGGTGACTTTGCATAGCTTAATTTCATTCAAAAAGCTATGTACCAACATCTTAAACTTTTTATTTTATACTACAATCATACTTCGGGACTTTTTCAGGTCTTGTAATTATCTAACAATTTTTAAAAAATTAAACTTCTAATATTTTTAGGCATATATCTCAGAAATAATTTATTCAATGAATAAATTCTCCATCCAAAATTATTTTACACTGAAATTGTCTCCATGTCTGTGAATTAAATAGGCCAAGATCTCCCCAGAGGGAATTTTTATTGTGAATCTGACTATCTCATCCATTTAAAAATGGCTTTTTATAACTGCCACTTCATTAAATTGCAACTTCTGCATACTGCTAGAGTTGGTGCTTCAAGCTGGTTAGTCAGGAGCTGATCCTGTAGCCTTACTTATACAAGTAATGTTACAAACGTATAATCATTCATTGCCTATGTAAGATCTCCAGCTCTACAGAATGATATATTTTGACTAGTTCAATAATTATCTGTAAAAGTTGTTGCTCTTTTATTGTGTGTGATTCTGTTTCTGGATTTAACTGTGTAATTCTGCACATGTATTAGTACTTCATTAACAGTCACAATAAATTGTGCAGCTGGAGTGAGATAATTGCGTCTATGGGGCGTAGCAAAATGCTAGATATGCCGATTCCCTGAGGTTATGATTAGTCTATAGGAACCATTCTCCCTCGAGTCTTCTTTTGTTATTAGTGTCTTTATTGTAGGTAAGAGTCAGCTTAATGGAAAATTCGTACTTGCAGTTCAAAAACTTCTTAAAAAGTTAGGTGAGAGGTAGGGGAGTGAAATAATTTAACTCCTTACATGGCACACTTCCTTGTAGCAGAAAGTACAAATTAAAGTATAAATTAAAAATCATTCTAATGAAACATCTGCTGACTTCTGCGAAGGATGCTACATGCCTCTGAATGTTCCTATCCAGCTTCAAGAGTCATGCCACCAATCTTCCACTCAAGTGCCTCCATCAGAAAAGGGGACATTCTCACAGACAATTATAGAAGAATGATATTAATTCCCATTTGGTGTCAGTGGAAATGCACAGAGGGAAGTCAGATCTCTTCAAAGTAGTTTTTCTACTGCATTTAAACTTATTTCTTATTACAATGGGAAAGGCTGTGACCCTCATGGATACAGTTTTCATGCAGAAACTATGCCACCAATCCCAGTAGATTTGTGAATGGTTTACACCAATGTAGCTGCCAATAATGATTTAGAATTGTGCACAAGTTCAGGTAGGTTGACAGACCAGATTGCATAGAAAGAGAATATGAAGATACTTTTGTGGGCTCACTATTTCTTCTTGATTTTGTAGCTGAAATGGAGATAAATTTGCAATTAGTTCAGGAGGACAAACAATTTCAACTGAAATCTTTCCATCACTACGCCATCGAAACAAAGAGGCTTTTGCTGGAATAAAGTTAGAATATATAGAATATCCTGAGCTGGAAGTGACCCATGAAGGTCACAGAGTCCAACTCCTGACTCTAGACAGGGCAACCTAGAAATGAAACCATGTATCTGAGTGTTGTCCAGACACTCCTTGAACCCTGACAGGCTTGAGGTCATGACCACTTCCCTGGGGAGCTTGATTCAGTGCTTGACCACCCTCTCAGTGAAGAACTTTTTCCCAATATCCACTCTGAACTTCCCCTGATGCAGTTATAAGCTATTCCATTGCATCCTATAACGGGACATGGGAGTGGAGAGTTCAGCACCTCCCTCTCTGCTCCCGCTTATGAGGAAGATGTAGGCAGCAATGAGATCACCCCTCAGCCTCCTCTTTTCTAAGCTGAACAAGCCAAGTATCCTCAGCTTCTTCTTGTAAGTCATGGCCTCTAGTGCTTTCACCCTCTTTTTTGCCTCCTTTGGACACATTTTAATATTTCTATATCCTTATATTGTGGAGCCCGAAACTGCACACAGTGCTTGAGGTAAGACTGCACCAGTGCAGAGCGTAGAGGGACAATCACTTTTTTCAACCAGTTAGCTATGCTGTGCTTAATGCACCCCAGAACATGGCTGGCCGTTTTGGCCACCAGGACACACTATTGATTCATGTAGAGCTTACCATCAACCAAAGACATAGTCATAATAGTAATGAACTTCTCACTGTCTTCCATGGTAGTTGGTACCCATCCTTAAATAGGAGGAAGCAAGAGTTTGCGTGAAGTTAAAACTGACAGCAGAGCCTGTCTCCCAAGACCATTCAACAACACATCAGCAGTCACCGAACTCAATAATCACTCAAACTCGGAGGCTTTATTCAGGTTCATTGATGATATTGATGACTGAAGAAACTAAATCACAGGATGATTCCACTTCCATCAAATTATCAACTGTATGTGCTCTGTTTCTGGCAGCTGGGTTATAACCTAGTCATATACAGCAGCTCAGATCCCTAGTTTGCATCAGTGAAAAGAGTAAAAATCATTGAAAAATAAGAGTAACCAAAGTTGTGATATATGCCCTTGTAGTTTTGGTAAACAGGTCTGCAGTAGGATATTTTCTTTATGATTTCCTGACTCTGCTGGGACACTTGCCAAAGGTAATGTTTTATTGAGAGATACGAAGGCCTTTTAATTAAATGTTCAAATGCCAAAATGTTAGGGTAGAATTGTTCTTTCTTTCCAGTTTCTCCAAAGAAGACAGAAGGATCCTATTAATATTACAGAAGGAGTGAACACTTAATGAAGGCAGGGAGGAAACATTGCCTAGCAAATAAAACAATTCCTGGGAGGACAAAAGGCATTTGAATTTTTGCAAAGGTTCTTCATTATTAGTGGAGTTTTTCTTGGCGGAATACTTGGAACCATGCATGTAGCAGCCCCATGCTTTAGGGCCCATGGAAGTTACAAAGAAGTCAAGAGATGTACTACAGTTTATTTAATCCTTTTACAGCTCCATAAATAAGTGTCAGAGTTGTTGAGAACTATTGATTTTTTTACGGTCTGTTGAATGATAGATTCTCACTTTTCTCTGTCTCAGGAAGAACGTTTCACCGAAAAGTCATATTTGTACATATCCAGGAGATGAAATACAGGGTAACAAAGAGAAGCAGAGTTTATACTTGGCAATAAGTGCAGGTAAACTGCATCTGATACATCTTCAGTTGCAGCAATTGTTGATAACCTTCACAACAACATTAAGCAGTTTTTTTGTTTGTTTATTGTCTTTAGAACCAATCATATAAAAACAGCTCTAAAAGATACAGCTTCAAATGTGAAGTTTGCCTCTTGGCTTCCATGCTGACTGGTACAAAAGCTAACCTTTTGAACTCGCGCTTCATTACCTCAGAGGGGCATGAAGGCAAATCCCTGGAAGTTAAGGGAAGCTATTTTCTTCCAGAATCTCCCTGTTTCTCATAAACTTCTTACACAATGCACAAATATTCCCAGAACTGCACAAAAGTTCAGGCTGGCTGGAGCAGTTTGCCTGGTTTTGACATGGTTTTGAGAGGGGGGAAGTGTCAACATTATGATTGATTATGATTCCTCATGTGTGGATGGCTTCAGTCTCAACTTGTGTTCATGGGAATCTCAAAAAAAAAAAAAAAGTATTCTTTACTTCCAAAACACCTACTGCTCCATTGTTCTTAAGGAAATTCATTCTATTACACCTGGGGTTCTTTTTGTACCTGGCTTCCTTACAATTTTATATACCAATCTCACATTTTCTTCATATGAAACTACTTTACAAACTTGGTCTTTTGTCTTTTCACACATCTTTTCACAAAAGCACAGCACAGATTTTTACTTAGCATAAATGTCAGTGCTACTTGTTTGTCTTACTCGCATGAGCAGCTGCAGTTGAGTAAGCAGAGAAACAGAGGGACACTGTAATAACATCAGCACAAACATCTCCATACTGCATGGTACCCGCCACCACACTTTCAATATTCAGCTTTCCCCTCCACTAATCAGTTGCTCTGGGAGTGACTGGCAATTCAACTTTAGCTAAAAGCTCTCACTTCCCAGTGAAAAAAAACCAACATAAAATCAATTTTGTACTTTGTCTACACCCCCGCAGGCCTGTATAGTATTTTTCTTCCTGTTGAAAAAATGTATTCTCTTCTCCTTGAGACAGTACCAGAGAGAATACCCTCTACTACCTATTTTGAAAGTAGGTCCAAATGCCAAGGCAGTTTGGTGTCAGAGTTTGCCAAGAGTTTTTTTACAGTGTTAATTCCCATTAAGGTTATCTCTTCTTGTTTTCTGCCAAATTTTCCTCGTTCACCAGTAATACTGGTTAGCCTTCTCTATGTAGAAACCCTACTATATGGGCAAGGGTGGCAAAACATGGCCTGCAATAAAGAACAGATTATTCAGAGGAAAAAATCAGGTGATTGAACTAACCAGACACTAATGACTAGGTACTAGGAGTACTGATGGTTGAACATTCAGAAATGAATTCTTTATCTCAGCCTCACGCACAATACTCAGGTACATGTTGTGTAAAATTAGATACTGTATTATCAGTCCAAAGTTGAAGTGCTGTGTATAATGCCCATGATAGCTGAACAAGCTCTTGATAATTGAGTGGTTATTTGGAAAATGAAAAGCTTGTAAAAATCTCAGAAAAAATAATGCAAACTTTTTGTTATGCACTTTCATGATGGTTAGCAAATCGATTAACATGTTAATGTGTTAGTAATTCCTATCTGAATAGATCTGGCTGAATAATAGTTGCAAGACATCATTCATTTGTATTGCTCCAGAGAGCATACACTGTCTGAATTCTACGTGTGTTCATTAATTCCTTTCCACTTCACACATAAATATGGTACTTGACACACTGTCCTTAGTGATGTATAATAGCAATTTGCTTCTGACCTCAAGGTCGTTGTCTTTTTTTGTGTGCTGCAAGCTGAGATTTCAGGAAGCCTGTATGAATGGTTGTGGTAGAACTGGTGCTCTATCACAACCCCTGATGCTGTGTGATAAACAGTTAATTACTTCTAAGGCTATCCTGTGTTCAAAAGATACAGACCTTTAAAAGTGTATTTGCTGTGCTACATGTATGCCAAACTTTATTTCATGGACTGGAAGGAGATATCTGCCTAATTCCTTGTATACCAAAGCAATTAATACCCAGTTCAGGCTACTCTTTGCAAATTTAAAAATTTGTAAGACTGGTTGATGCTTACTTCGAACTTCCAAGGCCCGAGTTTCATAAGTAAGTAGGCTCAGACTAAGGACTCAGCTGACAGAGACTGGCTGGAAGTAAACGGAAAACCCTTCACTGGGAGGGCATAATTTTTTGTCATAAAAATGAGTTTACTATAACCATTGTATTTAAAAAGAAGACTATGGTGTGTAGCATTTAATCCTCATACTCACAATTCAGTAAATGCTGCTAAACCCCTGCGTGAATTTGTAAGCTAGAGAGTTGTAAGTGCAACAAAGAGGGGAAGCAAACTCTGTCGTGTGGGCTGAAGTGATGGCTAGCAGCCCCATCCCAAAGGACGTTCCAGATACAAAGAAGGAGGAGGGTAGCAGTGCTTGTTCCCTTCCCAAAGCCTGCTCAGTACACGTACAGGTTGCAATTTCTATCTGCCCAGAAAAAAAAAGAAAGAAATAAGGCAACTGTCTGTTGGGAAAACTTGAAGAGCTAGGAACAGTGGATTCTGTTATTAATTATTTGATCCTGCTAGTGTAAAAAGTGCAAAGAAGCAGGAGAAGATATTGTTTACTGAGAATCATGCACATTGATGTGTGAGTCTGCTCCACTTCATAAGTGATAAAGATGAAATTATAGGCAGTAGTTCCAAGAGCTGTCACAGGAAAGAAAAAAAAAATCTAATGACAAGGCTATAACAACAGCCTTCAAAAGCCTCCAGCAAAGAAAGTTGGATTTTTTTGGTTTAGTTCGCTATGCCATGTTAATCAACTCTGTACTTGCCTTCAGCTTTGCAGTTACGCCCTGCCATCCACTCCCAATATGTGGGAATGACTCCTCCTTAGCCCTCCCAGGGCATCCTTCTGGAAGGGTTTCCAATTAGGATACAGAATTTGGAGCAAAGGGCTTTGTCTTGATTTCAGAAGAGATGTAATGGACCTCTTCTGACATCTGAGAAAGGCTTCCTAAGGATCATCCTCGAACTGCATTGCTCAGAACCCAGAGAAACAGCACCACAAACTATTAAGATGCGTGAGTTCAGCAGGCATGCATCCGACTTCTAGCTCTGTAGGCCTCACGATTTTCTCGACAGTTGTTCTGACTAATTGAAATTTGTGTGATTTTAAAGGTTTTAAAGTCTGAACCCCATTTTGTCATGTGCATTTCAAGCCTTCTGTGTTTTCAGATATTTTCTAAACTACCTGATCATCTCAAAACTTGTGCAAAGAGGCTGAAAGCCTGCTAGAGTGGAAATGGGATGGAGACATTCTGTCCCTGACTTTTCTAGCATATTTTTAAGTACATTGATTGTCGTAAATCCATCATACTGGTATTCCATTAGTGTGGAACTGGAATTATAGTGCTAGGACTGCGTATGCTTCAGTTTGTGAATATGAAGTTTTTGTGGTGGTGGGTGTGTTAAACCAGCAGTCTAAAAGGCAGTAATTGGTGATAATGTTAGTTTTCCTATATTTCTCCAAACCAAAATAAAATTGAGCTTGCTGGAGGAAGCTGCATGGTGCAGCTTTCTCCTCAGTGGTTACTAGGAATGGCAATGGGTGGAGAATTATGTTTCTAAGGGGGAAGAGCTGAAAACTGACCCGAAGAAGAAACAGCAGGCCAAAACCCCTGCTTGAAGACCAGATCTTTGTCACTAGAATGACTCCACGCTTCTTGCTGTTGCCATATTTTATGCACGATTACAGGTATATCCCAGAAGCCTTTCTATGTCTCCTACCACTTCTACTCTGCTGAGCTCTAGGCTTCCTTCATTTGTGGAGGGTCTTACTCTCACTCTTTGCACATTTCATGGACTGTTTATGATTGAGCTGTTCCTTGAGCAGACACCATAATTGAAACAAATATGTGTTGATAATATTTTATCATCTTAGGCAGGTATAGATGATCCTTAAATATGAAAGAGAATAGGCAGGTATAAATAATTTTTAGATGCAAAAGAGAAGAAACTATGCTTTTCAATCGTTGCCTGCCATGTGAGACAAATCCACTTCTCCCTTTTGTCCCAAGTTGGTTTTCACTTACTGGAATGTGCAATCTAAACTTGCAATAAGAACAATTCAAATTTCATATTGTTTTTTATGTTCCCGAGTGCTGTGGTCTAGTATTTCGTTCTGCCATTAGTTTTCAGATTAAGGAAGAAGGTGTTTAGAAAAGGGGTTTCTCCAGTAGTAATATTAAAGATGTCTTTACAGGCAACATGAGGACTATTTAGAAGGACTGTTGGTAGAAAAGGGGAGGTAGCATAGCAGTTTGTTTCCCCCATTCTTGTTTACATTCTTGGTGTTAAGCTCCTGAGGTGAAGGAAATAAAATCAAGTCTTTTTGAACTAAGTATTATTATTTTTGCCAGACAATGGGAATGGTTTCTCAGCATGGTAAAGGATTTGCTGGTAGCTCTTGAAAGGAAAGAAGATTATTTTTCAGCTGCCTGTAGATTTCCTGGCAACTGTCCCTAAGGAAACTCATGGGCTTCCGAGATATTCCTTGACTTGGTCTAAAAAGTCAAATAATCTCCCCAGGTGTTGCTCAATATGGAAAGAAACACAGAAAATTCTCATACTGGTGAGGAGAAAAATTCCTAGGAGTGTGTACATGCTATAAATTTTGGACTATTTATTTATTGCAAAAATAAAACCAAACCAAGAAAAAAAAATGCTTTCAAATAAAAATGTTGCAAAGTACTAGTACTTTGCCTGGGGCTGGAAATTATGGTCAGACAGAATATGGGAAATCACTCGAGTCCTTCACAGTTTTCAAATGAAGGTTGGTTGTTGTGTTTTCCCCCCTCCAGTTTTAAGACAGCTCTCCATCTGAGCAGTTTTCCAAGATGTGGGGCAGTAGGGCTATTTGGGAAATCTCAGAGCACTTTGTGGAAAGATGAAGTCTCTACTACCCTTGTCAGCATGGTCCCAGTGCTGCTGGATCCCCAACACCAGAGTCCTGTCATGAGCAGGGTGAAAGATGTCATCCTTGTTTACAGACAACTAAAAACAAGATGTTTGCACAGGGTTTCCTTGCAAGTTGCTTCCAGCTGTTTTTCCTGAATTCCTTTACAGTCTTTGTGCAAGCCTGCAGAACAAGAGGACACAAGCAAGCATTCCAAAATAAGTATTGATGGACAATTACAATATTGTCTGCTGCCAGACAAGAATGTAAACTTAGGAGAATGAATGCTAAAGAACCTCAGTGGGGCATGTGTTCCTTCTCACGTCTATCTATCCTCTTTCACACCAGTTCCATGAAGGCAGCCTGAGGGCCCCAGATGGTCTGCTGAGCTACTCACATCTGGCTCTTCTTAAGGGAATTACTCTTAATGAGCCGAGCACCTGGGAAATTAGAAGGGAATACCTGGAGCGATATCTTAATTTCTTCATCCATTGGTAAGGGAAATATGAGAGCCTGGAAGTGTGAGACTGCAGTCTGGGAGACTGGAGGAGCTAAGAAACTTTTGTGTTCTTCAGTGCCATGGCATGAATGGCCAAGTCACTTTGATCACATCAGGAGTCTGCTCTTGCAGATCCAGCAGCAGTGAGACCATGTTAGTGAGGGGTTCCTCTTCTATTAGGAACTGTCTTTCACATTCACAGCTCTGAGAAAATCTTGAAATATTTTAAATGCAGTGCAATTTCCCTGTGAAATACACCACAGGGAAGGACTTCATCAATTTTACAGAGTGGTCACAGCACAGGCAAATCACTGAGAGAAGGAGAACGGATTTCATTTTTCCAAAATGTAGACTTTAGTAATTATTTCCACTGATGCAGAGGCTTTGAAAAAGCATGGTCTTGTAAGCACTGCAGCCAGACTGAGGCACTAGAGTCCATTTCAGTCATATGTAGAATGCAAACAACAACTTCAAATACGGTCAAATAAAAGTAGTATTAACCTCTTATCTACAAGGCTCTTCACTTTCATTCTCCTGAGGTTTGTCTGCTTATACTATGGGGTATTTTCATCTCCCAGGGTGACCTGGGTTGGGGAAGTCATTAAAAATATGTGCCTCAGTCTTCCCATCGCAACAAATGGTGATGACAACGTTTATCTACTGCACTGTGGCTCTGTAAAGCTTAATCAGATAACATTTCCAAAACATTTTGAAAACGCTGTAAGATCTTCAGTTGCTGGACGTTACCAAATAAAGGCGTGGGTGATATCTCTGGCATGAGTGGTGCAGTGAAAGAAGATGTTCTACTTTTGACTGAGATATCAAAATGTCATGTTGCACCAGGCACATCTGTGAATGGTACCAGGTTCGTGTATGATGCCATATAGTTGTATAGCCTGTGTCTTGTACAGTAATTCCGTCCTTAGTGTACTATGGATTACATACTTAGGGATTGATATTACTTTTGTGCTGATTTCATGCCACTGTAATTCCTTCAATTTCAGTTACACCTCATTTACAGCAAAAAGGATAGAGGCTGTACAAACTCTGTATGTGGTTTGCATTCAGCCTGGCAGGATTCATTTTTGTCTTTATGTGAATAAGTCTTTTCTATTTTCATTTATTCTGTTCAGAGTTAGCATGCATAGGTGTGTTCTGTTGTTACTTTCACTATGGTGGATGGCATTTGCTGTTGTTAGTGTTTGTTGCTGGCATATCTGGCAAAATGCAAATGCAAAAGCCAGGCTCTGGAAGGATGAAATGACTTAATTGGTTTCTCTTCTAAAGCATGCTTTCACTTTTCCATACAATCACATTTTGCTTCTAAATTTATTCTGCTTGCACAGATACACACACATTTTTACTAGTCCCTTAGAGCTTTAACAACACTTACTAAACCCATCACTGTGCTTTGTGCTTTACATCAGCCAAGAAGGAGTGAAACTCCGGCAATCTTCACAAACTCCACACCACATTTATCCTTGCTCTTGCAGTCTGTGACTATTCTGGCAATGGCCCCAAAAGCCATCAAAAACCCTGTCTTGCTTGGATTATTAAAACTACCGAGGATCTCTGCAATTATAGCTTGGAGCTCTTCTGCAAAATCAGACATGTTAAAAGGGCTGAAATAACTACCATTTACGATAAACTGGGTGGGGAGGAAAATGATTAGAAAGTGCTAGTCCAATGGTGCATGCACTCAGCCATCTGCTACAGGGACAGCGAGCTTTGGAGGCGGGAAAGAAAGGCTACTTTTCACTTTTCTTCACATTCATGGCTTGCCATAGTGCCAGTGCACAATGTTCTGATCCTGTTCTGATCTTCTTGTGCCTTTTCTGAGCGAAATGTGTTTTTTCATGTGATGAGAATCGACTTTCTGGTTCTGGTATATTGCCTGAGTTAATTCATGATCTTCAACGATTTGAAGCTGTGAATGAGCAACTCCCCACTTACCTCTCGCAGGTGCAGAGCAGCATTTCCAACTCTGAGAAGACCAGCTCAGCTAATAGTAGAATTTGGGTCAACTTGCCGTTTCTTTAAGTGGCCCAGGATATACTCATCTTTTAATACTTTGTAAGTGGATTCAGTGCAGAATAGCTAAAACAAAGTGAAATGACCAGCAAAATGATGGGAGAGGTTTCCTAAAGATTGCCATTCTGGAAGTTCTCAGTTGCCTTACAACTAAGTAAAATAGCACTTGTAAAGTCCTCTTTGTTCTGGTATTGAACACCATCCTTGCTCAGTGCCCTAACCTTTGAAATGCTCAGTGTCTTCTGTTTGCAGCCCTGTAGTCTGCCTTTTCTGTAAGACCTGTAACCTTTTATGTAAGATGCTGTGGCAATATTTTCCTTTGTAGTTCTCACGCTGTTGTTGTTGTGCTGTTATTCTCACTATCTTACACCTGCAAAGCCCAATGTTATTGTTATGTCAGGTTTCTCATGTGAAGCAATTGCCACCTGTATGCAACTGGCTCTTTGTTACTCATGTTTTCTTCATACTTGTTTTGAAACTTTTAGTTTACAACCGAGGAAAAAACAACACTTGGTGAATAATGATGTAGATAATAATAATTTAAATAGCCAATAAGTATTACTCAATGATGCGCATGCACAAAGATTGACTACAGATGACTGGGCAGCACCTGCACCTGATCAAGATGTGCTCCAGTGGTGCTAATAGTGGGAACAGGCATGAGAGGTCCTGATGAAATGTATCCAGGATTATGGGAAAAGCCTGGCGAAAAATCGCCACCAACATTTTTGATGATAACTTTGAAGTTGGCATAGAAGAAGACCCAACAAAGAAGACTATGTGCATATAAGGCTGTCTCAAGATCCTTTTTGTAACCCACACCAAATACATGCAAAGGAGGGATTTAAACTCAGGGCAGTTTAGTTATTGATGTGAGCTGATGGACAGCATTAATCTTCAGAAATCCCTAATTCTTCATTACAGGAAGGAGGCTCAACCCAGTAACCAAGGTCACCGCAGTCAGCTTCAGCACCGCTGGTGCAAGAGGGGAACCACCTTGGTAAAAAAGGAAAAATTGGGTCCATGGTAGTGTTTAGTAGGATAAATATGACTGCTCTTACTGTTAGAGGAGAAGGAATAATTCAAGGGAGTAATTACAGCTAATAAACTCTGTAGTCCAACCTGATGGATTCAGAATGTTTTTCCCTCACCTCCTTAGAAGAAGACCACCTTTCAGGTAAATCTCTGGCATTGACAGATGTTTCAGCGTGGTTGATAAATTCAGTCAAGGAAGATGTATCATTTTTAATGGTAGTTTTCAAAGTGTCAGGTGTACAGCTGGATTCAGGACAAAAAGTGGACTAATCAGTAATCTGGTGGCAGGCCTGCACAGGTGTTACGGTCCAGGAAGATCTGAGCCTTAGAGATTCGTTGTTATTCCCAGAGTGAGATTAAGACACAAACAAGGTCAAATGCCGCAAATCAAATAGGTTTATTGATCACTTGTTCAAACAAAGGCACGAGAAAACAGCGACAGGAAAGAGAGGAAAAGATAGGAAAGAAACCAACCTAGGAAGCAGTCGGGATAGAGTCTCAAGAGATAGTCACCACCATGGATCCAGCAGCGTCTTGTTGGCCCGTAGCTCCTATAAGCGTCGGTGGTGGGGGTCTCCATAGTTCCTGTGAGCGTTGGTGGTGGGGGTCTCTCCGTCATTTGATTGCATGGCCTTTTATAAGGTGTTCGGAGAGACGGTTCCCTAGGCAATGGCACTTACCCCATGTTCCGCCCGTCCCGTGCACGTGGTTTTTTCTCGGTCCTGGCTCCAGCAGGTCGGGGAGGGGGTCAGTGTCTAGACACATCCTTGTCTAGTTTGTATTTGGCTGGCCTGCCAGGGGGTCCTGCAGCAAGCTTTGCAAACAAGCTTTGAGGCAATTTTCTTAAGATACGGTCTCAGACAACAGGTAACCCAAGATGTACAGTAAAATAATGAAAGTTCCACTGTCATTTCAAATCAGGCACTCTGCCCTCCTGAATTTAGTGAGGAAGGAACTGTACTTTTTCATCAATGTTTGGTAGAGCACTAGGCAGAATGGAATTGCGAGGCTTGTGTTGAATAGATCTACCCAAAGGCTTACCAGTCTACTTCATGACAAAGGGCTGGATGGCTTTGACATAAAAAAGTATATACACCCCAAATGTCCACAGCTATTGAGACAAGAAGAGTAGGTGATTTTGGTGCTATGAGTCCTGGCATGGTACACTGCTTACACGTGACTAATAGAATCAGTGTAGCTGCTGCTTCTATTTCCATGTTGACACGTTCATTATCTTTTCTGCTGATACCCAACATGGATAACTGGGTTATCAGTCCTGTTTGTCTAATAGTATTAAATAAAGTGCCTTGTAAATTCCTAAAGTATGGAATGTACCTGGAGTCCCTTTGTGGCTTCACTGAAATTTCAGTTTACTTCGGATCTGAACCCCCCTTGAACAACCACGGTATGGCTAAGCAAGCCGTTCATGGAAAGCCATTAATTTCTGCCATTTCTTTTCTGCTTCATAGCAGACATTGATGATCACCTGTCCCTTATTTAAGTCAAGAGAAAGGATGAATGTTGCTTTTGGAGTTGCTGTCCTTATGTTTTCTTCACTTTACATGTCTCTTCTTTCCACAGAATAAAAAGCAAGTAAGCAAGCAAGCAAGAAATCCAGAAACCAGCTGTGTATCTCTCAGGTTTTTGTTTTTCTCATCTAGTAAGCACAACTGAAAACAGCATTCACTACAAGTCTCACTGAAGCAAGCCTATCTTCTTGGATTAGCCCAAGTCTAATCTACCATGCTGATAATATTTTGTCTTTTCATTTCAATGCTGCTACTGCAACACCATATGTCTTTTACATATTTCTGTTTATAAAATACTGACTTTTAGTTCACAGACTCTGTTGCAAGAAAAACAGGCAGATAAGACAGGAGAATACAAGTTCTGAAAGAATAAGTGGGAGACAGGCAACAAGAGAGATGTTGTTTAAAAGGACACAGATATGTTGGGCTTTTGTTTGCATTTGGAGAAGAAATAGAAGACTAGCCATTTCTAATCCTATGTCATAGGTTTTCTTTTGCATTCACCAGTGTTATTTAAGGTATGTATTTTTACTCAACCTGGGGCATTGTTATTGCAGATGACTCCACTCACCTTCATGAAAATACTTCCAGAGGATTTTCCCGTCTGAAAATTTTATAAACCAGCTGTCCTAAAAGCATCCCTTGTGAACTTCCTTACTCAACTTATTTTTTGGAGTCCACCTCAAACTATCATCTATGAACTGTCTTCCTCTGAGGCTTGTAAAAATAGGATTGTCCATTACATTAACTTTTAATTACCTCACAAAACTAGATGCTTTGAATCTGTCCTCTGGGCCGTACACAACATCTGGGAGACTCACCAAGTAATGTGTCTGAATGACCAGGAAGATTAATACTGGAACATAAAAAGCACCCATAGGCACTTTGCATTCATTATTATGGAATACTCTAAAGAGAACTTGTGAGAAATATAACATGAAAATAATCTGTAATCTTGCTGTCTTTGCAATAAATACACTTTGTTATTCTTCCAAGCTACAGCAAATGATACGTTATTGTCACTCAAACTGACAGTTAGCAGAGGGAGGCTGTCACCAGTAATCACAATTGCCACTGGCCAGGTGGCAATGTTACAGCCATTACTCTCCACTGCTGTAACTGTGTGAGGATGGATGGCATGAGGTGTTCTTGATCAAATTTCAGGCTGTAAGATAACCATGAGGACTGATTTTTTTTTTCTATAGGAAGGAAATAATTCACCCATTAGAAAGATTATTTTTTTCCTGAAGAAGACAATGCTATGAGTCCAAAAGGAAATTGTTTTTTTGCCAATCTTTAAAATTACTAGACTAAGTAAAGAGAGGCCAAGCAACAAAAGATGAAGAAGCTGTGGTAGAAAAAGAAGAAGAAAAAAGAGGACTACCCTGAACCATATATCTCTGCAGTCTCAGGCACACAGAGTTGTGTTTGCAATAGCAGCACATTCCCTTCCTCAGTTCTCCTGGCACATTGATGATTTTTAGCTAACAGTCTTAAATTCCTCTATCTTTTAAGGTAAGTAGAAGCCCGGAAGAGAAAACCTGACAGATCTTAAAAAAAGTCAGACAAAGTGATGGTTCCCGCTTGATTTTTTCTTCAAAATCTTGTCTAAATTCAGTAATAATGTAAAAAAAAGGAAGTCTGAACAAGTATCAGCCTGTACACAATCTGCAACAACTCTGGGCTCAGGCCTTCTGCCAGTGTCTCTAATGAATTCCTGTTTTCCATCTGCTAGGAGGCAAAGGATGAGGAGAAGATTTTATGCAACCTCTGTTACTTGGGTCTATAAATGCAGGCAGATATTCTTTCAAAGTTTCTCTGAGGGTCACTTTGTCTTAAAGTTTTTCTGTTACTAGAAGCAAACATCAAAAACCCAAGAAAGGTTTTTCTGCAGTGATTTCACATTTCCAGCTTATGTGGCAATGATGGACCTTCCATCCCAAACCCTCTTGAGACACCTCTCATGAGCTCACTCATGCTCTCTCACTTTCCTCGTAGCTCTGAGGTTCCCTTCCAGTTTGATTTACAGTGGACATACGTAATCCACAGATAACCCCCCAGGCACGTACCAAAAGCCTTTGGTTATGGAACAAGGCAGTGCTGTGACCGAAGCCTGCCTGCGTGTTCTTACAGTGACAGGTCGGAGAGAGGAACATCCTCAAAGCTGTGACTTAGTTTACAGCTTTTAAACTTGTCGAAGCAAGGTCTTTTTTTCGTCACTTCAAGGATGACTGCAAGAATTTGGAGGCTGACATTTTTTTTGGCTCTGCCCTGTCCTGCTGAGGAACCAAGGCCGAGAGGAGTTACATGGAAGTGTGCAGGGGCTGGACTTTCAGCTATTTACTTCTTGCCTTTTTTGCCCCACGAAATGAGCCTTGAGCCAGAATAACTGCAAAGTTAGCAGGATTACCTTAATCTCCTGTGCACGTACCCTCTCTTGTCCTCTGTTCTCACCTTAGCGCACTGTCTTGCACATAAACTGGTCTCTGGCATGATCTCCATAGCATGATAAACTATGGTTCTCCTGCCTGCTCTGCCTGAAGATGTAAAGTCTTGCTTAAGACCAGCAAAACCATTCATAATTTTATTTTGGGAATACAACCACTTAGCTACCACAGGAGAGGGAATGTCTCAGGAGGGCTGAGAGCATCTCCACTGGGTGCTTAGCAGCTAGTAAACACACAGCTTCTGTAGCTGCCTGCCTGGCAGTACCTTTCTGTGTAACCTGAAGGTGGAAAATGATATCTATGAACTCAGTCACCCAGAAGAGAATAAAACTAATTCAGTTTATGTTTCTCCTGTAGATTCATTCTGCTTCCTTGTTTATGTCCGAACAAAGTGAAGGTCAGCGTCTGAGTGGGATCGATTCGCAGCTCTGTGAAAGATTCCTGTGCCAAATAACAAACAACGCAGCTTCGGGAGTGAGAAAAGCTAAAGGGTTTGCTCTTCAAGGCAACATGTGTGTCCACTGCGATGCTTAACAATTTCAATAGAAGCTGAGGGAGCTGAGGACTTTGCAGAATGAGATCATGACACAAACATGAATGGGTGGACATGAGGTTGTTTATTATTCCAGGTATTTATGTGCTGTAATCACTGGGCTTCTGATTATTCCTGATCTCTTCTGACAATGTATGTTATAAGAGGTGTTTCAGATTATGGTCCAACAGGGGCACTAATTCATATCTGAAATGCCTGTACGTGAAAACCTGAAATAAGGCATTTTCAGAAGCACCTCCTCCCGGTTCTCTGCTACTTTCTAAGACTGAAAATGTGAAAATGTTATGAATGTGGGGTTTTGGTTTTTTTTTTGGTCCATCAGCATCTAAAAAATGGAATGCTGTGCGAAACAAATGAAAACGAACAAAAGATCAACAAAATTTAGTTAGGCCCTAAAAAGGCTATGTTTAGATGTGGGCAACCAGTTTGTTGATACCAGGTTTTGACCAACATGACAAAGTTGTTTTCTGGTTTTCGGATAGTTTACTTTTGTACAAACAGATCAGAAGTCCTCCTCGCAGCCCTGGGGAGGAACTGCTAATTGACTCCATTTGTTGGAAGAGCAGGATGACTGCAGCCTCCTTACAAACGTGTGTCACTGCCCAGCTCTCTTTAGTAGGCTGCAGCTTTTTGAAGAAGACTGGAGGTGAGGAGAAACAGTGGATTTGCTCCAAAGCTTTGCCTCTGCCTGATGTGACATCTTGTTTCAGCAAAGTTACTTGAGAGATTGTCATCCCCAGAAGGTGGAGAGCTCCTTGCCACCACCCTCCAACCAGGTGGAGGGTCCTTGGATCCTCCTTGGATCTGCCTGCTTCACTCCTTGCTTAGTCGGCCCCTAATTCCTCCTAGACATACGAAGCCAGACACCTTAAGGAAATTAACTGCTGGGTCTTTGCCAGCCGTTCTCATATTTTCACAGGGAGCAGACTGGCTCAGTTGGCTACCTGATCAGCGTGTCGTCCTCCGTCAAAGAGTAACGACAAACAACCGATCGGGAGCAGGGGAGGGTGAGTGCTTCACTCGGCACAACTCGGACCTGCTGAGGATGTGTCCAGAGGCAAATGCAGATTCCTCTGGTGGTACAGGGAAAATATTTCTAGTGTTTGAGGATGAAGATTCATATTCCCGGAGGAATAAAAGAAACCCACAAAAATTATTTGGAAATAATGTCGAAGGAAGTACCAGAAATAAGGAACTCTTGTCTGCTCCAGAATTTTACAGTGTCCTTCATATTGCTGCTCAGCTCCTGCAGGACTGAAGTCAGCATTCCTGAAGCTGCTGGGGCATGAACTGTGGCCGTCTCTCTTAGGCCAGCCACAGCGACAGGGATCCAGCTTACAGCTGTGGATAGTGGGGTGCATTTTTCAGAGGTCTGAAACAAATTGGAAAAAACCCTGTTATTGGCATTAATGCACTGAAAAGATAAGGAAGGTAACACAGCAGTATAGCCAGAGTTTCAGTTTGGAAGCTCTGGGGCTGGGTTAATAACTTCTCCCAGCGAGTTTCCAAATCTTTCTTATCACAGTTTATAAAGTAAGTTGAACCATATGACACATGCAAAAGGAATACAAAGGACCTGTAGAATGACTTTGAGTGGTGAGAACAAACTTACAAGCCCTGGCAAAGGGTAGCAAACATCTGCAAGAATAACTATAAGAAGGCAAAGCCAGACCACCAAGTCTGTACATCAAGAGGCAGCAAGAGGCAAGCCTATGTCAGGGGAAAAATTTCAGGTATACCAGGAGTAAATCCAGAGCATACAGAGAGAACAATGAGATCATAAACATGCCAAGTAAAGCCAGTACTCAACAGAGAATTACAATGGTAGAAGGAAAAAGTTGAGATTTTCACAATCAGGGGAGAGTCCATTGTACAAGTGTGATAGAGAGAAATGCTCGATTGTTCTGAAAATAGAGGCAACATTGCCTAGCTTTAGGCAGCAGTTTGCTGGGTTTCAGGATCTCATTCATGGTACTTGTAAATGAAGCTCTTCTCCTGCTTAATGGTGTTGCATTGTGTGTGTACCCATGGACAGCATAAGGAAATTCCAGATACCTGCATGAATGCTGTGGATACTCAGCACCTCTGGAAAAACAGGAGGACAGGAAAAGCCAAGCCAGGTGAGACCTGCAATCCATCTAACTCACTGTGGTACCTTTCTCTCTTGTCAGCACTGGATGCTTCAAAAGGAGACTTGAGACTCAGATGAGCTGACAGACAGAGGGTACACACAATACTGTTGTGAAGGATGCCATCATTGCCCTTCCCTTGCCATCAGCAAGAGATTCCAAAATAGTTCCATGAAATATGGTGTAACTTGTGACATTCACCTTTTAAATGCTTGCATGAATCTGTTGGTGTCTCCCAAGAGGAACGATAATCCCCAGTGATCTTTAAGGTGAATTGCAATACTGGCTGAGCAATGTAGATAAGAAGTACACCAACATTTTGCTGTTTACCAGTTAATGTCTGCATTTAGGACAGCAGTCACAAGGATGGGGCTGAAGATAGACGTCTGAACAGGTCACAGGTGCTGCTCTTGCCTGGGGAACTCCAGAAATATAAGTTGATGTCTCTGGCCCTGGGCCTGCAGACACCAAGCTTGGGATGGTGAAAGTTGCCCAGCACAGGGCTGAATTCTGGTAGAGACCCAGCTTTGATTTTCTTTTTATTTGCACTGGGGCTACTGAAAGCATTGTCATTTAGCAGTAGAGGATTGAGGAGACCCTTGGGATGAGTGGAAGAATCCGAGTGATCTGAGGCATGGTTAAGTGTCAATGTAAGTATTTTGCCCTCTCTTTCCCTTGCCTGCCTTTGGTAGCTGTCGTTTTAAAGAACATAGAAACCAAAAGAAGATGATAATGAGAAAGCAAAACTAGGATGCTTAACTCTGAAGGACTGCGCTGCCATCCTCTGAGCGAGATGAATGGCAGCCAGCTACAGATTAAGCATCTGAAAACCTATCCTGTAAACTCAAAAAGCTAAATCTAAGAACTTGGAGCTTAATAATTTACAAAGAGAACTCGTGAATAATTTAAAGGTTGCAAGAGAGCCATTCCCTGGCCTGAAATTAGTTAGTCTGGTTGCCTTCTTGTACTTGTCAGGCTGGCAGCTCTTCCAGGGAGGAGGGCTGGCTGTTGTCTGTGCTTGTTCAGTAAGCAGTGGAGCACAAATGCTAGGAGGAAATAATAACAATAAATCAATGGGGCCAGCAGCTAACAAATAGTAACTGCAAAATACAAAGAGGGGTACTTCTAGAGGATTCAGGGAAGTGCAAGCCTATTTGAAGGGAACGATCAAAGCAAGATAAGATTTCTTGACTTGTTACATGACCAAAGATGGGCCAGTTTTCAGAAAGCACAGATGTCATATCACTCCCAACAAGATGATTTCCCTGATGATACCAAGCCCTCTTCCAAGGCATGGGGCTCTACATACCCTCAGTGCCACAACCACATGGATTCCTTAAAGTAAGAAGTTGGAGGTGCTGTCATCCTTTCTGTCCACCTGGCTCTTGAGGCAAATGGTTGTGATGGACACTGCTTGTGGCATGATGGTGCTTCAACAGAAGTAGGTACTGGATAGCAAAAGAGCCAGCCTGAAAAGTTTCAGTCTGGCAAAGTTTTAAGCAACCAAATAGCCAGGAAAAAAAATTATCAGGAAGCCTTAACACAAGGCTTTGCTGCCAGCATTGCCTGTAATCCCATTTCTCTTTCCTTAGAATAACAGAGGTCATTTTTCTCAAAAACAAGCATGCCTTTTTTCTTACAGTTACAGGAGGAGAGCAGCCACCAGATCCAGCCCTCTTCCTTGCTTTCCCCTGGATCCCTACAGTTAGAGCATCACAAAATATAAGTTTTCACCTTTCTTGAGAGGTATATCTACTTCTAAGTCAGCAGTGAAAAGATATCCCAGCATGAGAAGAGCAAGCATTCTTTTGTATAAAATGTCATCTTTTAAATCAAAAGTAAAACCAAAGTTTGAACAGTTGTGTTTGGTAAAGAAGTGCAAGTATGCTGTTTGGAGGTATGCTTGGTGTGACCTGATTTCACCAGTTACACTTTGACTCAGTTTCACACGTTTGTGCAAGGCTGCCAAATCTTTGTGCATGAGCCCGTCCATTGCTTGTTTTCCTTGTTAATTATTTCTGGACACCTTTCACAGTTTCAGTTGCTTTAACAGAATCAGAGAGTCATTTAGGTTGGAAAACACCTTTTAAGATCATGGAGTCCAACTGCTTTGCAAAAGGATAGGCATCCCAAAGGTCATCATTGCATTTCTTTGAACTTTGTGAGGGTGGGTGCTGGTAAGAGCAGTCCTGTTGAGGCCCTGACAGTGTGACATTGTCCTTTACTGACACCATAAAAATTCAACAGGAGAGCTGAAGTATAAATGTCCCGATTCTGACAAGTTTCACTGGTGCTTGCAGCTTCTTAGGGACCGAAGTCAGTCAGCTACAATATTCAAGTCTGACAGTAATTAGACTTTATTAGCATCTCACAGAACCACTTGTTCCTTCCTAACGTCTCCTGAAATTGGAACCTGGAATATTTTCCAGCTGCTGTCCTGAATATTTATGTGCTGCTGCTCCCCATGTGTGCATTCAAATAATCTCTGTAAAAAATGGCTGCCCTAATATGTAGAGAAAAAGCCATCTTTATCACATATCTAAAAATATAGCATGTTTTTAGTATTGTTTGTTATGTAAATGTCACACAATGTCAATATTATTATGGGACAGACGAATAATATGTGTAGGACTTGTTCATCAGCTGTTGGCAGATAAAAACTGGAGTGGGTGGACATGAAAAAGCACCTTCAGATGTTGCCTGCTTGATAAATATTTGGATTGTAATTGCACCTCCAGAAATCAGCTCTAAAAATAGAGCGAGACAAAAGAAAAGGAGATGAGAATAAGAATTTATAATAGTGTTTTGTACAATGTCTCCTTCATTAGCATCCATCTGGACAGAACTGATTAAGTCTCTTAGAACATGTCACCAGGCAGGAGAGACAAAGATGAAAGGCTATTCAACAGCAGACAACCAAGAAGTTGTACCATCGGCTGAATGAATGCCTAAACCCTGACAACTAGCAGGCTGCACTACGTTTTCCCTACTTTCCTTCTAACTGGTGCTGTGACATATGCGATTCAAAAAATGTGCTGTTTTCAACCAGCACTTCTCTGAGATTCCGCTTGCCGTGTAATGAACACACTCAGGGGGCAATGCACAACCTCGTCAAAGGCTCGATCCAGACAGAAGGGCCAAAGTTGACAGAGGCACTTCTAAAAGACCAGGGGGAAATGCATTCTCTACAGACAATTAATTAGAAAAAGTTGATGTAGTATTCAGGCTGCTGTACTGAGCTGAAAAACAAAACAGCAGAGGATAGATTTTTAGGCAACAGGCAATTCATTATCTAACACATTTATGTAGAAAAGATTTACTGTCCATAATAATCTTTTTGGATTAATGGTTTTAATTAGCAGAAAAATAGCAGATTCAAACTGTTGAATCATTCTACAAAGATATCCCACACTCTTTGTTAAAGCAGGTGTTATTAGATTTGAAAAGAAGTCAGGCATGGAAGTATTTTTTTTTTTTCGCTTTGCAAGATCTTTCCCTAAAATATCAAATTAGAAAACAAGCTATTATAAACAAAACCTCTGGCAGATTATGCATTCCGAGCTGTACATGCTTTGTCTGAAATCAGATAGAAAATTTGTCAGGAAAGCATCAGGAGAGTCACTGTAAAACTATCTAAATCAGAGGAGGTTTCTGCAATTTTAGCTTTACTTTCTGAAAAGCAAGGTCTATGTAAACTCTCTGTGGCTGAACCAAACCCAGTGTGAAGCCTATAAGTCTTAAGGATAGTGGAGTTCCTGAGTTTTCTCTAAAGGAAAGCTTTAACATAAATTCCTCATCTTACTGGATACCCGAGGCACCGCCCAGGAGATGTGTCTGTTAAGACCCCTGAGAGAGAGGAAAGCTTTGTTTAGAGCTTACACTTTCTTGGAGGCTACAAAACGCACACGAAGGGAAACTCTGCCTATGAGGAGGCATCCGTCTGTGCCCTGTGGAGAGTATCTGCAAAGCTACACAGGAAAAAGTCATTCTGAAGATCCGTGGTGAGGCTACTGAGTGCTCGGGGATCACTGAGCAAGAGGAGGATGGCGCAGGAGCCCATTCCTATTTTGCTTTTGGGATGGAGAGCACGTTTCTGAGAATGGCTGATTTCCAGGACTTCTGCTGCTGGTATATCAAGCTGAGCCAGGAGGTTTTGGAGTCCCTTTCTGCCTTGCCAGCAACTGCTGTGAAGGGTTTTATTAGTCTGGGCAGTGTAGCAGAGTTTGGCTGCAAGTAGCTGATCCTGTTTTGGGAACTCCAGCAGTTCCTCTGGCTGACCCTAGGCATCTCCCCTACCCCATTCCCTTCCTTAGCAGGCTTGACAGCTTTCCCCGTCGGAGTCAGGCTGGGTCGCTCCCAGCTCTTCTCACGCAGGCTATGGATTGTGCTAAAACTCACATTTTTCTGAACATATGTATCTTGATTTCCCATCGAAACAAGCCTGGGATGATCCCTTCTTCAGCCCGTGTGTCTCTCTCCCTACTCTTAATAACTCTTGAACTCAGGAGCTGTTTCCAGCCAGTTTTGACAGAAAGACAGAGGTCTCAAAAGCAATAATGTTTTTACCAGTTTTATAAAATCAAGCTATTGGATAGATGAGAAATGGGAGTATGAACACTTGCAAATTCACCCCTGGCTTATGTCTGATCCCTCTGGCTTACTGGCATCACTGAGCATGCCAGCTCAAGGATCACTGCCAAGATATTCTGTGGGAAGACATTGCATGTGTTTGTGGTGTTAATGGAAAGTTGTGTAATTTGGCGAACAAAAACAATATCAGAGAAAACAAATGGCAATCAATGGAGGCTTTGTCACATCTGATGCTCATGGAATTATTTATTCTGCATGAGTGAAAGACCAGTTTACAGCCAACATTAGAAAATGTATAACTATTCAGCAGTTCATCTCAGTCTGAGAAGCTGTTAGTCAGGTTGTGGGCCAAGGGAAAGGTTTCTTAGCAGAAGTACTGCACCAGTAACATGATCTGCTCAGTGCTGCGATGCTAGACAGGCCAAAATTACAGTGAGGTGTAAAATAAGGGGCCTCTGTGTTGCTAACTGTAGGTTTAACAACAAGGGGGAACAACTGGTATATCCTGAACTGGGAAGTGTCACTGTTGCATTGCTCCTACATCTGCTGTATTGTAATCGTAAGGATTGATGCTCTAATGATGTATTTTACAGATGGGTTGTTTATGACACCATACATCAGGGGAATGAAACCCTTTAGATGATCTCACTGTAAATATCTCCCAAGCAGGGGCATTCTGCTGATATTTATTAGAAGATTTGATTGTGCTCAGGATGGGGACTGGCCATTTCTGTGAGCAATGAGTGCTCTGAAGCCATCTTTTTCTACATATAGACCCAAAATTGCTTAGAGGGTGTTCTGTAAAGAATCAGCCGCTCTATTATCCCCACAGTGAGGCATGTAGGCAAAACTGTATTACTATGCAGTGAGCTATTTAGAATTACGATTCGAAAGAAAGGTCCCTTAGCTTCCCTAAATGAGCTCCAAACCTGTTTAAATGGTGGTTACTAGCTTGCAAGTTGTTTTTTGCCTACAGTTCTTATTGAAAATCATGTCTGCTATGAAATAGAGGTATCCTTATGGCTTTCCCCTCTTTCCCTACAAATCTCCAAAGCTGTGAAACTGAGAAAGTTGGAAAGGAAATGCTTTATAGCATCGTGAATTTGCTGACATAAATACTTACTAATCAGAGTGATAAATTTCTGTCTGATCCAAGCAGCAAAGTAAAATAAAAAGGACATATTTGTGCCAGCGTATATCAAAACCCCTTGAGCTGTGCTCAGCTGTCAGACTTCATAAATACCGGATCTGTCATCACAATTCAGTTGCAACACCACAGACAAGACAGTAAGAAAGTATTTATTTGGTGTGATTGTGATATAAACTTCATGTCTGATTCTTCTCTCCCTCATAAAGTGGAATATTAGATTAAATGTTACCATGTGTGCGCTGTAATCAGCCTTCTTTTCATTGACTTCTTTTTGATCTATGAGAGAACAATTTTGCTTATGTTACTTCAGCCAAGAAAAAGCTGATTATATTAATTTCTGAAAATGTGATATTATTAAAATTGAGATAAATGACTCTGAATAAAATACAGAACTTGGAAAAAAAGATTATTTCTATTATTAGCAACAAGGCACGTTCTCTCTGCTGTAATTGTGGGGAGACTTGAAATAACCTGGCCTCTCACCACCATCATGGAAGGCAAAGAGAAGGTGAAAAGTACCAAATAACTGCACTTGAGACAGATGTACTGCATCTCTACTGGCACTACAACCCGTATGTCAGCTACTTGACTTAAGGTAGTTTGGGATCCTCAGAGAGCAGAGAGACAGATAGTTAAAAGGCATTTCTCCCCAGTCACCTCTTTTTATCTCTTCTCTTGTGTCTGTTTTTATCTCATCCGTCCTTTGGCAGTAGGGCGGCATACTAATGAGCAAATACCTGGTGCGGCTGGGAGCGTCACTGGGGAATAATTAAAGCTGGTGCCAAACGCCCATCCTGCAGTTATCAGACAGCGTGTGGTTGTGTGTGAGTGCATAGGAACTCATACACATGTGAGGATCAAGAACAGTGACTAAAGACACTTTTATTTCCCATGCTCTGTAACGAGACAGTAAACATCTGATGTATTCATGTTGCTCCAGTTCAGCCTTTTATCCCTTCCAAAGCATTGCTACTATGCTATGGTTCTTCTAACTCCTTCTTTACTTGGGCTTATACTGAATATAATTTCATGTTTGCAATGGGGCTGCATATTAATTGAACTTTTTTTGTTCTGCTCTCTTTCTCTAAGTTTTTTGAATGCATTCTTCTGAAGAAAGGCAGTGTCATTATACTGAAGCACACAGTCATAGATATTTAAATCAGCTTCTAGATGAATGCAAGCAAATGTCAAGGTGACAGCTTGCTGTTGCTTACAGTTTCGTCTTCAAATGTTAAACCATACATTTAGTCTATTTATTATGTGTTCCTGTGACAGCTTTTAATTTACTACTAGCAATGCAAATGGTGCTTTCTCAAACACGTAAGCAATACGTGTCCTGTTGAACAGCTAACTGTTAGCAAATAGTTGTATATGTGTAATAAGTAGATGCTAGAGACCAAAAGACAAGGCCAATGTTTGTTCGGGGGAAAAACATGCTGTGGATGTTTCATTGAATGTGAAAATTGTAGAGAGCAAAGGGGATTTACACTGCGGTTCTCCTGTAAGTAGGCATGTCCCCTCTAAGGCTATGGTGTATATTCTACATTTCCAAGCTACTTTACAAGGTTGCTTCGCTGTCACCAAGACATTTTCTTAAAAAACATCTCACAAAATAAAATATGAATAGTATAAATACTTGGTTTCCTTATTTACCAAGAGCAATATTTGGCTTTATGTATTTTAAGTGCAGTTGGCTAGAAAATTGTCCTGATCTAATTTTCTAGAAGTGAATTAATACCTCCAAGCAGAAACATTTAAAAATACCCTTATTTTCAGCAAAATTTATTTTTGATTTCCTAAAAGTATTTTGAAAATGGTTACGTGAAAATATGTACTTGCAAGTGCCTTTTTACTGTTTTNCNTAGCAGCATTTCTGATCGTACTCTGTACAAAAATATCATTAGTGGAAACAAAGTCCATATACTATGATGCATTTGCACCACGAAGAGTATCCAGTGGCAACATGCACAACCTGGACAATGTCACAGCTAAAACAGCATATTTTTCCTATAAAGATCCCATTTACATGAAGGAAAATTACATGTGGCCCAGTACAGTATAATTATTTTATGTTATATAAATAAAAATTTATTCAAATTGATTTAAGGGCAAGTATGTGTGACAGCCTCCCACAATTTAATTTCTAAAAATGACAAAGTACTGAGTTACCATAGTCTTACTGGCTATAATCTGGTGCTTACTAAATATATTTCAAAAGGGATGAAACAACAAAAAGATTCTTCTCTTTTGCTGAAGGATGATTAAAATATGCACCACACAGGGCACATCATCTCCTCCACGATCAGCGCAAAATTTTAATTAGCAACTCAATGTCAGTGGCCCCAGCCACAGCGCACCCTGAATTGGTCAGTGGCATGCTGGGCATTAGGAGCTGGTCAGAGCAGTCAAGTCAACCATCAGCACAGGTTTTGATGCATTTCAAAGTGACGCTGCTGACTGGGTGTAGAAAAGAGGAAAGACAAACTGAACAGAGCGGTAATTGTCAGAAAATGCAGGTGCACTGGCAGGGGGGAAGGAAAAGAAGGGGGCATGGGATTTTCAACATGTAGCATACATGGCAGAGCAGGGCTACGCTCCTTGGCTCTCCCGCCTTCCCTACCAGGGTTCTAATGGAGGAAGTGTCTTTATGAGGATAAAAGAAAATCAATACGTCAGAATTAAACCGAAGCAATTGCGCTTTCTTTCCTGTGTGAGTAAAATGGCCGACATCATTTCTTACAGTCAAAGCAGAGTTTATATGCATGCATTAAGAAGAAATATTTGAAGCAGGTTGCAAGAGGGTGGAAAGCACCTCCCTTTTGCTCTTTTGGATGAAAGCTGTGTGGAGGCAGAGCACGTGTGCAAAACTGCCTCAGGAAGGGAGAGCTAGCAAGCGATGCCGATCTGGTGGCTTGGAGGAATTAATCACAGACAGAAGGACACAGGTGTCAGTAGCTGTGGCAGGGTTTGCTGGCATGTCCGGCAGTGCTGATGCTGCAGTGCTGCTCCCCAGACCATGGCCAGCAGATGTCTGATCTGCCTGCCCTGCACCCTGCCTGCTGGCTCCTGTGCAAACCTGCCAGTACCACCTCCTGCCCATGCCCCGGCTCCCCAGCCGGCTGTGGGACCACCACTCGGCTGTGGGACCACTGCTCGGCTGTGGGACCACTGCTCGGCCACAGGGCAATCCAGAGCACTGGCACCCTGGGATTTCACTTTATAAACTTGTGTGCCTCTGAGCTGGCATTGCAATGCTTGTGCAAAAGGCTGCAGGTAGAGAAACTTGAAGCACAATAGAAGACAGAGAAATGGAAGAATGAGGATGAGGATGAGGA
>Ga0065711_1000860_pt1 | contig 53624 bp, 31 predicted proteins | sample Hoacrofraction12_FD_59098 | JGI IMG/M metagenome (GOLD analysis project Ga0065711, IMG submission 59098) | Hoatzin crop microbial communities from Cojedes, Venezuela - Epithelial fraction 12 v2 (version 2) | ecosystem: Host-associated > Birds > Digestive system > Esophagus > Crop | place...
TTTGACTCCTACTCCTGGGAATTTTTCTTTTTTTTTTTCTTTTTTTTTTTTTTCTTTTTTACACAAATCAGTCTCATTATTCCTGGATTTCAAGGAAAGAGAAAGCTGTCAGTCCCATTCTTTGATCAAAAGAGTGTCAGGGAGTATAATTTAGGCTGAGAGTGGTGGTGCCTTTATATCTCCTTGAATTCAGCACTGGAGGTCCAGATCGGTGTTGAAAAAACAGCGCTGAACTAGTTCCTGTGAGTAACTCTGCTTGGTTTTCCACTTCAGTGGAGGGACTCCTCAGTTACCACTCCAGAGCTCGGTGCATGGGAGAGTTAATCATCTGACTTCAGGAGCTGGGAACCAGATACCCAAAAAGTTGCAGTGTGCCACCTGACTCTTTACCAGTCATGTCTACTACTGACAAGTAATATATATCCTCCCAGTTAATTCCGTACCTAAAACTCAAGGATCCTAATTTAGCACAGGGGAGTTCAAATGCTGTGATTTTTTTGTTTTTTTCTGAGAAGCCAGAAAGGAAGATTATGGAAAGGAAAAGGACTTTCGGGGGAAAAGTATTTGCTTATGAACGGATAGATAAACAAACAGAATGGGTTTAAATGTGAAAAGCCATCTGAAGAAAATAAATTCTTAATCCCCCTAATTTTTGACCAGGTGTTGACCGGTAGTGTAGATTTTTTCTCTTCCGGGAGCCGATTTGCCATTTCCTCTGCTCACCAAAAGCCTCCATCAGCCAGTGGTTGTTCTTGAGAGATCTCCCTATCTCAGGGAGATCCCCTGTTGCCATTTAAGCCATCTTCTTGTCTAACATGCAGAGGACAAATCTGAAGCTGAAACTTCTCTATTGTTCAGTGTAAGATAAAGATATAACCAATTCGCATCAGCAGTCACTACATGGAACAGAAATTATTTCAGATTCCTTTAGGAATTCTTTAAGCCTAAGCCTATCAACCCAGCAAGGTATTTGGACATCCTAGCTTAAAGCATATGAGCTACCCCAGGATTTCATGTAATTTAGGTAACTTGAGTTCACTTACTGAATCAGGCTGGCATTAAACACTAATCCTCCTCTTGCCTCCCTCCAGCATGTATTACTGTGGACGGTAGGTACTCCGTTTCATAACTGGGCACAGAATTGCAACAGTAGTTGTGGTTTTCAAAGAAATAGCATTAAAATTGGTGTTCAGGAACAGCTTTACCTGTTGCTGCATTTAAAAAGGGGACATACAATTAATACCTAGTGTAAAATTGTAAATGCATTATGTGTTTGTGGAAGAGAACATATTTTCCAGCTATTCAATTATGAGTCACATCAAAAGATCTGCTAACCAGTGTGGACTGACTCCCTCAAGTTGTCCCTGCAGATAGCTTCGATTTATGGCTCAAGTAATGACTAAGGCCCCACTGATCTGGTAGATCCCTTAGACCACAGCCTTGCTAGCATTTTTCTCAGCTTTTTTTTCTGTTTTTGTAGCAATTATGCAACAAGACTTCACTGTACTGATACCCACAGAAAGAAGCTGTGATGATGGGCATGGGCTGGGCGTACCAGCAGCTTGGCTGTGGTTTCTAAAGACACGGCATGCCTGGGGCATTCGGCTGACATCTAAAAGGTGAGTGATGCTGCTACCTGGGAGACTTGTGCCTCCCCACCTGGCCTGGCTGTCAGACAGATATGCTTATCACCATATTTAGGCATCGTTTCTAATTGGTTTTTGCCTGTAGCCTGTGCCTGCCTAAAGGTGTGATCTGTAGGATAGTCTTGATGTGATTAATGATTAGAATTGTTTGTGCACACTTATATCCACTTACCAGCCCCTGCACACTTCCATGTTGTTAGAAATGGACATGCAAACTGACATTCTCCGTGTGTGATGTTTTTATACTACATTTATCACAGTATTAGTGTAATAGCTGAAACAACACTACAAAAAACGAGACAGAATCACAGTATACCTGGTCAGTCTCTGTGCATTAAAGTATAAGAACAACACCCCTGAAAAGGCAACCTGCCACTGAGAGGTACCTCACTGTGCATTGGAGCTAGCAACCTCCAGTCCCCATGAATGGTCTGTTCTACTGCGACAACAGAATTTGGCCCAAGACCTGATCCTGTCCCCTCTCTGGGGATATTGAATTGTTTTGCCAGCTCTGCTGCCCTCTTTCCCCGTAGCCCCACAGCATGTCTTCACATGGCCAGAAGGAAGCACCTTGTCTTGGTTATAACCAAACCACCAACGCTGGCTGGCAGATGCCAGCTGCACATTGTACTCTGTGGCCAGGACTGCTTCGTGTCCTCTCATCTGGCTGGAAACACAACACTTACTTAAGCAGAGTGCATGGGTGAGGCTTAAGGACCTTCCTGTCACCTGGGGAGGTGAGCACTGATCTGCCCACATGGTGGAAACCCACTCTGGCCTGTGATGGCAAGGGGCTGGAGCATCCCCCCCAAAAAAACTTATCAGACCTGCTCCAGTTGAAAAATGCCTGCCAGTGATGCATATCGTGATGTATTATTTACTCTCTTGTCAGCTGCTTTTAAGCCATTGCTTACCACATACTAAGTGTATCTTCATCAGCTTGATCCTGCACTCAAAAGCACATTCTTACCTTAAAATCCTTGTTTAGCCACATGGGAATCACTCACATGCTCAGTTCCTTGGCTGAGTGAGAGTTATTCATAGAATGGCATGACCAAGGCCTACAGAAATAGATGTCCAAGTTACCTTTTCCAGCCCTCCTTCTCCACCCACTTCTCCACAGAAAGGAGGTCGCATATTTGTGCCATGAGTGGATGGGCACCTCTTCTCTTTTCCTCACTGAATGTAGCACTTTGGCAGAAATCCACACAGATTGCGTGCTTCATGCCATTCCCTTAACAAGTGCAGACCACTTAATGGGAGAGTTTAAAGGATCAAGTAACTGAAGTGAATTTCAGAAATTCCAATTAATGATGGTTGGCATCACACAAATTGCTCCTTTTCTGAAATACCCACTAAAAAGTGCCTTCAAAGGAATTATTTGACAGTTTCACTTATACATTTCTGTAATGACAGCCCCCAGACTTATCTCTCAACCTTCTTTATTTCCATTTACAAAAAAAAAAAAAGCAATAGAGCTTTTATTTTCTGCAGAGGAATAGAGTTTATATCTCAGGGTCTGTTTTGACAGAATAAAAGTCAGAGCAAGCCTAGTAAACAGTACAAAAGAACTGTGGGTTTTTTCTGTAGAAAGGGAGGAGGTTCCTTTGCTAAAAAGTGACAATTATACACCACATGAATATATTGATTCTGGACATGCTATGTCATGTATATCTTGCTTGTCAGACAGAAGTGAGTGCCTGCTTCTTCATGCACATGAAAATCTTAAAATGTTCACTTTTAGCAAAATAATCTTGCTTTCAAAGCAGGTGGGCCATGGTAGCCTAAAGTAATCTGCAAAGCAGAAAATGCTTCGGTATTAAGTGTTTTGTTATTCTGTGCATGTGCACAGTTTACAATATGTACTAAATGCATAAATATTTATTGTAGTTTTATAATTGCGCTTTTACTGTGTGGTTCACTGACATGGGGCTTAGACGCTTTCTCTGCTTCTCAGGTTTGCATTTAATAAAATGTACACCGAAGTACAGTCCTCAGATCGAATAGTGCCGAATGAACTGAGATGTACAGACACTTATGTCTGGCTCTCCGTGCACTACATAAAATTGCCAAAGTATATTTACAAGACAGAAAGAGAGCGTCTCAGAGGAGCTACTCTCTCATGTCTTCTAACAACGCTGCAGATTTGTTTCAAGTTGAAAACTTCCTCACTTGATTACTTCTTCAAGAACTGTAAATATAAGCAAACAAGCTTAGTAATGACAAATCTTGCCTTCCAAATTCCAATCCTATCTGTTCTTAGTTACAGCAATTTCTACCAAAAGAAAACCCACAAGCCATTGGAGCTATTTAGACACTTCTCATTTTTAAGACTTAGAAATACAGACCTGGAGTAAAGCCAGTCACCTGAATTGTGGAGATGTCCATTCCAAATAGATCTTTTATAGTGATCATTGCTGACTTGTCGTCAAGATCTATTAGCCTTCTCCAATTTCTTTACTGCTGAAAAATAATTTTATTTTTCAGTATTTATCCTGATCTTTTTATAAGCTTTCTGCTTTTGTTCGCAGTATTATTTAACTCATTCTCTTAAATAAATCTGGAGGAACCTTAGCCTTAAAATCACAATGCCAATTTTACCTCCTTCATTATCCTTTCAGCTGGAGCATATGCTTTCAGACCCATCGAGACAAACTCTGAAGTTTCTTGTGGCACATCGAGCCATAAGTTCTTAATGAATCTCTTTGCCAGCATGTCAAAAAGGGACTTTAACGCAATCCACTCTGATATGTATTCAGAGAATAGTGACTGTGTGTGCTCACTCAGCTCAGAATCGGTCTGAAAAGAGAACCTGAAGTGCATTAAGCAGTCTCCAATCTTTATATCTGAGTCCGACAGTTCATGATTAATGACCGGTTGCAAAAAGGCCTCTGCTTTGCACCTGCAAAACGACAGCGAGTAGGGAGGTGTCCAGGCATCTGGCTGCCTCTGCAGTAGCAGCAACACCTGCCTGCACATTCACATTATAAATCGCTAAACAGTTAAGTCCCAAAAATACTCAGTGAACAAGAAAAAGGATGAGGAAATGCATGGGCGCACTGTGGCAGAGGACTGATGAAGATTGGGACTCCTGGAATGTGGAGTCCATGTGGATGTTTAAATACAAGAGGCTTACGCTTGCTGCAAGGCAAACCTGTGCCTGGAAATTGCTGTTTGCCAAATACAAAGACTGTATCTTAAGCAGCCTCTGCCTTGATTTTCTTTTAAATTAATGGAATACATTAGGCAAAAGAGAAAAAGATGTGAAGTCTTAGGGGCAAAATACACATAATGCATCCAGAATGCTCTTAAAATTTAAAGATATACGAAAAACAAAATCATAGCAAAGCACAGCAACAAAAACTCTCAACTCATTTTGAAAAATTTATCAACCGTGATATCTCTTTCCATGCAAGTATGTCTACTCCTCCTGAGAGGGGTCCTGCGTCAGTAAAGAAGCCAGCTCTGACAAGCCAGCTACATTCTCGACAACAGTGTATCAATGAACATAACTTCCTCAATCTTCTTCTAGAACATTTTTATACTCAGTTATATATTTAGGCACTGCATAGACAATGCAGATGAATGGTTCCTCTGCAGAGGGGTGCTGTGATACTGATGGAAGTAGCACCTCCTTTTGCTCTGCAGTCCAAAATCCACTGATTTCACTGGAGGGACCTGGGCATGAAGTGGCCACCGATCCAAAGCACATAACTGTTACTTCTTCATCAGACATAATCCATCTTGGATGTTGTCTGCAACCCAGAAAAATCTCCAAGTATTTTTGAAAGGTAAATGGAGAGGATGTTGTGGTCTGTTGGGCCAGAAAGAAGGTGCAAGACGGGGTGTGACAGTGGAGCCATGCAATAAGGCCAGTGCAGGATGAAATTCTTGGGTTTTATGGGCTCCCACACTTTTTCTTTCCCCTTATCTTTGCGTGATCTACAGACTGCTACCCCCTCTTCTGCGCACACCAGTGGAGAATAGCGAGTGGGCCAAATAACACGTCAAAGTCAGATCACTATCAAAAAGGCAGGCACAGATTTTTCTTTTCTTTCAAAAATTTGTAAACCAGACAATGACTGTGACTCTCCAGAAGATTATTAAATCAGACTACAGCCATTAGTACAGCTTAAATCCACTCCAAGCAGGGTCCTGGAGTAAGGTAAATGAAAAAGACAGGATTGAACCCGAAGACAGAAACTAGACAGCAGGAGTTCAGGTGCCATCAGGTATGAAGAAAGGGAGCTCAGATACGATGTTCCACAGGGAGCACAGCTCCTGCAGCGCCTTAGCTCCAAGTAGAGAGCGATACACAGCAGCTGGATATCCTTCTCTCTGGCTACAGCCAACAACATTTATAACAGCTTGCTATACTAATTTCCTGCTAGTTCACCTAGATTTTATCAGCTTATATATTTTCCCTCAAAATATTTTTTGTCTGTTTTACTAACATTATGATTTGCAGCAAGTGGCTTTGTTTCAATCTTGGGATTTCTTAAGTCTTAACTTCTCACATTTCCTCAAACACAGATTTAGTTCTACAACGGAATAAACATACAAGGAGTGCGGATTGTGGTCTGGTGATCGTACTGTCACAAAACTATTTTTAAAGACAACAAGTCATCATTGAAATAATCTTTTCCCTTTGGAACAATTTTTTCTTTCAGCTCTGCTCAACCCAGCAAAGAAGCTTTTTTATTTAACGCAGATAAAGTACATTCAAACAGCTTGAGATGCCCATGCTATGTTTTTCACCAACATGATCGCAGAGGGCATCTTCATCCCTTCCATCTTTCCTTAGTGTTCTTTAGCAGACTTGTTCCAGAGTAGCACCAACTTAACTTCACTAATGCTTAGTATTTAGGGAAGTAAATGAGAGCCCTGCTCAGCAGTAGAAAATTGATGTGAAATACCATCTGACATGTTTATAGCAGCATTTAATTATTTAATCAATTTAATAACAGAATATTTAAACCAGCATCAAAAAAAATCACTGGGCATAACCAATTCAGTCTTTAAATCAGACATTTTGCTCTTCTATTTTCATTCTTCAATTACATTCTGCAAACTAATCGGCAGCACTTGATGGGAATATAGGTTGTAGACAGATTATAACAGGTGGAGCAATCAGATCTTCACAAGAAAATTAATTTGTAGAGCTGCTATTACTCTCTCATACACACACATTCAGATTTGCACACACAGCCAAGCAAAGAGCCCCGAGTATTGCTAATTGTGATTACAGCCAAATGTCATAAAACACGTTTCACAGTATTCAAGGGAATGATAGCTGTGCTCGTTCTTTTATCTTTTTTTTTTTTTTGACATTATCTTTGTAATCTTCAGATAGGCTTTTGCTTGTTTTTCTTCTTGATTTGTGAACAAAATAATTGTCTTTTGTCCCAGTATTCATACTGGGTTTATTTGAACTTCATTAAAACCACTCTGTTAATTTCTGAATTGAATAGAAAGTATGTGAAAATGTCTAACGATGGTTCTCATGAGACACAATAAGACATTTCAGTGCAAAAAGTAATAATAAAATGTTTATAAGAGTATTCCATCAAGGCTAAATTTCTCCCATTGTGTATCCTCATTTCAACCAGCTAAAATTCTTACTTTCAGAAAAGCAAGCAATTCTGGCTCTAGGAAACTGTCAGGCATTAAGCTTACCTCTCCGGGTGGGGTGCTGTCTTTCTGAAGCCCCCAGGTGCTTCTTCCCCCTCATCGCACGGGCACTGCTTGGCCCCTCCAGCAGGAGCTGGAGCCGGCGACTCTTGCCCACAGACTGGACCTCCTCCAGCAAACGTCAAAGCCTGGCAGACACTGGTCTGTAAATGTGGCCTGGGAGGGTTCGGGCAGCTTAGAAGAAAGCGTCTCCCAAGGCAAACTGTAACTGAACCTCTTTTTCAGAGAGCTATTAAAATCAGCACATGAAAGACAGTACTACATACAGGGTATCCTGTGCTGTGTTTGCTGTTCCCAGGGACCTACACTTCTTCATGAGCTGAACTGGGAGTTGAAGGATTGTCTGGATTACTCACATTTTAGGGATGACTTCAGGAGCCAGGAGTTTAGCTAAAGCACCTTGAGCGCCTGCTGCGGGCGGCTCCTCAGAAGGTCAGCACGAGGAGCTGCCAAACAGCTGTTTAGCGTGGAATTAGACAGGAATGCTTAAATCTCTGTATCCTGAATAAAAACAGGATTTCTCCTTGTGCAGCATCGCTACGCAGGAGCAGGGTTGCAGCAGAACTCTCGAGGGCCTCAGAGGAGAGGACAGGTACAAGGCATACGACTGCAGCCCAGCCGAAAGGACTGGCAGCCGCTCATGGTATCTAACACCCACTGTCTCTTGTGCCCCAGGTGCCCCTTCTGTGCTCATCCACGCCGCACATCTCCCACCTGCGCAGGGACTGACAGGAGGGCTCAGTGAAATGTTCGACACACGGAGGGACAAAAACCTCCACATTTCGAGTGCTGCCTGGTCCCCTGCATCACGCAAGCACGTCTTGTCTTCAGTTTGTCAGCATTGTACAAGAAAGAAGGAAGCATCTACCCTGTAACTGGCTGACTGGAGAACAAAAAGCCACATCAGTCGTCAGTTTTGTATTTTGTATTCCAGCATAGCTTGACTCGCGAGACTTCCAACTACCCAAGACACTCTGGGGCTGCCTTTCTTGTGGCTTATCTTTTTCATTCTTCCTACCTGCCATTAAGGAAAAGAAAATGGGAGGATACTCTAATATTCTGTCAGTAGAAGGAAAAAAAGGAAAGAAACAGAAAATGACCAGCACTCCTCTGAGGCAACAGGTGGAACAGGAAAATATTCTCAACAGAGCTGGGCAAAGAACAGCTCCTTGCCATAGGTGTGTGTCTGTCCGAGTTCCCAGCAGACTAGGAATGCGTCACCAGGGAATTTGTGTGAAGGAAGGGTGCGTTTTCCACTCCTTATAAAGATGTGCTAGTAGGTCATGGAAGCTCCCATTTAGCCACAAATTCATTATTGCCATAGCTCAGCAAGACGTTCTGTCTCCCTCTTTCACGAGCCTCCCATTTTGGCTGACGTTACTGACATTTCCAAAGCAGTCAGAGCTACCGATGGAGCCTGGCTGGTAGTCAGCTCCAGTTCCAAGAAACACCCATGCTGCTGAGCACTGTCTCCCAGAGGACATTTCCAGCAGGGCCTTCTCAGCATCAAATGTCGCTCTCCCATCATCTGGTGGTCAATAATTCATTGTCCTCCAAAGCATAAAGCGAAGCCCGTATGTCTGCTGTCAGGGGAAAAAAAGGACAGAATTCTCTGGTAATATCACCTAGATCACATCCATCCTTGTGGCTATGTTATAATACATGCAGGTTATTTGTGAAGAAGTAATCAGTTTTTATAACCACATTTATAACAAGTGTTGGAGCTCCTACAGCAGAGAATCGAGGCTGAATTTTTTCATTTTATGAGTGTGCAAATGCAAAGGAATACATTCAGAACCTGAATTTACACTAGCTGCAATAAAGGCCTTTTGGTTTCATTTTCACCTAAGCTCAAAAGGGGATGCAGCACAGGCCAGATAACTTACTAAAATAACCTTTGTACTTAATTAATAGCTAACAGAATGGTTGCAAGTGATAAATCATCCAGAGCCAGGAATGCAGAGTGAAGTCTGACATGGTGTCTCTGCTTCACACCATTAAGTTTTTGTCACAGCTTTGGGGGTTAGAGACAGAGCATCAGTCTTGGCTTTAAAATAGGAAATATGTCTCATCCTTCACGTCGTTTCAGTTTAGCCTTTATATTTAATTGTAGGTTACCCTTCTTATGCAGAGAGCTTATTACAGTTTTCATTTTCTCTTGTTTACATTTTCATATCAATTTTTTCCTACCAATCTGCAATTTAGAGGCTGCTCAATGACACTAATGTTAATGGCATATATTACGCTTCTGTTCCACAACAGTGCGTGTTTTTCAAAAACATGAAGTGCCCATTTTGCAGATGCTCTGACAGTCTCGTACTCTTATCCCTGCCTCCACTCTGCAGTTATACAGAACTTGGACTTACCCAAAAGGGATGTCAAGAGACCAAAAACAGCTAAATCAATTCCATCCAAGGTCTTGTCTCACAGTCTCACCGCTTAGATGCAGGGTGGTTATCCATAGTCTTGTCGATGCAAACAAACAGCGTCCAAAGAGCTAAACACATGTGGAAGAGCAGATGTCGGCAAGAGGAATTGTTCCCCAATTTATCATTGGAGAACCGTCCGGTATCAAAATGTCACTGGAGATCACAGGGGGATTGCGAAGGGGATAAGATCCAGGCAGCACATCTGTCTTTGTAGCTTAAAGTTGAAGCAAGGCCAGGTGGGGTGGGCTGAACTGTTTTCAAGAATAAGGAGATTCAGATCTTCCCTACTCAACCTGAGTGGAGTGTTTTTCCTAAACAAGCCTGTGAAAACACACAGCTCGCAATCCCACTGCGCTTTTTGTGCCAGATGAGGGCTTTTGTCAAGCACTCAAAAAGCTTTCTGTGAATTTGTGGAAGTCATTTCAGAAAAGATCCTCATTTCACGGGAGTTTTTTTAAACCTCTGTATGAGGCCAATACAAATGGTCTACCCAGTGCTTGCTACAGACAACACCAAGGACAAACACTGATCTGTTGTGCTAGCAATAATGGGAAAGCTGTTGCTGTTCTTACTGCTGAGCAGCAAGATTGGGTCTGCTCACACTGAGAAAGTATTCAGAACCTGTTGTAAGGAAAATGGATGTTCACCTTTATTGCTCTTTTCCAGGAAAAGTAACTTCTTGCTTTCTCCAGCAGGAGCAGTCATACTGTTGGCCAAGCTTTTTGTTCCTTCACAGAAACTTGTGGTTCCAAATAAGTTCCCTCCTGTGAGTAAAACTAGTGGACTACCTCAGTGGTTCAGACCGCAATGTAAAACGCCGTGGGGAATGGGATGTAGGGTGCACAGATCATAGAATCATAGAGTGGTTTGGGTTGGGAGGAACCTTAAAGATCACCTGTTTCCAACCCCCCTCCAGGGAGGAGGCATCCACAGCTTCTCTGGGCAACCTGTTCCAGTGTCTCATCTCTTGTGAATGAAAATACAAAATCCCCATTGTGGTAGCACTGACCAGCTCAAGCAGGAGAAATGCTGTTTACCGGTTTCCTGGCTCAGTTGCAGATTTTTTGAAATGCTGCTTACAGTATGAACAGCTGCCTCTGTGCATTCACAGAGGGCTTGACTCTGTTTCTCAGTTTTCATAGCTACCTGAAGCTGTGGAACACCAAACTACTGATTTTACTGTAACTTTGGACTAATTTGCCCCCTTTCATCGAGGCTGTTTCTCGCTCTTATTTATTGTTTAATTAGTTTTGAGCTTGATGAGGCCCACTAGAGGCAATAATAAAGACAGCTTATTTTAAGGTTACTCCAGATACAGGTAACTGGCAGGATTTTAAAATACAATTAAATTTCTTGTGTTACTACAGTTGAAAAAATATTTACCGCCCCACATTTTTTCAACCCTCCGTATTTTTTCTTGTAAAACTAGCAAAGGCAAAGACAGGAAAGTGATACAGTCTGGTCCACCCACTACAGCAAGATATAAACACTTGATTGTGTCCTACTGACAGAGCTATTTTAGGCTTTAATTATACGAGCTGTCCTTGCTCATTAGCAGTATACTACTGAAGTGCAACAAAAGTAAGTGATTCATTGCTGACACACGGCATTTCATGAGCAGTCATTAATTAGCAAAGCAGCACTTGGATATAAATTAGTGAAGAGCATCAGTAAATGGAACTTTAATCAGGATCTCCCTTAACCCTCCTCTTCTCGTGCACGCTTGTGGCGTCCAGAGGCTGAGCTCCTGTGGCCACGCAGCGCTTTCCCCCAGCAGCAGGGCACTCACCACCAGCGTCACCAGCGCTGTCAACCACCACCGCTCCGGCTGCAGCTGCGCTGATCTGCACCAGACGGGGTCATAAAACCCGCCAGGGTGGGGAAACCTCACCCAAGCCAGAATCAGAGTGTTTTCTTCTTGAAATCAAGGAAATCTACTCCTAGCCTGACACCCTGCAAAAGGCCTTTGCATCAGTGAAGTCTGCAGGCTGGGGGGACTGGAAGCGGTGCAGTGGATTAGCCTGCTGCATACAGTCCTTTGTTCCTCCCAAATTCATCTGAAGACTGGCAGACGTCTTCTTTCCACAACACTCAGTGTATTTGCAAATTTGACATACAGTGCATTGAGTTCAATGGGCAAGAGCAAGTAGAAGGGTTCATAATTTACCTCTTTAGGCTCTTTACAAGGTACATAACAGTGCTTTTAAAAAAAAAAAAAAAGTGGAAGTATAAAAGAAAGAGCATGAGAAGAGGACTTTCCATGCCGTGGCATGTAACCTTTTTTGCTAATACAAATGGACTTCAGTTTGATAAATTTCACTGCTGTGAGAATCAATGGAATTAATGATTTGCCAATTCTGCCACAAGGCTAGGACAAATCCGTATTTTATTTTCCAGTCCCAAGAAACGGAAAATCAAACTTTTACAACAACAGAGCTTTGTGGTCCCCTCCCAGTTGGTAAATGAGGCGTTTAGCCACATGACAGATTACAAAACTGGAGAATGTCGTTTACTTGAAAGCACTACCCTTTAAAGGGTTTCGGAGCACTTTGTAAGTTCATGCAGTGATTTCTGTGTACTGTTAGTGCAAGCACCCTTCTTAAGAGATGTATTTACAAGAGATACATGAAACTTGTGCTGCTTTCAGCATAGGCTGATTATGTATTCAGGATATATTTGCAGATACCTAAGGCTGCTGGCTATTAAACCAGAGGAGTATAAAAATCAAATACTCTTTTGAAAGTTACTGTTATTTTTCTCAGCTGGAACATCAATTTAACATTTTAGGAGAACTGCTTTCTTTTTAAAGTGACGCTGTGAAGAGAAATTTCTACTGGTAGGTAGCTGAGAGCAATCTATTCATCCTGTCCCAGTATGCTAAGTCCTATCACAGATAAAGAGTTATTAGAGAGTAGATCCAGGTGACCCCCCTCCTGGAATGGTCCTACAGTCTCTGCAGGAACATACCTGAAATACTCTACCAACTTTACTCATTAAGATATTTTAGAGACATCTTACGACACAGGAAATCCCAGGGAGATTTTTGAGAGGAGTTGTGAGAAGCAGGCATTTCTTTAGAAGAAACTAAACTTGCAGATGACACCAAGTTGAGCGGGAGTGTCAACCTGCTCGAGGGTGGAAAGGCTCCACAGAGGGATCTGGACAGGCTGGATTGACGGGCCAAGGTCAATTGTACAAGGTTTAACAAGTTCAAGTGCCGGGTCCTGCAATTCAGTCACAACAACCCCATGCAACGCTACGGGCTTGGGGAGGAGTGGCTGGAAAGCTGCCCAGTGGAAAAGGACCTTGGGGTGTCGGTCGACAGCCGGCTGAACATGAGCCAGCAGTGTGCCCAGGTGGCCAAGAAGGCCAACGGCATCCTGGCTTGGATCAGGAATAGTGTGGCCAGCAGGAGCAGGGAGGTGATCGTGCCCCTGTACTCGGCACTGGTGAGGCCACACCTCAAGTCCTGTGTTCAGTTTTGGGCCCCTCACTACAAGAAGGACATTGAGGTGCTGGAGTGTGTCCAGAGAAGGGCAACGAGGCTGGTGAGGGGTCTGGAGAACAAGTCTTATGAGGAGTGGCTCAGGAAACTGGGGTTGTTTAATCTGAAGAGGAGGCTGAGAGGAGACCTTATCACTCTCTGCAGCTGAAGGGAGGTTGTAGTGAGGCGGGTGTTGGTCTCTTCTCCCAAGTAACTAGCAGTAGGATGAGAGGAAACAACCTCTGCATGAGGGGAGGTTTAGACTGGATATTAGGAAAAACTTCTTTATTGAAAGAGTGGTCAGGCATTGGAACAGGCTGCCCAGGGAAGTGCTGGAGTCACCATCCCTGGAGGTGTTCAAAAAATACATAGATGTGGCCCTTAGGACACGGTTTAGCAGGCGTGGTGGTGCTGGGTTGACAGTTGGACTTGATGATCTTAGAGGTCTTTTCCAACCTTAATGATTCTATGATTCTGTTCTGTGATTCTGTAACGACAGGTTCCACTAAAACAACAGCAAAAACAAGAGAGAGCTCCTAATTTTAGTTGCAAGTTTTGGTGATTCCTGCCCTGAGTCTACTTGTGCATGCTACAGTATCATTTTGGACTCGCAGGGGAGAGCAGAAAATATTTACAGATGCCACAGCCTACTAAGTCTACAGGGAAAGAAAACTTCTGTTTGTTATTTAAGAATACACACCTGTAATGTTAGGGCTGTAAATATAGGATGAGGGCCATGAAGCAGACATACTTAAAAACGAGTTATGCAATAAGCAGTGGCTCATGGGTTTTGGCAAAGGCAACCCCAGGTGCAGCTCAGAAGAGAACGCCAAGTCCAGTCTGACAAGGAGGACCAGGAAAGGTCAGAGGTGGGCAGGTCTAGCTCCATTAGCAAGATCAGTTCAGATCCATAGCAAAGTTTAGCATTCACCATGAGACATGGCCCAGCCTGGGAGGCTCAGGGGCTCGACGAGCAAATACAAAACCAACAAACAGGCAACAAACAGGCCCCTGTTGCTAACTCTCCAGTATCCCCTGTAAAAGCAAAGCTAGATAGGAAACACTGGTAAGGAACTATGCAAGATTTTTATTTAAAACAAACTGACTGAAAATTGAAACTGAATTACTACACTTGCTGCAATGATTCATCAAACGGTTGCTATTTACTTCAATGGAAGAAAAGAATTTTCATTTTCTTGTGTATTATCAACTTTTAAAACTAAATAGTATGCAAGAAAAAGATACTTTTTTTTCCACCATGATGACCAACCCTGTGAAAACTTGGAGAATGTTATCTCTGAAGTTCCACATTAAATGAAATATGTGCTGCCCTTTGATATAGCCTGGGAAACATTTAAGACATCAATAACAGAAGACATCATTAGTCTCACTGCTAAAATGAACCAGGAATACGATCAGGTCACTAACTGTTTAGATAAAGTAATAAACAATATAGAATTTAGCAGACATCAGAATAGATCAGTTCTAAACCTGCACTAAAATTTTAACTAACAGCTAAGTTTCAACCACTGTGTTTTCTGAGGACATAGAATAACCTTTGCAAATTAGTAAGAAATACACTACATACTGAGTAAATTTTGTGCACTTACATTACAAAGTCTATTAGTTTATGAATCCGTCATTTAAAGTCATCTTCCAAATAGCTCTAAGGATATTTATACCCTTCAGACAAACAAATCAGTTCCAGACCTTTTAGAGGTGACAACTGACTGACTTGCTTCTAGTTTGTATGGGCTTCTAATCCATCCTGCTAAATTATATATTTGTGTTCTGTTTGAAGTTTTATGTATTTCTGTGTCACAAGAACCAGACGAAATGCAGCACCTCAGCCTGTAATTGAGGCTAAGCATATATCACAATTCAAAACATATTCTTTTATGAGTATATAAGAGTGTTACTTTAAGGTCACACAGATCTCCATTGGAGACTCAGATGAGACACCATGTGGGAGCCAAGTCCTACACCTGTTCACTGCAGGATTGCTTCACCTGCTTTTGAGGCACAGAGGACAGGACACAGGACTGTAAGTCTCCTCCAATGCTCTTATGATGCTATGGAAATCATGAATAGTTTCCATAAGCACATTGGATTATCTTGTCATACACTGGTCTTCAAACACATGCACATGCTAAACCACAAACATTCTCATATTCTGCCCTGGCTGGTTGCTACCCTGTTGTGGCAAAGACCTGGCAGGATAGTCTCCCATTTAATGATCCACAGAGAAGTTCAGTGCAGCTGTTCCTATTGCAAACATCACGTGTGACCTTAGGGAACTCATTTACGCCGTCTGAGCTTCAGTTGTCTGTCTGTGAGACTGAACACAACATCCCACACTGACATCTGGAGAGTACAGTCACTTAAGTGCTGTGTATATTATGAATATAAACAAGAAAGAGGGAATGGGTAGGTTTCAGTGTGGGTTTGTACGTAGTTTCAGTTAACAGTGAATCGTCCATTGCTCTAAAGCCCACGATATATTTTAGCAAAACAGAAGTGTGAGTTTTAGGCAAAGTAGGATATGCGGAAATGATCAGCTTGATATGTTTTTCTTCTTTTATGGTAAAATTTATGATTTTAAGATTCAATGCATTAGTGTCTTATCAAATATTGTAAGTTTTAAATCTGTGCATTGTGACATCATTTTTCTTTCTTGACTGCACACAGTGACAGTATCACTGCACTAAAGGTAAGTGTGCCGAGACAGTCATCGGTGTGATGGTGTAACCGAGCGGCAGCAGCACTTGGCTAGCCAGGGCCCCGAATGCTGCCTCAATTTAGGACTTCTTTGCACTTCAGGGTTTGTGGTTTTGTCAAGAAATGTACATGGGCAGCCTTAATCCTCAGGTAAAATTGTGCGCAACACTTGTCTGTCTGCAGCAGTTGGATCCCGGATGAGGTGACAGTTGACCCAGCTCTCCATCCACTGTCCTATCAGGGGCATCAGCGCACAGAGGGACTGCGTCTCAGAAGATCAAATGGAACGAAAAGAAAAGCTGTCCATATATAAACGTGGCATTTATCGAAGTACAGAAGCCATTGCGGCCACACTCCTGAAGTTAGCCGGTAATAAATACAAACAGGCAGACAGACAAATATGTCTGTAAGAGCCACACTTTGATTTCTAAACTAATGGCTTTAAAAGACAGCTCTTTCATAAAATTTTGAGAGGTATCATGCACGTCTTTGCTGACAAACTAGGCCAAACTCCTTGTACTCCTCGCTGACACGTCTCCCTGCACTCTGCAGAGGAAGAAATGATGTATTAGCTCTGCACTCGCTGTATCGCAAACACAGTGAACTCTGCAGTTACCCAGCCCAAGCTCAAGCCAGAAGTCACAGCAGGCAGAGCAGGAGACTGAAAATGTGAAACAGGATGAAATCACAACATGGGCAAAAATTGTGCCAAGGGTTCTGCCTCTGAAATGTTCCTCATCCCCGCATCTGAGCTAAGGATGGTGAATTTCAAAGGGAAAAGCACGGCTACTATGAAATCAAATCAGAGTAAACCCCAAAGAAAGGAAATATGAGACCAGCACTGATGCATTATAGATACATCTATTTTATTTCTCTGATGGAATGCTGTGATCCCTGAATGCATAAAGTATTTTTTAACTCTCCTACAGACAACTGATTTGGATTATACAGAGATCTCATGGGTATATGTATTGTTTCTCTTCTTTATTTTTGATGTTTATATCCTTATTTTCATCTGTGATATAGGAACTAATGTTCTGAGAAGCCAGATTTGCCACTAAGGGTCTATATATTTACTGGCCATATACTAAGAAACTAGCATATATTCTCCCAGTGTCTTATATTTAAGAGTGATTGAATATATGTTGTAATTCATTGGTCCATTTTGTTTTTTTCTTGTTTGCCTATTTTTATGACATTGTTTTGTTATGAGAAAAAAAGGATACCACACTCATCCAGCAGTAAATCATCTGGCCATTTACATATACATAGTATAGCTGCAAATATGTCTTCCTTTCCCTTCTGGGTTTCAGATTTTATCTTCATATAACATCTGTACATTCTGAATTCAAGATACAACATGACCTTTATTTTCTTAGTCTGCTCTGACCTCTGGGATAAAACCAATAGCCTTTTTTCATGAAAGCAAATTCAGATGTTAATTGAGTTGGATACAGCAATTGGCTAACTCATGTAAGTGAAGTGAAAAGACAGAGCTCTCAGTCACGCTCTTTTTATGGGTTTACAGAAAAAAACAACTATGAAAAAAATTACACGTCATCCACTAATAATCCCAGAACTGCACTCAAGCAAATGAGAACAATTAACAGATTGGATCCCAGGTTTAGGAAATCCAGATCCACCAGACATGACAGTCTATCTGGAAGCTCTCACCACTGCCCCATGAAAAAACTGACAGATGCTCATCAGAATCGTTACAAATTTTTCTGGCTAATCCCTAACAATTTCAAAACAGATGCTAAAGTCCCTACTTCAACTCAGGGTCTGAATTCAACAACTGAGGACATAATAACACTGGATCAGGTGGGTACTTTAAAGTATAAATCACAAAATGGTATGTCAAAGTGCTGTTTTCCCAGTGATAAGAGAGTAGGAAAATATAACAGCAGATAAATGGGCTGTGTGGGAAGAAGATACAACACACTGTAGCCAGCTCACCAGAGATGTTAAAAATCAAGGGCATCAGATTTAAAGGAGAGGCAGCAGAAAATACATCTTAGAAGATTTAAATGGCACAGTCCAGAGACCATTTCATTAGTGGTTTTGAATTATCCACAGTTCTTTTTGCCAGAGTTTATGACTAAAAAATCAAAATCATTTACGAAACGATTATTAAAACATTTCAGCTCCTGAAAACTGCTTTTGCAGGGTATCTTTTTTCTTATTTTATTAGACCATAAATACGTTGATACAATTTCATTAAAGGCATAATGAAAGACATTACCAGCAACGGTGGGAAATGGGTTCAGTTGACAATCTGCAAAATGAGAACTGTCAGTATTTCTCTAGATTTTCTTGATGCCACTTCAGGCTTTGGACTACTTCCCCAGGGAGAAAAGCAGATAAATTAATAAATGTCTTCCCCCCTGTGATATGAGAAGTCTATTAAATGGCTCTGCGACTGTGCATTCTAGGAACAGGCATTTGGCACAGCGGAAGGCACCGACCTCTTCTGAACTAAACCGGGTAGAATTCAGGTCAAAAAAGGGGCTTGGTTTCCACCTCCTCCCTCGGTGCTGCCCTTCAAGGGGGAAGCACAGTGGCACATTTCCGAAGGCATGGAGAGCTCCTGGGTAGGGTCTCTGCACTGGCAGAGGAGAGGAGGGTTGGTGAGGGACAGCGGATCCGAACGGCAGGTCTGCACTGGCAGAGCAGCTCCTGGGGAGGAGAGATGCTCCCGCCGCGGAGGCAGAGCCCTCCAGGAGCTGGGCCAACGGTGCTGGTGGCTGGTGAGGCTCCCTCGGGGCTTGCCCGGTTTCTCTTACGCTCTCCCCAGGGACCCACTGCCAGCCATTAGCAGAGACAGGATATCTGGCACTCTTCATTTCTTACAACACTGTGGCTCGGTGAGGCAGACCGGTATTTTTTCTGCCTCTGAATCCAGAAACCACAGGGTGCAGCAAAAGCAGCGCAGAATTTCTAGACAACATTAACTGAAATCATCTCTAGTGAATCTATTGCATTTCAGGGGTCTTGTTTTGATCAAAATACTCTCTAATTCTTGACAAACTATCTCCTTTTCTCAATATACACCTTCTCCTCACTTCCGCTACGTCCCAAGGGGGAACTAAGTCTAGGATATTAAACCACATGGACTGAAGCTACAGTACGGATATCCTTTTTACTACCAACAGAAGGAAGTGAGAGGAAAAGAGAGGTGCACACATTAATTTACAGTTCCCTTAAGAGAAATAGCTCCAGCCTCAGCCTTCCCTATATATACTATTACTTCAAGGGTTGTCTTCATTAAAGAATATTCCCAGTGCAAACAAGGAAGTCTCTATTTCCCCAATACTGAAAAAACACATTTTGGCTTTGGTTTAGTTGAATTCTTCTGCCTGCTTCTAACCTAAGGAAAATCAAGCAAGAAAACAGTAAATGAACAAACAAATCATCCTTTTGCCACCTTTTACACTACACATTTTAATCTGTTAATCACCAGATTTTTGAAACCTGCCACATCATTAAACACCACAAAAAGCCACGCAGAACAAAAATATTGTAGCGATACATAGCTCAAGCAAAGGCTCACGACGGAAAATGTTTTTACAGCGCTTCCTGAAAAATCAACATAACTGTATAGCCTCTGCAGTGGAGCTGCCTCTTTCCCTGCTGGGACTGAACAAATCTCTTCCAGTAAGGAATTACTTAGCGCTCGGCAGTGGGACTAGCAATAACCTCTCTCTGTGTCATTACGACTGAGATTGGACACGGCACTCGTGTTGACACATCTTGGGTTTGAACTCCCGCAGACTGCAGGTAGGCAGGCAGATTCATTCATGGAAAGCACAGTTTGGGATGGTTTAGGGTTTTCTTTATGAAAGTCTTCTATTACCACTTAGTATGAAATATATAGGAATTGCCTCAGTGCTGGTCAGATTGTTAAAGAACTGACTGTTCTTTCTTCATGACCTTAAAAGTGGACCCATTTGTGAGAGCTTTTCTGGTGAGGTGCAGGCTGCAATTGGAGACCCTATCTGAAGTGCCAGCAAAGAGGGAATGTGAACACTTAGATTGTGGGAAATCTTGAAAGGGGCTTCAGAATTGTTTGAATGTGCTGTCAAAACAAAGATTAGTCAAAAAAATACCCCCCTCTGAGGCACAAAATGTGCCATTCTACGCATCTCAAGCTTTTGCTTAATCCAAGGCAGACCTCTGAGACAGGTCGTCCTGACTGCTGGCATACCTGCCCCTGGCTGGAGATGCTGGAAGCTGCGGGGTCCCTCAGCTACAGCCAGTCTGCTGGTGGGTCCCCTCCAAGGTCCCATGTGGTGGCAGGGGCCAGCAGCTGCTTGGGGAAATTGGCATTGCTGCCCATTCATGCTGGAGGTGGCAGTAAAAGTGACAAGACCATCAGCCTCACTGAGCTGAAATGCCCTGTCCTGGGAGCTCCTCGTTTGGCAGAAATTTCGAAATCAGAAAAATGCTTCCACCCCAAATAACACTGAGACAAACCTGGAGAGGGAGGTAAGGGGAGGTTATTTCATATTATGGAGGCTTCTCTTTTAGCCTAGCTCTTCTCAAGGGTGACAAATAACTCCACAGTACCTGTGGTTCGCCAGCATGCCCTTTGCCTGGCTCCAAAACTCTCACACCGTCTTCCAGTTCCACCTCACTTCCCTCCTCCAAGGACTCAAGAGTTTTCCAGTATGTCATAAAATCAGTCTTGGCTCTTCTGAATTAGTCTGGACACAATGCATCTCAATTAAACAAGGCTTCCAATACTGTATTTCAAACACTTCCCACTGAACAATGCAATGAGTAAAAAAGGCTGGGAGGAATAACAGAGATCTACTTGGGGAATTTCTCCTGCAAAGGAAATAAATAGAAGGTTGTTAGATACTTTTGCACTGCATAATCAGTTTGCACTGTTAGTATCCCCAGACAGTGGTATGTGTACAGAGGATGCTGCAGTTGGGATCATTCCTCCTCACCAGCAGCAGCTGCAGCAGCTTCTTTCTGACACCAGTTTCCTGCAAGAGACCCGGAGGAAAGAACAGCGGTAGATTATAAAATTGCCATGAGCATAAAGTCACTGTCCTCTTTCCAGAGTCTGACCTCCACAAGCAAAAGCTCCCTCCCCAGGCCCTGAAGGCACAGTCAATAAACTTCAAGCTGCTGTCCTGCCAGTGACAGTATTCTCCTGGAAACGGGGACCCGGATCCTATCCCAACTCTAAGGACCATCCATAGATTTCACATGAAACAACTGTCAGGTATAAGACAGAAACAGCTGCTGGACAGAACGACGAGGTGCTGCCGGCAGTGAATCCCCAGCAGTCCTCTCTCTTTCCCACACACCTCCCTGCAGTATAACAGGGATCTCCCTGCTGCTCCCTCCCTGTTTCAGTACCAGCTTTGAGCATCCTCCTCCCTGGGGCCCTCTCCTGTGTCCTCCCTGGGGAGGTCTCTCCCGCTATTGTACCCCGTTGTGCTGGACTCCTCCGGGAGCAGAAGGAGGCCCTCAGGATGAACATGTGCATCCTGAGTCTGCAGGAAAACTATCCATATGCTGCAGCACAGCCTGAGATTTCAAAGCAGAAGCTCTTTCTGCATCAGAGTTGAAGCAAAGCTTTGGAGGCTTTTTGTGGTGCAAGATCCCCCACTAACTGGAAAGTGCAGGATGGGTTTCTACCGGGCCCAAGTCTTTCATCAGCACGCAGCAAAACAAAGCCTCCGCAAAAATATTCCAGATCTACGATGTCATTTACCTACATTTGAAAACTACTCCCACTTCGTGGCATTTGAACCACGTCCATCTTTATAACAGAGACTTCCCATCTTCCGCATCATTACAGTTAATTCTTCAGTGTTCTGCCGTCAGTAAGGACATTGTTTCAAGCTGTTAGGAAACACGTCAGTAAAACATATGCCCCTTACGTAAACTTAGATGAACTAAAAGCTGTGCCGTTATGTTAAAACTATCAAAAACACATATAGATATGTATATGTATAGATATGCATGTGTGAGTAGCTATATCAATACAGTAAGTGTATGTGTGAATTCCAGCCCACTGCTGTCAGTAGCAAAACTCCCTGTGGATCCAAAATTGTATAGAACTTCATCTCATATATAATAAACAGATCTACAGGTATTCTAGCTGAGATTTGGAAGGGACGATTTGGCATCCAAATTCCACATGCAACTTCAAAAGTCTTTGCTTTGCTTTGAAAATTCGTGTGTGTAGTCAACTGCATTAACCAGTTGCCATATACAGCTGCAGGTTCCTATCAAATTATTGTTTATTAGCTGCAAATAATTGCATGTGCATTTGTATGAACCTTATTTATGAACATATTTTCCCAAGAAGCACACCTCTGGATGCAAATGTACACCTCTCATCCTGACAATTCAGTCCTTGTCTTGTACCTGTTATTTACTCCCTCAAAAAACCCTTAAAAAACCCTCAAACAAAAAACAATTAAAAAGCTTTTTCCCAGACTTCCCTTGGAGCAGTATCCAAAATATACTGTTGGTTTTATCTCCGACGAAATCTTGAAACAAAACAAGCAAACCTCTCCGATGAACTCCCCAGGCCTGAGTGGCTTTAGTTTAATTTTCCACAGCCCTTTGTGGAGCTGCTGTTCCAGGGCAAGCAGCAAGTCTTGATCTTGGGCTCAAACAGATGGCCCCAACAATCTGACAGTAATAGAATCTGACATGTGTTGTTTCAATGATGTCTCTAACTCTCGGAGAAGTATGCAAGCGTTACATACCGTGTGCTGCTTCAGATTGTTATTTTTGGCATGCTTCTGCTGGCATATGTTATGATGAACCATTCACAACATCTTACATTTCCATCACAAAATAAAGGGGAAAAAAGAGGGTAGGTCCGTAAACCTATCATTTAACCTTGTTCCCAAGGTAACACTGCCTTTGCATAGGGGTCGGCGCCACAGAAACCAAAACCCAAACGGCGTTTTGCGGGATCAGCTGCATTGCAGGGAGTGGAGTCCTGGGGATGGTAGAGAGACAAGTTGATGAAAATATTTATGGCCCGGTTCTCAGAGCGTTTCACAGTGACACGTAATCAGAGTTTTCTACAGTATGCATTAAATGGTGGCAATCTACAACCTGAATGGCACCGGGCGATTAGGGAGCTGTGAGGAGGGAAATCAGAAGGGACTGAGTGCCCCTCTGAGGTGGAGTTTCTTGCTAATTGCAGGGGCAATGAACACGTCCCCTTTGAAGCCCAGAGGATTTTCTTAAGGAACTTGTGATTTCACTCACTGCCAGGTTTAACAAAATAGGATTTCAGGCAGCGAAATGCTTTCAACTGCAAGCAGCAAAATCTAGCTAAAGCAGAAACATCAATGATTTTCACTGAGTGCAAGTCATTGAAATGTCTTAGCATCATAAACTACTCTTGATTGCTTTTTTCACAAACGAGCTGCTGCCAAACAGAGGACAGACGGCAACAGGGAAACACATCTCAGCTGCTTTCCTCCTCAATTTGCAGTTACACCCCCTACCATTTTTCCCCTTAAAAGCTTATCTAGCTCCTCATAAAATTATTTATTGTTATTGTTATGTGGGTTGTTTATTCAGTCGATGAGGGACAGGCTCCAGCAGCCCTCCCTCCCCTGCCTCTCCAGGCCCTTACCTCTCCTTGACTTCAGTCGATGCTGCCTTTTCCTCTGGCTTGGCTCAGCCTCGCTCAGAGACAGAGATGCAGGAGCTCCTGAAGCTCCATCCCCCTTTCACAGTCCCGCGCCTTTTCAACCACCTCTTCTCCAAAGATGCAGGGGCTTCTTTTAGTGCATCTGAAGGGGCTCTTAAGCGGAGAGGTGTGAAAAAGCTACAGCACAGAGAGACAGGTGAAAAAAATCATTGGGTTTAGCTGTTAGGTTTAAAAGAAGAAAGAGAAACGTTTTGCAGCATAGCCTTGAATTTTCCTTTATGTGAAGAGGAACATTACATACACTTTTTACAAAGCTACCAAAGCTCAAGCACACAAAGCTACAACATTCACACCAGAAGCATTAGAGAAAAGACATTTCAGGAGTCATAACCCCCAAAAGTGGCCACTTCTCTTTCACTCTGGCTACAGACCATGAGCGGGGCTTATTAAAAACTAGAATGGAGAGTCCCATCCACGTGACATGGAGAAGATTGTCTGACTCCAGTGTCTTGAAAAACCACTGAGAAAAGGTGAGCGGGCAGGGCAGGGGAGGTCTTCTGCAGGGGAGGTCTTCTGCAAAAGCACTTAAGCAGGGAAGGAGCCGCTGTGATGGAGACAAGGCCAAACACAGCCTGGTGTTCTTTGGATACAAAGCAGACAGAAGAAGACTTGAGCCTCCATGGAGCTGCTGGGGTGTAAGTGGCAACGCCAACATCTCCAGTGAACAGCACTCAGGATATTTACAGATGCTCACATAGGTCCCCTTGATGGCTCAGATTACTGCAACAGAAAGAGTGGGACAAGGCAGAAGGACAAGAGGCAACCAGCCTGCTTTGCAAAAGGGACAGTTTTGGCTGGCTTTGGGGAAAGATCTCCACCTTTGGCAGCAGGGCAACACATGAAGGGGCTGCCCTCGGGGGAGGTTGTGACAGGCAAGCCGGCCAGATGTCCAGCTCCTCTTTGTTCTGCAGTCACCAGAGGGACCCAATCCATCACCGACATGCAGAGAACACCTGATGCCTTCCACAGGCTCAGCCCGTTCCCCAGTGACATGAGGACAGCAGCAGTGAGACCTGGGATGCAGGCAGTGCATGGCAGGCAGGGGGGCAGTGGCCAAATTATGGAGAGGGAAGTAGCTTGAACATCTTAAGAGAGCTTTTTGCAACCAGTATGTCTCCTCTGGCTAGAGGTGACATGCAGCTGGCTACCTCTTGCCGTCCCAGCCCTGAGTGTCAGAGGTGTAGGCTAAGGCACTGTATGTAATGTGTATTTGTATCTTAGTCCTAAAGGGTATATTCACTCCTCGTGGCTTTCAGTGTCATTAAACTCTTTTTAGAGACTCCTCTCCACTTACCATTTCGCAGCCATCGTTTGCATGTTTCCAGGAATTAGTCCTTCTCCTCAAAACACAGACAACGCCTCTAGCACAGTACCATACCTTGTACCGTAAACTAAGGATATGTTTTCCAAGATCTATACCCTACCTTACTTACTAATGAGGTAAGTGAGGCCACACAGGGCCGAGTATTGCATTGGCAATGCAGGAATCTAAATAACAGAATAAAACTCAGGGGAACAGGCCAAAATCGACCTGCAATTCTAATCCAATTCAATGTATGAGAGAGAGAGACTTGAGGACACAGTCTCCTGAACTGCACTGCCGCTATCTCATCAGTGGAGAACATGCACTGTTCAAGGCTCAGGGATGTCTCTGATGTAGCAACTCAGCTTTTAGGTTTCATTTGCTGAGCATTTCATTATCACAAGTCTTCCTAAGGGAAAACATTATCATCTTTTGGACCAGGGTAGTTTGTTTTCCATCTTCATACTTCTCTTTTTCTTCTTTTTCCTTTCTGTATCATTGCTCTCCTTTCCTGTGCCTTCCCTTCCCCGCATGTCCCAGCATGCCTGTTCCAAACCCTCAGATAAAACACTCAGCAATAAAGCAAGTGGCACTGACATTGAGTGAAACCAAGGAGTGTGAAGTTGGCACTTCACGAAGATGAATGGGGTGGAAAGGTTCATGCTTTTCTGTTAAGGCTGTCTGCAGACTCAGACAGACAACATTACATTAATTAGACTGTGGGAAGGTTTTCTTGGCAAACAAAACATTAGAAATTCACTTGTTTTAACAGAAAGATTTGGTACTCTATGACGCAGTCTTGTTAACGCATCAAATTGCTGAGTCTTGGACACAAGGAAGTTATTTTACATGCAATTACAGAGAAAAACTGTAATTTCTCCCTAAATAAAATTAACTTTTCCAGACAGCTCCAGTCCATGCTCTTGTCTTTACAGTTCAGTACTCAATTAAGAGCAGTTCTAGTCTGAAGATTATCTTCACAGAAAATAGCACAGTCATTTTTCCAGACTTCCAGATCAACCCTCCTTGTTAAAAGTAAAAACAGTATAATTTCTTTTTTCTCAGACTACTTGTCCTCCAAATTCAGCCCGAAATCTAGGATTCAAAAAAGGCTGTTGTAGCTTTCGTTTTCAACTATCTCAGGAATTGTCAGTAATAAGGACTTGAAGCGTAGTCAGGAGTTTTAACCATCTGAGTCATTGCTGTGTTGCCCCAGTTGCTCTGTTGCCCCCAGGGTACATGGGAAGACTACAGCCAGCCTGTAGGTCCCCTCTCTACAGTTGCAAGGGCGCGTGTGTGGTCCTGCTGTGCCTGCTGTGTCAACAGCCATGCACTTTTTCCTTGGAATAAAGGGTTACCCCTCCCTCCTTCATGCCTGGCTGGCACAAGGTGGGCTCACCCAGCAGCCAAACTGCCAATATCGCCACCAAACAACATACAGAATTCACTTTTTTTTTTTTTTCAATCAGGGTAAGATAATTTTCATGCTAGTTCAAATTCCCACTGTACCTCTGGGAGGAATACTCACTCTAAGCAGTGGTAGATAAGCTAAAGGAAAAGAAATAAAACCCAAGTAACTGTGTCCTAACACCAGGCTTTATCGTGCCCTCTCCAACTCTTGATACACAGAGCCAGAGCTCTTGGCAGAGATGGACCATGCATCGGTGGCTGGGATGTCCAGCCCAGATGAAAGGTGCAGGGCTCTCTTCTTTCAGCAGAAAACCTCTTATGCCTTCAGTCAGTTCTGCTTCCAGCTGGCTACTGTGTGTTGGGTGGGTGGGGGTAAGTTTCCCTGCCTGAGTTTTAAAAGGGAAAGATCACACACTCCTAATTCTGTGGAATTGGGCCTCCTGATTCCAATCAATTTATTCACGACTTTCACAAGACTTGCTCAGGGAAATGCCTGCTTGGAAATCACAGTTGGACTTAGGCAGTCGCCTAGTCCTGACAATGACACTTCTGGGTCTTTCCAGAGATTTAGGCACTGGGAAATGCCAGAATCAAGCCTTGTGGCACTTAAAGTATTCAAATACCTCTAAGCAGGAAAGGAGCTGGAATGTTCCATGCTTTTCAACTTAGGGGTCTACACTTTGCCTAAACTATGCTTTCACACACTCTATTTCAGCACTGATGCCTACATTCAGGAAAAGGCCTGTTGAAGACAGATATTCTCCTACCAATGGGCTACCGCTTTCATTAACTCCTACATGAACAGAAAATTGACAGCCTGATGTCAATGCTGGTGACATCAGTCGTGACAGTAAGTGCCGCTCCATTCCGTAATGAGACTGATATTTTATTCAGTGCCCGGTGAAAGCTAGAGAACAGGCAAGATTAGGCTGGTGGAAGATGAAAATGTTACTGGGAGAAGCAATCAAGGAACATTACAAACAACCTTTGGATAGAAGGAGCATTACTTTGGTTTGCAGCCGAAAGGCCTGGTTAGGTGCCCAGCCTGCACCTGACAATCATGCAGCTGCATTAGCTGGCATGGGGTCTCTCAACTCCAGCTGGTCAGGAGCTTGCAAAACTACTGTCCATTACATTTATTATCTCCTGATTATTCTATTTACAATACGCTCTCCCCAGGGAGTCTCCTGGAGCCCCCCCAGACGAGCTGCTGCAGAATCACTGAATGCAGCAGTTGTACTGTGGAGGCTCCTACTGTAAGAACACGCCTTGGGCACTCCAGAGTCTGCACCGGCAAGCTGTTAGTTTTCACCTATAATTACCACAATGGCTTGGGATCTGCCTGTCTGCGAGACACTTCTCTCCCCAGGTGATCAGACTGTCACAGTGGCACTCAGCAGATGCGCTCAAGCTGTCGCCTTGCCAATTTAAGAAAGAGCAGGACCTGCTTGCAATGATTTTGCTGGAGAGGGCTCCAAACTTTGAGATATTTTCCCTTGGCTTGAACAGAAAGGTAAAATTCCCTGGAATCTCTTGACTTTTACAAATACCCCATAAAATCCTACAAAGCTTTTGCAGTGATAATAGCAGCAGTAAAGAGAGGACATGCAATCAGTATTTGTGAGTTGGACACATTATTATTTATCTACATTTCACTACTCAGCACTTAAGTCTATAAATAAAAAGGACACCACTGGATTATGCATCCAAATCGGCAAAAACGAAGGACTGTATCTTTCTGGAGAACTTTAAGGACAGCAGGGGACGAAGGGAACACAGGTCACTGACAGAAATAAATCAAATTAATGGTAAGACTGGCACCAGTGAAGAGATTTTACATTTCAGAGTGGGACACGAGAGCCCTCCATGTTTTCATTAACAAAAGATCTCACGGCCTACTATTTCCAAACAATCTACCCATGGTGTTCAGATCAAACACCCAAACTATCAGCACTGTGAGAACAAAAAATGTAGCTTGAGCTTAACTTGGTTCATTTTTTTTCCTTTGTAAAGCACCACATATCTTAGCCTGATATTCTTTTTGCCTGCAACTCTCTACCTGATTTACATTCATACGCCAATATACCTGCTATCAAATTTGCTCACACCATTTCCTTGTAGACCACGAGAGCTGAGCATAGAAAGTTAATGTTGGTAGTTTAATGCCTTGAGAGGGAGAATTAAAAGCTGTTCTCCTGGCATCAAATTAACCCCAGCTTGTTTGAATATAAGGTATATAGCACGGGATCAGTCCCTTGATCCGTATCAGATGGGTGAAATACGACCATGTACAGAAATGAGATTAGCATGAATTTACATAAAACAACAGGGCCCTGTGTGGAAGAGTGGGATGTATGAGGGAACACAAGCACACGCACACCACCCATGGGCAATCACTATTCAGTAGGAATGGTCGGTCACATTTGTTCCATGTGATGGATGAACAGCAGATTAACTGACTGTGTTTTGACATTAATTTTGGAACAGATCCTTGAAATTAGCTGAAGTCTAGATAATGGGGTCAAAGAGATTGAGGATATGAACTTATTCACTCCAGGTAATAATTTTATCAGTTTTTACCCCATTCATAAAGCCACATCCTTGGTGTATGTCCTACTTCACCAAGTCCAGAAGTTCAAGAGAATGAGGTCCCACCTGCAGCTCTCTGGAAGCTCCCCTAACCCAAGAGATTTCAAATAACCTCAAAGCAGGGAAAAGTGACCTGGCCTTTGGACTTTGACACCCAAAGCAGTAAGAAAATTCTTCTGATTTTTGTCCATAGTGGAAGGATCTTCACAGGATTTGTTAGCTGTAGGGGCAGTTAGAGTCTTAACTCAAAGCTGCAGCTCACTCTGAGTTCTTACAGCAATAAGCCAGCAACAAGCTTACAAATTAAATGAGCTACAAGTTGCTGCCTTCATTTGCAACACTGCGTTCCTCCATGCAAAACTTTTACTTTACCCACTTAAGTTCTCTTTAGACCATTTATGGGCAATCAGAAGAGATATTACTCTGTCAGGAACAGAGCTTACTGGTTAATAATCAGTGATTAATGACTCAAGCAAAAGCGTGGAAGATAATCATAGAAGAAAACATTAAGCAGACAGCACTGTGGACCCTACCACAAAAAAAAAAAGATGCAATCTGCAACATTACCCACATTTGGCTTAGAAAGAGATGGCAAATCTTCGGACGGAATATTACTAAACGTATTAGCAGCGTTTGTGAAATGTCCTGGTCACAGTGTCTCAGCGAGGTTGAGGCTGGAAGGGATGCCTGAAGATTGTCTACTCTGACCCTTAGCCTAGAGGACCAAGTTGCTCATGGCTGGGTCCTGCCAGGTTTTGAGTGCTTCTAAGGCTACAGACTCCACAACCTCCCAGGACAACCCGCGCAAGTGTTTGACCACCCTCACAGTAAAAAATGTTTTTCTTCTGTTCAAGTTCCTTTTCCTGTACAGCAGCTTGTGCGCATTGCTGTCACTGGGCACTGCTGAGAGGAGTCTGGCTCCTTCTTCTTCATCCCCATCTCCCACCAGGCATGCATACCTATTGATCCCCCCAGAGCCTTCTCAAGCTCTCTTGGTGAGTCCTCAGCCACCAGACACTCCAGTCCTTCATTGTGTACTGATCCCTCGTCCCTGACCAGACCACACAGGGAACAAGCACTAAACCACCACCCACCCTTTTCACGGGTATGGCTGCATTTGATGGTTTCACAATACCAAAATACAACCCAAGGCTCTGCCTCCCCACGCTCCCAAACATGTGTCAGCCCCGAGATGTCCCTCAGGCTGCTATTTCCCCAGCCATGCTGTGAGTGAGCGACTGACCTCCAGAGATTCCCACCAGGAGAGCCCCCGGCATGCAGACGGAGAACATGAACCCCCCTTCAACATAGCAGCTGTAATTTTTTCAGGGTTATATAAACAATGCCTGTCTCCTTATCTATTGAAGCTCCAATCCAGCCTCTCATCACCATACTTTCCGGGCTGTAATTACAACATTATTAATGGCTACCCATCCTCTGTGAAGTAAAGTAATTTTGACTATACCAGTTAATCAATACTTGGACAAATGAACTGAGCTCTTCCCAGGGCTACGACAAGTAATTGTAATTATGAGATGTGATCAGCTGGTGAAGTACGGTTACTAACACATGCATCTGGTAGAGAAGTGAAGTTTTAAATATCTGTCAAAAGGCTCTGGTTTCACAGAGACAGTGTTTCTTTAAGTCTAGTTAAGCACTTGTCAGAAACCATTAGTGTTAGCTCATCAGTTCTCATCCTTCTGAGGAATGACAAGCAAGAGTCTAGTGGACTGACTACTGAGATCCCTTGCTGGCACCATCATCCATCTGTCCATGCAAGCACTGAGCAGAAGGCATCGCATGCACAGCGAGGTCACAGGGCATCAAAGGGAAAAGCATCAGAAGGCAGAGTGGATACGGACCAAAGAAAACAGTAATTTACAGCAAGTCTTGAACACTTTGAGGCATCTGGTAGTCAATATGGGTTAGTTACGTTATGTTTGCTCTGTTTTCTGCATTGGAATCACATGTGCAACTTCGCAGAACCCTGGGCAGCAATTGTGACATAGAAGACCATGGAAAAATCTGCTCAGAAAATAATCTGGTCTCTTTTAATTTACGTGTGTATACATACACGCACTGAAAAACTGTATTGCCTAACTGAGGAGCCACACACAAGATTAATTAGGGCAAATGGTAATTTAAACACAGAAGGGAAAGAGGGCAATAAAACATCAGTTTTCTTGTTTGCTTTAACCTTCTAAAAAGACTAGAATAGGCTAGCTTTTGTTTAGGGCTTTACAGATCCCAGTACTGGGAAATGCCCAACAGTGAAGGACGCGTGCAGGCTGCAAGCACTTAGGCAAATGTGTGAAAGTAGATGTACTTTTGTCATCTCACCACAAAAACCTTTTTCAGGAATCTGCAAGAAGTAAAGGTCCTTTCTGCAGTAGCAACGATGAAGCCACCTTCTGAAAGGGAAACATGAGTCATCTTTCACCATGCTGCAGCGCTCCAGGCACCTGAAAATAAGGTTGCAAAGGGGAATCACAGGGAAAAAATGCTGTCTACAATGAATTCTGAGGTGAGAGTGCCAGAGAGGCTGGAAGTGGAGCAGTCACTCTCTTGAACCTGGTGGTGCTCGAAAGGGAAGTATTCTATTCACACCACTTGCTTACCAACAGAAGGAAACCATTTTTTCCCCAGTTCGTGGTTTATTTCCCTTATTCTATGCCCAGTAGAAAGCGAAAACTCAGGAATTTAAGGGAATCCAGAGAAATCTGCTGTAGCTCTTTAGTCACAGCAATGGCTGTGTGCAAATTCTGCCCAGACTTATTCTAAGACAGCCCTGTGATCTACATTTCTTAGCTCAAAAAGTTACCTAACTGCCAAGGACCACCACAGCACGGTAACTCTTCAGGCAGATTCCTCCTGCTCCTCCAGATATGTGATTTATTCCAGAGCTAAACAAAATGGCAGATTTCACTTAAATTCAGACCACTCCCAAGGTTTGCCTGGAACTTTTTAAGGTCAGAAAGGTACAGGGTGAGAGCCATCCAGCCGAATGGAGATGCCCAGTAAAGCCACATTTGCAGTAACTACCCAAGGCTAACTTTACTGAGAAAAGCTCTCACAGGTTACAATTCATTTCATCCTGAAGTAAACACCTCATAGGACAAATCTGCCCCTGTTGCCCCACATTCGCTCCTACAATCCAAAGGGAATTCTGCATTTCTCCATTTTACAGGGAGTGGACAAACTGTATCGCTGCAAATCCCAGCCATGAAGCCAGCATTTCTGGCTTGCCCAGCAAACCCAGGCCCAGTGTATTGCTTCCAGAAAGGGCAGCAGTAAAACCACCCAGAGACCCAGCAAACGTTTAACTGGGCACCTCTATCCCAGTGTCACTGAGGGAGGTAGCCCTGGAACTGAGGATTCTCCTACTGTGTGTGGACAGAGATACCAATACCTTAGGATTTATGAGAAACTAAGAAAAAAGGGCATTTTTTTTCCTTAATATGCTAAGATTAGGTAACTCCAACTCTTCTGCTATTGATAATGTTAAATCTCCCCTGCCAAAGTCATGTAGGCTGTTTTTGTATAACCTTCTGTCCCTTTTCCATTGTATCTATAGGAAAAAGGCAGATACCTCCCCTCTGCTATGCAGGGTTCCCCCTTGGGTCTCCAGGAACAATGTGCAAAATGGGTGCTACGAGATTCATGCTCTTCATTTGCTCATGCAAAATGGGTGTTATGAAATACACACTCTTCACTTGCTCTGAAGCCACTGACGAGTGCCATTCCCACCAAGGCAGGTCCTCTCCGCTGCCTGCCCTACCTCCTCGGCAAGATCCTAGATTTCAGCACCCACACTGACTGCTGCTGCTGTCATCAATTTAAGCGGCTCTGAGACTAAAAGCATTTTTAGCATCAACTTTATTCTTCTTGTTTATGGTGAGCATAAGGGGTAGATTCAGATTCTCCCATGAAATGACAGTCTCATCACCATCTAGCAGAAGCGGCTGCAACAAGTAATTGCTGCTGCTGACTTCTAATTCTTTCATATTTTAGCTATGTAATTTGAAATTAGACTCCTAAATCCTCAACTATGCAGGCTGTTACCCTTATTAATAGCTTTCATAGCCATCTTTATAGCCATCGCCCTCTTCTACTCAACCCATCAACTCTCACTGGATTTTAAAGCTCTACGGAATTTACACTTTGGGACAGGGATTGTCCTTTTACAATATATTTGTCCAGAAGCTCCTTGAAATAGTCCAGATTACCACTAATGTATCATAAATAGTCAATATTAACAAGCAACTAATTACACTCTTCTGGAAGGCTGTTCCTCATTCAAACAATCTGACCCCGCAAGCAAGAAATGTATGCAGTCAGGGCCGGCTCACAAACATTTCCAGACTAAAAACTGAAACTCCTTATAGTTCAAGTGATTTCTGTTCTCAATAAAACTAGGGTTAAAGGCAGAAAAATGTCATCCTGACTTGTAAAGCAGCTTAGCACATTTACCAAACGCGTCTGGGAGAAGCATCCCGTTTTCACCAGAGCTTTATGTGGCCAATTCAGCTTTAACAGTTCTGGCTAATTTACTATCAACAATTTGACAAGTGGACTCAAACAGGAAATGTTCTGTGATTTCCTTTCACAAACCTGGATGGGGAAAACATTAAATAGAAATTGAAAACCAAGTTCCATTGGCATTTTTCTTTTGAACCTATTTTCCCAGGGAACTCAACTTCATTTTTAGAGGAGTGTTCCAATAGACCGCTGGAAAGATAACACTTGCTTCATTTCCCTTTCCTCCAGCATTAAACAACCAGGATTTATACAGTTATTTTTATTCTTTTCAGATACCACAGCCTTGCCTGTTTATGAAATGTAAAAGGTAGACAGATAATTGTACTATTTCACTAGTAAACAGGGAGCTGAATATGAAACTGAGCTCAGAATTGGAAACCCTGTCAGAATGTTGGTGAATCATTGTATGAAATAAATTGTTCACTTTCTGTTCAGTCCATTAGCTACAAGGATGGAAAGAATTGCTCTCACAACGCGTAATGCTGCAATTTCCTATATTCACTTAGCACTTCCCCTTTCCCTTCTGCAAATCAGAGGGAGTACATCTGAGATTTAATTCACTCCCTCTAACCACGTTTTCATTCCCAACTCTGACAAACCAAGCCATCTCACGGTGAAAAGGCAACAGCTTTCACACAGCATTCATGCACAGCGTTCTTCCTTTCCTTTGGAAATACGTTAATGGCAGAGAGTTAGAGGCCCCTGTGCCTATCCAGGTGCAAACAGCCCCCCTTTTGATTCTCCTGAGCTTTTTAAGAGATGGTGTATCAAAACTGAATTCACAGGAACCCCATGTCATTTGTATGCCAGATTTTGCACTGACATTGTGATGAGAAAATCAGTACTTGCCTACAGGTACCACACGGCTGCCCATACCCTTTCCATGCGTTTGTAAGTCTGGGAAACTTTTAGCATTTTTAACAGTTCCCAAGAGTTAGGCTTCCTAAGCAAGCTATTTGGATCAATTCTGCCTCTGAAGTGGGGCAAGGAAGGTTGCACTGGTACAACTGAGAGCCCTGCCTATCCCAGAGGGCCTCACGCCAGCAACGCGGCTGGGCGTACCACCCCAGGCAGAATTGTGCGCGGCCACACTGATTTCATCTCCCAAGCTGTAACCAGGCTGCCCACCCCTGCATGGTGGCAAGAGCCCGCGCAGCCCTTCAGAGCCACCATTTACTGGCCTCAGAGGAGAGGGCAGCTACACTGGGCAGCTGAGAATGACCCCCTGCAGAGCTTCTGCAGGATGACTCCAACGGGAGGGAAGGATGACTGTGTCGTCTGCGCCTGGTACTTACAGGGATGACGCTGCTGGGCCTCTATTGTGCTTTTATTTCAAGCAGAAGTCAGAAGAAAGAAGAAGCAGAAGCCATGAGAAGAGTTGAAAGCAGACCTATGAGACAAAATTCTCGGCACTTTTCAACCCCTCTTCGCTACCTTTCCTGTACATATGACAGCGTACGTCAGTTGGTCACGCTACTCAGACACCCACGGGCACAGCTGAGGAGCTGCTGTGTAAAAACAAGTCACAGAAGACAAACAGTGGTCATTCGAGGCCGCAGGAGCAGCTAGGAGTGGGAGCTCTCCTCTGAGACTCTGGTGGCTTCGTAACTTCTTCCCCTGTCAGTTAGCATGGGCCAAGAGTCTTCCCTTGGATGCATGAACCGTGCTGACCAACACTGGGAGGAAGCAGTGAGATCTCAGCAAAGATCAGACCTCACTGCCTCTGCATCTTCTGCACACCGCATTTTTGTTCTGGCGATAACACTGCAAAACAGGCTTTTACAAAACACCTGCAAATGAAATAAGGTACAGGCTGTGCTGACTTACAGCTCTAGCTCCTGCTCCAGCAGACACAGCTCTGTCATCTCAGAAAACAGTGGCTAGACTGAGACCTGCAGGTAAAATGCAGCCTTTCAGTCCAGCAACTATGAAATCTATTTTAAGCTACTTCTAATTGAAATGACTGGCACTGGCATTAAAATGCCTCTTGGAACACGTGCTGGTTTTGCAGCAGCTGAGGTTTTGACTCCATGGTTCCCACCTGATGCATGACACATGGGTTTTTGTAACTTCACCTGCAAATGATCTATCAGGGGTAATCATTAAAAGGGAATTCAACCAAATTGATCCTCCAGAAAAATTCTGCTAGAGTGGCAAATCCACTGTGTGCATAACCCAAAACTCATTTACCATTAACTGGCCTTATTCACATTTCTGCGTGTAGCGATTCACTGCAAGGAGGGACAGTGAGGGAGGGCAGCATTTTAGGTGTACCCATCAGTTGTCAAGCCCTAGGAAATGACAGCATCACATCTTCAGCATTACTCTACTTTCATGTAAAGTAGCAAGACTGGGTAGGGTGTTTGGTGGCAAGAAATGCTTGAGACAGAAAGTGCTAAGAACATTAACTACTCCATAATTAACGTACCTCTTTATAATCCTTATGGAAAAATAAAATAGTAACACACTTCAAAAGGTATTTTGGAAAAGAAATAAAACCAGAATTGATTTAACAGGAAATAAAAGTGATTTTATTTGTGCCGTGCTGGTCTGAAATCACCCTCTTTGTCTCCTGTGGGGAAGCAGGGCTGTTTGGCTCTGGAGTGCTTTATTGCTCTCTGCTGTCAGAATTGTATTCACGCTGGAGCTTATGCACAAGCCAGTGACGTAGGTGTATCTGGGTTGTGTTTCACGTCATGTGCCATCGTAACATGCACTGAAATCTACCTCCTGCTGCTTTGCAAGCTCAACTCCTTTCCTCCAAAGGTGGAGTGTGGCAACAGCAGCTTCTTCTCCATTATTTTTCCTGGACATTTGAAATTTCTGACTACATTAAAAAAATGTCCACCTGAATATACATCACCCACTTTCATTTTAAACTACGTGACTATGTAACCCATTTCACACTTATTCCACCTGAATAGTCCACTCCGGGCCAAATCCCAAGAAGATGCCAGCACTTATTTTTAGTCTTATCTTAACATCTCAGCTGTTGGCAAAGAAATATGAATTCTTACTCTAAGGTGTGGAGGGCCTTTCTAAACTACTGTAGTTGTTGGAAAATGTTTTGAATGGACATCACTGAATTCTGATTATTTTGTGTTTACTAACCTTTTCTCTAGGACCAGATACAAAATGAAACAGAGGTTTCATGGAGTATTTCAACTGAGGAGGACATTATTTAGCCTCCAAGCTCAGTTAAGTTACAGGAAATTGCCAATAAGGATGCCAAGGACATCTCTACAGCTTTCACTATGTCAACTAGAGGGACTCCTTACTAATAAATATTTGCTAGTATAACCAGAATCTCTCTCTTAGCTTCGTGTCTCGAATGTATGTTGAAGCCCGGAAGAGGAATCTGTCATTGTCCTGTTCTTCACTGAGAAGGCAAGCATTTGTCTATGAAACATCTCCAGAGGTGGAGTGATTGACACCACAGAGTATAGACATTATATAACAATACCAGAATTACTCCTTTTGCAGATCATTTGGAAATACAATAATGGTTCCTACTGAGATAGATAGAAAGGAAGCTGCCATATTTCTAAAAAAGCATAGACTGTCCTGCTGAAACAAGAAGAGAAGTTTCCAGCCTGGGGGGAAAGCTGATTTCCTGAATGGAAGAGCATTGCATTGATCCTTACCTGGCCCTTAATGTGACACTGGACTGAGCAGCAGATGTGGTCCTCAAGTTCCCCAGCCAGGTATATCAGGTGCCTGAACAGAAGCTCCCTTCTGGACTACACCAGTGCGTTTCTTTCCCTTGGAAACCAGAGCAGTAGGGGAGAACAGACCTAGATTTCACCCATGCCTAGATTTCACCAAGACACAAGGTTGATGTGTGGCTGGAGCACTCAAACTCAGGAGTTCCAGGTTCTCCAGACTGTTCAAGGGAGCACAGTCTTCCTGACAGCCCAAATGCAGGCACAGATAGGATGAAATATGCACTGCTATTTTGTTTATGAAGTCAAGCAGCTTTAAACCTTGTTTACAACAAGGGCAAACACTGGTTGCTTACTATCAGTCTTCTGCCTCTGGGTAGCTGTAACTACCAGGTAACTCACACACAGAGCTCTCTCAAATGGATTATGAACTTAAAATAGAGCACCGCAGTCAGCATTCAAGGCTATGAATCCTATCCATTCCCTAAGGGAAGACAGAAAGATGAAGAACTACTCATTAGGGGTGGCAAAAGACCGAAGGAGGAGGCAGAGGTGCAAGTGATGTACAAATGTTCGGCAGTGGAGGCTGTTCACAGAATCAAAGACTCACAGAATAGTAGGGGTTGGAAGGGACCTCTGTGGTCCAATCCCCCTGCCGAAGCAGGGTCACCTAGAGCAGGCTGCACAGGACCTTGTCCAGGCAGATATTGAATATCTTCAGAGAAGGAGACTCCACAACCTCCGCAGGCAACCTGTTGACCATTACTGCTTTCGTGAGCCTGCTGGAGACCGCATATGAACAGGCTGAAGCCTTTCCCAGGCAGTCGCTGTAACTGACTTCAAGACGTTGTACCGCCTCTCCCCTGGTATCAAGACGGGACCAAATGTGCTAATATAATTCCTGAGAGGTAGCAGCCTAACCTGCTCTCTTAAAAAACGATGGAGGCTCTGCTGTCTCCTAGGCAGTCTGTCCCCTGTGTTTCACTGATACAGAACTTAACGCTCCTTTCCTGCAACTTAAGTCTATTAGTTCCTGAGGCCGGAGAACACTTTGTTCCTTCCGTTTTGCAGATTTAGCTCTGTGTTTAAAAAAGGTTATCACATCTCTCCTCAGTCTCCTCTACTCCAAACTAAGCAATCCCAGCTTCCCAGTTCACCACACAGAAGCCAGGCTAGTGCTGGCTGGTGATAGCTTTCAGTAACTGCTGACTGGGCTGGATTTGTACCAGCAGCCCATAGGTGAAAGTTTTCAGCAGCTTTAGCTCTCTGAGCCAGGCTGTCCTTTCAAAGATGTGAAACTTTCTTCTGTAATCCATTACAGCGCAACAGTAAATACACATTACAGCACAGTAAATTTCTGGAATTTTCTCCACCACATTAGGAGATCGTAACAAGAAGAAAGGAAAAGACACCTTATTTTGTGAAATGCGTACTGAAAGGCTGAACTTAAAAACGGGCTTCTAAACAGGTCTTGAAGAGTAGAGAGGGAAAATGCAGTATGTTGTGTTAACACTTTCCCCACTGCATCCCCTCTACCAAACAAATGAAATGAAATGCATGAACCATGTCTTGTTTTGCAAATGAGACTTGGTATTTGTATTTGCTGCCATGTCTCAGAGTGTTGTTTTTCATTTCAGACTTTGCATGGTAGTAAACACTGCAATGCTTTACATTCATTAAGCTCGGGCCCATTTACTCCGTGCAGGCAAAGCAAGTGCATGTATCTCAGACCCATAAAGCATCAGCTGAGAATTACACAGGAAATAAATGAGCCTAAGCCAGAAGTCCAATTTCCAGAGTCCAGCTCACTATAGCTAAGCAAGCACCTTAGATAAATACGGCCTATTTTAAATGAAACGTTAGTGTAATTTGATAACTGTCAATAATTCCCTCATTATGCCTAAATGAGTTTGTCATCCAAGGATATTGCTGCATGGCTGATCTTAATTTGCTAATAAAAACTGCAGAGAAGAATTTCAGCTAAGCTGGAACTATTTGATTCATAAAAGTGCAATAGTGCACTTTTTAAAGCATTCCTTCCCAGTCCTGGCTCCTCACTGGCTGAAGCCCAAAGCCAGTTTGCTCTGCAGCCTGTAAGGAGACAGCTTTGCTATGTAAGAACAATGAGGAATTGCCTCTCTAAATCACTACTATTCCTTAGCCCATTATATTTAATTTATTTTTAATCATGTAGTATAATAGAAATAAAATCATTGGATTAAGCATATATCTAGCAGCAGGAGCCCATTATCCTTTGACAATGTTCTGTTTCATTGACATTATATCTTCATTGTAGACAGTTTCCTTGCTATCATTAGTCCTAAAATGACTATTGGATTTCAAGGGTTTCTCCCTAATCCATAATAAGATTTACTTGCTAGCAGCACAAAACAAAACAAAGATATGCTTCTATTGTTTTACTGCTGCGGAATTCTTATTCTAAGCTATTCAGAAAAGTCAAGAATAAATCCAGATATTGTAATTATTTAAAGTTTTCCTGCGCAATTCTGATTCAAGGGAAAGCCACAGTAGCTTTGTAAGCTTTGGATCTTTGTTACTCATAGCGCCTTTATTCTACTTAAGCAAGCAACGATACTTTGTCAGTTCTCTAACTGAGTAAGATCTACTATTCCTTCCACAATGCTTTTTTCAGACCAGTCAAAGCAAATCTCAGTACAGTTCATTTTCTCCAGAAAGGGCTATGAGAGGTTCATCAGATTACATGGAAAGAAAGAGGGAGAAACTTCCGTGCCAAGGTTGCCAGCGATTCCTCTGTGGTAAGTGCTAGCTAACAGTCAGCACTAGTATCATTAAGTTAAAAAACTCCTCCAGCATGCTGATCCCCATGGGATAATTCAGCAGCCCTTCATTTCTAGCAATGACAGTCACAGTTAAATCTAAAACTAGATTTTTCCACACCCTATTAACAGCAGCATTAGAATGCAGCAGGGACCATCCGGAAAAAAAGAGCATTTTCTGTTATCTCATAGTTATCTTTGAGGAGGTGGCAGATTCCCCTGTGAAAATTATCCTTATAGATTGCCTCTTATTTAAGGATACACTGGTACTATCAAGTGGTGCTCTTTTTATGCTGAAATTACTAGCAACACTTAAGAGTATCTGCATAACTCTTTCACTGGGAGATCAGCTTCAATAGGTATCTATTTTCCATATATGTAGACCAGCTATGACATTTTCACCCATACTGACATGATCTGCATAAGCCATGTGGTTTCCATTAGGAAGGGTTCATACAGTATAGTCGACTCTCCGTTATCTTGGCTAATAGGAGAACAGAATAACCCAGATAAAGGAAAGACATGCATAATTATTGCTTACAGATAAGAGCTGGCTCAAATATTTCTGCACTGTGCTCCCCAGGCAAAGCCTGTACTTCTGTCAGCGCTTGCTAACTTAGAGTTTATTAACTCAGGCATTACCTGCATCCATCTGGTACAAGCCGGGCATCTTGGGTGTCTCTACAATTTAATCACCCCACAAGTAATCTACTAACTGATAATCGTCTTGGCTATAATTAAATAATAACTTCCACATTCAGCCTTTTGTGTGTGCTGATACTGATACAGTGTAGACCCAGTCATGTGTGGCCATGTCAAGGCTGAACGTGCCATAATGAGGAAAGGCAAATTAGGCATGAAATGCAAGAGGAGTACGTTCAAAAGACAAGGGAACGCGGAAGGCACACAATGATGTGGAAGGGCTTTATATTCACATGTAACAAACCAGAATTAACACAAGCACTTCCTCTCTTGTTCCCAGATAGCCCTCGCAGTGGAAGCATGCTCAGGACTGTCACAGGTAACACATGTGTGAACCAGAACTACCATTCTACATTAATTGTCAGAGGTGTTTGGGTTTTTTTATTGTGTTGCAGTTAGCCAGCCAGGTTGAACATTTGTCAGTTTTGAGTTCTTAGAAGCTATCATCCCCACAGACCTTTTAGTACTGATACACAGCCTTCCTGATCTCAGCACTGGTATATAAATTGTATTGTTCAGTCACAAGAGACACTCAGTTCTGTTACAGATATATGGGCAAAACATTGTCTTCACCACTATAGAAAGAAATACAGATTCTCTTACAAAGAAAATGAAAATGTTGCACATAATTTTTTTTCTGGATTCTTATGGGAGTAAAGGGATAATAAAGAAATAAACTCAGACTAGATGAAATCAGCAACACCATTTCTTATACATTGCAGTGAATCATCTTATGGAAACAAAATCATTGCCAGGCAAGTTTTTAATGGGGTACTTGTACATGACATCGTGTTGAGGAATTGATAATTATATTCTGCCACATTCCATGCCGCATTTACGAATTAGCATTGCCTTGGTTTGTCTGCACATTACAATTAGACAGAGCTACACAATGATGCAAGCCACAGGCCAAGCTGTAAAGGGAAAAATGATGGGTTTGAGAAGTTAGCCATATTGTGTGATGTTACTAGACTGGCTACAGAACAAGCAACTGACAGCAAATCACAGTGCCATACATATCAAATCCCTAAATATCTGTTCATTTTGCTTAAAGCATCACATACAGTGTTTAGATCGCTGCGGAGGTCCTGGACGACATTTTCTATACTCCTGGTATCCTTCAGAATCTCAATGCTTTGCGTATATGGATTGAAATACACAGAGAAGGGACGATTGATTGATTTGGCGAAGTCCCTGAAAGAAAAAAGAAAACCTCTCTTTTCTCACCTGCTCAAAAAGAGAAAATTAGATTTTTGAGTCAATGGAAATAATTTACCTCATCTTTTCTTTGGCTTCTTCAAAACTTTCTGAAACAAAGTAAGCTTCCTGGAAAGTCGTGATAAGGCATTCTTGCAAACAGGTTGTCTTTGGATCGAATGTTTTCACATTGGCCTTGTCAGAGAGAGCATGCTGGAAAATACACCACGGAAGCTGTTAAATCGTATTTTGATACTTCTGTGTATCTATACAACTGTTCATATATACAGCTTTTATATCGCCATGCTGTATGTTTCCCATCAGTTGACAGCCTCTCTTGTTTTACATACAGTTGTTTTTCAATTTGAACAGAATAAATCATTTGTTACTTTAAAAAGTTCTTTTATGATAGTAATTTTTTTCCCCCAAATAACTACTAAAATAATAAAGAGGAGATAAGAAATGCACCTGCCATGTAGGCATACAGACCTAAATCTTTAGCTGGAAACAGGAAAGTCATCAAATAACCATTCCTGAAAAATTATCTATACAACTACAAATATGTATGTCCCCAAAATGTCACTTAACTGGCACAATTGATCATCCTATTGGTGGGTGATTTGAGTTTGACCAAACCATTCATATAAGCTATGCTTTACATTTTCAGGCCAAACTCATATAGTATTTTCCTGACAGTGAGTTTAAGAGTGAAACTATGTATCTGAAAACCCATTAAATAATGCCCATTTATTGCGTGCTGATGAAATGCATTACCCTTCTGCCACGTACACCTGAGCAATAATACTCCATATAGTACTGCAAGGAAAAAATAATGAAATAAATGGGCATAGGTAAGTACAGAGAAGATACTGGGCAGACGAGGCATCAAATGCTGCTACCCCAAGAAGAGATTTCTATTAGCCTTTCTCTTTACATGACTGGCACAAGCCACTAGAAAGGACACGAAGGTTTCAAAACTGAAAATAGGGCGCTGTGACATTTTCCACTTGAATACTTGTGTTAGCTTTTGGATCTCCCTTAACTTTCAGAGCACATGTATTTTCATTCTTAGTGCTCTGTACAGAAGTACAAGGTAAGGAAGGAGAGCATATTTAGGTCAACTTTCAGCCTTCTTTAGTCCCCTAATATCTACCCATAGCAAAGATGTGCATGAAAAGCATAGAGAAATGACAGGGAGGGAGCAGATCCCTGAGGTCTGAAGGTGCCTCTTATTTCTTTACTTTCTTTCTGCATGGACATTCTTTATAGCAGAGTAAGGTATTAACCTTACAGTATTCACCACACCTTTTATCTGAGCTCTTGCTTATGCACATTCCTAAATCCCTGTGAAAGGCTCTGAAAATATCACACTAGCTCTCAACCTGCAGTCTCCAAATAACAGGACTGGAACAAGAAACACAAACTAGAACAAGAACCTCTTCCTCCCACCTCCTCTCCCTCCAAAAATAAATACATGAAAAATTAATGCACGGAATCTTAAAATGTCAGGGAATTAACTTTAGTGCATGTATCTTTTCCTTCTTACAAGGTTTGCTGTTTCTAGCCAGCCATCAGTTAAACAGGTTTGAAAACAAAAATCAAAAATGGTCCGATCTTCACCAGCATCCTCTTCTAAAAGGACTGTGGGAACAGGCTCACCTTATTTGGCCCCTGTCTATATCCTTGTTGTCACTGTCCCCTTGCAGAGCCATGATGTGGTTGAGTGCCTGTAAATTTAGGCATTTACCTCCCTCTATCGAAATGAATTTGTTTTTCTTGACTGGGAATTATAATAGGCTCCCCGAGAGGTTAACTATAGATATAAGCATCTCCTCTTAAGGTGCCTTTGTACTTCCAGGCGAGACTTGATGGCTCAAATGTCTAAAGCACAAAGTTTTAAAACCCCTGAGTGGACTGAGTGAAGCTCTGTGCAGGGAACCAAGACTGCGATACTGACCACATTTTCTTAGTAACTAAATCAGGAGGTGACCACTTCTGGCTTATGGATTCTTTCCTGCACTGTGGTGTTTTCAACAGAAAGGGTGACAGTGTTGTCCTCTCCTTGTCTCCTCCACTCACTAATGGCCTCTGCTGGGCCCACTCCTTGGGACTGAAGCCATCAAAGGCAAGAAGGGATTCAGCCTGTGGCTCCTACATCATGAACACCACTGAGCCCTAATTTTATAAAACGGGAGAGTTTAAAGAGAAGCAAAAGCTAATTCTTTATCACAGTGGATGTCCTCTGAGTAAGCCTTTCTGGTTATTCTCCTCAGATTATCTAAGTGAAATGACTCCTATTCTTTGGATCCCCATTTAGTTCATGCATGAGCAGAGTTGCTGCTTCACAAAGCAACTCAGCAGAGACCAGGATGCGCAGACATCAGGAAACACACAACCTGGAAGCAGAGGGTAAAGAATACAGACATGCCTTCAACGTTAGATGACAACTGATCCGTTATTCCTACGATTGCAGTTTGGGAATTAAGTGCCTAAATTCTGATGAACTCCCACCTAGGATACCTATCTCTCTTCTAGGACATAGTCTTTCGACTCTTGGATCAAGTAGGCATTGTCATGGCTACCAAAGCAATGGGAAACATCTTTGCAAATCTGAATGGTGTTTTCAAATTCTGCAGCCTAGCATCTGTAACGTCTACTATTGAGTTGATATGCTGACACCAGCAATGCCACGGTTCAGCAACTGAACTGAGCCTGCAGACAAACCTTCAGACAAACCATAAACTGTCTAGGGGGAACTAGCATGGTCAGGACACTGGCTCAGAGCTGAACCAGATTTTTTTTCAGAAACATCACACTCCTCTAAAATATTGGTCCTTGGCACTCTCAACATTTTGAAGCACAGAATCTCAACAAAAAACTTTGCCTTATCAGTCCAAAAGCTTTCAAGCTCAGGCCTCTATTTATTTTAATGAATGCTATTCACTTATGTTTTGGTTGGCCATTCAGTTCTTCGGTGAACTCAAATGAGTAACTAATCCAATACGGATTTCTCCATCAGAAACCTCTTCAGTTACCCACCTCCAATGAGATGTCAAGGATAACAATCATAGGGAAAACAGCTTTCAGTCAAATAGAGCATCCTACCATCTTGTGGATTTGTGAGCACTGTCTCTAATAGCCCATTCGTACAAATGGTACTGCTTATGCTAATATAGCTATTGGTGATTCTCCTTCAGCTCAAGTAACAAGCGTTTGGAGTGAAGTTTCCAAATGAATCATCACTGATTCCCAGGAAAAGCAGCAGTATCAGACAACTAGACAGCTTAAGATTTAGACAATTACCCATACTGGAAATAAGCATAATAAAAAAATGCCTCTACTCCCTAGATCTAAGATCTAGATCAAAGATTAAGCGAGTGATTGAGGCACCTAACCACAGGTCTCTAGGTACTAGGATGTCCAATGCATCCGTACACGGGTGGAAGATATAGCACAGAACCTAAAGAAGACTTACAAGTTTCTAGAGTGGCAGCTGAACAGCTGGTCAGATATACTGGGGCATCTCAGATGGCACCAGGCATTTACACTGAGCAACCGTGAATCATTTCCTAAGTGACCACTATCACCAACACATGAAAAAATAGTTTGGTCTTGTAATTTCTCCTTTGAGTATAAAAAATGCAGTGTAATAATACAACTTAGAGCTTTTCAGTTTCACAAAAAAACCCCACAATCCAAAAAGAAAAATGTTAAACTAGAAAGGGGGGAAACTTAAGATGAGTTATAAATACTGCACTGTCTGAGGAGTACAGGAGGGCAGAATAAGAACACACGTGAGAAGCTGTCTGTGTCCCAGTACTGATTTTATCACCTTGTTATTCCGGGGGAGAACACAGAGTCTTGGAAAACCAGCTATTAAATGTTTTTCTGCTTATCTACAGCATAGCTTGCAAATCTGACAGTGTCCTGATTTTACCAGAATTTTTTTATTTTATCAGTATAATTTTATATATTGTTGAGACAAATAAGGAAAATACTCTCTATTTAAAAAGAGCACTAAAATGAGCATCTGGGATCCAGGAGTTGCTTTCTCCATCTTCATCCCCTTCAGAAAACAGACCCAAAACTTGTACTTGTATCTTTTTGGTTATAAGGGCTAATGCTGCCTCTTCTTAACTTAAATTATCCTTAAAACAAAATATGGCTGGGTATTCTATTTGACTTTAAAAATCTATGCAGAAAGATTTGAAGTCTACCTCTCTGTTAAATATAGAAGCATATAACAGGGATATAAGACTTGACCTACAGCCAACTGCAGTTGATAGGAGACTGCTTTAATGAAAGAGTTCAAGAGAGCGTCATACAAAGTAAATGGATTAAAGCTTCGAAGACATTTGGACTGCCTTTTAGAAACAGTTTTAATAATTGAAATGCACATTATTTCTGCCTTATCTCTAAGCCCCAAATATATACTGTGTAATAGCGTTAGCTAGAGTTAACCTGACTATATTACACAGAACATTTTATAACTACTTACTGTATTACTCGTTGCCCCCAGGCTTCATTTTTAATCTTCTCTTTCTCCTTATTTTGTTGTGCTTTTAAAATTTTTTTGCTTGATGCTTCCATAGCATGCACATCGAGGGCTGCATTTTTCAGTATCCAAAATTTGAAGTCTAAATACTGAGTGGGGAAAAAAAACTTGAAGGGAATCTCATATTGATAGGCTGGTGCCCACATTTCTTTAGCTTTTATAGTTCTTTGTTGCTAAAGCTGTTGACCAGATTTGCAGAGTGGAGCAGTGTAATATGGAAACCGGGATGACTGAACAAGCCATTCACTCGTCTGAAAGGCCCAAATACTGCTGGCTACTTCCTTCCTGCAAATAGTGCGACTCATCTATTTCTAGAAATTATACATAAAATTGCCCACCATTTTGTTTCCTGTGAATACTTTTGCATTAAAAAGAGAGCTGATAAAGAGGGCAGCTGGAGAAAAGCTTTTCTTCTTGCCAACAAAAACATATTAATATCAAACGCCTGTAAAGTCAAGGTAGCAAAATTCACCACAGAAACAAAATCTACCTTCCAAGTGACAAGGATGAATAAGTAATTGAAGTTCTTCATAGAAGAGACAATGGGCCCACAATTGCTAAAGTCTTAAGCATGGCAGTAGTTATTTCTGAAAGGACTTCTTCACTCTGACTCCTATGAGAAGTACTGGGGTTGCACACATGAGGGCCAGACTTCATGGCCATGCAATCCAAGTCTCCTATTCATCCCCAGTCACCACAGAAAGAGCCGGTATTGTTCTCACCATTTTCAGAGCAACTGCTGTCATCCATTAGCATTTCAGTTACAATCAGGATATTGATATCATCAGGATCACAACTACAGTCTATTATATTAACATTATCTTTCACATACCTTCAGGTCAAGGAAGAAATTTTCCCTCCCAATGGGTGCTAGGAGATAAGGGCAGAGGGAGGGAAGGAGGGGAAGGGAGGTTTCATTCCCAGGAAACATCAGAGACTGGCAACGGCCTGATGCAAGGCTGTGCTGCAACATCACGGGTACCCAGACATTCTCTTCCCTAAGAACCTGCCTGATGTATCCTGTTGACAAGAAGCACACTCACTGCCAGGTTTCTGGTCTAGAAACAGCTTCTCCCATGGTCAGATTAGCAGAATGCTTCGTAGTTTTTTGCATTTTGTTCCTTACCTTTTACCTTCTTTTCTACCCTGAAGCACAGTCCCACAAAGACTTCCCAGACATTTTTCATTTTATTAGTTCCTTCACAGAGACTATAGCTGTTTGTGGTACGGTGCTGTTCCGTGCCTGTTGCACGCAAGTGCTTAGTCTCTCAATAACTGAGATGTCTAACTTAAGCCCCTATGCTTAGTATATGGAAGATCTGGTGAAATTTAATAGCTTATGATACACAAGAGGTCAAACCAGATGATATAATAGTCCCTTCTGGCTTCACATCTATGAAATATATATGTAGTGTAATAGAAAAGTGTATCATATTATTGACTTATGGCAAAATTATTATGATATACGGCTGTACCTTTAAAGCAGATCAATATAGTCCATTAATGTGTCCATTATTTAATTTTGACTGTTGCTTTTCAACAGGATTATTCTTTGCATTTATACTCTGAGATTATCGCTGAGTGAAGAACACAGATTTGGGATCACAAATGTGTGGTAACAAAATATGCACACTTGACAAGAATAATGTGTTTGTTTATGACACTGATGGTATAAGATTTATTATGTTCTTGACTACTCCTTTCCTCACTTTTATGCCCTTAGATTTTGTAAATGATGTGATGGGTATTTTCAGGGTTATCACCTAATGACCATAACTGTTAGTTTAAATAAAAGGCCTGATTCTCTGCAGAATTCAGCACAGAGTTTGGGGCTCAGCGCTGACTGTTGTTGGGCCAGAGGAAAACAAGTGGGACACGTTCATCTCTTTGCCTGTAACCACCTTTGCACTGTGGGTACAAAATATTGCCAGGCTGATACGGAATGCTTCTGTGGCTGAAGTATGCACTGAACTAGAGCAGCTGTAATGCAATCAAAGAAGAAATATTAGAGGAAGTAATTTTCCTTGACCTGTTTTCCACTGATGAAAGAATAGCAATTTGACTAATGAGCTTCACCATGAACACTCTCAGTTACAGGTGAAACAAACACTAAAAAGAGACTGAGACACTTCTATTAAATTGCCAGGTAGTTCACTGAAAGTCATCCCAGGAGGGTGGGAAGATGTTTAAACACAAATAAACAGCAGATATATTGCAAACAGCTTGTAAACCCTGTTCTGTATATGCTTTCTAAAACCAAATGTTTACCTTAAAAGCCACTAAGAGTTCGTTCGGGTCCCAGAACATAGTACTCCTCCCTCTCCTTTCCCTTCCCTCCCATCCTGCCAACAGAGATGTATTATACGTCCCAAAATACTACACTTGTGAAAAAATACCTTTTCTTTGTTCCTTGTGTTTTCTAGGCTTAAAAAGAGGCAACAAATGATCCACTACAGCTACTCACACCGTGCAAGGTTAAACACTTTCACCTTTATAAGAATAGGGCTCTATGTACTGTCACGTAGGCATGTACTCCAAGTCTAGCATGAGTTTATATTCATTTATTAATTTTAAATATGATTAATCTACTGAATCAGGACCTTAGTAAACATTGTTCTTTTAATACCAATCACGAATCCATTGAAATGCATTGGATTACTTGTAACAGAATCACGTCTGATTTCAAAACACTTTTTTCTGTGTATTAAAAATATACACTTTTTTCCTAAACAAAGCTTGCGGACCCCAAGGCAGCCTTACCTGTGCAACCTATGAACCTCCTTTCACAAGAAATGCCAGTTCAAACAGAAATAAGTTTTGTAGTTTACAGTTGCTTTGGCACTTCAGTCTTTACAAATCTATTTCGTGCTTCAAGTGCCAGCTGATATTTCAAACAAAGCTTTTAGGTCAATATCACATTTTTAAAATAAGCTTTTTGTCTTGAGAACTTTAACTGTTATTTGAAAGTGAAAATATTTACATCCAACTATGATTTTGTTAAGATTAAAAGAAAGTTGATTTTGCTTCAAGGGCACATACCTTTAATTCACCAATAGAAGACAGAAGTCCTGCCCCGTAAGCACGTAGTTGTCCTTCTTGCTTGCAAAGGCCAAATTCAATTGTAAAAAAATAGCACTGTAAAATATACAAATATAGAGATACATATCATGATAGAGATATCATGTAGTTGCAAACAGGCACTTCAGCAATGACAATCAGTACCATATTCACTTGATTGCCCCACTTCTTCAAAATTTCATGTCTTTAATATAAATTCAGATAAAGTATGTTATTACTGCTAAGTACTTTAAATGTCACGTTCTGTAGTAAGGGAGCTTCGCACAAAAATGTGAGATTCTGCCTTTTTTCTGGGCACCGAAGTAGTTCACAGGAATGGCCAGTTAGGAACAGACAACTGACATGATTTAGGTGTCAAAGGCACTGATAGTAACCTGCAGAGATTTCTGAAACTCTCTGAAAGAAATGAGGTGCCTTAAAATAAAGTCCTACAAGATAGTTGTTCTGCCTGTCTAGGAACTTCTGATGATCTCTGAAGATTTAGTTCAGAGCACTCAGCTGTAAACTCAAGCTGATACCACTTTAAAGTCTGGCACGTATTTAAGTGCTGTCTTGAGTTAGAACGAACTTACTTACATGTATGTGCTTAAGAGCCTTCCTGATTCATGGCCGTAGTCTTCACTAGATTTTACTCTGTCATGAATGAACAACCAATATGCCACTTGGCTACTTAAATTACAGAAAGAAAATTAGTCAGTCAAATGAGTTCACTTGACCAATCCACTACAACTGTTCTTTAGGTCTACATTCAAACAGGTAACATATCTGAGCTGTAGAACTGACGAGAAGCTGTGAAAGATGTGCTAAATCAGCATAACAGTACTGTATCTAACGTCACTGTAGGAAGACTGTGAGAAGCAAGGATAGCCAGCCCACCGTCCACTAAATGCAAAAGATGACAGTCGCTTCTGCTCCTGTGGTACTGCATTTTAGTTTGGATTTATTGCAACATCTCAAGATTGCTTTTTTATGTTAGATCAAACAGATCAGATTAAGCTAGTAACTATTTCTACATATGAAGGTTTTAAGAAGCTGATTTCTAACTTATACAAAAACATTGCATGCATATATACACACACCCTTACATATGTGTATGTGTTTATTACATTATCTGCCAAATTCAGTTTCTGTGCAAAGGCACATAACTCCACTGAACCTAACAGATTTAAATGCCTTTGCAGGAAATGAGACTTTATGGTAAGAAACAACACAGTACTTGGTACTAAATCTAGAGTTTTTCCGTGGATCCTAACACAATTTTTTTTCATCCATTTCCTCCTTAAACCCCTGCTCTTCCAGGCTGAGTATCATACTAAATGCAAAAGAGCAGAAATTAACAGCTCTTTTAAGTTCAACAAATGTTTAGAAATTGAGATATGATTCATTACTCTGCCTCTCATAAAAGTTCCTGTAGAGGTAGTGATTCATGCAGCATGGCACTATGTAGAAGGGTGTAATAAAAAAGAATAAAAACATGAGCCCTGTGTGTGATCTAAACCTGCTAAGTCAGCTGGGAAGAAGGAAAGGTTGCAGTGACTTCAAATGTCTTGAGCCTAATTCCATCACAGCAGTCAAAGGCACAGATATGCACAAGAGGAGGTGGAAGCATAACGCTGTCAAACAAAAAAAATCAAAGTTCCACCTCTGACTTTGCTATTGACTCGGACAAACCCAGCTGGCATAAAATTTTTCATTAGATGCAATGAACTGATGTCACCACTTAGGGGAAGGCCAAGACAACTGGTTTCCAAAACAGACAACTCAGGAACAAGCAGTCAGATACACCAAATAACAAAGGCATCACTGCAGGAGTTGAGTGAAGCTGAGACACCTACCGTCAAGGAGAGTACAAACTTAGCTTCCCTGCCTAAATATTTTGCCAGAAAATCCTTCAGGGGGCTACATTCCTGGTTCTGTCCCTGCTGCCGCGGTCAGCAACGAACCACTCAGCTTCACACTTAAATCCCATTAACATCTTTGAATTTGCCCCCTTCCCTCAGCTCTTGTAAAAGAATCCATCTGGTAGCAGTTCTTCTGCTCTGAACACAAACATCCTGACAGATACATAGCAGGACTGGGCTCCTGAAAAAACATGGTGATCACGGTAATCTTCATCCTTAAAACCAACAACAGCTAAATAGGGTGGTGGTCTGGTGTTTGTCTGTTACAGATCTGTAAGAGCAGCCACGATTGCGTCCCTGTACGTGGGACACTTTTACTGTAAACCTTCCCCATGCTGAGGGGGACCAAACCGATGTCATGCTGCTGCCAGGAGAATGCCCACTCAACAATCTACAAGGCCAGTGGAGGGAAGGAAGAGAAAGGCTCTCTGGTTCCTTGAGGATGTGCACTCACGGGGAAGGAAGGGGCAGAAGGCAGAGAGCTAACACCAGCACAGGACACAGCAATCTCTGCTGCGCAGAGGTAGGGTGTTCACAAGGCAGAGGGAGACCTTGACTTCACTTCCTCCTTGATGGATAGACAGCACACAAAGAGGGATCTTCTTTACTTAATTTGAAAAATTATTACTATAAAAAGGAGCCATATTTATGAACCAATGCTTGCTGATGAGAGCCTATCTTCAGTATTGATAAGATGTGCACTCTCAGTATAACTAACTCAAATCAAATACATACAAAATGACCAGATGATAAAACATGTCTGCCTACTACTAACTTGTGGTATTAAGCTACAGCATTAAGAAAAGCCCTTCAAATGAAAAGCTGATTTTTTGATAAATTTACCATATTCAAGAGTTTCTATATTTAAGAAAGCTTTGCTCAGCTAAGAAAATGAGATAGCTCACCCAATGCTGCCATCTTCAGATCATCAGTCAGCAACACACGACTCCCCCACCCTCCCACGCACAGACAGGCAGGGGCGGCTCGGTGCACTGCGAGACTCCACAGGCTTTGGTAAGCTGTGCTCTCAAGTCTTACAAACATCGAGCCACGCTGATAAGGAGGCTAAATATTAACTATCTAGAGACACTTTTTATACACCAGATGCATAAATACCTGCTGTATGCCTCTCTTTGTATGGTAAACTATACTAACTGTGGTACTCTGTATTATGTACATTATAACTGCACTGGAGTGGGAACGACTGAATGAAGAAATGGCTGTCAAGACAAATAAATTTTTTAAAGCCTCACCTGAAGGTAAATAACTGATTATTACCGTATGTGTAGGCTGGTGAACGCAAGCACAAATAGGGGCATGCAGGCTCCCATGCTGATTTGAGATCTTGGGCCCATCTTCAGATTATTCCCCAGCCCAGCCATGTGGCTCCTCTACAGGCTACAGCAATGTCCTGTCGTCTCCCTTGACCTCCAATTCCACCTCAACCTTGGGGTGAAGTGTGGCTTTGCTACAACCTATAGGTAGGCTTCTGAAGCAGCAAAGGTGTCTTTCCACGTTGTATAAATTCTGTAGTTCTTGAACAGCTTTCCACTAAAATGCCACTCCATTACCCAAATCAGACAAGTAAGATGAAGAATCAAAGTGCCAAATGAAGGATTAAAAATAATTTTTAAGCCAAGAGACATCAGTGTAATGATCAAGATTAGGATAATAGGATATGATTTTAATTATTTTATTTAACTGAAGTATATGAAAGACAATTGACAGCCATGCTCATGAAACATTGCCTACAGAGGTTCAAAAACAATTAAACAGATCCATGCAGAAAAATCCTACCAAGGGCTATTAATTACTGACATAGCAGATCTCTTCCTTCAGAGTCCCTGAATCAAAAGTCATTGGCAACCAAAGCAGAATACTAGGAAAACACCACTACCATACGGCTTTAGACCTAACTGTCCTCCAGATGTCTGCAATTTGCTGGTGTCAGAGACAAGATAGCTGGTGTGGCCCAATATACGTGCAATTGTAAGAGTCAGGTCAGCTGTCCTACTACTGACAGGAAAGATACAGAACAGATCAAGCCCTGGAAAACTCCAAGCCTGTTCTCCAGGGTAAACACAACATCTGTTCTTCATGTTCAGGCACTGTCCTGCATTACAAACTGGACTACCAAAAGAAAAAGAAAAAGAAAGAAAAAAAAAAAAAAAAGAAAAAAAAAAATCAGTGAAAGCTACAGCAGCTAGTAAAAAAAAAAAA
>Ga0065711_1003527_pt1 | contig 53615 bp, 28 predicted proteins | sample Hoacrofraction12_FD_59098 | JGI IMG/M metagenome (GOLD analysis project Ga0065711, IMG submission 59098) | Hoatzin crop microbial communities from Cojedes, Venezuela - Epithelial fraction 12 v2 (version 2) | ecosystem: Host-associated > Birds > Digestive system > Esophagus > Crop | place...
AAAAAAAAAAAAAAAAAGAGAGATTACAGTGCAAGCTGCAGATAGCGGTTGTATTCTGCACACTATGGGAAAGAAAACAGACATTTGGTTTTTGGTAAGTTTTAAGATGTGAAGCCAGATGGAGGCCATCTAAATTTATTGCTGTATAGCAACAATTTCTGATCAGATCTGTAACTTTCATTCCCACTGGACCAATGCCTTGTACTATGGTGCTGAGGCTGTCTTGGGAAGTCCCACAGAACTGGGATTATATTGGATAACATAAAAGAAGGCTAAGAGTTAACATTTTTTCCCAAACTCAAGCTGAAGGCAGTCATTTAACTTTAGTAGGGTAATTGTCAGCTGAGTATGGCCAAAAGAAGAATGCTGGTCCAGGCAGGATTTGAATTAGTGCACAGATGAAAGGCTGCATAACCCCTTAGCAGCCACTGAGAAATCCTCGTTCCTAGTTTCGCTGCTCTGACAGTTTTCTATAGTGAAAGGTCAGCAGCTATTACTGAAAGTTCCTCATGCTGTAGTCCTTCATTTTGCACGGGATCACTTTTTTCTTTGTGCTTGGATGAAAAATCTTGACAGCAAGTCATTGTGACAGTAATGTATTTCTAGAAAGTTATAACGTGTAAAAACTGCTCTTAGGAAGATGAGGAAAGTTACCTGGACTATTTAATCATCCTGTGGTGTTTGGCTTTATTCATAATGTCTCTGTGGAGTGTCAATTGTCCTGCTGTGTACATGAAGGATGAATGATAAGCCCTTGATATCCGTTTGAGGTAGGAAAAGTGTTACTACCTGTTAGCATTACAAACCCTAGTGAACGACTAATACAGACATCAATGCTTTGGGCTGCATCTAGAGTTCATGTTCGGTACTAAGTCTTTTCACCCATTTAGCTGATAGTAGAACTATAACTTATTCCTGGAAGTGGAAGGTATTTATTATTATTATTATTATTTTTATTTTTAACAGTTTTCTAAGTATCTGCTCTAAGTTTAGGATAATTCTGAAAGTAGAATAAACCTTATTGACTTGTTTGGTTCACTTCTTCCAATTGACATTTCCAAGCTGATAAAATGCAGCAATCATACTTCCCTGAAGATCTCAGTGTTACAGAAAAGCATATTCCTTAGCCTTTAGGTGCAGTTGACCTTATGATGAGTAATGAGAGAATTAATGTTCTTTGTTTCTCCCTGTGATCATCTAAGGAAATTGAGCATAGCATGTTTTTTTTTTTTTCTATGTTATGCCTACTCTTTCTATGAATTACTGAACGGAGCTCTGAGTGTTGTTTTCAGTGTTCCAGTGGTGACATCAGATTAGGAGTAACTGAATGCCCCATGCCTTTATCAATTATGATATCAATTGATTGATGGAACAGCAGTAGACAATTCAAAGTATAACACCTTGGAAGACATAATCTTGGCAAAAATAGGTCAAATTCACCAAGCAGACTTAGGTTCTATACAAGTCATCATATAATACCACTGCCATTGGTACTCCCTGGCTGCGTTTTAATCCATAAGTGTCTGTAATCTTGCCACCAGCCATGTACAGAACCATCTGTGACTTGACACTGCTCTGTGGTTAAAGAGTGCCCATTAATCGTTCAAGAGAGACTTCAGCTGACAGGTCCAGAAATGGGATCCTCAATGCCGCTGGAGAAGTCTCCACCATGTCATCATAGCCCCGGACTTTGGCTGTGCTCGAGGTGTTCTTCAGCTGGATGAAGCTTTCACCAGAGCCCGGGAACCAGGTGTGTAAATGCCAGTGTGTGTACGGAATAGTGTACTGCATAGAGTAGCATCCTGCACCCAAAAAATTCAACTTCAAATCTTTACTTGGTCCTGATTTAAAGTAGGGACTTGAACTTGCATTTTCCACATAAGACTGGAGCATCCTGGTTGCTGCTTTCTCTTAGTAAGCCAAAGTGTCCTTTTATGCAGAAAGAAGTACAAGTTGGTCTTCCAGGCAGAAATGAGTGGGCGTCCCTGGAGAGGTCAGCTGCTTAGCTCGAGCCCAAAGCCTTTTTCTGTGCATCAAGTCTTACATGGCTTCTGATGATCTCACAGAGCAGGTCTCTGGCCTCCCCTCACCCAATGCAGTGAAGGAGCAAGGAGAGGTTGGGGACTCTGCTATGTCAGCATGGAATTATGACCCAGCGTGACCTGGTACTAGTGGCAGAGGGCTTAGATGTCTTGGAATCAGCTTCCAGGCATGACCAAGAGCATCCCAGAGCTAGGCATTGTCTAAGAAACATACAGCGTCCTCTGCTCATGGCTGTGCAGTGCTGGGGATCCTGCCAGGGGTCACGTTCAGCCCGTGTTCAGCTCCAGTCATCAGGAGGGAGCTGAAAGGGCTCTGCTGTGCTGCGCTCGGACCTTCTGCCTGGGCAGCTCAGCCTTTAAAAGCGCTATCCACTAGTGTCATCTTTGCCTGCTGACAATTAATATTAAAAATACCAGCAATATATTTCATCATTATAAATACATTAAGAGACAACCAAATAAATACTTTTGTTCATTTAATCTTTGTGCCGCTCTTCGAGGAATGGGAGTCCCTGGACCCTTAGCAGGGCTACTTTTGGGGGCGACCGGTCCGGATACCTGGTTGTGCCATCGCCAGCTGGCTGTGCTTGGTCCCGGTCTGTGGCCTTCTGAGTCACATTTCCCAGTCCTCCCAGTCCTCCCTCCTCCCCAGTCTCCTAAACACCTTTGTCTGCCTCTCATATTTGTCTGCTGAGAATGACTCTTTCACAAGCCATGGGTCAACCTCCCAAGAAACAGTCATTGATGACTGTGGTTTCTCATTACAGAGGTGAACAGTGTCATTTCCAAGAAGCGATGGCAACTCCTAGAATACTGACAGGCCTTTTTTTAAACCAAGTTTGTCTCCTCAACCCGCAGTTCTTCAGTGACTCTGACATTGTTTTCTAACAGTGCAGGTGTTTTGGTTTTGTTTAGCAAAGTGTCAGGAGCTGTCAGCACATGATTCATTGATGTAATTTTGTGATTGTATTATCTGTGCAAAGAATTATAACAAACCGTGAAGACTGATATGAGTGCAGGGTGAATGGAAATGCAGAAGCACTAGACAGAACAAAATGGCATATGTTGATGATACCTATAATAGCAGGTCTTCAGGATCTCAGTGCATCCATGTACAGATTCTCAGGACACCCGGCAGTCAATGGACACCGAGTAAGTCTTAATAACTAATGGAGGAGGACTAGGAATTACACTTTCTTCATAAAGAATACAGAAAAACACTTCTGAAACCAGAATGTCATCACTAACCTAAGAAGACCCCAGGAGACATGATGAGGACACAGTAGCTGGCATCCCTTACTTTCTGTATCACCCAAGACAGATACACTGACCACCTGGATACTGGTTCATTGTTTTAACATTTTTCTTCTGGATTGGGAATTAATATGGACTCACCATCATGTATATATACACATATATAATTTTAAATTGCTTAAATTCCTCTCCTCCAAAGTATAAGCCCATTGTCAGACACTGCTGTCAGACATAGCACGTCTGGCAAAAGCAGATCTGACAGGAAAAAATTCTTGCTTAAATGTGTCTGTAGCTGTCTTGGGGAAATGTAGTAGCTCATTTTTGCCAATCAGTATAAAAATTCTAAAAATCTGAGCTAGTTAGATATCATGGCATTAACATTGGCCTTTCATTTTGTTAATTTTCTGGTAACAGGTTTTCTTCAGTACTCCCTCTGGATATGTTCATGGAGTATTTAGTTGTACTTTTATTGTCATTGTACTTCAGGACTGATTACTCCTTTAAGTAACTTCTTGTGTAACTTCTTAATCCTTTTATTAGTATCACAATGTCGTATCTATTGTGTATCTTCCTGTAGTTGTGATTTCAGCTTACCAGTACAGACAGCTAGAAACGGAACTTTGATGGCTCTTACCAGAAATCTTTGGGATTCTCCTCGTCTGTTGAAGCAGACATAATGGTAAAGCCTCAGATCACTACGAAATACCCTTGCATTATGTATTATTCACTTCTTTTCATTCCAAAACACAGAATGAAAATTGTATGTTGCATTTGTTCAGCAGTTTAAATTGTTTTTACATTTTTCCTCAGGTGAAAATGTCCTTTATGCAGGCCTTATAATAAAAAATACATTATATTTTGTGGTGAAAAGCCTTGGGTGCCAAGCTCCAGCCCAACATTTTCCTGATATGTCTAACACTGTGCAACAGGATTCGATATTTCTAAGAGCATAGGTTCTAAGCTAGGTTCTTGCAGATGTGAATGCCTTAGAGAAAATATTTGATAAATATGTTTGATAAATTTGATAAACTGTCAGCCCTCTTCCCTGATGTCATAACCTGTAGGCACTGGTGATGCTAAATCCTGTGGCCTGATTTTATCACAGCTGGTAGTCAAAAGGCTCATGCTGACTAAGTGTTTCTTGAGCAAAGATTAACCAGAGTGATCGGTGATTGCTTGCTCACTCCCTCACTAGTTATAAAAGGAGTGAAGTGCTTGGGTGCTTCCTTTGTTTCAAACCATGTTTTCACCACAGTGCTCAAGCCTGGCAAATGCAGCTTTACTACAAACATTGTAAATCTCCATCATATGTACCTGAAATAATGCTTAAGTCAGTGATTAATATGTAGCCTCCCCTCTCCTGGTCAGGCATAAAAAAATGAAGCTCCAGTGACCACTGAGGACAGTGCGTAGTCGGTCACACATGCCAAGACCCCTGGACTATATAAATCTCTGGCATGACAGAGAGAATACTGACCACCCGGGTCCCACCTGCCCTGCAAAACAAGGCAGCATCTGGCTGGTGACATGTTCTGGCACAGCTGATGGATCAAGCAGCTGTGTTAAACTCCAGCTGTGAAATATCATATTGCTAAAAGCTTGCCATATTTCCTATGTGATGTTAGTTCAATGCACTTTGGTCACTTAGTACACTGGGCTGTGAGCAAAATAACCCCAAAACTTTGAATATTGCATCAAAGCTCCCTTGCTAAGTGTCCAGGCCTTAAAAGACATGATCCCAGCCCCAGAACTAGCAGTAGATATCATTTGTTCTTGGAAGGAAATCATTTTTCCTTTTCTAAAGATTCCAAATCTGTTAGGACTTCAGCACCTCATATGATTGACCCTGAGCAGGAGCTAGTAATGGGCAAGGAGCTGCACTCTGTTCCAGTCTGCCTGAGGTTTTTATGTTGGCTCTGGGAGATATGGAGAGAGTCTTTTCCAAGGAACGTGTATTAAGCAAATGGGGTCCAGAAGTTGGCAAACAATAGTGAGGACTATACAACCTGTGCACCCACCTGAACCCAGGGATCCCGCGTCTGTGTCCAGGGCTCCAAGTCCCAGCTTTCATACAGCCCTGCTACATAACCTTTCCTTGTACTGCTGAGATAGAGCTGGGAGAATTTCTGCAGACAGGTCAGAAAGGTAAAATTGTAAAATTCTAAATAGAAGTAGGGTTGTGGAGACAGGATTATTAGCTGTTGAAGCATTCAGGAGGAAAACACAGCAAGGAAAGGTGTAAAACCTGAAAGGAAAAACCTGAGGTTGGTCAAGGGTTAGTCAGGAATCATAGGGTCATTGAATGGAGTCATCATTGTTATCAGTGTCGATGGAGCTGGTGGGGGCCAGCAGCTCAGCAACACCTAGGGTCACTTCCAGACAGCTGCAGAGGATGAGCCCTTCCAGCCTGCAAAGACTTCTTAAGGCTGGTAAGCATACCATATGATGCCTAATAGCTAGGCAAATGTTTTTTTTTTTACTTTTAAGCATGTATATCCTGCTTGAAAAGACTGTGCCCAGCTGAAAATGTCCAGATAAACTGACCCTCAAACCAGACTGGAACAGCCAAGAGCACAAAAACTGGAGGTCAGGTAGGTGACTGTGGAAAAGTAATGACTTACTGCTGTAACTCTGCTAGTCTTCAGGGTATAGAGAAGCACGAAGACCTAGTGAGTGGTTCAGCTTGGAGGAGAACTGAAGAGAAGGAGACATCAGCAGTTTTTCACTGTAGTCGGGAAGGGAGGTAGTGAGGAGTCATACCAAAATTCCCTCAGTGTTAGAACAGTGCGTCTAGCATGGCAGACTCCTGGCATGTTGGAATTGTGCACTTGAAAGATCCCTCTCTGCTCTCACAGTTTCACTGTATCTCTTTCCACTAAGAGCGTATTTCTCCTAAATACTAGCAATCCACAGTAAGATCATTGTTCTTGGTTGCACCGCAGGAAAGACAGAGGAAGGTGCTTCAAAGAGACCCTGACCTGTTCTGTCTCAGGCTACATGGTGGCAGCCGCAGAGGGTCTCTAACAGGTACAGAAGAGGTAAGTATTTAAGCAGTTTGGGAAGCCCTAATGGAAGGTAATTCATATCCATAGAGAATATGCATCATGTCTTAACCTGTCAAGGTTAACATGTCAAGGCTGACAGGATTTCACTCTTTTTGCTACAGATGTTTTCCCTGAGGCTTTCCATACTTTCTTCTTGAATTTTTTACCTAATCTTACTTTCTTACTGACCCCAGAATTCATTCCAATGCTTATTTAGTTACTTCTTGTAAAGGTTAACATCTTACATGGAGATCTGCATGGCTGTCGTAAAACTGGTCCTCTTCAGCAGTTGTTAGAATTGAACAGTACCTGAGAGGACAAAATTTGAATTCTCATGTCTTAATATTCCTCCTCATCCAATAGCTACTAATAATTAATGTTGCTAAGATGCTTATATTGATATCGCTAGTTAATGACTATTAGATAAACTTCATCAAGTTATTCTTGTCAGTTTAAAAGCACGGATTTGTTTTTACCTTTGTTGATCTTAAGTCTTATTATTCTTGCCAATTCTTTCAAATATCTTGTCATTTTCGAAAAGTAAAGAGTTGCTAAGTCACCTTTTTACTTTTTGTGATGAATGCAAAGGTGTTTCTTTACACTGGTCTTCGTTTATTCTCGAAGCTCTTCCATTTTTAAAAATCTTGAGTCCATAGGTTTGCTGGTTTTAATTCAGATACTGAATTTCATTCATTTCTATTGTCCTTCACTTTCAGACTTCCAAGAACTGCTGTTGTCATGTCTTACCCACACATCTGATACACGGAATTTCTTGAGAGTATCAGAAATAGGTCTGCCAGGGTTTAGACCAAAGCTGGGAAAGAATTCCTTCTGAAAGAAATCATTTACCACTTGCTCATGACAAATTTGAAGAAGAGAACTGGAAGCTTATAACTGTGATTTTTTTCTCTATGGTTTCAGGCCATGAGACTGATGTTTTCATAATTTATGATCTTTGACAATAAGTATGTTTTCCTTGTCCATAAGATCTAACATCTTTTGCAACTGCCGTGGACTGACCATACTATTCCAATTTCTTTCTGAATACTGATGGATTTATGTTTCCTTTATTCTTGTTATGAAGTGCATAATTATAAAAAGAGCTTGACTATGGTACTATAATAATATCACTGTATTATTAATATGAAAATCATTTACTTGCTTTCTGGGGATAATGGAGATCTTATTTGAATTTTAAATTATTAAAGCTTACCTACAATGTAGATACATGGCTAACAGACTTCATTATTAGTTTTCCAGATAATGTGAACTTTTAACTAATACAAGACTCTGCTAAGGTTTGTATTTAATTGCTTCTTGTCAACAAGAATATTTTTCGGTGTGTATCTACAAAAGTACATTTCAGACCAATAATGAGTGAATTTATTATGACCTTCCAAAACTCAGATTATGGATTAGATGATATAATTTAGTTCCAAGAAGGGACTTCTCTTTTTAAACTAAATTCAATAAGTATGTTTAAGTAAAAACAATGCATTGGAGATGGGGAGGATGCGAGGTATGGTATGTGACAAAAACCTTATGCTTACTAAGAATCAAGCCAAAGGTTCATTTTGATTCTGGTTTATCTGATGAAGTGAAATGATAAGCTAGCACATCTATGCTGCATTGTGTTACCTTAAAATCAGGGAATGCATTTCTTTTAGTGTGAACTCATAAGCAGGACTTTATTAACACAAGAACTAGAAATAATTTACCAGTTATTCTCTCATTTAGGAGAGCAAATTTTAATTTTCCTAGAATCCAGTGGAAGACACTGCAGGCAAAAGAATGAAGATAGTATATGAGTAACTAACAATCCTTGAAAAGAAGGTGTGATATTACCAGCAGAGTGCAGGGGCAGCACAGATGTACAGATTTACCAGGGCAGGGAAACAGGCTGTAGCATCCCTTCCAGCATCACCCAAGGGATCTGAGCTTCCCTGTCCTACGATGTGATTCACAGCCCCTCAATTCACACTGCTTCTAATCTACATTTGAATTCATAGATAAGTGCAGGTCCTTGTAATTTGTAAAATGCTTAGGCATCTTTAGATGGACTTTGTGAAGTACGAAGTATTTTCCAAAGGCAGTTAAAATATCGGGTGCACTTGGATAAACTCCACATATCACAGAAATAATCTTCACATCAGCTCAAGTCATTAAATTACCTTGCTTTTCATGTTGGTGAATAGCTATTCAGAGGAGAGTGACAATGATCAGAGTGCTGGAGCACCTCTCTCCTTTGAGGAAAGGCTGAGAGAGTCAGGGCTGTTCAGCCTGGAGAAGAGAAGGCTCTGGGGAGACCTTACTGCAGCCTTTCAGTACTTAAAGAGGACTTATAAGGAAGATGCGGACAGGCTTTTTAGCAGGGCCTGTTGCAACAGGACGAGGGGTAATGGCTTTAAACTAAGGGAGGGTAGATTCAGGCTAGATAAGGAAGAAATTTTTTACCATGAGGGTGGTGAAACACTGGAACAGGTTGCCCAGAGAGGTGGTAGATGCCCTATCCCTGGAAATGTTCAGGGTCAGATTGGAGGGGGCTCTGAGCAACCTGGTCTAGTGGAAGATGGCCCTGCTCACTGCAGGGGGCTTGGTCTAGACGGCCTTTGAAGGTCCCTTCCAAGCCAAACCATTCTATGGTTCTATGATTCGATGTTATGCCTCCTAGAAAGAGAAAGGATACTGGCATGACATTCAGGAAACTTGGATCTTGTTGTCACTGACTTTTTTCCCATGCCCTTGGCAAGTCATTTTGCCCCTTTGTGCCTCAGTTTCCTCTCCAATTTCTCACTGATACAGTTTCTAATCTCTTTGGGACAGGAATTGCTGTTCACTCCTTGATGGTAGAGTGCCTTACAGCATAGATCTGACACTGTCAGTATTAGGTGAATTAGTCACGTCTGAAAAAGATGCGATTTGAACTTGAGCATGGTCACTGCTGTTGCATGTACGCATACTCTGCAGGCATACAGGATAATTTGCTTTACATTTATCCCTAGGTAAAGACATTCAAACAGACATTTACGACAGCACACTCAGCTGCAAGCTCATCCTAAGATCACCTGAAAAATGTTGTTCAGCTGTTGTTACTCAGAATATTATTGCTGTGTATATATATGTGTGTATATAGACTTAGTAATGGATATATAAGTATGTAAATATATATACATATATATATTTGAAGAGAGAGAGTCTGATAATATTTATAAAATGCTACTGTCGTAAACAGCTGTTTGGTGATTTTTTTCTTCCTCGGTATGAAAATGTTAGGTATGGAGAAAAAGTCAATTTATGCACCTGTATCTCATTCTGTCTGAAAAGAAGACATGGCCAAAAACCGTGAAATATAACATATTTTGCATATTTAGCAGAAATGTGTCCCTCTTTGGTTTAGAGACAAGGACATGCAGAGTTCAGCTTTCCTACCATCTATGCTTTTATAAAACATTTCAGAAGTCTAGTGCTCTGCCTTTCTGTTCTCTGTGCCTCGTTGTACCAAAATGGGGTATCCTGTCCAACTGCAGTCTTACTTCACAGAAGTTCACATCACAGTAGCAGATGTCAATGTTTAATACTGTCTATAGCTTTAATTGATGACAATGCTCAATGTAGAAGCATATTTTAGGGCACTGAAGGTGGACAAAGGATTCATATACTTCAGGGAGCTGATTAATTTTAAACATTTCTTTCCTTGTGTCTATATTTAGTGTAAGAACAAATCATTTTCATATAATTTTCTGTTCTGGTTACAATCTTAAGGGTGTCAAGGGAATGGATAAATGGATAAATGTTCTGCTATTTTCTCTTTATTATTATAATTTTTCTCACAAGATTGAGAAAAAAGGGAGAATATAATGAGAATAAAAATGCACAGTATTGAAGCATTAAAATTTGGTGATAATTCATTCCTGTGACAGACTACAGCAAGTACAGAATACAGTGTAAGATATATTCATTCTTCTGACAAAACCTGTAGAAGGAGTAGGAAATGGTATAAAAGTAATTTACTCTTATGACAATTGTCCTAAGGCAGCAATCTCATGTCCTATTAGAAATGTCCCTTGTGACAGCATAGCTGCGGATATTTTATTTTAAGGTACTCATCAGTTCGAATTTATTTCTAATGTATGGAAACAATACTGAGTTTTGTGCATAGGTCATTAATTCTACTTTAAGAATATGAGTATCAGTTTTTGTGTCAGACTGTTTAATAGGAGAAGATGTCTTCACTTTGAGTTTCTAGATATTGACATTGATATAGGACTTTTTTATGGTTTGATCTGGCGAAATTAAAAACAATGAGTTTTTGATTTTTCCCTGCGTGGGTTGAGTTCTGAAGTACTGTATTATTTACATCATTGAGAGTAGTAATGGTTCAATTTAGAACTCTTCTCCTCGATTTAATACCACTGGAGCTACCAAGATGTGGAATAATAAACGACATTTTTTCCTAGCAGTGTTGGCATGAGATTTGTGGGCTTGAAATATGCCACTTGAAATTACATGTCCACACAAAATTTAGCAAGAGTAAACACTTAAATGAAAAACTATTAGAACACAGAACATTATCTCTTCCCCTAAATTGTTCCAATTGAGTTTAATATAGTTTTACTGAGAAATTGTCCCAAGAACTTTACTGTTTGGTGATTAACCAGTAAATAGCATGCCATAGATTTTAGTTTTAGACAGTATTATCCCTGTGTTAGAGATCTTAAAGCTCTCTGCCGGAAAGCTTTAGACGCTAGAAATGCTGTAATTGTCCAGGTGGAGGATGGAGTTGCTATGTGGTCAGCAATACTTTGCACAATGCTGGTGATTAGAAGAGATTTTTTTGTTCACAGACAGATGCTTCAACAGACCCCGGACTAAGAACGAAGGAGTAGCTGAGCTTTCCTTTGGGCAGGGTATCAAGGAGTAGGAACAAAGGTGTCCTTAGTGAGTGTTGAACAGCCAAAGCCTGCCTCAGAGCTGCAGAAAAATAAATTGTGTTAATCTCACAAATGGTTGTCATGAGGCTAACTCGAAAGAAATCTAGACCTAGTCATCTGTCACCCTGAAGGATCCATGCAGTAAGGTATTTAAAGTAGCTAGGATTAGAGTAGCTTAATTTGCAGTTTAGATTTGCTACAGACTATTTTTTGAAAGCATATAGGAGAGTCCTAGGATGTGAAGTGTAGTTCAGCGGGGGTTTACATTTGAGTTGTGTTAAGGTAGTATTTCTCAAACTATCTTTTCCCCTTATCTGTCTTTCTCCTGCATCTCGTTTTTAAGGGAAGGCTGAAATGTGTGTACACAACCACCACCCCACCCCATGCTCTGGTTTCTGCCCGCATAGTCCTGGCACGGTGCAGCTCTGGCTTTCTCAGCTGCCTTCACTGCTCTTGGCCAGCTTCTGCAGACAGTGCATGCTCTGAGGTGGGTCCAGAGCCGGCACCCGCACGGGATGACGTTTGTGTATTGCACCTGGGCTAAACAAATGAAACACAGGCCACGCGAAAAGGCGCAGGACTGCAGATCTGCATATGGTGTCGGGGAAGCACGTTCCCCTAGCACAGGAGTGCCAAAGCCATGGGCAGGAGCCGGGGTTGAAAGGTGCCTGTCCACAGGTTTTTTGGGAGGGCTGGCCTTGGGGTGCCAGTCTCCCACAGAGGCAGCCTGGGGCACAGATTCAGGAGTCTGGATTCCAAGTGGTTAAAAAATGCAGCAGCACTCCGGGCTGCAATACTTAAAGATTTTTTTTGTTTTCTTTGGGTCTGACTCCAAACTTCTGTTGGTTCCCATGAACATGCCAGGCAGCGTTTACAAGCTAAGAAACTGCAATTTAGAATCACAAATAATTAATTTCCCTTCTCTTCACTGCTTTGTCAGGATGACTTGAAGGATTGTGATAGTGCAGGGCCCAAACAGAGATGGAGAAGAGATTTATTTCCTGTTTAGCAAACTAATGTGCACTCATCTCTGTCCTACCACAGGCTCTTCTGCTCTCTTTCTAGGGCATGACAAGCCCATCTCGGGTTCTTTAACTCGTGTGAAGTATACCAAGGCCTAGCTGCTCTAGCTGGCAATATAATGTAGATGTACTCTTTCTCCTCAGTATGAGTGGTTCTAAAAATGAAGATTATCTTTGTACGTAGTCTTGCAAAAATGCCACAGACTCAGTTTTATCCTACTGGGATTATGAGTCTGCATAAAGTTGAAAACATGGTTGATGGAAAGGATTAATCTGCCATTATTTGAACAAATTGGGATTTTTAATGTAAGAAAAAAACTACCTTGGTGCGACTGGCTTAACAGGGCTATTTCAGTGATTCCCATCTCACCCCACTGTGTTGAGATCTCTGAGTGGTCCAACACTCCTCAGTCACTGCAAATACACACCTCATTCTCGCCTTGCAGGCTGCCTTTGGGGCGGTTCTGGTCCTGGCACCACCACCAAATTTTTAGACATGCTAGGGCGGATCCCTGTATCCCCAGTGCTGCTCTTGCTTCTTCACTGGAAAGTGATGATAGTTATGCCTAGCTGCTATCCAAAATATTTATCTATAGGCACTTCCAATTGCCTTAGATCATTAATTAGTAATGTTTGTTCACTGTTTTTAATGTGGTCCACGTGTCATTATTATTATTATTTATAACCAATATGTTCTTTCAGCTATAATCCCCAAGAGTCAGACTTATTCAGTAACCCAAAGCAGAGCACAGGTAGTACAGTAATGCATGGAGCAAATGCTGTTAGAGATCACACCAAGGATAACTCAGGACAAACAGTTGGCTCAGGAGCCAGAGAAAAACATCATGAAAAACAACAAAGTGAGAAAAGGGCATGCAGCAGGGCAGAATATTTATCCCCCAATTATAGCAACATGCTGTTTAGTTTGGTGACTATAAAACCCATGCTGAACTAGGATGCATTTCTTTTCCAAGATAGAATATGTCTGCGTCAACAATAAATTATCATTGCTTTTTAACAGTTCAGCAATTCTGATCAGATGCCAGAATGAAGACAAAGGAGGTTGAATTTATTTAACTTCTCTCGGGTAAACAAGGGGTCAGATACAGTAATACCCTAGACTTCAGCTTTCAAATGGCAGTGTCTTCTACAGAGTCAGCAACAACGTCAAAACTTCTTGCAGTCAGCTACTGGCATAGAGGAAGGAACTAATGATTGTGAGAAAATGTTCATCTGTAGAGCTTGAAATTTATGTCCTTAACTTCTTAGTAGAGAATAGATACTATTAAACCAATATTTTTTATCTCAGAGCTTCTCTAAAAACCTACTAATAAGCGAATGCTATAACGAAAATCCATATCATGCTGATTGTATTGTCAATAATAATGAAAATTTTTCTGTTGGTCTTCATGAAAGTGGGTTAGATATCGCAGTGTCTCTGTGTAGAAGTTGCCAGCTAAGTGCATTTTTTTCTGGAGACGTGTTCCTTCTGCCTGAGATGAAACAGCTACACTGCCAGTAAGAGTATGTCAACATCGTAAATTGTCACCTCCCTGGAAGTGGGCAGCTTGATGATTGCAGCCTGATTGTGACACCGAGGAACATTACTGTCGACTCTCCTGCCTCAGATCGGAGAGGAAACACAAAGGTATGTCAGCCTGGATAATCTTTTAAACAGTTTTAAAATGCATACGGTAGTTTCCGCTTCTTGAAAGACAAATTGCATGTCAAAGGTATCACTACGCACTAAATAGCCATGTGTTGGTGGGATGCTTTTACCTCTGTTCTAATTCGACTCCGGTAAAACAAATGCACACACTGAATAATTTGGGTTTGCACCCCCTGTGTTTGTCCTTGTTGGAAAGTTTGCAGGTAAGTCTCTTCATCAGCCACTGCAGAGACATCTCCTGAGGCTAATCCATCATAGTTATCTCCCTGCAAAGGCAACATCGCTTCTTTTGCGTGTCCATTAGCAGGTCTGTCGCAGGGGGGATGCTCTGAGCATGTTTTCGTTGCTGCTATTCTTCTTTTTAACCTACCTTAAATAAGATCTTTTTCTAAGAAGTAAGGCCTCTTGGAGGACATTACAAGTGACGTTTTGAATGTTACTTTTCAAAGAATACAGTAATAATGATTTAATAATGTTTTATACTTCTGTAGGAGTTTATGTTTGCTAGTCTCAAAGTGCCATAAAACCATTTTCTAATGTATGTCTTTAGACAAGTGGATAAGCACAAATCTAGGCCGGATTCTCTTCTCTCTCACGTTGGCTTTGCCCTCGCAAATCTTTTAATTTGGCTTTAGTTTTCTACCTGGTGGAGGGACTGACTTCCTTGGGCCCTGCCTGTGTCTATCCCATCATGCCAGGGAGGGCTGGAGGGGCAGTGCAGGCAGTATGGGCTGGGGACATCGGTGACAGGAGGTGTCAGGGTGGGAGCCCCCGTGTGAGGGAAGCAGAGGTGTGAAGCTCTCCCTGCGTTTTCCAGGCAGTACTGGTCTTCACGTCAGTGCCTTGCTGGGCGGGAATGAAGGCGTATTGCAGAGAGCAAAGCTGTGCAGGCACTTTTTACTTCTGTCACAGTAGATGCTGTATGGCAGAGGTACGGGCAAGCAAGAGCAATCTGAAGAGAGCCTTCATGATCCACGACACGAAGACAGTTGTGTGTAAGCAGCCTCCATAAAACTCAGCACTCTTGTTTTCCACATGCCACCTCTGGGAACGTTTACTATGGTTGTGGCTGTACCTAAATGTGGGGACAGGAACAAGGTGCAAAAGTATTGGAGATGTATTAGGAAAGCTTCTTGCTTTAAAAAAAGTTCAAAGACAAGACGGCCTCCCTCCTGATCTGACACAGTTTAAGACATCATGCTATCCTCTGGCTTCCTAAGTGATGCAGTAAGAGCATGTAACATTGTTGCAGTAAGATGGATAAATATATTTTTTTCCTTCTGAAATGTCATTTATGAGGGAGAAAAGTTTTCCTCTTAGTTCGCAGGGGACTTTGAGAAATTTTGTAACAGTTGTTTGCACCTGTACACAACACTGGCTTTGCTAAGGAGTTTTGTACAGAATGGTATGGATTCATAGTGTGTGTGACAGAAGGATGACTGCACGTCAGAGAGGCTGCAGCTTGACTCAGGTTTGATGCTAGAAGAAGCAGTCACAGCAGCAAGGCACAGCAAGAGCCTCACACTGTCAGGTGTGGACATGCTTGTGGGCTTCTACATGTTGAATACCCTGCCAAAAAAGTAAAAACCTGCAGATGTTTTAGGAAAAGCCAGTATGTCTGCACTTGTCACTCAGGACCTTACACACACACTTTAGCTGCAGATTATGAGAGTGACAATCTGCTCCTAGAAATATGTTTTGGCAGCAGAAGTTCAGGTTCAACATGGCCAGGAGCCACCTCACCCTGTAATGGGAGTCATCGTACCTGCTGAAGGGATCCCAGATCTGCAATACCAATTTTCTCAATGGAACAGCTTGATTTCCTCCCACTGTGCTTGTGATAGCTTAAGACTGAGTATAAGAAATAGGTTTTATTTCAACAATCACAACATTACAGAGATCTTCTTTCAGTCTTATTCATTGTTGCTGTCAAATTCAGAACACATAAAGAGGCAATAATAGGGATATTTTTTCCGAGTAATTTACAGCTGCTGAAGATGTGGGCCTCAGATGTGCAATTTTGACATAGATACCACTATTGGTGTGCTCTGTTAGAAACAAAAAGCTTTAAAGTTTGTTGATTTTCTCCTGCTGCTTTGAGTCTTTGGGGGAACTGTGCCCATTTCAAATGGGACTGGGACAACTCTTGAACTTGCTGGGAGTTTCTGCATTTCCTTTTCTCTTCTTCTTCCTTCTCTGAAATGTGTATACATATGCTTCTGACTATTCATGTTTACCCTATTTTTTAGGATTTTTTTGAGAACTTCTCCGTTGTACTCCTCGTGTTGCATGTTGCCAAGTAAATTGAATAGAAACTACCTTGTTCTTGCTTAATTTAAGTTTTGCTTATTAAGCTCAGCCAATTCTGAATACTAGCAAGCTATCACTTCTCTGCATAACCTAGAAATCATCAACACATTTCAATAAGCTCCTATAAAAGTTATGTCAGCTTTTCTGAATTTGCTCGTGGTGGTTCAGTAGCTGGCAATACGACCACAAAAACCCCTTCCTAACCTGTATTTATTTCTTACATTTATTTTTTCCCCAGGATCATAATTGTTAATATACCGACATTTAATTGGTGACTTTTATGTGTTTATGTATCATCCAGAAGAAATTCCTGCTGCTCATAATCAAATTTTAAATTCTTATCCTTCTTCATAATTCTCGAGAAACAACATGTGCTGGCATTTTGTATCAAGGCCATAAATGTGTTAGTCCAGGCTCCTGGCTATAGGATCTCTATTTGAAACTACACTCTTCAACACTCAGCTCAGTGTTCTTTTGTCCAAAAATTAATTTGGAAGTTGGTGACCTCCTTTTTTGCAGCTTCTTTCTCAGTGTTTTCTCTCTAAGTCAGATCTTTCACCTTTGCGAAGTCCAAATCTCTGTAGCCCTGAAGAAGTCATTGTTCAGCTGGCAACTTTTCTTTTGTTGCCTGGAAAGCGTTTGCTGATTTTCACCCTTGTTTTTACCTCCTCACTGTAAGGTAATTAATTTCAAAGACTTAATTGCCTGCTGACCACCTATTACACTTTAAAGTATCCTTTTTGCTAAGTGCAGTATTCAAAGCAGTATTTTTACTGTTATCATATTTACTGAGGTCATAACAGGAAGAGAATCATGCAGTTAGCTATGAAAACAGTGTCTGCACCATTTTCCTCACAAGTAATTCTATACTTGTGTTGTATTTTGAATGTTTCTGTGGAACTTAAACTACCAATCAGCAAGTGTTGATTGATTACTACAGGAACAGGGCTTTTGGCAAGAATTAAGCTTAACATTGGCAAGTTGCTTGGTAATTATTAGACTGTAAAAACCAACACAAAAGCATACATTATGCAGGGAGCTCAGTCTCAAACCACATTTACAGTTACATGTTCCTCTTGGAAATCATTCTAGAAGCCAGAGTTACTGGATCGGAATTGGTAATATTTACTGCTGAAATATATACAAGTGTTAATTTCAAAATAAGGTAACCAGTATGTGTAGGAGGTCTTCATCAGCTATATTTGTTGCTAAAATGCTTCCTATTCCTTTTGTTTCTCTTTAGCAATTCTGCTATGATATTTGTTGGAAGAGTTTCTGTCTGGTTTTATCTTCAGTGATTTAATTGTAATTCTGTCCAGAAATCTCAGTGACACCTACCATTTACAATTTGGTGACATTTTTTTATTAAGAAAGATGAAATGCATCTACAAAGCAAAAGTGTAAGCATTTTCATCTTGAAATAGAAGGAAATTTTCATGGTAAAATCTCAAGGAAAATGTCATGAAAATAAAATTAAACATTTTAAGTATAAAATAGTATCTCCTGTCATGCTGGTATCTGCAAAACCAGGATGTAACGCTGGAATCTAGGAGAAGTTCTAATCTTGGAGTGCTGTTGTACAGAGAATAGTATCTGGATGAAGAAATTCACTGGTTGATATTGTTTCTTTAAGGCAGGAGTCTCCTGATCTGTTGTAGTTGCATCTCACCTGACAACACTTCAGTTTCGTCCACCTGGGCATAACCTCTTACATAAGGGCTGCTCCCACTTCTGGTTTCCTCCACCTTCCTCTGTCCTGTGTCTTCCTCTTCCTCCTGCCCCTACCAGTGCTACAATCATGCATCAGCTTGACTCTGTCATCAGTTAACTCACAATAGAGGAAAGTAGCATCTCTGGAAGTTATTGAAACTCTTTCAGACACCTTTCTTGGCATACTAGAAAACACCTTTATTAGATGTCTTTTTCTCTCCACTGGTCATTGAGTGAGTAACTCAAACTTTGATGTCCCAACTTTTAAACATCTTAAGTTAGGGCAAATGAATTTTACTCAGCTCTTAAATCAGAAGTTTTACTCTTGGGAGAAATTTACTTCTGTAAAGTACAGATGGAGAATAACGTGCTCCTAGTAAGCAGGCTTTTGGGGATCCAGACTCATAGGGTATGGCAGGTACTCTGTGATTAATGCACTTCAGCAGGAGTCACACTGCTATAGCATCACCAGGCTACCTTTAAAGCAGCCCTTTGCTCACAGAAAACTCTTATTTATCAGATTTACCTGGAGCTTGCAGATTTTCAGACTTTCACCATGAAAAAAGTTGTGAGGACTGTTTTCCACAAAAAGGCTTGACATACTAGTTTGAGACATATTAGAGCCATAGTTTTTTTGGGGTGTGGATTGAAAAATGATGAATGTGGTTTATTTTGAGTTTTTTTTAGTGTGGTATTTGTCTGTATTGTGCCTTGCTCAGACATTCTTGTCTGAATGTCTTAAGGTCTGGAGATTTTCAAGGCAATCTAGGTCAGCATATGGATTTTAGAGCACTTGGAAAATTTGATGATAAACAATAAGGTCATCTTGACATTGAACATGATGGTGCTATGAGCCAGTGAGAGCTTCTATGTTAATTCATGGAATGCATAGATAGGTGTTGTATTTTGAAAATTCAGTGGGTACTTCTGCATCTGCATGTGAAGGGTTTGATTTGTATTTCCACTTTCATTTAGATTACTCAGGAGGTAACGTTCTCTTCAAAAATCCCTGTGTTCTCTTCAGAAAATGATGGCTGTGGCTTGACCTTCTTTAAAAAGAGACAGGGTAATGGTAGAAAAGTGCATCAGCTAGAAAAATTGTTATGAAAAAGGAAAAGATTAGGTGAGAGTCGCTGTTTTAGGATTATTCAGTTTTCCAAATAAATGGAATCACTGAAGTATTTCCATTAGGATCTGAGCATCAAAGATCATTAAAACGTTGGAACCCTTGTTTATGTGGAGAGGGGTGATCTTGTTGGTCATGGATTCCCATCTAACTGAGTTGGGAGAGTTGAGCAGTCAAACATTGAATGACACAGAGAATAATACAGCTACTTATGTAACCACATCACACCTTCAGATATTACTGTGCCACATATATAGCTTAAAATCTTCAACATTTTGAGTGGGAAAGATGCTCCTGTGGATAGATTGAGGCACAATACAATGGGGCCAGGATCTAAAAAAAAAAAAAAAAGTATAGTTGCATAGATTCTTGTGTTTTTCCATTGGATTTCTATGGTATACAACGTGATACTGCCTTCAGAACCTAGCTCTCTACATGCAGTGACACTATGCATGCATTTGCTACCTGTTTACCAAGTACACAGCTATGACATAACATAATAGATATTGAAGGATGATAGAATTATGATAGTAAGACCATATATTAAGACTTGCAGAAGTGCCAAAATTTATCATGTTTTAATTTTCAGACCTTGCATAATTAAATTTACATAGGTTGACCAGGTACTTCTAACGAGTGGGTGATTTGACCTGCATGCAATGTAAAAGCATTGCTGATATGAGAAAAAAATTGTGTGCACATGGCTTATGAAAGCAATGTTCAAATCCAGACCAGTACCAAATACCAGGATTCTAGACTTGTATTTATATTTAAATCTGGGAGCCGCTTCATAGTCAGAAGACAAAGTGCTGAAATGTGGAGAGCTGAAAAAAAATAATTTATTCTTATATAAGTTGAAATTGCAAAAGGGTTAAGATCATCTGGATACTCTTTCTATTTGTCCAAACTAAAGACAGAAAATCATGTTTGCTTAGAGAAGTAAGCTTTTGCACTTACTGTCATTAAATCTGAGATGTTCTTGATTGGGAATATTTTGTCGCCAGTTTTATGAAGCCTTACAGAAACATACATTGCCCATTATATAACAAAAGCAGTGGATCAGCTAAGTACGGTGAGAAATTCTGCAAGCAAAACTGACAAAGGCCCAATTCTCTTTCAACTTTACAGAGAGACTCCTTTGACTTAATAGATTTGTTCCCGTGTAATTGAGGGCAGGACTGGGGTAGAAGGGCATGCTGGGAAATTCATTCTCCTGCCTTCATAAATAAGGAGTTGATTCTGACTTAATGTGATTCTCACATAATAGATGATTGTCACATATGTTGCAAAACTCACTATTGTGCCCTGCTCTATATAAGGCTAGAATTGAGCCCTGTGGTTCTATTTTAAGCACTGAAATACAGAGTCTAATTAGTGATGTACTTATGTATTATTCCTACACCAGAGAAATAACTCTTACAGAAGGCTTGAGCTTGTGTAACATATGTTTATTTAGCCTTTTGTAGATGCATTATCTAACTATTGCTTTTATGGTTCAGGCCATGGATTATTAATTGAAACAGTAAAATAAGCAATCATCTTTGGTTGCCATAGCAAAGCTACCCAAAATATAGTTGCTGAGGAAACCATACTGAGAATATACACAATATATAACCTAATATTGTTGATATACAACTTTAAGAGTATGAGGATATAAAATATACTTGTGGTCTTGTTGGGAGTTTAAATATTGAATCTGATACAGGCTTATTAATTTCTATTTTAAAATCTTCCTGTTGCATGTAAAGATATATTATCTGTCTGATAATATTTACAGTATGTAACAATTTTTTTAAAAAATCCTGCTTCACTAGAGGAAGAATTAGACTTTGGGAAAAGATCATGAATGAGTGAAAAGTGAAGAAACATCATAATGATGAATGCTGCTTTTCTAATCCGAATAAAGATCTACAACAATGAGATAAATAATAATTAAAAATATAACTTTTCCCCTGCAGCATTGTGGTACTTTATTTGTAATCGTAGGAAAAAACTAGAATGACCTGCCACTTCCCAGATGGGTTCTATAACATATATCGTATCTTTTCCAACAGAAGCATGTATATAACCCTTTCTGATATGCTTCCAGTAGGGAGGATTTCAGAACATCCCCATGCAACCTGTTCAAGGGCTTTGCTCTTCCACTCTTCGTAAGATTTTCCCAGTGTCTACCATGAATATTTATTGCTGCAGCTTAAGCCATTTACTTCTTGTCCTGTGCGTCATAAACAGAGAAAAGTGTATTTTATTCCGTCCTGCAGTATCTCTCAATGTACCTGAAGACTGTTATCATGTTTCCAAATTAATCGTATCTTATGTAATTAAATAACCACAGCTTTCAATTTTCTTTGATACCTTATGTTTTATGCTTAGATTGCTACAATTTTCTTGAAATTCTGTACCTAGAAATGGATCCCATATTCCAGCTGAAACCTAATCTATGCTGGACAGAGCAAGGGGACTATTCCACTTGTCTTCACATATTCCTAATTATAAATCCTACCATAGCTGGCTATCTTTTTCTTGGGAGTAGGCCATTGTACACTTATGTTCAGTTTGTGATCCACTGCGATCCCTGAAATAAATTCTTGAAGAACTGCTACCTAAATCAGATGTTGTACATCCTGCATTTGTGCAGTCAATTATTGCTAAGAATAGAAACCTGCATTCATTCATGGTGAGTTGTTTCCTGTTCAGTAGATTATTTCCTGTTTGTTAAGAATATTTGAACTCTAATAATGCTAGCCAAGATATCTGCAGCCCCTTTCAGTTTAGTTTTTCACAAATATAATAATCATAATAATGCAATAAAAAGAGCATAAGAAGCCTTTGTATTTAATCTTCAGGCTCTTAACGAAAACGTTGGTTAGTACTAAAGCCAGGACAGACTACAGTGGAACTTCAATGCATCTGTCTATTTTTGACAGCTATCTACTGTCAGCTGCTCTCTAGCCTTCAGTTGTTCAACCAGTTTTGCATCATGTAGTAGGAGATCGAACAAGACCGTATTTCCCTAATTTGCGTATGACAAGTCTGTCCTGCTAGATTGCTTTCCCTAGACATTCAGCAGGCTGAGACTTCCCGTTACCTAGAGGTCCCGTGCTTACTTCTACCTCCTGCAGATAAAAAGCTCCTGTAGCCTAATCTTCCTTGTCTGTAATGAACTGCTCCCCATGACTGTACCTATAGTCTTGTATTTTCTTAACCTTGAATAAACCTTCCTTCAGTTGGTTCAACTTTCTCCATATTCTGGGACTCCAAGCTGCTAATTCAGTGCAGAGTAGACAAGGCAACATCTCATTATTTGCCTACTCTTAGTGAAAAAGCTGTGTCCTTTAATAATGACAAGTGAGTCATGTGAGATTTTCCACAAAATATATGCTATGACTATTTAGTTACATCCTTAATCATGTACCAAGATTTCCAGCTCTTCTTCTTTAGCTTTGCAATTCTGTCAATGACATGCAGACATTCAGGGTATTTAGCAGATCGACTCACCATCCTTTCTCTCTCTTTCCTATACCCTCTTATGGATAGGATCAGATTTTTCATCTGAGTTTAGACCTTTCCCAAGGCTGCTGCTACTGCTTTTGTGTTTTGTCACAAACCCTTCACAACAGATTAGCATGTGACATGATGAACACTCTACATTTACCCGGCATCACAGGGAAAACGACCATGGAAGGAGTCATGTCCCTCCTGACAAAGCTGCCTTCACCACTGTGCACCTGCTGCTCCCGCCTAATCCCAGTCCTTCAGCCTTTCCTCAGGACCTTGCACATATTCTCCATCGGGGCCATGCCAAGGCTGGGCAGGAGGGGACTGGTGGGTGAGTGGGGCTGGGGGTGTGACTAGGGCAGCCCAATGTCCCAGGGAGCTGTAGCCGTAAGGCAAGTCTGAGGCCCCACCAGGAAGCCCGGAAGGCAAGTCAGGGTCAGGATCAAGACTGTCAGGCGACAAGGTTGGACGGAGGCAGAGCTGCAAGGAGCCTCCAGCAAGCACTAAAGGAGGGGGCCTGGTCTTCGTGCAGGTCCCACCTCGAGGGAGGCCCCAGAGGTGTTTTTTCATGGCTTTTTACCCACAATTTAGCTATTTTCTGTGAAGTTGGATCCCAGGTTTCGTGGCTGCACCAGATTACAGCAGACCTTGAGCATGGGCAGTTAAACCCCAGATGAGGACTACTGTCATGGTCCATTTGGATCTCTCAAATTTACAGAACAATGTACTCTATAACTTAAACTTTATTTTATGAGCTCATTAGGAGAGAAAACATAAATACAACAAACAAGGGCTCAATTCCCTTTGTACAGCCTAGTCTAATATGAGTTCACTAATTCATCTCTTAATTCATGAGGTTTCTAACTCACAAGTTCTCTAATTCATAACTCGCAACTCAACTTGTGCACCTATGAGCAATACAAGCAAAACAGTCACCTAGCCGACGGTGAGAGTGCCCATCTTCCCTCCATTGTCACGGCGCGGGCATCCCCTGTATCACAGCGGGAAGAACAAAAGCCTCAGCAGTCCAGCTGCTGTTGGATCTGCTTCAAAAACTTTTTGGGTAAACTGACATGTTGATAACCTTCCCGCCTGGAGGTTTGGTCTATCCCATTTCTGTGAGTTAGCAGATTCTGCAGAAGACTGCCAGTCAATCAATACACAAGGATTGTGGCTGCAGGAGGCAGCAAGCTGCAAGTGGCGGTGGCTGCGCAATGACCTTCAGCCCTTTCTGGCCACTGTGTCCTGCCTACATGTCACTGTTGCTTCGACCTAATGGCACTGCTCCCAGCACATATCAGGCCTTGACACGAGCTGTGTTTTAGCCAAAATCTGAGCAGGAGTTGAATGAAAGTTGCAACTATGGAGAAAGACAGTTAGAGGCTGGTCAGGTCAGTGATGGCATATTTGTGCTCCTGAGCCATGGATGGTTATTTATGGCAGTATCCTTAGTGCTTCTGTAGACAATAAGTAAGGGATGCAAAATCCTTGGACATCTTTCAGTTAGCCCTGGAAGGTGACACAATTCTTGGTGTCCAGGTGGTGCCAGAGTGGTGTAAAGTGTTGCGTGATGCACATGCTTTAAAACAAGTTACTTCACACAGAAAACCAGTCATCCACAGACTCATCAATAACTTTAGCTGGAAACTTCAATAAGGATTTTTAGGAAGTTGTACAGATTTATTGCCTTAATGCTCCCTAAGCAAAGCCTGAGTAGTCTGGAATTGTTCTGAGTTGTGTCAATGAGTGATGGATTAAAGATTCCCCAGGTACTGTGTACAAGCGACACTGCTGACCCGAATGGTTCCTTGAAAGCTATTCTGGTTTATTGTGTCAGTGATCCACAGATAATAGGTCTCTGGGGGAATTTTGAACCAGGTTTTTCAATTCATGAGGCAGTAAGGATACTCTGACTTGCCAAGTCTAGGCAAACTTTGGCACATCTTGAAGCATATTTGAAGGGCTTGAAGCAATGTCTCACAGACTTTTATTGAACTTGCAACAGATTTAAAGGAGGAACAGTCAGGAAATGCAGTGATTCTGGACTGGGGAAGGGCATGAGTGGGAGGGAATTCATGCAGTGCTCAGCCAAAGTCTTAACTGTAGAAACAATTTTCAGGCACGGGGTAAAGAAAAAGATTTCATATGTTTTCAAGCTTGCAATAGCTGCACAGCGTTGTGTCAAAGTCTCTGACTTGCTGCAGACTCATAGTAGAACATATTTACATTCTTCTGCTAGACTGAGAATCACAAAGTAATTTCACAAGCAAACTTAAAAACATTAACAGTTCTAATTATTGAATGATAGCATACTGAGAATTTTGTTTCATGTAATTAAAAAATGGCAGAAGGAGAATTTCAAACTTAATTGCTACATTTTCATGCAATGATGTGAAATGGAAGTAGGAAACTTAGCTTTGGAGACTAAATAAAATCTGTCAGCAATGGAACTTACTACTGAAAAAGGCTTATCTCAGATTAAACATTTTTGCTTATGCAATCCTGTTAGCATGACCTCACAAAAACCAGTATTATCACATAGTTATGCCTTATTTTATGTTTGCATGCTCCCAAATTTAATTCTTATATTAAAAAATTGTCATTAAATGAACAATAACAAATACATTTCTTACATAGCATGTTCTAATTAGTTTTTAAAGAGAACTCTTATATGAGTAAACCGTGGAACTATAAAGACTTTTTCCTTTAGAAAGACGATTCACAGTGTAAACTCCACTGGATCATTAAATGTTTTTGCCAAATTCTGTATTTCCAGAAACATAAATTGCAACTTAGAGATTTAGCTACATTTTATTAACTTGCAGATGAATAGTTGATTAATACTGTTCATGAATTGTTATTATTCATGAATTCTTGTTATTTATGTTTGGATTCTTGTTTATTCAACTGAAACAAGATTACTTCAGAATATGGACTAAACTTGCTAGCCTCAATTTGCATGGAGTATCTTTGCAAACAAATTCCTTATTTTTGAAGCATGCATATTTGTGGTGAATCATTATGAATCCCAGTGTGCTGCTTAGGCTTTACCTACACATCCTTAGGGTTCCCCTTGCATGTTTTAACAAGAAATGTAATAACTATTGTGCCTTTAAATAACAAATGACAATTCAGCAGTGTACCCTTTCATAGTGACACATACCAAACATCAGAAAAAAGGAATGCTATCTTCTGTCAAGCCAGTGATATGGACAAGTGTCACTCTTTCTTAGTATCCAAAGTGACAGAGCCACAACTGGTGTGTGATACACGTGTCTAGTCACATGAAGCATTTAGTTAACAGGTGATCTGCTATAACCAAAATAGATGTGTGGGAAAGGTGCCACTGAAATACGTGCTGCATACCTCTTTTTTTAATCTTTTCCCATTGCATGAGCACTATTAAATTCTGTATTAAATGAACATTGTGTCCTATAAGAATTACAGCAAATTATTCTCACTTGTCACATTACAGAAATACAAAGCTTCAAACTATAGTGTCAAATTATTTTTCATGTGTCACCGTTTAAAGAAAGGCGGCAATAAAATGAGTGGCAGACACTCCCTATTAACCCCTGCCCTCCCACCAGAGGAAGGGAAAAGGAGGAAAAGGGAGAGAGACTTACAAATTGAATATAAAAATTTTACTAATAACACTTATAATATTAATAATATCAATAATAAGAGAAATAATGCAAAATACACAAAACTGATACCAAGTTTCCCGGAACTGGGTGCCGGGCACTGGTGTCCCACCAGCAGCTGCCAGGCAGTACCAGGAGGTCCTGGACTGGACTCAGCAGCAGATGGGAACTGGACTCAGGGATGCACAGATCGGCATATGGATCAGGATCGCAGGCAGAACAACGAGCATGGTCCTCTTCAGAAGGCGGCCATGGATGAAGAGAGCGAGACCCTTGTGATCCCCCAGCTTTAAACTGAGAATGACGTGCGTGGCATGGAATACTGCACTGGTCAGTATCGGGTCACCTGTACTGTCCGCCCCTCCCCACAAGTATGATCCCTTCCGACTCCTCACTTGGGGGAACTATGAGGTCTGTTGGTGACCTTGGCTGCTATAGTGATAATTATAAGCAGGGGCCTTTTTCTGCATTCCTTTCCTACTTATTAAGAGTTGAGTGGGAAGATCAAATCATAATGAAGGAAATATTATGAATAATATATAGTCATTTACATGGAGCAGAAGCTAAAATAGGTAGGCAAATGTTGAATTAGTTACCTCAAATTTATAGAGAGCACATTGCCCATTCTCCCATTTGAACCTTCAGAGCGTTGTCTGAAAAGCAGATTCTTTTATCCGGTGTGCAGTAAGCCAACCCTCACACACTCAGAAGACATATTGTTTTATTCAGGCCTGGGTGCGTGGTGGACTTTCCACAAATCAAGCACACCCAAGGCCAGCCTCATCGTTACATTTATACATTAAATTCATGCATATTCTACCTACCTAATACTTATTAATTCTAATCTACATAAGTTGTGCAATTGCAAGGCATCATTCTTCTTGGCTCCTTTGCAGACCCTGCTGCGCATGTGTCCCTCCTTTTCGGGTGTCTGTGGTGGTCTTTGGCGGTCCTCCCAGATGAAGTACCCTAACTCCTTTTATCAATATATGTTCACACATCACCAAAGGACAATTTAAGGCTATTTTCTTTTGCCAGCTTTCTTTTGTTCCTTCAAGAAGGAGAATTTCTCTTTGATTTGATTAATCGGATAGTGTAGATTGCCAAGATATTCTGTCTCTAAGCTTAGGTTAAACGATGACATTTTTCTGGTCATGCACTACTTGCTTTAACAAAAGCTACTTAAACCCTAACACCACCCCTTCTTTCCAAGGGAAGAACTTGTTCTGTTACAAGTAACCTCTTTACATCTTTATTTCACCTGTAGTCCTGCCGTAATTCAATTTCTTTGGTATATCTAATTATCATATTCTAATTAAAGGAAACTATAGCCTTAAAACTGTTCATGCTCACACACATCTAAACCACTTAAATGCTGCTGGAGGCTGTACACCTGTCCCAGGAAGGATGCTAAGAGATCAGACAGTTTGGCAAAAGTAGAGTGTTTATGAAGAGCGACCTTAGGCAAAGCACGAAGCTGGCATAAGCCACATGCACCTGTCGGTTATGATGGTGACTGACATATACTGAGAAAGAAATACATTTCTAAATGGAAATCAAAATAAATGCTTCAGTGATGAAAACCCAAACTGTGCAGAATTGGTTTGTTTGTTGGCATACCACGCAGCCTGCACGTGTGTTGGAAATGCATCAGTCTCGTGGCATTCTGAAAAGGATTGGAAACAAAGGAGAGGCATCCTCATTATTTGGCATGTTGCATTCTGCATCAGTGTTTCAGTGTGATGCCAGTTATGTTAGACCCTGTAGCAGTGACAGGAGATAAAAATACAAAATGCCCTGAGATGAGGTGAATTGTTTAAAATGTACAGAAGGGGCAAACTGAACCATATCAAGAAAATTGTGATCCGTTGCTATTCAGTGTAGTGTTTTAGTCCTCCAATATGTTTTGCACTGAGCTTTTTTCCACCGTTTTCCCCCTTCAAGATTTGTTGGATACAGTCCTGCAACTACACGTTCAGGTAGCAACTCATGTAACTGATCCTCATATAACTGTAGTCTGCGGTGACAATGTCTGTAAGCACTGGCATGTATGGTTTCAGCATAATACAAGCTTATACATATCTTAGAAAACACTCATGCCACAAAAAACCCTACAGTTTTTCACATGTTTTTATTTTATTGGTCAAAATATGCAGGTGTTACAGCTTTCTAAATTAAATGAGAATTCCTGCCACAAGACATTATGCATTCTGTTTGTGCTATGCATATCCTGAAGAGATTTGCGGTGGGGGGGACACAAAGAAAAACAGTTTTAAGCTTGTTGGGAATTGCTTCTTCCCACACCTTATTTACAGCCATAACTTTCTTTGAAGAGCTTTTCCTGACAACCAAAATGATTGGAAACCATGCAAGGAGAGTCCATATATGAGTGTCTAAAAGGACTTCATAAAGATGCAAATCATCTTCAAAATACTTTCCCTGTGTGAAGACCAAAGCCATGTGGTGCCTAACAATATCTTGTGACATTATAAGAGTTTTTGCAAACAAAATTAACTTTTATGCATACCTCATATTTCCTTCAGCTCAGATAATGAAGCCAGCATAGTTCTTTCAGTTAGTTTGATGCTCTTATGCCTCATTACAATGCTGACGTTTGTTGCAAACCTGTTGAGCTACACTGTGTCTTTAGGCATAGCCCTGAGCAAGACAAGCGGCATAGGCTGGAGCACCACAAAAGCAGCCCTTGGAGGCATTGTGCATCAAGGACACTCCTCCTCTGCTCATGTGTTGGCGGGGAGGAGAAAACAGGAGGCAGGAAGGAAATATCCAGCATGTTTTCAAAAATAATAGCTCACTGCCTTGCTTACAGTGGTCAGGTGTTCTGACTGCAGAGTATGTTGGGGAAGATGGAGAACGTTTGGATGGAATTCACTTTTATGTGCATTTCATTTCACCTCTCTGAGGCTGTTTACTAGCCCAGGCTTGCTTTCAGGATCCCAGGGGACTTGCTCTCCTTTTTGCCAATGAAATGAAAGGAACAGGCTACCTCACAACACAGTGAGTCTTTGATGTATTATAAAATCAGCCTTTCAGCCTCATCTCCTGTTTCTAAACCTGATGTAGGAACCATATAAATAACTTAATGGGCATTAAGTAAACTCTAAAACTTTCCTCGTGACCTCTCCCAATTTCTTTAAGGTCCTACCATCCCCCAAAGAATCTTTAAGTCTAATGGAAGGAAGAAGTTGGAACCATTAGAAAATGTGCAAACTGGAGTATACTTCTAACTCTGCTGGATGTCTTCAAGACATTAAAATCCCATGGGATCGCCAAGTTGAGTCACTTTGGGTCTAGACCTCTATTTATGAATTCTGTGGGAGATTGCAGGACTATTAAGGTCAGTTCCTATTTTGACTTTTGTGACATCTGTCAAGTCCCCATAGAAAAGACTTTGACAAGAATTGTAGAAGTGGTCTCACACTGCGGTATGAATGGTACACGTTTCTGCAGTAAGAATGGTTGGAGTTCTGACTTCTAACCACCTTCCAAAGAGGGCTGCTTTTCCCTTTTCTATTGACTGGGATTCTCAGGATACAACTGTGCTGCACAAAGCATGCTTCATGGAGCCATCTGTGCTAGCCTGGAGAGCAGAATGTAACTATGCTACCCTGGTTCTCCTCCAGAGCAGATACATCCTGTTGTTAATGAGCATTAAGTCTACAGTATTAAATCCGTGCACAATACTGTAAAAATTAATCATAGCTCCTGTATGGTAGCTAACTTAGCTGTCTTTTCACGGCATTGAGTTCTGCCAGATAGATATATCCAAAGGAATTCAAGGACTGGCCTGCAGGAGCCTGGGCAGAGTGAGTATCTCAGATTTCCAATTCCCTACTGCCCTTAAGAGTGGAAGAACTTTTCTTCCACTAATATTTGCAGACAGTGTTTAAAAGAAATGGAGTGTCAATAAAAAGACAGTGTGTTTTTATTTGTAATCTTACTCTCTCATTTCAGAAGGAAGAAAGATACTTTCTTAGAGAAGGCATGATGAGGTGGCTGAGGGGTGCAGATAGCTTCTTGGCTCAAATGTGGAGGAGGAAGCACTATGATGACAGTTACATATTTTAATAGATTCCCAAGGAAGCCTTAGTGTTAAGGTTATTATTTACTCACCCTAGCATAAAAGACTGTTGCATTTATTTTAAAGTAACTTTCAGATTTGTTCTTTTAACACGGTTTGGATGCATGGTTCAGTTCTTTTTTAAGAAAATGATTCCACTAAGCTGACATAATACATACATAACAGCTATAGAAAATAATTTAAAAAATAAGATTAATCCCTTGCATAGAGAGATCTTGTGCCAGGAATCAAATGGAGAAGACTGCTGCCTCTTTCATCTTTAATAACTGAAGTGTGGCCCCTGGAGACTGAAGGTTGCTGCATGTAATGTATCATAATGTGATATGCAATCCCAGCGTATAATGCTCCAGCCTGATCTCAGGAGCAGATGGCAGGAGTCACAGGTACAAATATACAAACTTACAATTTCATGCTGTTTAGATCAAGATGAAATGCTATGTGATGGCACCTGTAGTCTCTGAAGTCTTTGCGGATTTTTCCTCTGCATTAAAGATGAAAAGACTCACAGCTCAATAGACTGTTAGCCTGCTTTCCCTTTTTTGTGATTGTCCTGTCTCTCTCTGTCCAACATTTCACCCACCACAAATAATACATTTTGAAGCCACTGGCCAGTTTCCCCAAAAATTTCACTGAAAGGAAGTCTTGAAGATATTAAGCTCTTAAAAATGACGCAAAAAGCAGTGACTGTGTAAAGAGATCAAAATAAAAGCCCACACTAGTAAACACCCGTTGGAATGCCTGCACTGGCGGATACGTGATCTGAACAGCTTTTTGTTCGGTTTGGTCTCTGGCTGTCCAGAGACCCTGTGCAGAGGTGTGCCTGGCTGCAGTGCATATAGCTGAGGAAGTAGTGCTAACCTGGGACAGAAAAGGGATCTGGGGGCCGGAGGGCATGACCAAAAGTGGGGCAAAGGAACCGAAGGGGCTGTGAGTACAGTGCCTGGAGACCAGAGGCAGCTCAAGGGCACTACAGGGCCAGCAGCCTGCATGGGGTGGGTAAAACAGAGTTCCGTGGAAGGTGGGACCGTAAACCTACATCAAACCAGGATTATAGCAGGGGAGCCTGTAGAATCTGCATGAAACTCATTCTACTACGTACAGAATAATTTTTAGTAGCTATCAACAGGCACCATAATTTGGGGACTTGCTGCTGCCCTATTAAGCATGCTTTAACCGTATCTATGCTGAGATCAAATTCCTAAATGAAGTCAGTGTTACTACCACTCATTATAAACATGTGTGCTGGGTTGACCTTAGCTGACTGCCAGATACCCACCCAGCCACTCTCTCACTCCCCCTCCTCAGAAGGACAGGGGGAGAAAGTGAAATGAAAAACCCTTGTGTTGAGATAAAGACAGGGAGACCACTCCAGTTACTGTCACAAACAAAACAGACTCCACTTAGGGAAGATTAATTTTATTTACTGCAAATTAATAACAGAGTAAGAAGGTAAGAAAAAAGACAAAACTGGAAACACCTGCCCCCCCCCCCACTTCCCAGGCTCAACTTCACTCCTTCGTTCCCGACTCCTCTACCTTCCCCTGCCCCGAGCGGTGCAGGCGGATGGGGAATGGGGGTTGTGGTCAGTTCACAACAGCTCTTCTCTGCTGCTGCTTCCTCCTCATGCTGTTCCCCTGCTTCAGCATGGGTCCCTCCTGTGTGCCACAGTCCTTCATGAGCTTCTCCAGCATGGCTTTCTTTGACCTGAGTGTCTGCAGGGCTCTTTCTCACTCCTTTTTGTTCCCTTCAGGGAACAGCATTTCAGCCCTGACTTAAGTCTGTTTTCGCCCTGCAGCCCCTGTGGCCGGCACCTCGCCACAGGCACCTGGTGCAATAAGGGGTTTGAGTACTTAAATACAGTTAAAGGACAGGGCTCAACAGCAAACTTCAAAAACCCACGGATGCTTAAATAGTCCAAAGAACAGCAATACCACATAGAAATGAAGTAAACACTTTTGCTCGTAACTCTCAGGCAACAATTCAGGATATCCACAGCTGCTAGGCCACCAAGTGGTTGGGCATGGACCTTGTAGGTTATGTTTAGAGTCCTAAAATTTTGGACAGTTACCCAACACTAGAGACCAGTCTGCCTTCTGTGGACCTTGTCAATGGTGCTTGTCTTTCAGAAACACTAAGTGCATACTGCTCCTGCATGAAATCAAAGGCCAGTTCTTAATCCTGTTTGCTCCAGCCTCACTCTTTAGAAAATGGACCTGGTGATACCTCCTTACTTCCTTCCATACTTACTGTACAGTTGCAGTCCTTAAATGGGAGAGTTTGCCAGTATAATAGGCATGGTATCACTTTTAGCAGGTGTCCTACCTACACGATCTCACTGCCCTTCCAAACTGTAATTTAGATGTCAATCTCAGATTGAATCCTCCTAAGTGAAGGCAACATTCAGCTCCATAAATATATTTATTTATGGCCATGTAAGATACCTTTCATTTCCAAGAGATCTGCAGAGGGCTTTTGCCTCAGACAGCCCTCATGCCATCCTGGAACGGCAATGGGAAGGGAGGTGCCACACCAAAACATATCTCTAATGGTGGTCAGGTCTGACATTTGGGGAACTGAATCTGGCCTGAGGCATCTGATGTCTTTCCCGCTACAAAAAGGGAAAAGGTGACTACTTAACTCTACAGCCAACCTGTTGCTGTGGGTGCTTCATGTGCATTGCACATTAGAAAGTTGTTTGACATGAAAGCTTTAAAGTGTTTGAATCTTGATGCAACAGTGGTGTTTAAGTCTTAAAGGAAAACAAGATCTGGGGCATATCCCACCTGTAGTATAGCACAGGCTGCACAAGGCACTTTGCACATCCCCCATGTAAAGCAAGAAGATGTGATGACCTCTGTGGTGGATTGAAGAGATGAGAAAGATTACACTGAAGAAAGGAGGGCAGGCGTTGCTGCACATGGAGAAAATGTCCATGTGTCAGCAGATGCAAGAGGAACCGGCTGTGCTGAGGGAGGGAGGAAGGAGCCATGGCCACCACAGAGATGCAGGGGCTGTCCTGTCTTTGGTCCTGCCACTACTCAGGCATCCACTTTGCTTTGTTAAATAATCTGACTAATAAACTTGGTTTGCTTTTTTTGTTCTTGTTGTACGCTGAATTACCAATAAGGATGGCTCACTCATCCCTGCATCTGCCTATGCTTCCCCTGAAAAGCCTGGGTAATCCTTCAATTATTTTCCATCTTTGGATGAAAGTCTTTGAAAACAAAAATTCAATATGAATGTGAAACGTCTCTGCAGTGTGTGAGGTGTGTTGTTTATGCACCAGTTTGATAGAAGAGATCAGCATATATTTTACACTCCTTTTCAAAGATGAATATGTTACAAGCCTCACATCACTGAAGAAGTTTTTTGGTTCTTAAACTGAGTATTATAACTAAACACTATTAATTTCATTCAAGGGAGAAAAGGAAGACTCTACAGAAATTTCTTTAAGGCACCTGATTGTTGTGAGTGGAAACAATGATGAAAGGATTGCATTTCTGTTATTGGAAATAGTTGCATGTTTTATCAAAGAACAATTACTACTTGCATCAGGCCTGACACTACAGAAAGCTAAATCCTTGACTAGCCAAATGGAGTTGGTGATGGTAGACATAAAAGCATTAAGTCAAGGGATTTCAAACACTGTTCATGTCACATCAACAACGAATAGGCTGAAAGTAAAACCTAAGAAAAAGAATGAAGTTTCAAAATGCACAAAACAAGCTTATCTTGCTGCTGTTAACCTACTCAGTAAACTATATATTTCACTAGAAATTCTGTAGAAAATCTGGGATGCAAGCATGTAGAAAGGCTGGGCATTTTGTGAAGGTGTATCATCGTTCTCAGTCTAGCCAACGAACAAATGAAATTGCCCTACCAGATGCTAATGCTCTGAATGTGGATAGAAGCTTTCTGAAACACCTTGTGGATGCAATACTCTGTATTGCTAATGTTTCTTCTACATCAGGAAACCAGCCTCAGGCTATTGAATCAGTGCTAGATACTGGATCAGCATTTTCTGTACTATCCCAATTTACTTACAATCCTTTAGGAGCTTGCTGCTTTCTAAGCCTAGAGTACATCTGTGTGAAGAATTGAACGCCCGTGTTTCACTTCCTTCAGCTGAATCTTAGATTGATGTATGCTGTAGCCTGCTACATTCAGAACTGTGCATAGCCATATTTCCACCCTGGGCAGAGGCTTCTGGATTCCACCAGCTAGTTCAGGAGTTTGTGGCCACTCAACATCTTCAGCTTCCTCAGCAAGGGTTCCAGCATCTGCTGTTGTAAAGGCAGTACAAAAAACCCCCAACTTTGCTTTGCAAAAGGGTTTGTCTGCTAAAATAAAAGCCAACCAAATATGACATTTGGATGACAAATGCCACCACTTACTGTTCGCTATTAGAAATGGAGTGAGGCTTTACTGTGAGAGTTTAAAACAGCCCAGTAAAGAACCAGTGAAGAAACCTCTTCTGATGAGATCTCTTAGTGCTCCATGAAACCTTTCACCCAAAATGGACGAAAAAATGTCTAGGAGTATTAGTCTGGTTTTGTGGATATAGACCTAGGATGACTGAGAATCACTTACACATATGAAATAAATCTTCCTAGAGCACTGTGGAACAAATTTGTTTGTTCATTTGAGTTCTAAACTATAGCATGTGAACCATTATATTATTAGAACAGCAAACACCTGACAGCATTTGTTACACCAGACTGCTTGGTTTTATATGTGCTGGAGAGATTTGTACTCCATGCACTTAAAAATGTCAGTAATTGTTTGGTTTGGATCCAGGTTTATCTTGATGGTGTGTAAGATTTTAAAAAGCCACGGTAACACACAGAACACTGAGTGATAAACTATTCTGCATTAGTCCTTTGCAACATTGTTAAACATCCTGACAGACAACCAGTTGTCTTTTTTTGTGACACATCACTTTTCCAGACCGTGTTGTAACCTTAACAGTCAATGTCTTGCTGTTACAAATATACCACTGAAAGTCAAGTATTATTTTTTGTCTTCGGTCTTTTATCACGGCATGCAAAGCTGATTCAGAATTATATTTCAATTGCTTAACTCTCTAGGTCACTGATTCGTAAGATTTCAAGCTAGTCCTAGATTGCTCTTGTGGAAACTCCATTGAAAGTGTAAAGCTCAGTCAACAGCAAGTCTAGTAGTATTTGTTTTGGTGGCACCCATAGTTGAGACAAATTGATCCTCTGATTTTAGACTTCTTGTCCAGTAGTGGCAGAACCATTGCAATTCATTAAAAATAATGAGTGAAGAAGAAGTAGAAAATGTGATATCTCCAGGCTTGCAGATCAAAGGCATGGAAGGAACTTTAACGTTCATTACAAGTATGTATACAGCAGTACAAATTAGATTTGTTTGACATACTGATATAAGAGAAACTACGAAATGCCTGACAACCCAATGGCCAAATATTCTCAAATGCCTTGACTGATCTATAGTACAATTCTTCATATTAAGCAATAAATTTCCCTTATAAGATGGATGTGTGATATGAGATGATCTTTGACTCACTGTCTTAGAAATGCTACAAGTAAAATATGCAGTTGTATTGTTGGTCTGGACTGGATATTGAAGTTAAGGCCACTCTAAAATTTTGCTGCATGAAGGTTGCACTATGGGACAGTAGCCATGTATTGCCCTGTCATTCCAATCTGTCCTTTTCCCTAATTAATTGTAAGAAGAACGTGTGAGTGATACCATGGCGACATTTGACCTTACAGATCATCTCCCTGATAAATTACTTCAGGAAGGGATCAGACATAGTACTTATGTTACCACTCACTTTCAGTAATCGTAAGTGAATTCTCCTTTCGGTGTCCTGTGGAGCAGGAAGAGATAGTGTCTGACACCAAATTGCAATATATATCCTCAGGATTTGCAGCTTTGCTCAGAGGGAAATATTGTATTGTAGAAGATTGTCAATATGCTGTTTGAAGATGATGGAGGAATTGTACGCCTCAGTATATGTTTGGAAGAGATTTTACTGAACCTAATCTAGAAGAGCCTTGAAAACCTTTGCTGCTAATTTGTTCTCTTCTGAGTGAGGTAATTCAAAAAGGGAGGATGAAAGCCTCAACACTCTGCACTCTGGATCATGCCATTTTTTTCACCTGATTGTCAGCTGCAGAACTTCTGGGAGTAGGGACCAGGACCACTCATTCCTATCCTGTCCTAAATGAGTGCCCTGATCTCAAGGTCACAGTGCTGGCATCTTCCTCATTTGCTCAACTTTTTATCCCATGACTTTTGCTGCCTTATGACGACTCTGCTTTGGCAGGAGGGGTGAACAGCAACTTCAACCTGTTGTTGTTTCTGCCTTCTGGGGAAGTTTGAAACCTGTCAGCTGGAAGAGAGCCTAAAATGCATTTTCCACTCTCTAGGTGAGTGACCTAACCACAGTGCTATTCTGGAGAAGGTAGAGAGCAGCACCAATACCATCATTACCTCTCCTCCAGTCCTGTTTTCAAAAGCAGATGTGATCAATTAAGCAGCCTCTACTAGAAGAGGACTCGGGCTCCATAGAGGGTGGGAGAATAAAGTAAGCTGCTTCCTGATGCTTTGTTTTGGCAGTCACTTTTTGGCACTTTTTGGCCGGGATCTTACTTTTTAAGTGCTGTCTGAGGCATCAGACTCCTATAGTTTCCATTCCACTTTGCTCAGTATAGGAGTCCTAAAGTTCGAAGGTACATAGAAGTCATGGATTATATTAGAAATGAAAGTTTTTAATTATCCTGGACATTCCCTAGCCTATTGCTATCAGTGGTAGAGAAGTGACAGCAATATGCAGGGGAATGCCAAATGTAATTAAAAATGTTGGTTTAAAGTAGAAACTGTGATTTTTCTGACACCTGCAATGCCACAGTCTTTAAATGGATCTCATCCCACTTGAAAGCTGACTACCTACCTGAGCCTCAGGAGAAGAGAATCAACCAGGATAAAATTAGAAATGTGCCAAATATTCAGTCTTTGAAATTCACACTGCCCTTTCTCTGAAGTCTGAAAATGTTCCATTCACATGTTCAACAGCTGGTTGTAAGCTGGGGCAGTGTGTTTTGCCATGGCACACGGACAGTGCTGATTGGTCATGGCATAGGCAAGAAAAAACCTAAAGCAGTCCTTGCTCTCCAAGTGGAAATGCAAAACAAAATCATCATGCAAATCCTCCTCTGTAATTCTCCATTGACAGAAGTGTCAAGTTTTTGAATGAACGCAGTGGGTTTCCCAGAGATGTTCCATGGATACTAGGATGGGGTTCATCACACCTGATTTTAGAGATCAGTGATGTAGACAGCTGTGTCTGATGTAGTTGGCCTCCTGTGACAGTCAGTAGAGAGAAATAGATGCACTTGCAAGGCCTAAGTTTTCTGATCTATTTTATGTGCACACTTTAGGATGGGAGGAGTCACACTGCTGAAGAACCTATTTCCCCTCTAGAAACAGCAAAATTTACAAGTCCAACACAATTGCAGGTTTCTACATTGTAACCATTTACAGTGGTGAATCGGATCTAACCCCATGTCTACGTAAGCGTGGTATCTTCTACCAAACTGGTGGTGGCTCACCTGAAATCTCTGTGTTCAAACTGTATTAATCTACAATAAAGTAACTGTATATGCTGGAATCCCCCCTGATCTAAAGTTACTCTGAGTGTGGATTTGAATCTTTTGCTTTATATTCTTCTGTATCTCGTATAATCACTTGCACTTTGTCAAAACAACCCCTCAGAAGAGCTTGGGATCACTTTGTCTTCTTCCTTTCTTTCGAGAAATGCTAAGACTTGGTTAAAGTATTGCCAAGCTGGCAGTGGATGGACTTAGCAGGAGTGAAAGTGAGGAATGGGGACCCACGATGGCATAATATAATTGTCTGGACTTATGAGCAGACAAGTTAGGATGGAATCAGTGCAGCTACCCTTGCAGCTTGAACGCTGACTGGGAAGAGACCTCATTCTTCTTGGTGACTTGTATGCTGGTGTAAGAATCTTAACTGCTTCTTTTCAAAGTTTCACCCCTGCAAAATATTCCTCCATGGCTGCTCTAGAACAACAGGGTCTTACAAAGACATTATCTTACATCCCACAGCAAAAGTTGCATTTATGCTGGTGCTCTAGACAGTCCAACGGCAATAATTGGGCTCCTGTTTAATATTGCTCAAAATCAGAGTAAGCTGTAAGTATTTTACAGTATTTCTGGGTTTACAGGCACATTTTAACCATTGAAATATTGCTGCAGGAACCTGATTTGATTTTAATTGTAAAACAATTATTTACATAGTAACCAGAATTACATTTTTTATTTTCATGGGGTAAAATTAGCTCTTTGGCTATTGCTTGAATTACATAACTTCTGCACCATCTGACTTGCTAACGAGCTTGTCACCTACACACACTAATGCCAAAGATCTGATGTCAAGGACACATACCATGTTGGTACAGGCTGTGCAGTCCAGAAGCTGATATGCTCACTCTCTGGGGTAGGCATCTGTCTAGCCAGTGTAAGCAGCATGCCCTGCTGTCATTCCAGAGGGAAAAAATGCTAAGTGACAGCTTAACAAGAATTGAAACAGTGAGTGAGGAATAACAGAGAACAGCAGCAGAGAGAAAAACATAAAATAAAGATCCTCTCAAAAACTTCTCCTTATTTCATGAGAACCCAAATTTAAATGAGTAGATTTCTTCCTGCCTGCTTGCCAAAGAAAATTAAACTCTTGTCTCAGAAAACAGGTCTATTTTAGAGGGAAAACAGCGCTATTCTTAATTCATTTCCTTCTTAGTAGAAAGTGTGAGACACAGATTATCACTAAAAAAATACATTTTATGTTTCCAGAGTATTTCATCATTCTATCCAACTAGCTAAAGAGGTCAGCAGGTTGTAACCTACAAGTTGTGAGACAGGACTAAATGAAAACATGGGAATTTGACAGAGCAGTGCCAGGGAGGGCTAACTAGACAAAGAGAATAAGGAAGGAGCACCAGATCGCAGCTTTGGCTGGAAAATGTTTGGAGAAAGCTCTTTAAATTAAGCTAGACCCAGGTTCAAAGACGGAAGTGAAAGAAGTGTAGCTAATAATTGTGCAGAATCAATCCAGTTAGCTTAATGGTGAAGGAAAAACAGGGTAGTTATTAAAAATGAAGTACAATATATTGTTTGTTTGTTTGTTTTTTTTTAAGGAAATGATGCTGTCTGGATCGGTTTCAGCTAACCTGGCTCCTGTAGTCATTCTAGCTCTTGACTTCCCCTCGTTCTTCATCTTCCTTGCATAGTTTCTTTTAGTACTAAGGTTTGTTGACCATTATTATTTTCTTCTTGATGTCATGATCCTAGGAAGCTAAAAGTTACTTAAGGGTGCAATCCAAGATTTACATTGGCTTAATACTGCCCCTTCTCAGAAAAGTGCCTGAAACTGTGAAGAGCCTGGGTCCTTCCTCCACCACGGGTTTGGGACAGGGAGTGGTGCCCGGATCTCTGTCCCTGTGGTGCTCACTCCTTGGGGCTCACTCCTAGAGCGCTCCAGCAGCCTGTCTCTAAAGCCTTTCCTGCAGGCCCCCTTCTGTTGATCAGCAGCATTCTCAGCTGCGTTCAGTGGCTAAAGGGACTCTTTTTGGTGATCTTTGTCCCCTTCTTTGAGCAAAATGGTTTATTTGCAGCACAGACACAGCAATGCAGACTTTTTTTCAGACATTTGCAAAAGCCTGGCTGCAATATCGTGGTGCTCAGCACAGGGAAGAAGGTACAATTTGTCTGCTTTCTCTGGGAATAAAAAGCTCTTTTCTGCTGCAGTTAGACTGCCACCAATATTCAGGCTAGTTAGTAAAATATAAGCTACAGTGATGTCAGTCTACAACTGCAGTGCAGACATAGCTAATGTCAGATTAACAATTCATGTATGTGGAAAGCTGAAATGCAATGCTGATTTTGTTTTATATTATAGGTGCTCATCGGAAATCTACCTCCTGATGGGGCATACTCATTTTTAAATAAATATCATGTATTGCAGAGAACTTGCACAGCAGGGAGTCACAACAATCTCTCTCTTGGTAGCTTTTGCTAAATAGGCTGTGGGCATACATCCATCTCTTATTCAGGGTCATATTTTATTTACTTTGTTTTCAGTTGTGCCTACTCCTTGTCCTAAGTTGTCTTTTATTGCTCATTTTCTTCGGGTCAGTTGTAATTTTCCAGGTCACTTAGTTCAGGCACCTTTTACCATGTGCAAAGAGACTCTGCAAATAGGATATACACAACTTACAAGTATGGAAGGATTATTTAGTGGCTAACACAAATACAAGATAGCAATGACTACTGTGCTTTTCAGATAAGTGTTAGGGAGCTCACCAGAGCCTTCACTTGTCATCAGTTACTTGGGGTAGGGCTGGACTTCACTGCTCATAGAGTGCTTCCTCAGTGGTGGTACGCTGCTGCTTACCAAATTGCTGGTTGTCCCTTTAAGATTTTATACCTTCCAAAGTTCATATTTTTCCTTTTGAACTTTCTTCCTTGAGCTGCTAACAACCTGTCTCAGCATCCCGGTGTCTACAATTTTACCTTCCCTATCTTACCTGCTTCTGCTCTACATATCTTCTCAGTGCTCTTTCTCACAGCTTCACAGTTCCCTCAGCAGCCTGAGCCAAAGTATGGGCTGTATCAGAGCTGGCCTTGGATTGCAGAGTGCTGAATCCCCCAGACGGGTGGGTTTCCCACTTCACCGTATCACTTTTCATTTCTAGGATCAGCTCATGAAGAACATTGGAGATTTGCTGGGCACGTGTAACCTTGTTAGAAGATATATGTTGACTTCCAACAGGTATTTTTCTGAACTTTCAGTCCTTTGTGGTTTATTATTCACTGCTAAGTCTCTTCCTTTGGCCCTTTTGCTTTTTCTTGAAAATGATTCCAAATCCAAAGTAATCACAAGTATTCTTCCCCCAAACAAAACAGTCACTTGGCTTATGTTCATTTATCACTGATGAAAGGGACCAGATGGCTACCCAAGTCTTCACCCAGACATTGCAGTTTATAAGTCTCCAATTTCCTTTACCGCTTGTTAGAAAGGAGAAAATTTTGGACTTCCCAAAGTACTTGGGCTGCTTCTATATCTTTTTTCTCTCCGTGGGGTGGAAGATGGCTACGCTGGGATTCAATGAGATGGCAGTAGGTCTTTTAATCAGTCAGAGAGACTTACCCACCTTTAGGTGCCATATCCAAATTCTCATGTAGCTCTGTGGAGGCCTTTCGAAAGCTTTGTGGGAGCACTGAACTAACAGGGTGAGAGCTGACTTTGGTATGTTGCACATGCCTCTAGGTGAGGTTCTGACCTAATGCAGAGTGGGAAGGACTCCTTGCAGGCTTCCTTTCTACTCGCTCACAGTGGAGACAAGACACAAAGTTGATCTGAGAACTTGACGAACATCAAAATCAGCATCAGATTGCTCTTTACCTCTCAGTAGGTTTTGTAGCAGGACTCATTATAAACAAATAAACAAGGTCTGTATGTGAGATTTGGGAAAGGAACTATTTTGTATCAGTGTATTTAGAGCACGCATCTTGTATTGTCTCTGTAAAATGTCATTCAGCACATTGGACCAATTAGCATCGGACGTTTCCTTCCAGAAGTAAGCGTGTTACACATTCGCTTGTAGACATTCAGCTTCCAAGAATCTCTAGCTCTATTCCACTAGAGACAGATCTTTTGAAGGATTGTAGAGATAAAAGTACACATATTTTCTTGATTTCTGCTTGAAAGACACAATGAAAAACTAAATTGTATTTATACTGTATTCAACTGAAATGGCACTTTCCTGACATATATAGTAATCTATAGCTGCCTAGATTTAAGAATTGCTCCATGCATTTCTTTTCATGTTTTCCTATTTTCCCAGTAATGAATATCCTCCAAGGGACACATTGATTTTGCAGGCTGAAGAAAGGAAGCACTAACTCCTTTTTCAGCACATACCACAAAATTGGAAGAAATCAAGTTTCAATAATAAACAACATTTGCCACAGTAAATGGGCCAAAGTGCCAGTATGGGTAAATGCTGGACCATCACATTAATCACTGTGAGAGGGTGGGTTTATGCAACCAGACACCATGCTCTGGAAGTGCTTGGGCATGCATTCCCATTCGAGATGGATTTGTGGTTTGAAGAAATGGCTGGTTACTACTAGTCGTCAGTGTACGCTTTCCATTTTGAGCAGTGAATGCAGAGCTATTCAACCTCAGTGAATCCTGACAAGCAGAAATGGATCCATATTCTACTTTCTGAAATGTCTTCTCTCATTATACATTGGTGCTCCTTTGACAGTTTCTCTTCCTGCTGTCATAACTTCTTCTGTCATCCAGCTTCCAATGGGCTCAAAACAAAACTCTGTATTTTTCATTAACTAATGACTGGAGCTATTCAGGGCTTCTGTACTCATATCATCAGCACAGAGTTTTCTTAATTCCTGTTTTAGACCGCATCGTGGCACAGATGCAACCTTTGTGGTAGCAAGTTTCTTTGGCTTTCCACAGGGCTTATTGAATATTGCAATGGTGTCCAGAGTTCATATTTATCAGGTGAGTTATTCTACCATTTCCCAAGTGAGACTATGAGACAATTCTAGAAGCACTGGAGTTGTCCTAAAACTTTCAAGCTTTGCCATTATAAACAAGCAGAGTATTCAGTCCTGAGGTTAAACTTTTTCGGTGAAAGGATGTACCTGTGCCTAATACCTGAAAATTCTTTAAATTATTTGCCAAATCTTCCTATACTTTTGAACCACTCGTGTAAAACTGTTTTATAGGGATGCCAGACGTTGCCACATATTTCCATTACCTGTCACCCCAGCACTGCCACTTGAGATCTAGTCAATGGTTGACACTGGACCTAAGGATATATTGTGGTCAGGGAACTAATCACCAGTATATCTGCAGAGTATGTTTAAAGATGTTGCTATACCCTGTGTGAATTAAAAAAGCAAGCAAGTACAGGAAGGAAAAGAGAATAACCTGCGCTTAGATCTGGCCTGATTTTTCAAGGATTTGAACATTTGAAGCTCCATTTGGCTTCAACAGGAACCAAGGTTATTCGAATCAATGAAAGCCAATCCAGCAGAAACTATACTGTGACATTCTGTATCCATAAGTGGCTGATTATTTCCCAAATCATGTTACAGAATAAAACAATATTTAAAAATGCACCATCTTTCATATTCAAGGAAATGCTTCACGTATTTTTTGTGAAAAATTGGGAGATTTCAGTCTTCCTAAAATAAAAACCTATACAAAATTTCCTTTTGAAATATGATTAATAGCCACAAAATTTGTTCATATAAAAATACTAATTACTTCTGGCTACTGAATTACATAAAACAATGGAGTATCTGGTAATGTTTAGACTATGATGACTAGAAAGCAAAGCTAAAGTTTGGAACTGAGAAGAGAGATTTCATGGAAAAAAAAGGATTGAACCAGTATCCTAGGATTTTTTGGAGGCCTGAGATCACAGTGTGTTCTGCACCTGCTGTGGGAGAGGTGACAAAAGAGAGAGAGACAGTGCAGGATCCTTTCTGCATCTTGACGAGAAAAGCTTGACTGCAAAAGGCTTAATAAGATAACTGCTTCAGTAAAACAGAATGAGAAGAGATAGTGTGTAAATCTTATGTCCTTTTAGATGCTGGGCACCCCGTGTTTTTGCTACATTGCATAGAGCCCATATGGATTTTCCCACAGTGAATGCATCCTGTCCATGGAGACAAGCTCTCCCTTGTAGCCGTTCAAGCTATGATATAATTTCCTTACAAGAGAACAACTGTATTTGTAAAGGATATTCTCATGAATACTTCTTGCTGCACTGTTAGGTAAAGGCAAGGCCGCAGAGGTGGCCTTGCTACAGTGAACTGAGCTCATTGTGTGGCCAAAGATTTGCGCAGCACAAGGCAGAACTTGTGCCTGTTCAGGTTAACTGCTGTGTGGATCACTATCTCCGAAATGTGTGACAGTGTCCCGATCAGCATCAATACATGGGGTTAGAGTTAGGGCTTTTTTGGTCAAGGAAGGGCATCTAACCTTTACCATCCCTTTGCACTATTTTCTTAGACTCAGTGAGGCTGGAAATCGATCAAAAGAACATGCAGGTTTGAATTAATACAAGTTTAAAGTATTAATTTAAGGTTTTTAGCTTCTAAGCAAATTGCATTCAATTGTAGCTGAAATATTTAGAGCAGAAAGAAACAGATCACTTCAGCTGATGCAATTTTGGGTAGAGTTGAGTAGTATGATCAACTACATCTGGGGAAAAAAGTAGACTAAAGCCATTGAAGAGAGATATGGCTGGAGAAAGAGAAAAATAACCAGAGTATTAATTATCGGGATTGTAAAGATAATTATATGTAAATAAATGAAAGGGAAAAATTAAGTGTGTGCAGATAACTTCTGTATATCAAAGCAGAAGAACAAGGGTTTGTACATTTCTCAGAATACAAATACAGAATAGATACAGTTGCTTTGTTGGAGGATTGAAAGCAGTGAAGGAGCTGGAAAATGGGAGCGCTGGAGGACTGCAGACATACAGGATTCTCAGAGATGGCTGGGGAAAGCAGCGCCTTCGAGGGAGGTAGGGTGCCTTGGCAGACAGGTTTGCTGAAGCCATGCCACTGTGAGCTGTCAAGGAGGGGAAAGTGGACTGCAAGAAAGCTAGAAGGCCCTGGGTCTGCAAAGGCGACTGGGAGCTTACCTGTGGTCTTTTGCGGCTCCCCCACGATGCTCTCAAATTCACAGGGGTCACAGGACTGCAACAGATAGTGAGCACAGCCTACCACACACCCCTTCTGATGGTGATATCGGGAGGATCTTCAAGAAATTTCCTCTTTGTTCCTGTCTCATGAGTTCCGTTAGCATTCTGGCCTGAGATACCTAGATGAAAAAACACAATGCCATTGTAAATAATTGTTACACTGACACTGCAGTAACTGAGCTATTCCATCATTGATGGGATAGAAAGAAGTAGGAGCTACTAGGATGTGGTTTAAAAGTGTGACACAAGCCCCTAACCGGCTATTTCTGATGTATGCGGAAGTCCAATTTAAAATGATTTACAGGAACTGAGAATGTGGCATTGCTGATGTGACATTCTGAGTTTCTCTTCTCCATCTCTTTTCTGTGTAATGATTGTTGAGTTAGTCTGCTTGTGTATGGTGAGAAAAAACAGATTTTTCACTCTAGCTCTAAGCTGTGCTGCAGGCAGATGGGAGCATTTTCTTGAAATAGAAAATGGCTGTAATAAACAAGGAAATATAGATGAGGCTAATCATGATGGCTTCCACCAGATCTGTCAGTGTTGCACTTATTGCCTGATTTATCAGAACAGCACGGATGTTTCCTTTTCCCTAAGACATCTGGCTTGCAAGGTAGTTGGTGGGTAATAATTGATTTTGAATGTTTTAGTTAATTTTAAAACAGGAGAATTCCAGACAGTAACATTTTGGAAAAGTAAATTATTTTCCTGAATAGTACTGGGGCAGTTTATTCATGTCATAAATATGTCTAATCATTGATTGTTCTTCCATATAGATTCCAGTACAGCTATTATTGCCATTTAGGAGTCTTTTACCCTGATTTGTTATAGGTTATAATGTTTTTTACACATCCATTGCTTTCCCTTCATTCAGGAGTCTTTAAGTATTTAAATTAACTAGAGATGGACACGAACCACAGATTTTAGACTCATATCTGAGTTTTGTCTCCTTTCTCTTATTCACTGTGAGAGCTTTGTCCGTAAGGCTTGTGTTCAGCTACATCCCACTAGCAACACATAATCATCATTTTGACCAACGCAGAAGCAAGTAGGAGATGTGATATAGAAGGTTTGTGTTATAGGCAGTTGCAGAGACAGCTTTTCTGGTGGAGCATAGGATATGGATGGATATGGATGGAGAGTCAGCAGGACATAGGTCCCTTGTTCATTCCACACTTCCTAGTGCTGTCCCCTGCACTGATAGGCACTGATACAGCACAGGTGAAAAAAAGTATCAATAAAGGAACAGGCAATCAGGACTTGTTTCTTGCCTCCAATAACGGTCTTGTCTAAAAGTTTCAAAGGAATCTGCGAGCAGCCTTGAAGAAGAAAGTTATAGGGTGATCCATGCAAAGGAATTTTTTTTCATAAAAAAAAAGACTAAATTAAGGATGACTTACAGAGAAAAAAGGTACTTCCAGCAGATTTATTTGTAAAGTAGAATTTGGATTCATAAGTAGTAACATTATTTTTAGGATTTTTTTTTTATCTAAGAGCTTTTTAAAACATATGTCAAATTTATGTTATCAACACTGAAAAAAAAATCTTTATTCAATGTCTGTAATAAATCTTATTAAATTTATTTAAAAATGGTCAGTTCATGATGGATAGTAATTTCCATTGTTTAAGGGGTTGAAGTTTAATTTAAACTTCATCAATTTATCACTCAATTTAATTTTATGTTTACCTCTCAAGCAATTCTTTTTGCAACTTCATATTGCATTCTATAGTCACATTGCACATTAAGTTCTCATGTAGACATTTCATTAATAACAAACTCTTATGTTTGTAAAAGCATTATTATTATTCACTATTCCAGATCAAAGCATCCCCTATTTAATAGATCATAATGATATTCTGACAAGGGCTTTCATAATACACCTTATTGTATTTGCTATTTTTAGTACAGAAACCAACTTTTGATTCTTTTCTCAGGGAAGAGTGAGAATGGGAGGAAGGAATCAGTGTTATTCAACCTAGAATGTATACTGTGCTTATCAACTTTGTGTCTGTAGCATTGGCTGCAGATAAAAGCAGTTGCATTTTGGTTTATACAGATGTTTAAAAGAACTGAAATGGGCACTGATTGATTTAAGTGAAGGCTCAGATAGAGAAGTGATTTATTGCAGCTGTAAACCTTATGTTGCTGGAGGAACAAGGAAGCAATTTTGCTTTTCTTCCAAAATGAGACTTTTCTCATGGTCAGTGTATGGTGGCATAATGAGTTGCTGTGCATTAGCATGCAACAAGTATACTCAAATCTCAGTGAGGACAGGTAAAGCCAACTCCACATACCTCTCACCTGCAGTGTGAAGGATTCCCTTGCTATTTTTTTCCACTATTCTATCCTGAAGCTTCTCCAGTTTTGCTGGTTTTGGCTGGGCTAGAGTTAATTTTCTTCATAGTAGCTAGTATGGGGCTAAGTTTTGAATCTGTGCTGAAAACAGTGTTGATAATACAGGGATTTTTTTTTTGTTATTGTTAAACAGTGCATATACAGAGTCAAGGCCTTTTCTGCTTCTCACCCCACCGCACCAGCGAGTAGGCTGGGGGTGCACAAGAAGTTGGGAGGGATCACAGCTGGGACAGCTGACCCCAGCTGTCCAAAGAGATATTCTGTACCTTATGATGTCATGCTCAGCATATAAAGCTGGGAGAAAGAGAAAGAAGGGGGGGACGTTCAGAGTGATGGCATTTGTTTTCCCAACTAACCGTTAGGTGTGATGGAGCCCTGCTGTCCTGACGATGGCTGAGCACCCGCCTGCCGATGGGAAGTAGTGAATGAATTCCTTGCTTTGCTTTCCTTGAATCTGCAGCTTTTGCTTTACTTATTAAACCGTCTTTATCTCAACCCACGAGTTTTCTCACTTTTACTCTTCTAATTCTCTCCCCCACCTCATGGAGGGGGAGTGAGTGAGCGGCTGCATGGTGCTTAGCTGCCGGCTGGGTTTAAACCATGACACAGGGAAAGGAGATGACCTGAGATTATCTTATCCTCAAAGTGACTGCAGATACTCTAAAGACATCAGCGTATCTATTCTTCCCTGCTTCTGGTGATTTAGAAAATGAAGAAGATTATGACAGGAAGGCATAGATAACAGCAGCAGTATTTTGGGATGTTTCTTCATTCTTCCTTTTTTTTCCTTAAATATAGTTTTTGATTCTGAGCAAGATATTGGGTTGAAGTACCAGATAGGAGAGAAGCTATGACCATCCCAGTAAAGACCATGAAATCTGGAAATCCCCTGAGAAAATCCTTACCTATATCTTTTTCAGACAGGCTTTGACTACATGTGTTGGAGAGTTTACATAAACAGAACCTCAAATGTGCCCATTTCTATACAATTTTTTTGACAAGTACTTTGAAATTACAGAAATTCAGATGGATGCCAGTTTTTGCTTTTCTTCACAGGCACTGTACTTATGCTGGATGCCCAAGGGGTTAAATCATATTTTATAAGTGCCTCTATGTTCTTGCAATTACCTGTATATTGTATTTTATTTTTATTGAGTATAGGAAGAGCACTCCTTTTTTTCTGTCAATGGCTTTTGGAGGAGGACACTGAACAGTGGCATTAATGGCTTACAGCTTGGAGAAATTTTCTCGTCCCAAGGGCGCTGGATATTACAACAATCGACACAGAAGTGCTAGCATCAGCAACATTGTGCTTCTCACTTTCACTGCTAGTGGCATTGATGGCTAGCTTAGAGTGGGCTAGAGAATATCAAGTGAGGAGCCTGGGGACTGAAGTGGCAGCTTTTCTTCTTTTTTATTTCAGTTTTATGCAATTTAAGTCACTCCTCATTGATGTCTGGGAAAGACTCCTAGCAGAAAAATACACAAGAGAAAAAGTGAGATTGTGGAATGCACCAAACGAGAGTTCCTGGTGGTGACAAGGTCAATCCAATAAAATAATTAATTAAATACTGCAAGTGCCATTTTTGTTTCCCATTCCAAGCTGGTGTTTTAGCAATGAATTTACTATGCTCAAGAATGTGTCTTTGCAGAACATGAGAATTAATTTTTCTCATTTTTTTGTGCTTATTCTTTATAGAAAGCAGGAAGAGTCTGTAATAAATTTATTCATGCTTCTCCAGTAAGGAAAGATCAACCAGAATTTGCTTATGTCTGGTTTTCTCGCTCTTCCTATATATACCACGACTTTTAAAAAATTGTCACAAATGACAGATGGCAGTGATAGATTCACCTATAGGCCAGATGGACTAGAGGCCTGGGGCGACATAAACTAGGACAGCATGGAACAGTCAAAAGGGGAAAAGTGATTGCCTCAAGATTAAAGCCAGTTTTGCAAAATTTGACTCCCCCAGTCATCTGGGGTGAGTGATTTTTTCTTTCCCTTAGTGAGTGGTAGATTATCTTCAAAGCTTCTGCTGTTTGCCACAGTAAATAAACTAAGGGATAGCGTAGCACGTTTTGCATTGCTGAAGCATGTGATCCAGATTTTCAGTTAGGAAAAGTGGATTCTGTTCTTCTGTAAATAGGTACTTTGTTCATCATATCTTTATCAGCTTATCATATACATGATTTAATATTTTGTGGTGCAAGAGAGCATAAAAACATTAAACTATTACTTATTCTAATGATCATAGAAGAAAAAGATGAGCACCTACAAGTAATGGCTCCAGTTCCCTTACCCTTGCTTGATGATTGTCTGTGTTTCCTACAAACCACAATGATTTTGGTCAGACTCCTGAGTTTGGCAGTATCAAGCTGGGCTGCTGCGTTTGCTGTCAGATCATTCTAGGAATGACAGACATCTGTGGCTGCAACCTTCACACAGTGTCAGCAGGGCAGGAGTACTGCAGCCTCAGAGTCAGAGTAGAGCAGAGGACTTGTGGCAAGATATAGGACTTCTAGAGATAAAGGAAGGACCTGTCATGACTTGAGAAAAAGCATGAAGAATTAGGTATGTTGTGATGCAGATATTCACTGCTGGGCTACAAAAATACCTGGAGAATTCAGGGCAAATATTTTCAAGTTTTCAATAGACTGAGTAGAGATGAAGACAGTTATTATTCCTCCTTTGAGTGACAGAAAGTATTATTTGATCAACAAACTATTTTCTTCATGGTTATTTCATTTAAAATAATATGGAAGAAAATAACTCTCTTTAAATTAACTCTGGTTATTAATTAATATCCAGTACTGGATATTGCTTAGAGTGTTTTTTGTATATTGGCTTTTTTGAAGTGAGGTATAAAATGGGTACACAGTAGTTTGGGATTGGGGTTTTTTTTCTGTTAATCATAAAAATTCGTACATGAGCCAAACTTTTATGCAGCTGCCACTTTGGAAGAGAAACATGTCATGCATATTGGCTAGTGGATCAGTAACCATTAGTGCCACAAGCAATAAATTGCCGTGAGAGGAATCTCACTTAGACTGTCAGCATGCTGGCGATGGAGAGCTTTTATTTTGTAAGAAAAAGTTTTCCAAACTTGCTTTTCAAATCAGCAATTCCTTAAAATGTTGTGAAAGCCTTTTTAGCATTCAAGAGCTTTTATGTTTGTGCTATTCACATCAAATAATTTCTTCAGGTAATTTGCCTTGGAAATTATGTTGAGTTGCAGTTGCCACAACCTGCTTGGAGACAGGTGTTTCTAAGGTTAGCTACATAATGACACAGCATTCCTTACCCAGAAGCATGGCAAATCTGCAGAGCAGGACCCTGGAACATCCTACGAAGCGCCCAGCTCCCCTGCATGTCCTCCCCTGTAGCCAGAAAGGAGTGGAGGGAGCTGTGCAGGCAGCATTGAAAGGTGGCACCATGAGGGCCAAAGGAAGTAGAAATGTCCTCCAGGGGCCATAAGCAGAACTGAAGGCTCATGGGCACACTGTGACTCCACCCGGAGAGAGCCTTTCAGGTATGTTAATCGAGGTAAGACAAACCCCAATGTCTTTGCAGAAGTTCACAACGCAGCACGAGGGTCCAGTTCAACCACCTTCTGAGTCAATGTAAAGCAAAGCAATTAAAGAACAGCCAGCATCATTACTATGGTGACCCTGAACTGGTTTCATTCTCTCATAACACTCTGCAACCACAGTCCTGATTTACAACACAGCAGGACACACTGTGAATCCCGTCCAGTATTATGCCACTTTCTCTTTCCTATTTTGTACTGGTTTATATGGGAGTATACTGTGACAAAAAGTACAACAACCAGTATAACAAACACCTTAACCATAGATCAATTTCTGTTGTGGTGGTTATGGTCTGCAGGCTCTGAATCTTGATCACGTAGCAAGGAGTTGTAGTAGTTCAGGACACCACGATCCTGCAGACCAGAATAACCTTCTGCTGGAGGTTATCACAGCAGCCACACTGGCTGCTGGGAAGCAGCCACCTTGCCTTAGCTGGACCAGTCTGCAAACCAGTGTTCGAGCATCCTTTCAGAGGCAGTTTAGGCTGTTAGAAGCCCTGTGCATTGGAGTGGCTGATGTGGGAACAGGCTGCTTTTTAATGCCTTTGCTATGGGAGTGGTAGCCTTCGATAGAGGCAAGGAAAAAAGCAGCTGAGGTTGATAATGTTTTAAACCACCACACTGAGTTACCAGCAGTCATCGGTTAGAGCTCAAGACCCCTACAAACCATAGTAGATGGTACTACGGAAAGAAAAAGCTCTTCTGCGGGCAGCAGCATTTAAAAAGCCTGATTTTCTACAGATTTCTTGTGCTGTTTCCATTAAACACTCCTCTACTAACACTTTATTGGCTACTTCACATGCTCCAATGCTTGTCTCTCAGCCTTCAATATCCCCCCACAATGGTCCTTCTGATCACGTATTATAACTGCGATTGCAAATCCTTTCAGGTAAAAACTGAAAAGAAATACAACAGGCAGTAAAAAAAAATCATACAACCTGATTCTTCATCTGTTCTGGTAGCTTGATACCATTATAGATTAAAAAAAAGATCTGTTGAAGTGGCTTTTTCAGTAGGAATAGTGTTTTTAACTAAATGAAGTTAAAAGTGTCAGCTAGCTATTGAGTTCTGCACAATTTGGAGGAAGGAAGCATCTTATGATTTTCCTAAAATCTATCTTGGCAAAACAACAGAGGCTTCTAGTTTACTGTTAAAAGTAGAAAATATATATTGTTTTTAGTCTTTGACAGAAAAAAATACATTATTCCAGAGGGAAAAAATATTTCTAACTAGCTCTACCTAGTTTGTTTCCACTGAAATAAATAAATTTAGGCTGAAACAAAACTAGGAAAACAGATGGGGAAGGATGGGGTTTCATGAAGTATTTTACATCTGGCTAAACACACTACCTCTCAGAAAAATACAATGCTGCACCTTTTGTAATACCATGGTAACTCACTTCACACTTGCAAAAAGAAAAAGACTTGAAGCAGTTGGTCCCCCCTCTCAGAGGTCTATTTTATGGTGTACTTGCCAGCAGGCAATTGTTTCTGCTTTTCCGTACTTGACTCTTTGGAGACCAAAAGCTGCAAGATAAGACACTCTGCATTTTGATCAGGTGAGACTGGCACAGAAACTGGATCCCAGTGCATATACTGCAGACCACTTAGTGAAACAGGCATTGGAAAAATAGCTTATTTATTTCTGAATGTCCACTTTTGTATTAAGGTCAAGAATAGCTTCAATTTATTTCCATTTATGCAGATGCAGCTGTTGAATCTTCTGAAAGAATTGGAAAAAGAGATAAGAGGGGAGGGAGAGGCATAGAAGAGAGAGAAAGAAGATGTGTAAATGTAATGGAGACATAAATTAAGACTGGTCTGAGACAGATGAAGACACAAGCTCAAGGCAATAATGGTTGAAGAGACAGAAGAAAAGAATTTCCTAGATGAAAGTAGACAAAAAAGTGAAAATCTATGGAGACGGGTTAGAAAAAGGAGAGACATGAAAAAGGAATATGAAAATAAAGCTTTCTGTTATAAGTGAAGTTTCAGATTTAGTATGTGTTGATTGCAGCAACCAACATGATACAATATCAATAATTTTTACTTGTATTGCTTTAGGTCACAGTCATGGATAGAATAGTAATGTCTGAAGAGGTGGGAGGGCACAAGGAAAATGTGTCTGTGCTAGAGTATTTGCAACCTACTGGAGAGAGTCCAGGGCAGGGCTACGAGGATGGTGAGGGGACTGGAGCATCTCTCCTACGAGGAGAGGCAGAGGGAGCTGGGCTTGTTCAGCCTGAAGAAGAGAAGGCTGCGAGGGGACCTAATATATACTTACAAATATCTCAAGGGTGGGTGTCAGGAGGATGGGGCCAAACTCTTTTCAGTGGTGCCCAGCTACAGAACAAGGGGCAATGGGCACAAACTGAGGCACAGGAAGTTCCGTCAGAACATGAGGAAGAACTTCTTCCCTCTGAGGGTGACGGAGCACTGGAACAGGCTGCCCAGGGAGGTTGTGGAGTCTCCTTCTCTGGAGATATTCAAGACCCGCCTGGACAAGGTC
>Ga0065711_1000861_pt1 | contig 53610 bp, 30 predicted proteins | sample Hoacrofraction12_FD_59098 | JGI IMG/M metagenome (GOLD analysis project Ga0065711, IMG submission 59098) | Hoatzin crop microbial communities from Cojedes, Venezuela - Epithelial fraction 12 v2 (version 2) | ecosystem: Host-associated > Birds > Digestive system > Esophagus > Crop | place...
GCGGCCGGCAACAAAAGCGCCACGCGGCCGCCCCTCCCCCCACCGGGGTGCGGAGGAGAATGGAAAGAAACAGGCAGAAACTGGGGGGTCGGGATAAGGGCAGTTTAACACAACAGCAAACAAAGGGAACAGGAACAACAACGATACGGATAAGGGGAATACACAAAACAAAACAGACCACACAACAGAGCTGCTCTCCCGAACCGCCACCGCCGCGCACTCCCGAGCCGCAAGTGAGTTCCCCCCACCCCGCTCCCCGCCCCGGAACCCAGCATGACATCACGTGGTGTGGAATACCCTGTTCTGTTTGGCCAGATGGGGTCAGCCCGCCTGGCTGTGCCCCTTCCTGGATTCCGGTGAAAATTAACCCTGTCCTGGCCGAACCCAGGACAGCCTGTCACCCATTTTGGATCAGTACAATCTTGTCCAGCTCCTGCATGTGAAAGCTCTCCAAGAGATCTCCTAACTGAGTGATCCTCTTACTTGGCAAGAGTTTGTATTTTACTGAGCCTGACTAATAGCATATGGGTTTATAATTCTGCAAGAACAATGGGGTTCCGTCCTCTTAGAATAAAGTGCAGGTAGGGTTTGCTTTTATCGTGACACACTGATGGCCTTTCTGGGAGGCAGCTTATTTCAAATGATCAGAAAAATCTTCCTTATTATATAAGCGTTATTAAATTGCACAAATCTGTATCTTAAATATACTGCCTAATAGGTGCAAAATTACCCAGTAAAAAGGCATCTTAACACCAAGATACTTACAAAAAGCAGAAGCAGAAGTGGAGTTATAACAATGCCCTGGAAGAAACAAACAAACATGTCTGTTAGGGAAGCAGAATAGTATTTACTTCCTTGTACCTTAGTGTATGGAAATACACAAACCTCGTTCAACATCACAAAAATTAGATAACAGTTCAACTTTGCTTTTCACTGTGTATGCTCTTTAATATCTGTACCCAGATCATTTTGTGAACTATACTTAGTACTATCTTTTTTAATCTCTAGCTTTCCCTATTTTGCATCCAAGCACTTCTGTTCTAAAAGATCTATACAGAAATATAGATCATTTATTTAAAAAAAAAATATTAAAGCTCTCCCCTCATTGTGCTGCATCTTAACTTCACTAAGCTGCTCCTCCTTAGGGGCAGACTTGGGATCAAGTCCCACGCTACCCAGTCCCAGGTCCTCTTCTGCGCAAACGCCACATCAACGGTGATGAATTAGGTGCCATGACTGTGTAATGTGAACCGATATTCCCCAAGGAAATGAGCCAAGATCTCAAAATTCGTTTCACTTGATTAGACTTCACATCCCACTGGTAGAAGGCAAGTCTTTCACCTAATTTAATCACACAGGACCACCTCAGCTTTCCACATCCCCCAGGCAGAGCCAAGCAAAAAGCTTTGCTGTCTTTGCTGACAAGGAACAGTTTAAAGCTGATGACTGGACAAAATAGAGGATTTTAAGTTTCTTGAGAGCAAATCTTAAAATGAGTTGTTTGGGTTGGGAGTTAACATGACATGCATCAGTTTCACAGCTGCAAACAGCAATTCCCCATCATCCTTCCATCTGACCTCACTATTTTATTATTGCTCAGTAAAATAATCCTATCATTTAATGCATGCTCATTCACAAAGCCTGCTCACAACTTCTCTAAGCCAAGACTGTTCTTCATCCAGATAGGTCTCAAGAACAACTAGTCTTTCAGCTATTCACAAACTCTATTGTTTAAAGCACAAAAGTCCAAAACTTGTTCATATCCATCTAAAAGGATGCTTATTTTCTGTTTGTTTTTAGCTCAAGTGAAAAACCACTGAACAAAAAACCATTATCCCCTGCTTTTCATTTAATCTTGAGTAACACAGCTTTACTTCAATCTTTCAGAAGCTAATATAAAGAAAAACCTTATACAACTAATTTGGTATTTGCTTTCTGGGTCCACAAAACATCTTGGATCCAGATGGTCCACTAGGCACAGGGAAATGCAGAAAGTAAATGCCACAAATGATAGCAGACAAGAAGGATCAAGCAGGCAACAGTTCAGCTGTGCAACTAAAAGGCTCTGCAGAATTTAAAACCGTATTTTGAAATAAATAATATATGCCATATCTGACTGCCCCACAGCCTAGCTATCCATAATAATTTATCTTTTTGCAAATGTCACAGCTAAGATAGAACATAAAATACTATAAAGAGAAGAAGTAGAAGTAATAAGAATTGCTTCAGGGAGTCACTCCCAGTTTACAGGGAGGCCTGAACGAAAATGAAGATAATAGTTATGAAGAAATATAAGTGTTTAAGTTTATCAGCTGTAGAGGAAGAAGCAAAGGTTGAGAAAGGAAGGAGGCACTAAGAGCTGAACTGACACTTGCACACCGTAGCATCTATAACACTTAGAATGGACAGCTGACAGCAAGATCTGTATAATGTAGATGAAACAGCCACCTCATCAGAATGACCAAACTCCAGCTTTTATGAACTAAGAATATGTGAGCCAGATTTTCCCCTCCTTCTCCTTTCCCCACTGATGACTACACTGCACATCTCAAATACTACCAAGTGCCTGAATATTCCCTAAGCATCCTGCAAATTTGTGACGGCAGAACACCACTGCAGCAGGGTTCCACCTTCAGACCTTCGCATGAGCAGAGCGTGGATGGAGCGGGAGGTGATACGCCAAAAGCATCCTGTACTCCAAATGAGCACTGAGCGTAGGGAAAGCACACTGCCAGCTGGTGAGTACAGCCAGCTCTCCTCTAAATCTGAAGGAACTCATCGATTCAGCACCATTAGTCATTTCTCACATGCTTCATGCCTCAGTACATTTCACCGCACTTCTATATATTACAAAAAATCCAAAGGTAAAAAAAAACAAACCAAAACAACCTTCCCGTTTATCTTGTTGATAAATAAAGATGGTGTCCTTCCTCTTTAAGATGGGACCTGGGACCTGGTATACATTTGCTTTAGAAGCTTGGTGATATTAACACAATTGGCAACAGCCACTGCTAATTCAAAGCATATGTCACAAAAAGAAACGTCACCTCTGTGACAGTAACTCTTCTTCATAATTCTGTAAGCTGAGAGGAAGAGAATCCAGGTATACATCATAAATAGATCCCTGACTGAGCTTGTTGAAAACCTAGCATTCAAAAGGTCAATTTTAGCAATTCTTTACAAAATTTTGCTGTTAAACTCTGTGATCTTAATAATCAGAAGCAAATTGCCTGTTGCCTCACCACAGAAAGGATTCACAAGGTTGAATTTTCCCATTTGTAACACATACGCAATTCCCTAGGAAGCTAAACAATTACCTGACAGAACAGACAAGTTCATATTAAGAAATAGATGCTGCTGCCGAATCAGAGTAATTTGATGTTAATGTTTTATTTTGATAAGCAGCGCCAGTTTGAAAAACCACATGGATTACATTAAAACCAAGGGGTTTTTTTCAGTCAGTAGTGCTGCAGTGACTGTGATGGTTTACGGGTGCAAGGGAGGCAAGATTTGTTAGGGGAGAGAACCTCTGTTACTAGACTGACTGATGGAGTTGGTAATGAACAAACTTGGGGCACTTAAAGCCCATTTATGTGTTACCTGAAAACACTGACGTGCTTTTATGTGCAAAAGCCCTTGTCTTCAGGTTGCTGTTCCAGATTTGAAGAAAGGTTTACATGAGTAAAGTATACCTGTCTAACAAAATGTACTGCCTTTCCCTGCACACGCTGCCTTGCTTCAACACATTACCTCTTCATTAGAAATGTGCTCCTCAATATGCTCATAAGCATTATGTGATGCATCTCAATTCATACCCACTAAAGAAAAATATATAGAGCACGCTGAGTCTAAAACCTACTGATAGAAAATACAGACAACGATTTAGATTTTGAAGGCAAACCCAAAATCTGATTCACTCAGAATAAAGAAAAGGTAGAAGAAAACAGTTACTGTACACCGTCCAGCTCACACATTAGCAGAGGCTTCACGAAGATGAGCATATACTGACACTGGCAGTGTGGCTGCTTGCTTAAGGCTACAAGCTGAAAAGCACAAAGGAAGCTAAAAGTTAAAACACAGACTATCATTTCTAAGTCTATTGTACACTAACACCATCAGAGAGGAAAAAGCAACTAAATTTGACTACACTTTTCCCTGCCTTGCTTTCTAGGCAAGTGCTGTCAAATACACAGTGTACGGAGATAAACAGATTGTAGATTAGCACTTCCAGCAGAAGCTGAGCATCTGCCCTTGAGAATGCAAGGTCATTACACAGTTTTAGCATCTTCAAAGTTCGGGTGGAGTGTTAAGCTTTCTGACTGCTACTCACAATGGAGTCAAAGTTGTAAAGTGACTGCCATTTGCTATCAGCAGAAAAACTTTCAAGAAATCCATTTACACCTCTGATGTGAAAGACTGACTGAATATATTTCAATGATTTTAGTGGAAAAGGAAGAAAAAAATCTCAGCCTGACCCGAGACACTGATACAACATAGGAGTCTGAATAGTCATATCAGATACTTGTAAACACATTTCTTTTTACAGTAAAGATCATGAAACATGTCTTAATTAAGAGAGTTTAAATACAGGTTTGTGTGTGCAAACATGTGCATAAACATACACTGCAACTGGAAGGACGTACTTGGAGATCCATTTTCTTGTTATTTGCCTTGTATAGATAAAGATGTTAAGAGGCTTTCTATAGGTTTCATCCGGCACAGCATTGCTGCAGAGCAGATATTAAAGGTGTTTATTCTCGAAGAGAATATGCAGAATCAATACATGTATTTGGCTGCCAAATCAGACAGCAAAAGGTAGTAACATAATGGATTTGAAACTATGATAGCAAAACGTTAAGCAGCAAATTATGCAAATAGTAAGAGAAAGGTGGGCACAGATCCAGAGGGACACATGGTAGAAGATGAGTAAGGATTATTGTAATGAGGCATGAAATACATCTGAACTTTTCTTCATTTCCTTTATCCACAAATTTCCCATGCAATTTTTCTTCATTCTTACAGGTCATCAGTATGACACGCATGTGGCAATTACTAGTGAAAACACCTTAATCAAAGTCTTGTCTGATTTATCTTATGAAGTAGAGCTAGAAAGAAAACAAAAAGTTTTTTTGTAATCAAGTTTTTCTGAACAAATGTACACTTTCTGAAATCAATTATCTACTTATGTGCTTAAATCTACAGATGTTCTTGACACAGCAGGACACAAAAGAGTACAAGTGTAAGCAGCATTAAGTTGTAAAGTGAATAAAGGTTAGTAAAAAAATTGACTGTCCAGCATTTCTATTACTACTGATAGGGTAAGGTGCAAGAAAAATGGCTGTGAACTCTCGAAAATTTCATCAGATGACAAGCATGAACGAGAACTGAAACTCAACCTTCATCTGTGTACAGCAGTATGTTATTATTTCAAGAGTCACTGCCACTTTTGGAAAAGAAAAGAGCAACTAAAGAAACCTAGCTCCTCCACACACCCCCCCCAAATGGTGCTATTTTTCTGATTACTAAATGAGAAATAGACTTTACCTTGAAACATTTACTATTTCTATTTCTCCTTAAGTCTTTTCTTTCCTTGTTTTTGGGCTCAAAAGTGTTGTTTTTTTAAAAAAATCTTCATTTTGTTTTTGACAAATTTGCAGACAACTTCATAACATTCTACATTTCAAAAAGAGAACCCTGCCTCAACAAAAGTACTTCTGTGTCTGAATTAGGTATGTTTGTGAGCAATACATAGCTAGTACCAAAGTTCTGACAGATTACAGATAAACAGATGTTCTCAAAAAAATCCGGTACCATCACAAACTAAGTAAGTGGGCTCTCCTAAAGGTCAAAAAGCTTATTGTTCAGTGTTTTCAAGAATGTGATAGAGATTGTAAGGACCACAACAGCACTCAAAGCCAACTCTCAGTCTATTCAAATGAAGGAGACTTCCCCCGCCCTCAACTCCTCAGACTGGTCACAGCTCCACAATTCTACATCACAACATGACACCTATGTAAAACATTGCTTATCAGGTGTGATACCACATCCTCTTGAATAAACTTATTTAAAAGTACAGGCCCATGCTGAACTGCTTTGTAGTAATCTTCGGTTTAGACATCATGTATAAAGAATGACTCCTACTGCTGAAACACAGCTTTCACATACCTGGTTAACCAGCCAAAATCCTCAGATATTAGTTACCTTCTCCCTTCTTCCACCTGTCCCCACTTACCTTCTTTGGAACTATGCAAAACCTCTTGACGGACACCACACAGCAAGATAAAAACCACTGTGCTAAACCAGAATAGCAAAAAACACTAAAAGTCAGGTTGGGACTAGGCTAATTCTTGTTAAACCATTCAGCGTGTGCTGAATGAAGAGGGGTCGTAACAGAAAACGGCCTGATAACAGGGTTGCACAGGTAAATGTGCATTTTGCATATCTCAGTTTTCGAGTACTAAACCATTTTAACATGATGATTTCAAGTCTGTAACTGAAGTTATTTGGAAAATGTTTCAGTGCATTAGTATTTAGATCAAGTGGCTGCAGGAGCCTATTTGAGACAAGGCTTTTCTGGGTTCTTGAAACAGTTTTTAGCATTTGTGTAAGCATGGCTATATAAACTATGCTGTTCATGTGTTCCTACTTAAAGACGACACTGGAGGTGACAATTTTTTGTTGAATGTGATGTTGAACTAGATTTCCAGAACAGAACACACATTCCCCCCCCTTACAAGCTTCAGGTTCATGTTTGGTTTTATCTCTTGCAATCTCAGAGATTAAGTTAGAACTGCACTTTCTGGTGTGCTTGTCATTTCAGTCATTGCCCCATGACGCAACTTCAATGTCCCTGTGCTGTTCCCCTGTGGGCATCACAGAAGCTCCTGATGTCAAATACTCACTTGCCTTTTGTTTTCCAATTTAATTATTTTCAAAATCATTTCAGGTGCAAAACACAGGCCACACATCCCTGTTCTGTCAGCTACTCCAATGACATTGCTGGTTCTGAGAAGCCTTATACAACTGTAGGACTTCAAAATAAGATGTGTAATTTAGCTCTTTATCGTCCTGGTTTATATCAGATGACTGATCTAAATGCTGGGAAAAAACAAAGCCTTATGAATTGGTGCTTTTTAGGTTGCTAAATACACCCATCCTCCTCATAGTAAAGAGGAGTAAAATCTGAAAAGATACTGAAAAGATCATGAAGTTAAATTTACACATTTTGATAAATTCATGAACATTGTACAACACAAACACAATGAACTACAATACAAAATTGAAAATACAACTCTACATAACCTAATTCAACTATAATTATAAATAAGTACCACAACAAAAGCCCCAACTCATCCAGTTAGGCCAATATTGGATTTTAATAACAAGACTGTAAAATTGGAAGTGCTACATCAAAATGGCTTTTATTTCATCAGACCGGACAAAAAAAAAAAAAAGTTTCATATCAACTATGAGATTACGTATAGTACTTTGTGAATTGTTCCAGACATTGTACCACCTTTGTTCTGTTGTGTCAACTTAGTGGCCTCTACTGTGGGAAGGGAAATTAAAAAAAAAAAAAAAGAAAAAGAAAAAGATAATATTAAGAACATACTAGCATCAGATAATAGTAGAAATCAAAAGCATTACCACTGTTTATTAATAATTACCAATTGCAGATGTTCCAACACATCAGAACCTAGAAACTAAGACATAAAGTAACCTGAACTACTGGCAGTAACACTACTACACTTGTCACAGATTGAGTGTAAAAAATAAAACCAAAAGGAGAAAGCATTTTTTTCAGTAAGGTTGAGGGGTGAGGTTCCAGTATCGGATTGAGAGTTAAGCCAAGAGTATGCAAAGAATATTTCAGAAAGCTAAAGGATTGAGAGTTAAGCCAAGAGTATGAAAAGAGTATTTCAGAAAGGTAAAACTCCATATAAGCCTAGTTTGCCCAGCTTCCCAGCAGAGGGCATCTTCAACACACTACAAATTTTCTTCTTACACAGCAACAGAGTAGTTCAGAACACAGCAGTAAGGACCCCGAAGTTTTGAAGCAACTGTAAGAACTTCTGGGGGCTTCACAGGCAAACAGTATCTGGAATGATGCACAAAACAGAACAAACGTCTGAATCAGACTTGGAAATGAGTGCTTCCATCAAACATCACGAAGCTTCATAACCCATACTAGCAATATTTTAAGAATAACTAAATGAAATTCAGTTAGATGGGAGCTGTCTGGCGGAGCATGGGATAGCTCCTACAATAGGTGGGGGGTGCTACTGGGGAAACTGCTCCTGGCCATACTTCCCAAGCACTGCTTCCTCCAGCTGCTGCTGCCGCTCCGCGGCGCTGTGCGTGACTGGAGGAGATTTTGGTGGGCCTTTGCTTGCGTATCTGGAAGGCGACCAAACCATATTCCCCACTCAAACTTGTCACACCTTCCTGCAACTTCTTGTAACGTCTCTCTTGTGCAACATGTGCAAGTTGGCTGCCTTGTTCACACCTTCAGTGCATTCAGTGACACTACCAAGCCTGTAGCTCCAGCTGTTTCCCATTTCCTCTTCAGCTGCTTTTGCTGACCATAATTCCTGCCCTCAAGACTTTCTTCCCCTCCTTTATCTCCCATCCCAATAAGAATCTTTTAAAACTTCCTCATACGCACAATACTTTTCCTAATTCCAACTCATTAAACCATTGCCTGTTCCTATTCAAATTTATTTCTCATGCGGTGTCAGCAGAGAACAAGATCACTGTAATTCTGTATGTCAGCACAGTAACTGAATTTATACACTGCCATTAGGTGGGCCTTCCCTAGAGAAGGCATAAAAGGGAGAAAGGAACTTCTCAGTCATCCACACCCATGCATTTTTCAGAGCAATCCCCTTGCCTTTGCAGAAATTTTAACACAGTCCTGTAATTTCTACAGTGCAGGCAGCTTCTCACACCATACAGCCTGACCTTAATGGGACTCAGGAGGAAAGACGCACAGTTTGTAGGATTAGGGTGTCTGTAGGTGTAAGCACGGCCTTTTCTCGATAAAGAGTTTAATGTAGAGTAAGGATATAAGCAACTTACAGTCACGTGCTTTGGGGTGTATGTTAAGTGCAAAGTATGTTAGTGCAGCGTTAAGGATGCACCACAATTTCTCCTTTGTTTTGTACGCACAAAACAGAAATGCACTAGCATATACATTTTAGAAGTTATTTTTTCACTTAATTTTTAAGTCTTTTCTGTTTCATAAAAAAAGTTACAAAGGATCTAAATTTCTCCTGTATTTGGATCTATGTCGAGTAACCAGCAAATTCGAATTTTAGTTCTTAAGCAGGCGGTACCAGCAGAACGCGCCCGCCCCAGCGCCGTGCGGAACGCGAGGGGACGGCACACTAGATGGGGCTGTGGGACCTTCCAGGGGAGAGAACCTCCTCAGACAGCACTTCTCGGAGCGTCAAATCAGCCGCACAGATGATTCTGTATTCTCAAACGCGTTCGAGAGTCCTGAGTCACAACAAGGGAAACCAGAACCACCGAAACGGAAGGAATATACTAAGCAAACATTCTGCTTTGACTGACACTGCTTTTTGGAACACTGAAGTGCTCCTCTTCTACTGCAACAGCACCTCATCTCTCCTTCCGAAAACAAGAGAAAGCGGTTTTTGTATCCTGCATCAGTCTTACTTTAAAGGGTTCTACGTGTAAAACAGATGTGAAACAGCCATGTCCAAAGTCAGAGATCCAAGACAGAGCAAGGTCCCTCCAAGCTCTTTCTGTCCTTCCTTGTGAGCTGAACCTCATCATCCTCTAGCACTCGGTATTCTATTCTGTTGTGTTTAATAAAATATTTTAACACAATAAGTTTTGAATTAATTAAACTGTGAATTAACTTCTCCTGCTGTGATAATCAGTTGCATGAAAGAAAACAGAAGCATAAGGGAAAAATTACAGAAACCTGAGAGAAAAGCTATGACAAATACTACAAAAATGAGCAGTTATAAGCGGTTATTAAAATTGGTTCTACTTATTTCTTTCTATATCCATCCTTGTAACTGAAAACTATTTACGTAGAACAGTTGCTGTACAAACACAGCACCAGTATATAAACCAAAGCACATTTCATTTGGCCAACGTAAACCCTATGTTTAAATAAACTACTATCTCCCTCATTTTCCTTCAAGCCAAGAACCTGAAATGGTGCAAGTATAAAAAAACGTACAACCCCTCTTTGACACATGGAAGAAAACAAAAACTTTATATAAAAGGCCCGAGTGTTGTGCCAATTAAAACCTTTAAGGATTAATCATGAATCAGTGGTATTAAAACACTTTCTTCACATTGCAAAGGTCACTTGGTAACCTACTGTTCAGAAATACTACTTAAAATGTATTATTAAAGCGCTGGCATAATTCTCACACTCACCCAAACTGTGAGTTTGGTCTGCCATATCCTTGAAACGAGATACCACCCCCCCAACCAACAGCACACTTTGTCTATAATTATTGTTATAGATAAATTAGACAGCTTACATTGGCTTTGTGAGGAAAAGCTCTCATCAGCCAAGGTGCCAACTACACTCTATAAGGTGAGAAACGCCCTGCAAATCCCCTGGGGAAAATGATGCTCAGGATTCTTCAGGATCATTTCCAAGTCTGCTGGAAAGTTAAGCTATTAATAATTAGTTTGAGAGTGAGCTCACTCATGCATTCTTTTTTTCCTTTAGTCTAAGTGCTCTGAATTGTTTTACTGAAATGTATCACAAAGCTCATTCAGTTTCCACTATTATTCCCAGATATGATTTCCCCTCAGAACTGAGTATTTCAAAGGCCAAACCCAACCAAAATGCACACACGCATGTGTGTGCGCGCACACGTACACACAACTCCCCCCCTAAACCCAGCCCCCAATATGGTAATCTATATTGCTTGTGTTCTATGCTGCCTGCCTGGCCCCAAGTCATCAATAATGAATAGAAATGTACAGCTACAGCAGTAGCCTGTGTCATGGGCTTGTCAGGGATTTTTGAAAAGGAACAAAAACACAGGTTTGCCATTTGATTGTGTCTTCTTTTGCAAACACAGGACAGACAAAACAAAGGGGTATTTAAACAGGGGTAATATGATTAACCCTTTTCATACTAATTGACAGTTTCTTCCACCATACAAAATGGAAAAATACTTGCTTGTAATGCAACCAGTATTCTCCTAGGCCTGGGAATTCAACAATAATGTTTATTCTAAGCACAGGGAGGGGAGGCTGTTTCTATTTTAAGGTCACGCATACATACTCAAGAGGAGTCAATTAACATGGTTTAAATAGACGGAGGAGGAAAAAAAAAAGGTTTTGTTTTCCTAGGAATCCAGCAAGTTCAGTCTCAATTGTTCTCGAAGAAGAAACTTAATACATGCAAATACATATACACATAGTCAATGAGAGCAACAGCATTATTAAAAAACATGCAGATCCTAATAAATGAGTCAGACAATGCTTAAAAATAAGAGATGGTTCCTGTATTCTTTCTTTTCAGTGTTCCAAAATACATTTCTACAGACATTCAGACTGTAGTCTTACAGCAGTGATTATCTCACATTTTACAAACAGAACACACCAGCTGGTATACTACCAATCCACCCCCCAGGGAGGGTGGGTGGCAGACCACAAAATGTCTACAGGACACACACAAACTAAACTGACTGAAAACCCAGTTGTAAACCAAGTCTTTCTTGCATTGCACCTCTGCACATATTCCAGAGGAAGTACTGCATTAATAAAATTAATTAATTAAAGCATTAACTTGCATAGTAACTTCTATAGTAGATGAATAAATATTCTCCACTTTGGGAGATGTAACTGAAGATGCAGCCTTGTCTTCAAAAGCCTGGAACTAGGTAATTCACGTAAGAAACGGAACTATATCAAGCTTATATGTTCAACTAGGCATCAAAAGCAAGACATCTCAATTCAAATTATGTTGCCAGGCCATCTTTTCTGAAGTCAGTAGCAAATAAAAGCACATGCTTTAAACACAGATGAGGAAAATCTTCACAAAGCAGCAATCAATAATACAATTTAAACAGCCTACCCTGTGTTCTGACCTAATGTTATCTTGTGATAACTGTTTTTAATGGTTTGAACGGGATATTATAGCATTCAGCTGAACTGAACTGTGCATAAATTGCTGAACATTCATGGGTTGAATATGTTATTAATGACTGTGAATAAGGAAAAAGGCCCATAAACCACCTTTCTGTGGCAGATAATAAAATAACTGCCTCAAAAATTACAAGTACACACTACAGCACATTAAGGTAAAAAAAACCCAAACCACAGAAATGTGATCCTGTTTAACTTATTAAATTAAGATAATTTACTTACAAGAAACTTTATTCTGTTTGAAGAGTTACCAAATTATTTTACAGCAGAAAAGTTGGTTTCTTGATTCTAAGTATCTTTCAACATGACTAGACTGGTTATTACTCATTTCAACAATTCTATACAATCAGTAAAACCTGCTTCTTTTCTCCTGCTGATATGTTTTTGTGGTTTTGCAAGCGCTCAGCCACCCCTCTTCTAGTCTACTGTCCAAACACAGGCTTGAGAGCATGAAACCTCCGTGTTGTTTTGGACAATCTGCTCAATACACATTTTAATGTGCTAAATCCGCACATCTGCAACAAGAAAATGCAGGGTTTTGTTCATATGTAGTAGACTGGGCCAAAACCCCTCTTCTTGTTATCAGTGCCATACTGCTCTTGGAATATTTTGTAATGTATTTATTTATTTTTTTAACCATCTGCTTCAAAGATGTTCATTTTTTATGTTATTCACTAGACACAGATCTTGCATTCAAGACAAAAGACCCGTGTATTTGTTCAATTGCATGCTATCGCTCAAGTCACAGATGACCTACTGGGCCAAGGTATTGCTGATAGCAGCCTGTCCCCCAGCACAGCATCCTAAATCGCTCGCTCCACCTGCTGAAGAAACTGACAACCGCTTTGAAGCACGCAGGGAACTGGTTGAATCTACAGTGCTGTCACATCAAAAGAGCTCCGTCTACACTGATTTTGAGCTGGCAGGTCCGAGGAAAATTCACCTCCCTGAAACTCACCTCCACAAGTCCACACTGCCTGGCTCACAGCTACCATCTGCCCTTGCAAGCGGACAGGAATGCCCCTAGGAAGGCTCTTGGGCTGCCCCGCGCTGCCCACATCACCCGAGCATAGCGAGAGGCAGGGTACTGGCGTGAGGTTGAGCACGGTAACAAGCACTGATGCCCACGTCCACTGCAGCGAGTGTTTTGTGGAGCATCGCCTCACAAAGATGGCATTTCACGGTTTACCTGGGAACAGTAACATCAGTGCACTCTGGGTGTACCGGAGCAGGTAAGTTGTGGAAAGGTGAAAACCCTGGCAGAGGCATCCTAAAGAACTGTTTAAAAAGAAACAACACCCAAAACCACACAAAAACAAACAAACAAAAAACACAAAAAAAGGGGGGAAAGGAAAGAAAAGGGAGGGCAGCAAACAAAACATGGCTTTGTACTTCAATTTCCTGTAAGGGTTATGCTGCTCAAACTTGCCATCAGAAGGAGCCTGCTTTTCCTCTGTCTGATATAAATACTGGTTTTGCATTTAAATCATCTGCCCTGAAATGCGGATCTTTGATTCAGTAACATAACACAATATTTCCAGAGGGGGAAAATTGTTTCTGAAAACAAAACAGTCCTAGTCTAGCAGAGACTGCCTAAGCAGGGAAGGTAGCTGGCATGTGAGACTGGAACCAAATGAAGAGAAAATATTTCCCTCACAGGGCCCACAGGAAAGGTTTTTTTTGATTCGAGCTCCCAAGAGCTCAAATGGCAAAACAGTATTAACTTGGAAAGGGTCTCTCCCACTTTACAGCAGCTAAAACAAGGGAACAACTAAAAGATGTTATCCAAGATTTCTGCCTTCGCCTTTTCAGGGCAGGAGTCTTCAGGGCCACCCCAGCTCCCTAGGCAGCTCCCTTCTGACTCCTCCTCGAGCTTTGCCGAAGCTCTTCCAAAAGAACCACTGCAAGGCTGGAAGTTCACAGTACAGGATATACTTTAATTTCCAAAGGCCCCAGTCCTCTGTATCCAGAATAATTCTCATTCCACAAGTAGAATACATTCCTTTAAAAAGTGAAATCTCTTGTAATTATTCAGTTAAATGACATGGCCACACACATTCACAGAACCTCATTAGCTGATGGAACAAAACATACTTCTAAGGTCCTCAATTTTTACTGAGGATTTCTAGGATTTTCTAACCAACAAGAGATTTGCTTGTGTCTATTTTGTGTGCCTAACACTTTTCATAAGCTGTTCCACCTGGTGGGTGGCAGACAGGACTTCTGCACAGAAGCTGTAGCATAAGTAAATCACCTGCTATCTCTGAACATAGGAATTTCTGAGAGCAGCAAGATTTAACCCATACCAAGATTAACAACTGATCTGATTTTCAAAGTAATTCTCAGGTGCACTGTTTGCCTCATTGATCTAACAGAAAACAAGATATGCAACCTAACAATTACTATTACACATCATTGCGATCTACCAGCTATAACCATTTTGAAAATTACAAAAAAAAACCCATCATCCAACTCAGAATGAGCTGTTAATAACAAAGAGTTACCCATTACAGGGCAGTTTTAGTACTCATAACATATAGCGGGTGTTAAATACGCATTCTGCTTGCATTCTGCAAACTATACCTTAGAAGTGACAACTACAACAACTCCTGGCTGCTTGAGTATGCAAAGTATGTTTCATTAAAGAGTGGATCCTGACTTACCAGTTTACTCACTACCAGTTTATTGTCAGACCTTTTTGTTCTAAGAGTAATTTCCATGTGAAGATGACTCCATTTCCTTTTTATTTTTCCCCATAAGTTTTGCTGCATAACCTTACACAAGCAACAGAGTTAAAAAAAAAAACTGTTTTGGTTATATACAGTTACACATAACCGTTTCTTTTATCTATAAAACAATTACAGGCAATGCAAATGCACATAATGCAGGTTTGCATAACACTGCAATGAGCAAATCAAGGCCTTATTAATAAAATGCAATAGTGCCATCATCCCTCGCATTTCTGGATCAGACACAAAGGACAACAGCCTAGTTCATACACAGAGCAGAAACAACCATCATGAGGCTGAAAGTAACCATAACTTGGGATGGTCACTCCCGATATTGGTGCTGTAAATGAGCTGCATGCTATTTAAAGACTTTAACCACACTGTTTTACTGAGAAGGTACATGAACTACAGAGTTCATGGATCAGTTTGCCAGACGCCTACTAAACATTTTAAAAAAAAAAAGAAAAAGGAATGATATAAAACAGCTGGGTTATTTTTTATATATCTTATGTAAGAGTTTTTTAAAAATGCAAATATTATCTTTAAATTTGCATTTCTGGTTTGCCTACAATCAGAAGCCTCTAACATCACAAATCATGGCAAGGAGGTGGCCTAGCAACCTAGACAGACAGAGGAAGTTCAGTCAGTCAGTAATAAAAAGCTTTGGGTGTCTGGCTTCAGGGAGAAGAAAATTGCTTGGATGATGACTTCAGTACTGTACTAGGTGATACACTACTTTATTCTTTCTGATAATTGCAGTTTAAAAGAACTCAAAACAGGAAAATGTACATGTAAAGGCTGAGCAAAGATGTGGACTGAAGCTTTATTTTGTTTGGTTTCAGATTCACGCTTTTGATAGAGCCTAGGGAGCCAGCGAGAGAAGAAAGGAAACTGTCCCTAAGCGCCTGACAGTATCCAAAGTGGAAACGGCTGCTTCAGTTGCAAGCTACCTGTAGAGTGGGTCTGGGAGCCAGGGGCTCTGCTGCGGGGTGGGGGACAGGACACGGGACAGGGGACGGACAGCCTTTGCGACATTAGGTGTCACTGCAGCGTACTTGCCAGCAAAACAAAGTATATTTATCAAGTCATAGTCACAATTACACTTCTTACCATGATTCACCACGACACAAGAAAATGCACCATCATTCTGCTCACCAGCAACTTTGCAGTAATTTACGATGCTGCTTATTATGGACCCAAGCCTGAAGGTGCTGAGCATTTACAGCTTCTCTCAGAAAAAAAAAAAAGAACTGCACCTTGCAGAAAGGTTTGTTTTAAAAAAAACAGGTGGTGTCCGAGGTGAAGATTGTTTCTCCACCCTTCTTCACTCTAATTATATCTAGGCAGTTACAGTGCCAAACTGTGTGCTACTGAGAAGCTTTAAACTCTTCTGTCAACACAATTGGCTTTTCCCCAGCCTTCTTGAGCCTCCTTTCTTTGTTTTTCCCTCCTCAAATTCTTTTCCAAAAAAACTAAAGGTATAATACTCCAAAGACCTGACTTCCAACTGTACCTAACATTTAAGCCTATACCCAGCAGGACACTGAGGCTCTCTGCATTTTTTTGTCATGCATATGTGTTTTTAAGAACTCTTACTTAATGATGAGACCAAGAAATACCTTCTAACTTCATTACTAGTATTAACATCAAAAAAGCTTCAAACATTAGCTTGTCTTCAGTCCCTCACAACTACTGACTACTTGCTCAGACCCTGAGCTGCAATGACAGTTGGCAAATAAATCTGATTTAGTCATTTATCCAGCAAGCACAGAGCATCAAGATGAACATTTCCAGATTTGACAAGTAATTGCTGTATTAAACACCGTACATGTACATTTCTCAGAAGCTGATGGCCCATCCATAGAATGCTTATTACTAGCAGCAATAACCATTCTGGATAAGTGACTATTTTCTTCCAAGGGTAATAGCATCTGCTTACATACAGGGATATTTCTGGCACATTCTCAAGGTCCTCCTTCTTCTACCCTGCTGTCAGAAGTCTAATCAGGTATGCATTGCACCTACAGTGCTCCCGCATACTCCAGGTAATTAGCCTTTCCACTAATCAGAGAGCATCTCTCATCACTGCAAACGTACAGTACGCTGCTTGTTCCTTAACCCTCCAGTTTCCTTTGGTCATTTCTTAAAGAATTGACTGAATTGGTTACCTTGAACTACTCTTCAATGCACAGCATTCAGAGCTTTCCAAATAAAATAATTTCTGAGCATTTTGCTGGGAGCTCAATTTAAAGACATGAATTATCTATGTTTCAGCTAAAATGTATCCCTGATCTTTCCTTGTTCTTCTAATAGTTAAGAAAATAAAAGCTCACAATGTGTTTCCTTGTGACCATCTTCACATGACTCTCTGCTTGAAAAATTAATCATCTTAGATAAAAACTAATTTATGCCTGTGATTTATTAAGACAAGAAACTCATATTTAAAGGGAAAAAGGCTGCAGTAAGTGTCTATGCTCTGACAAATGACAAAAAATACAGCTGATTTAACAAATGACTGCTCAATCAATGATGCACTAAGGCACATGACAAAGGGAAGTCAAAATCCATTACATTCAAGAACCTCCTTTAAATTCCACTTCAGTGCACTGACCCTGTTGCTCAATGCTAAAGACTTTACAAGGTTTTCGGAAACATTTAGAAGAGCTTTTGTTTTGGCATCCACTCAGCTGCACCTCACAATTAACACTGCCAGACTCCTTTCTAATCAATTATTCATTAAGAATACTAGCATATCTTTTGAGCGCCTTAACTTCACATCAGAAGTGTGCGAGGGATGACACATGCATGTGTACTTTACAGAATAAAAGGCAGACTCTAAGCAGGTTTTAACGCTAAATGAGAACAAGGCTAAAAGAAGCGAAATCAACACTTTTAGTCAAAGTTGAGCTTCAGGCGAGCTGCAGGCAGTGCACAGCATGAGAGAATTTGGCTCCAGAAAGTGCCCATGTGTTGACAGCTGAGTAAGAGTTTGAAGGCTTAATGGTAAGAAATGTTCCATCAATGATAAAGTTACACATTACTTACTCAGTTAACTACTCATCTTCTGCAGCTCTGACAGCTAATGACGCAAACCCTGTTCGACAGAAGTTTTACCATTCACTATACAAACATGTTTATTGCGGTTATCATGGCTAACATGTCAAACAAAAAGAGGGAAATGATTTTCAGGAAATAATTATGAAACACAACTGTGCTGAGAAATTAAGGATGCAGAAAAATCCGAAAAGCAGCTCAAACTATAGGAAATACACAAATTAATTTGAGCCTGTTTCTACAAATCTGATAATATATGTGCAAGATTAAACACAGTATGTTGGTGAGGAAGGGTATTTAACCACTTAACACTAAGACATATAACTTATACATACAAGTTAGGAGGGATTTGTAGGTAAACTCTGTCAGAAATCTAACTTGGGCACTGAAGTTAGATGGTATAAATGCTTCTCCCCACAGTATAGAGAAGACCCCTATTATCATAGAACCATTTAGATTGGAAAAGACCTGTAAGATCATCAAGTCCAACCATAAAACTGAAGTTATGAAGTTTTCAGTCCTAGTTTGTACCTACCTGTTTCACCTGGGTCAGAATGAAGAGCCAACTAGCACACCAGGCAAGATGAGCCTAGCTAGTGTAGCATACTCAGGGCATGCAGAAGCCCTGTTTCTGCAACACCTACGTACAGAGTTGGCTAGGGGGGTTTGTGCTTGGCTGCATCCTGGGTAGCATTATGCAATGTACATGCATGTATATATCTTCAGACAAATATGGCCCAATTGCCTAGCATTTGTGCATTTTCTAAACATCACAGCACGAACAAAGTCTTAAAAAAAAAAAAAAAAGGGGAGGAAGAATAACATTACCAGATGATCATCAAAGGATAGAGCCTTAACTGTTCAAGTGCCTACAGTACTACAAGAGTAGAACTGAGTTTCCTGAATCTGAAGTTGTAATCGATAAAAATCTAATAATCTCTCTAAGTGTGACAAGCCTGTAGCTGCCAAATAACATCAGTAAGACGTCAGAGGTGCCTCATATTCCTGTATTCTGCGTGCCCATAGCTGCTGCCATCTTGACTGAGAAGATGACGTCTGTATTTACTTTCTACACATAGTGATGAGCACTTGTCTCATAAGGTCATTTACCAAAGGATGGATATCATGTTCTGGTACCTGTTTTTACAGTACAGCACCAATAAAAAAAAATAAATCATCAGCAGTTGGAAGCAAGAGCCAGGGATTGCCTTTGAACACCTGTCACAGATCCAAGCACTTCAAAATTAAGTGAAATGATACTCATCGTGACCACACCTAGTTCTTCAGATTATCAAGTGACTTAGGCGTGTAACTCACCCTGACTTGATTTTTTGAAGCTATTTAGTTCACTAAGGACAGACAGAGATGCCTAGAAGCATTTAAAAAAAAAATTAAGAAATTAGAGGATGAAGGGCTTAGGACTGAAACTCCCATTGAAATCAAATTAGGTACTTTGGAAAGTTTTACCTGCCAGGACTTTGCAGAGCATATAGAGAGCTACTAATGCATACTTAAAATGACAACTGTATTCCTGAACTAATATTTATTATCTCACATGCTGCAAATATGTGCCAAAAAGTCTCAGTGTATCAAGAAGTATGCCTGAAACCTTGACAGCAAAAGAACTTACTGTTATCAGACCAGCATTACTGTCCCCAAGCAAACAACAAAGAAATTTAAATTGTCCTTGGAAGAACCCACACTTTATAGAATTATTTAACTGTTCAGTTCATTTCGAATGTACTTCAGAAACAGAGGTAAACAACTAAAAGACAAATCCAGTCCTGGAATTACTGTTCGTCACTTTCACTGGCATCAGCAGGGACAATTCATATATAGCTAAGGGCAAACAAATGAAAATGTATGTTTCACTGTTGTGATATTCCAGCTTTACACCAATGTAAATACACTGATTCCAATGGATTTAGAATAGGATTGAATTTGAATCATGGAGCGCTGAAGTTAGCCCTGTTACCAACTGTACCAGTCTACCAAAAGTTATGAATTCACCACAGTTCCCATGACTGGGACTGTACACAATACCAATTTTTCAGATCTCTTGTTCCTGTTAAACTTCCAGTGATTTCATAGGATTTGGCTACTCAAAAATAATTGTTTCAAGCAGAAATAAAATATTACAATATGTCCCAGCAAACAGACTGGTATTCCAATTGAAGTACAGTCTAAACAAATCCTGAGAGGATTTCCTTTGCTATCCTGAACTGTTCAAATCATTCAGAGGTAGCACATAACAGAATTACACTTGCACAAGTTATCTTTTCAAAGACAAAATAATCATTTAGATTCACATGTAAATTCCATGTTCCTTCATGAATCTTCTCCGCAATACATGTACAGTATTATGATCGAATATATAGTATCTTAAAAGAAAAAAAAAAAACAGAGACCGAAAAAAGTCCTCACAAAAGCATTACCAACATTCTGTTTAGCATCAGAGGCCTGAACACAAACTACAGCTCTGCAATCCAAAGCAACCAACCAACAGCCCTTTTGGACTGTTGTGTGTCAATTATTTCTGCTGTAACACAGAGGTCTGTTTCAATGATCAGTTTTACAAATGTTCATTGTCGAGCTCACCATCATCTGTAAAACAGATCAAACAGTACCACTTCAACACCCTCCCATTCCGTTTGTAACTGTGTATGTAACCCTGTCCTCAGGGTGTATACGAACAATGTTTAAAAGAAAGCAATATGCACAGCTGATCAGACCAGCAGCTGATCAGTATTTAATCATCAAATCCAATAAGGAAACAAACGAGGCAGAGCACAGGGTGGAAAACAAAGGTAGACGGAAAATGTTAAATGAGCCACCAATTTATGGAAGATAAAAACACCCTCGGAAACAATTTACAAAACAATTTTCTTTTTACACATTTAATAAACACTCTGTCAGAGTAAACGAAATCTCAGAAGCTGGAAGTTTAAAAAAAATCAATTAAAATGAAGTCACAGGGAATGGTGGGGAATTGTTCCTGGCAGTTATTTGATATAGTATGGTTAATATTTCCAGTCAGACAAATTAACAGTTTTGCTGCTGTAGACTTGCACTCGCACAATGCATCACCTCTGAGGGTTTGTTCTAAAATTTACAGAAATATATGCATAAATATTTTTATATAGCTACATTTTAGACACACAGAAACAGTCATTTACTCTATAAACTTTTATATAGAGGAATTCTACACTGCTAAAACTAGATGAAAAGAACATATGCATCTTAAAAAGTAACAAAATACACAATTCATTCCACAGGGTCCCACTTCACTCATAAAGAATACTTTGAAAGCTCTTAGATAAAAACCTGTTTCTCTAGCCACCTGCATCAATAGATAAGCTTTTTTTTAACACTATTCTACTGTATAATTTGTATTGTGCCACACTGATACTGATGGAAGAAAATTCAAGTGAGGCAGCGTCACTTTCTGTTCCTGCAGGGAAACCACCGAGCTGAACAGTGAGGCATGTAAGGTCAAACCAGGATTCAACTTGCTGTGCTGCTACCTCAAAATTACACAGCGCTATGGAAGAAAACAATGGTAGGCTTTGCAGACACAGCATAAATATCAGTAATTAAACTTTTCCTTCTCATTATCTTATCAATGTATCTTGAATAACAACATAAATTAAGCTTTTTACATATCCTTTCATGTACTAAGTCATTTAAATGTGCAAGTAGAAGCTGTATTTCCTTTGTATGATTTAAGCCAAACTTTGCTTTCTCTTCTGTGCTGTCAAGCATAGACACAGAAAGGAATTCAATTTTATTGAGTTTACCAACTTATCTTGACAATCTGCTTAGGAGAAGCTGCTGTTCCTCAGCTTCTGCAACTCATGTTTGCAGAGATTTACCCACCTGGACTTCAGGTGCACAGAGGAAGAGAGAAAGCATCTTATCTTAATCACAGTGCGCTTTGCAAATACATTCCATTTCACATGGATGGTGAAAGTATGGATAGCCAAATTGATGCAACCTTGCCTCGTTTAGAGGAATGGAAAGGGAAAGAAACACAAGTGTTTCACATGCAGAGTTCACTTTCATTTATGTTTGACCTGTACAAGCTGAAGAACATATTCTGGGCTGTCATGGGCCCCTGCCTGCAGATACCAGAAAGTAGAATACAGAGTACCTCTAGTTTGTGTTTGGACACCCGAGTGGGTCAGCAAGAAGTGGGAGTTCTAGTCCTGCCTGGCCTTCAGAAAATAAGACTCCCCCTCTATGCTGAACCTTGGGCCCTTGAAGACACAGCTCTACTGTGATGCTTGGGTATGCCTTCATCCCAGTTCTTAACCTGACTGCATACATGCTAGTTACCTACTCTTCTGGATCAAAACACTGTGCTAATATACTCTGGGGTTTGCCTGTACTTCCTGAGCCTGGCACTGCCTATCAGCGACACTCTTCCCTTAACCTGCAAATATCTCAGAATTCCATAGAAATACTCAGCACCAACCAACAACAGCAAACAACTGTAACACTTCCTTCCTCAGTGTAGTATAGCATCATACGTTTGCTTACACACATTCAGGCTTTCAAGCTCTAACGTAATGTTATGAAAATTGAGTTGAGAATACAATGATACAAGAGAAACATATTGATAAAAACAGTTGTATTTGAACTAAAGAATGTGCAGGATAAAGAAACTTTATGTTGGCGTGAGGTATTTCATGTCACCCTCTTTTTCCCCCCTCTACAGATCACTCAAGATATTTATGCGAGTCCTGTTAACGCACACATATGCTAAAAGTAGTGAGCATATACTGAAAGCATCAGCAATGATTTTTAATAAGCCCTGTGCTTATTTCTTTTTTTAGTGACTGCCAGATTAAAAGAAAACCAACCAAAAAACCACTGCTATCTCAGCTTGCTTATAGTGCCCCGGAAAGACTAAATGAGCATGAAACTGAAAGGCATCACCTATCCCAACAACAGTAAGAATGTCAGAAATCATGCAATTAATAGAGGATCCACCTATTGAAATAAACTAGTTACCTTTGATTTCAAAGAGCAAAACAATTTAGTAGAGCACAATGCACGTTTGATAACCTTTCATACCATGTTAACAGGTGGCAGTGCCTTTTTCTTTGATGTTTGTTGTGAAGGGACATTCAAAAGGCCTGTTTAGTTATTCTTTGATCGATTGTATCCCCTTCTTCTAACAACAGCTACATGAAAAACAAAAAGAAACGCCCCACATATTTTTAACCCTGTGAGATAAACCTGTCAAATTGCACACAGGCATTTCTGTAAGCATATGCAGCATCTTGTGACTTTTATTTTTTAAGATACAACTGAAATTACATGCTTTTGACTATCGAAAGATACTGTTTTGCACAGAAGTTTTGTTTGCAAAATCAAGATACACAGCTGAAATTATCAGAAAGGATATATTCAAAGCAACAAAGGGGAAAAAGAGGAAAGACAACAGAGGAAGCCTTTGCCCAAACAGTTTCAGTCTATTCCTTATCCCAAAAGCAAAACTTTGGACCAGTGTCCTAAAGAGAATGATCTCCTCAGTGAATGACAGTCCTAACCAAGCAGCAAACAAATGAAAGTTTTTCTGATGCCCATCTCAAACCAGGTATTACAACTGTGCTTTGTTCCTGCAGGTAGTATTTTTTCACTTTTGAACACTTGCACTCAAAGAGCTATCTGTTTTCCATTTGGTGTATGAGCCACTGAGATACCAGTGCTCTACTATTTCAGTAAAATACCCAAAGTAGTAGGGAGTAAGCACAGTCAACATATGGAGAAATGACAGAACCTTCTGGTTAAACCTAACAGAAGAACACTCATCCTAGACATTTCTTTCCTTAAAACCATCTTTTTCAACCAGATGCATGTACATGAGTTGAAGAGAAAACAGAACAAGTTCCCAGAAGATAAACATGTTGCAATTTATTACATACATAGAAATTATAACTAGGTAAGGAAATACAGAGCTGGAGAGTGTGACAGCTTTAGGGGAAAGTGTCATATATGAATTCCCTGAACTTTAAATACAGTGTTCCTTAAATATCTGCTCATGGCCACTGATGGAGAAAGATTATTTGGCCAGTCCCAGTTTGGCAGATTTTATGTTTGCTGCAGTATAGTCTCAGTCATCCATGTATAAACTTATTTTCATCAAAAGAATATATTCTTTGTTTCCACACAGACTCATAATACAACCGAGCAGCCACAGAATCTCTCTGTTGTTTTATTACCCACACACTAGGAGAATTTTAGAAATTAAGAAGACAGATTAATTACACTGTACAATTTAATTAAGTCTTTGAAGAATAATGGATCCAAGAGAAAGCTCCCTAATAATCTGCAGATAGAGCTATGAAAGAACAGTGAGTTCAAAAAATGGGCTAAAAGGCCAAAGTGGCACAAAAACTCCCTTTCCACTGAAGTTATCTTCTGAGCAACTCAGCCACAGATTCTAGAAACTAATACCTCCACAGCACAAGCCTCAGTGAACATATCTGCAGCTACAACCTCCAAGGCCGCTCGGTCAGTCTGAATATTATTTATGTCATCTCTGTTAGCAACTAGATGCTTTCTACCGATCCGCTGCCTCAGCACAGTGCATCAGTTTCTTACACAGACAGCTGAGACACCATAAAGGACACTGCTCTCTCTCTGAGTGAACATTTTCAGGCTACAGAGAAAACAAAGCCTACCCATTCACTGTTTTCTAATGAATCAAGATGTACTGCTGGTGGCTGAGGAATGTAAAATGTCCAACAGCTAAGAGAATAGCCCCAAGCTCTTGCCAAATTATGCACTTCAGTATTACAGATCTGCTAGCAAAATGTATCAGATTTTCCTCCAACGTGATATTTATTCTTTTGGACAAAGAGGACAGATAAAAATAAATTGTTGAACAAAATCTGATACCCAATGGAATAATGTGATGTTCAATGGGGAAAGGTTTTCAGCCACAGCAAAATACTACAGAATCTCAGATGACCAGGACACACACACTGTAAATGCAAATGCATTGACTGACATGAACAAGTATGGAAAATTTATAAAAATAAAACTCATTAATACAAACATAAATTCTTGTTCCATTGCTGAATCCACCTGGAAAGTTAACTATACAGTTAATGAGTATATACAAGGCAAAAAACGCAAACTGCCATAATTTTAAAAAATGGCATTGTGAATCAGACATGATAAAAAGTGCATTACTTTATTGAAACTGTACGACCATCCATAGTCAACAAGATATACAGACATCTGCATTCTATGTATTTCATTTGTTTATCCCTATCTTGGGACACGCTCAGTCTCAAAATTAAGGACAGTAATAACTTGTTTAAAAAAGAAATAAACAAAACCCCAAACAACAAAAAACCTCAGTACATGAATTAGAGTATCAATTAGTTCTACATTAGGGCATCCGGATTAGGGGAAATTCTGCAGATGGATGTATGAACATTTATCTTGCCAACATCAACACAATCCCATCCGAAAACAGGATTTCACTTATCGTATACTTGAAATCATCTGAAGGAAAAACCTGTGAAAAGTTCTCTAGTAGCCATCTGTCCTTCTTATGCCAATACAGTGTAGACAATTACAGCAGTATTCCTTTCAACCTCTGGAACAAAGTACATTAAAAAGGTTTGATCAAATCCTCTTTATGCAATATATGTCACATTCAGTGAATACAAATTGATGACCTTGCCCTTTGCCCTGGCAAACTCTCTTTGTCTTTCCTCTATGAAATGGCATATTTGAACACATTTTCTTAAATGTTGCCTTGATTGCACGTGGAAAGAACACACGCAGCTAAACGTTAATTAAAGGAACAAATGGGGTTTCTTAAATGCTCTTTGTGTACACATTTTACCACTCTCTCTCAGCTCAAATACTATCTATATAATGAAATGCCAGAAAGGAATATTATCCAAGTAGGTTAAAAAGAAACGGCACAACCTCAAATAATTTAATGGTACAGTGAAAATGTAAATCCTCCTTTTTGTACCAAAGCACCAACAGATTATCTTTACAGGGAATACAATAAACTCTAAAAAATCTCAAGCACAAATTACATTTAATAACTCACACGGCTATGGACAACTCGTTAGGCTGCTATGACTGAAACAGACTAAAGAGCACCTCTCCTTTTTGTTCAGTTTAGTATGCAAATGATTGTCAAACAGCCAGAGTAGCTGGTTTCACTGATTCTTCTACACTGCCCGTTAATCAGTCTCCTATTTCATCTGTATGCAACGTTCATACACACATACAGGAGAAACAAAAGCATAAAAAGGAAGATGTAAATGCTTACCTACAAATTAACAGGGGACTCTCAGCACTAGAACAGAGTTATGTGCATTATTTGTTTTCCAGTAGTGCTAAATGGTTAGACAACCCAACGTGCAGCGAACTGTATGTATTTATCAGGCAGTCTCTTCCTCCAAAAGTCACAGAATCACAGAATGTTTGGGGTTGGAAGGGACCTCTGTGGGTCATCTAGTCCAACCCCCCTGCCGAAGCAGGGTCACCTATAGCAGGCTGCACAGGACCTTGAAGTCTACAACCTGGATTATGAGGCATACATTAAAAAAAAAATCCCAGAGGACAGAAAAGAAAGCCAAGAGATAGATATCGGGGTTTGTCTCATTTGGTTGCCTTTTGTTTGTTTGTTTGTTTGTTTGTTTTTTAACTAGATTTTTAACAGAAATCCTTGAAAAGTCACAGAAGTTAACGGCAATGGCATGCAGTGAACAAGTGCACCTATCTGCTCATGTGCTCCAAAATAGAATGGATCCAGTAGATATTTATATAGTGAGTTCAAGTACAAGTTATTGAGATCTAGCAGAAGATGAGACTTTGCAAAGGGCACACCCAGAGCATTCAGAGAATTTAACATAAAATTGTGTGCAGCAGACTGGCAAAGACGATGGATTAAGAGGAAGTGTCAAACATGCTATTTTTCTGCTGACTGCCACTGCTTGAGCAGTAGGAAGGTAAGAGCTGACATTTGATAAGGAGCTGGTTACTAGAAGGAGAAAGAAAGAACACTCTCTGTGTCACATGCACGTCACTATATTAACAATGAATAATACAGAAAAGACTGTTTCTTCATTCACCTTCTGGGGGATAAGACAACCTGTCCATAAATAAATGAGGACTGAAGATTCCTCCACTTTGCTTCATCAAGCAGCAGGTAAGATCGGTAAGAGGTCCCCTCTGGAACAGTGTAGCCCACACCCCACCGACGCAACATTGCTACTCACAAAGGGCATTTCTCCTCTGGCTTCTTGCACAAAAAGCCAGAAGAATTCAGGCTCCATCTTATCTGAGTACTGCAGCAGGCTTTTTCTGAACCCCTTCCTGTAATACCCATTTCCCTCAGAAGTATTGCCAAGTCTTAACTTCACTATCAAACTGTGTGACATATCTCATAGATAATCAAAAATGCAACTGGAAGATCTTAAATAACTTAAAAAAAACCCACAAGCAGTGTTGACAATATATTAACAGTGCTACTTGTATTTGTACTGCTATTTGGTGTCTCAACTCAAATTCAGCATTTGAAAATTAAGTGATTTGATGCAATCTTATCTTAAAAATATTTGCAGATGTTCCATTCAAGCAAAAGGGGTTTGAAAGCAGTAACATTCTTCCATCTGGGAAGACATTCATCCTAGTTATGGAAAGAAAGAACATTGTGAAGATGATTTGTCATGTGGTCCAGGGAGGGAATCCAGTAGAGCCATGAACAGGAGATTATCAGAAAGACTATAAAAGTAAGTGTATGAGCTTAGAGCATTTCCATTTTCCTAACAGCACTCAGATCTGAAGACTGGAATGAAGTATCATAGAATCATTTAGGTTGAAAAAGACCTTTGATATCATGCATCCAACCATTAACCTCACACTGCCAAGTCCACCACTAAGCCATGTCCCTAAGTGCCACATCTACAGTCTTTTAAATACCTCCAGGGACGGTGACTCAACCACTTCCCTAGGCAGCCTGTTCCAGGGCTTGATAACCCTTTCAGTGAAGAATTTTTTCCTAATATCCAATCTAAACCTCCTCTGGTGCAACTTCAGGCCTTTTCCTCTTGTCCTATCGCTAGTCACTTGGGAGAAGAGACTGATACCCACCTCACTAGAAACTTTCTTCAGGTAGATGTAAAGAGCGATAAGGTCGCTAAGACCGCAATATGAAGCATGCTTGGTTGTTTTTTCCTGGCTGCAGCTTGGAGCACTTCAGTACTTGGCAAGATAAACTTCAAAATACACTAACGAAAAAAAAAACCAAACAAACCCAAAACCATCAACAACCAAACCCCCAAAAGGGGAGTTTGTAGAAAAACATTCATCAAAGAAACCTTGAACTTTTTAACTTTAAACCTTTTAAGTTTACACAAGGCACAGCTTCACTTCAGTCTTCTCTAGAAAAGCTGACTAATAAATTGTTATCCTTAGCCTCCTCTCCTTTGGCCACAGTTAACCATCTCCTCTTCTTCAGGCATATACATGGGATCATTTCTAAAATGGATCACAGACATGATCCAAGCTGGGGAAATAAACCCCAGAGTTTGTTTTAAACTCATCTCATTTCACTGTACTGGTCTAAACATGGCCCAAGAAAGCAACGTGTTGGCACCTTTTTTTGCAGCATGAGAGAAGCTGAAAGCAGCATTGTTACCTCTCAAACTGGCTTTGTCACCAGAGAAGTCAGTGAGGAATTGCACCTCAGATTAGAGAGGGGGGGGAAAAAAACATCCCATTTTGCTGGATCATACTTCCCTTTTGAAAGTGCTGTTAAAAAACAAAAAAGGGGCTGTAAAAAAAAAAACCCTGACAGTCGCTGGACAGGAACATTTGTCATTGTGAACACCCTGCCTCTACCTACCAAAAAGAACCCTCAAAAGGCAGAGTAACTTGAAGTGAGCGAGTAAACACATTTAAGAAAAGCTATGCCTTACGTGAAGCACATAGTATAATCCCACACGACCACAGCATTTGAAGCGCATTGCTTGCTTTATCAAAGCAGCAGAGCAAGCAAAGCAAGAAGTGTAGTGTTCTTCACTGTTGCCAGGCATCAGCCACGAACTGTGAACAGCTGGGATGTCATGACTGAAACACAGAAAACTGCCTAAGGCCCATTTTGAGCCACTTTGGAACCCATCTTCCTTCCCCCATTTTTTTCCCAAACAAGATTAGCTCCCAAATCATAACATTTCTTTTAAAAGGTCAAGTTCATTTTTTTGACCTGTTTGATGTTTTTTCACTTTTTTAGTTCCATTCACCTAAACAACCGATCAAAATCAATGCATTTCTAATGATCCCAAATTCATGGTAAAGTGACTCTGGTTTAACTTAATACAGAAGTTCTACGAAATCAGCCCACCAAATACCCCTCTTCCAGCCATTTCATCATTGTTCAGGGCTGTAAAAAATAAAACTTGCACCACTCAAGACTCCTGTAGGACTCCACAGAAAGATCTGTGGCAGTTACCACAAAAACAAACAGCCTCTGACCTAACCGCCTATAGCTTTATGGACAAGCTTGAGCAAAGGGTATAATCTCAAACCTGCTCACCAACTTGTTTCCCCAAAAGGCTACCATATCTTTGTTAGACATAAACAACTTTTAATCACTCCACAGTTACCATGAAAGGCCTGACAGCTCCCTAGAGAAGACACAAGACATCCAAGATGTCATTTCTAGCAGTTAATTCACTAGCTTCACTTGTGACTTCCTTGGAAGTGTTTCTCTCTGGTCACATACTAAACCCCTACATGCTTCTCACACTCAGCTTTACCCTTTCAGACATATTTCCATTCCTCCTTAAGAGGAAAAGCTTCCATTAACCAAGGAAAAAAATAATTCAAGCATATAAGCTTCAAAAATAAATTTTCTACCAAATATTATGTTGTGGTGCACATTAACCCTCCCAGTGGCTCTGTAGTCCTTCTGATACACTTTTTTGCCGGCGCATTAGGGATGATCACAAGGAGAGCTTCAATTCATGATCTACAGTGCTACCACCATTATGTTGACCACCACTGCCTTCTGCCAACACAACCAGAAACCCCCTCGTGCTACAGAGGCCTGACACCAAGTGGATGGTGCGGCTACAGAGCAAACAGGACACATCAGTGCAGAAGGACTCTTCTCCAGTACAATAGCATATTTTCCACTAATTGTGGCATGGACCTTGAATTACATGGAGGTAAACACAGAAAGTGTTATTTGAATACTCAGACCAGGTCTGTCTTCCAGCCCAGTCCCACTGTTAGTTGTGTTAGCACAATGGAAGACAACGCAAGCTGCAGGGGACACGAAGGAATGAACAGCCGTAAGCGCTGTTAAGAACAGGCAATTCTCATGTTCTCTTCTTCTGCCTCCCTGGAACTGCAAGAAGGCTTCACTTCCCATACCAATACAAGACTGCAAGCAGCAGCAACCAAAGCCAAGAAAGATACTCCTAAATACCCCAGTAAATGAAAGTGAAGAGGGGAGGGGGAACCCAACCCAAATCTTTAAAACTGTCTCTTCCTTGCAAGTGCTAAACTGACCTTTCAACTATTGATAGCTCACTTTCTCAAGTGACTGCTAAACTGTAAACTGCCCAAATCTGTATTTATATTTAAAGACAACAGTCAATGAGAAGTACGCTCACAGTCTTCCTAAAAAAAAAGTGAGCAAGCCCTACATAAAGCACCTTTGCAATTTGGGACTCTGAGTAGACTCACTGTTTGCCACTGTAATTAATCTAATTGAAAACTGGAACAAAGATTCAACCTACTCCTATTTAAAATCGACAGCTTCTTATTAAAATGTCATTTATACCAGTACATTAAAAGAAAAATGAAGCTTTTGCAAATGTTTTTGCTTAACACGGCAGTGACACATTCAGTGTGAAGTAGTTTTATCTTGTTATACAAAACAAATGAAACTTGTATAATATCACTCCAAATACTAAATTGCTATGAGAAAAAAAAAAGTGAATGTACAGATTTGAATTCGGAAATAAAAAACAGTGAAAAACTGTATTTCCTGAAGTTAAATTAACTGAACAGTAATTCTCTGTGGTTACACTTCAGCAGCTTCAACAGTCAGCCTATCAGTTACGAAGGCTGGGGGGAGGAAACGGATATTGCATAAAGTGAAAATAAAAGTCTTCTCTTGTAAAAGTCAATACATCATCTTAAGCTAGAAAAAACAGTCCCTAAACATCCGTAACTACAATCAGTAATTGTCATTAAAAGCTCTCATCATATAGAGTAAGTGTAATTAGAGCATCTTGCCCGCACAGGGTGCAGCACACTGAGGATGCTAGGAGGATTCATAAATTAGTGCCAAATCAGTCTCATTCCCATCTACCACACAATCCGCTGTAAAAGAGAAAAATTGTATTTACACACATTAAGGCAAAGCCCACTGGCCTCTATAAAATTAGCCTAAACACGAAATGCAGTTATTTGAGACACTCCCTATTTCATTATGTGTCTTAGGAATAAAGGGATAAAGTTTGCCATCAATAATGCTGAACATATCTGCTGAACCCCGCAGATTCCAGGGCATTAATAATTTAAGCTCTTATGGGAATTTTGTCATGGTGGAGATAGGACTTGTCTGCAAACGGAGCTCAGGGGATGTTCAATATGATCTATTCTAGTATACACACACAATTGCTACATTTATCATGATGCAGAGGAAAAGAATGGTTCTTTCTTAAGGATTTCAGGAACGTTTCTTCTGTGATTTACACAATAAAATCTCCGAGAATTTCTAATTTAAAAACACAGGTTCTGAAACAACACTGTTGTAAGAGTTATACTGAAAAGGTTTCTTCTCTCCCTGTCTCTGTTACCCATGCACATACAGTGGTGTCCAACATATTATAAAATGAGATGGGAAGTCAGCAGTCCAGTTCCTGACAGTAGCATCTTGCATAGGCACAAGATATTATATGAGATTATGGCCTAAGCAGATAAAGCTTTGTGCCTGACTCAGATGTTTATACTTTCAAGTGCAAATCTAAATAGCTCTGTATGTTAAATAGTTAGTTATGTGTACAACCACTAGATCTTAGTGCAAAAATCCTGGTTTGCACATGCCAATGGTAAGCACAGAAAGAACACATCCTTTTGAGAAGCTTGTGGTATTTTGTGTAACAGACTAAATTCAGGCATTTGCGCAATAGCTAATCTAACGTAACTCTAGCTATGGATACATTTATGCGGTAATGAGTGTATCTGTGTACTAGTTTAGTGTAATGATTTTCCACACTTCTGTTCTGGAATGGAAGTAAGCTCAAACGGAGTTCAAAACAATCAGGCAGGAAAACCTTCCTTTCAAAACCAAGCCCTACTTCTTAGAATGCAATTTTCAGAAAAAAATTCAAAAAAACATTTCTGTCCACATGCTTTTAATACACCCGCACTGCACCTTCACTATGCCAGGCACGCACAACTCGGTGTGCATCACAGTTCCCGAGTGGCAGAAGGACCGGTACTCCATTGCAAAGCTCAGGCACTAGAGAAGCTAATGCAGTACTTACAAACCCAGGAAACTACCTAAAAATATTTCTTTAATTTGCTAAATCCCCATTGAAATAATATTTCCGTCAATGAATGTACAGGTGATCAGAAAGAGAATCCCAACAGCACAAGGCATGCCTCAGCATCTTAGTCCTGCTGATCAGCTTTTCACCATGATTTAGGATATTCCCTGTAAAACCTGGAGGATAGCGTCCAAAGGCTCTACAAGACTACTGCCTGATTATCCATGAAAACTGACCTCCCTACAAGTTCAGTTCAAGAACTTTATCGTATAATGTCACATAAGAATTATTTTTCTATTGGGATATTTGTAACTGGAAAATCTAATTCAAAAGTTTATCACTGTAGCAGCTTTTACTTGATGTTAACACCCTGAAGAGCTGTGTTCCCATCTCATCTTAAACATGCTACGTTAGTGCTGGCTCTCAAATGGTTACGCGGACAAGGCATCCCGTATTTCTGATGACAAGAAGAAACAACCACGGGAGCAAGAACAACAGATCGGAAGAGGATGTGTAGAGGGACTGCGTGCACCCTCCTCCCGAAACAGGAGGTAGCTGCAGGGTAACCCCGGTCCAGCCTGACCCAGAACATGCTGTTCTTCCTTCTGCACTGACGCCAGCACAACGCAAGCACTCCTCAGAGATCTGCCGATCCTCTCTCGCTTATGCTTCTCCAATATATCATCTTAATTTAGACCTCCCACTCTCCAAAGCTCTCCTGTCCCAAAACCCTTCTCCGTCACAAACCTCTCTTTAATCTGCTTGGACATGTCAGGGCTCGACAGAACGCTGGTGAGTGCTGGATCTCCCTCTTGCTAGCTCTCCGAAGAGGAAGAAGCTCCTCCTTAGTTGGACAGGGCTTTAAGAAATCCATGCACCAAGTATATATGCAAAAATTTATCTGGACAGCCTAGAGACAGCAACTATCACTGCGGCAAATCTTAATCTACATCACGCTAATCTAGGGTGCTTGAACAGCTTTATGAAACAGACTGATAAATTCATAGTGTTTTTTTCTATCAGTGATGGCCTTTTCTGCCCCTAAAAGAAGGCACAATAATTATCTGGAAGAGGTCATAGAGGGGTTTTAGTAGCTTTTAAAACAATTCCAACAGCAAATAAAACAAATTATACCTCCTCCCATATATTACAGATCATATAATTTTCTCTATATTATTTGATAACACTGGCTTGACATGTTCTCAATACAAGTTCAGGAGACACCGGGGTGTGCTGTTGTCTGAATTAGCATGACAATTTTAATCTCAAGAGTTAAAAGAAATTGTACTGAAAAATAAAAAAGGAGGCAGCATAATGCCTTGCAAGCATTTATGGTGCAATAATTATGCCTATGTAGCAGGACTCTGACAATACATTTTTCCAAATGTCTTTGGAGTGACGTTTCCCATTTTGGCAGATCTTTATGAATGAGGGAAAGATGAGCCCCTCAATAACTCTGCTTCACGGTAAGCAAACTGAGATTGCACTGATGAAATTCTGTTTTAGTTCTCTGACTTGAATACGTATACACATTGATCGGATTTTGGAACTGTAAGACAAAATGGCAAGCGGGTCAGCTTTGCTGGGAAGCCCAAGCTGTAAATAGGTGCAGACAAAAAAAATAAAGAAAAAAAGTGCAGCAAACCCATACCTGTGCTATTATTAACGGGCTAAACTAAGCAATAAGGCAGTATACTTCAGAAATATCAGGCTTCATCTAGATTTTATTATTTTGCAAGCTGTTTGTGTTACAGTGATGCTCTCAGCTTGTCTTTTAACTACCTACTAAAAATATGGAAAGCAATAGTAATAAATACATTTTACACATTAATTCATGTAACAGTGCTTTGTTGGGAACACTATACAGTCTATAAAATGAACTATCTATAGTCTCTTGCTCTGCTTTAATTGGCTTGCAAAATAAGAAAGGTGGATAGAAGCTGTTTCTCAAAGTCACTGACCAGAAAAATCTTACTGAAATGGTATACAAAAGTTAAGTTTACATAGGTATTTTGCTAACTACTTCATTATAGTGCAGTATCTGTATTAGGAATGCACCAAGTGGTCTTTCTGAGGAATTTACACAATTTCATATGATTTTGCACCCACTGTAGGGAACTCAATTCTGTAGCACAGGGAAAGATAAAATAACCATCCCTGAAGGAACAAAACCATGTGTGTCTAAGCACCAGTTATCAGAAATCAGAGGGAAATAGAGCTAAGTCTAGGTGCCATGGGTAGAGGTGCATGGAAAACAGTGAAACATCTGGAATTTATTTGTTCTTATAAAAAAAAAAAAAAGTAGAGACATGCAAAACACAACCATTTACAGTCTTTTAAAATTTCAAATGACTGGTTTGCCAGCTACATGCTCTTTATCTCCCAGGAAGCACTGGACTGACACTTGAATATCTGTTCCACTCATCACAACCAAGCTTCCTCAGCCATATACAGGGTATTTGCAGACTATGGACCAGACCCTCCAGTCAGAGCAGAACTGCTGCCAATGCAAATACCACACCCTATGAGCTGATGGACAAAACAATATTGTCTATTTTTTAATTAAAAAAAAAAGTTCTTTCATGACAACATACTTACAGAACTAGCAGATCCAGGGACTACTTCCTGAGAAAAAATCCTGCAAAAGTTGTCCTTTTCTTGAAGTGATTCTAGATGATGGAGTACAGCACCATGCCTCTGGTATTGTCTCCTTTGCTAGCCAGATGTTAGGCTAGTGCAGGGATCCTACCACCCTCTTCTCACAACAGTTCAGATTGAGAAGAAAACTGACTGTCCCTCATGCTGAGCAAGGGCCTCAGTACCACTCCTCACTTTCTTTAGGAGATTTTATCTTCCAATCCACTTGCAATTCTAATTTATCTGAGAATTAGAACTCCTACAGATTGATTACTAGCTCTAGGCGCCTGATAAGTCATGACAAAATTAAATTCACAGGCTAGTACAGTTTATCAGCAGGTTACTGAGTTGCTGGAAAAGAAGAAAACACCCTCACCCCTCTCCCAGTGCCCTCCTACCAAAGCCCTAACAAGCTTCACAGCACCCACACGAGTAAGGCACCTGTACATCATGAAGCATAACATCCACACAAAGCCTATGAAGTCCAGAAAAAAATGACCTGGGAATTAACACCTTATACCACTTCAACAGGAGTGTGCTGAAGGACCAACCACAAATTTGCCAGTGTCTGAGGATCTGTACAGCAACACTACTAACATTCAGTCTCCTTCACTTATAGAAATTCTGTTTACCCACAATGGTGTGTTTGCACTGCATGTTCCTGTAAAACATCTAATTGGCAAATAAACTTACACTATGGATAAGTGTAAGTGTACTACTAGCTGCATTATGTACTCTCTTTCCACAGCAAAACTTAAAAATGAAGCAAAGTGTCAGCTGCTCAACACGTAGCGGTAAAAATATTACAGGGAAAAAACCTCATCATAAATGCAAAAGGACCTTCTCCCTAACTGCTGCACTCTCTCACACAATAAAATTAATAATTTAACTATCTGAAGCTTCACATGTGCAGGGCACTGCAAGTAGACCAGTGGTATTTTCACTTCAAATTTATATAGTCTTTAGTCAGTATACTTAATCTGCATTTCTAACACCTGCTTCAGTCAGCTGTGAAGTGCAATGTTATCTATAAAATTTTCTTTCATCTTCGTACTGTCCATCTAACAAAAAATTATATGATGGTGGATAATTATTTGACTTTAAAAAGGATATGAAACTTTTCACATGTTTTTTGATCATTTCTTGAAAGACATGCTCATATATTTGACATTCCATTTTATTAAAAGGTTTGAGTTTTTTTAAAAACTCCGGCTTTCACATTATTCATGTTATCTAATCCTATATAATATGTTTCTCCTTCAAATAGTTAACATTCGCTTTCCATACAGTAGTTAAAATGTGGGAAAGAAACTAGACCACAATTAAGCAATGAGGCATGACAAGATGTGCGTTTTCAGGCCATTAGTACACGCCTTCAACGCACCCGGAGGAAGAAGCTAGAATGACTTTTCCACTCAGGTGAGCATCAACGCTAGCCCCTGTATCATACCACAGTACAAAGTGATATATATAAAGAGTATGCAGAGGGGGTGCAACTGCACGCAGCTTTCATCCAGTGGGTTTATGTCAGGCAGAAAAGCTGTTCCCAGTCATGCACAGTCTCAGTCAAGTTAAACACCAGGAAAATAAAGGTATCCAATGAAAGTGTCCAATGCTGAGCTTTCAAGACATTGGTTGAAGCATGGTTTACAAATGCAGAAACAACATCCCATCTTCATACACTGACATACAAAATTTTCTATTTGACATGGGTGGCCACCACATTTAGATACATGTAAAAGGAATTATTTTTATTTGGATATAAAAAATAGCAGATTTTCAAATGCTTCACCCTATCAGAGCTCACATACAGTCTTTTCAGGGTGTGACACCACTTTGTACAGCATGCTGAGCTTTTCATAAAGTCAGATGATCATCTAGTCTGACCTTTCATCAACTAACAGGCAAAGGACATCACACAACCATTCTTGCAACAAGCCCTTGCACTGGAGTTGACCAAGAAGATACCTTCAGAAAATACTTTAGAAAAGGAATTTTTTGTCTTTCATAAAAATTAAAATTGTCTTTCATACTGCTTCCCTTCTCAATTTCTCCTTCATGCACCAACCTACCTAACGTAAAGAACCAATAAATTCAAACATTTGGTTCCCACAGACACAACTGATTATTTGCAAGAACTTTAAATTTTTTGCTTTACAAATAAATTGTTCCAAGTTATGTAGTGTAAATTTTCACCTTTTTAAACAAAGCATGGAAATGTTTCTCCAAGTATTTGTCAAAAAATGAACAGAACAGCTTTTCAATGCAACCATTTTTTAAAACTAATTTCAAATAAGTGATACAACATCATCGCATGAAACGAACTTCAGCGACTTAAGTAGAAGTTGGACATCTTGATCTTCCTTTCTAACAGAACTGGTGATATTTCTTCCTGTTAATTTTACTTTCTTTGTCTTGGAGTAAAAAGACAGGAAATGGTCGCAAAACCGAAAACAAGAAAACATCACAAACTAATACCAGGACCTTTTCAATATTATGATCTACACACAAGTTCCACCCTAGTGCAATCGGCTTTTTCAGGTCCTGATCATTAACAAAAAGTAAGCAGAACCAGAAAAAATAGCCCAAAACAATTATATTCTTTTGACAAAAATGCTACATTTTTCACAGTAAAGGCAGCAGTGATGAATTTCACAAATTATGACAAAGGTAATCTTAGACAACACATTAATTTCATGCAAAAACTGTGTATCAGCACAGACATGATTTACATAGTAATCCACCAAATTGCCTGATTATATAATACTAAAACACATACATTTCCTCCTCTAGATGTTCTCCAAACGATGGTTACCAAAGATACATACTCTCTTGACTCTGTTATTCATTAGCATTCATTTAAAATGGAACCAAGCTTTTCCTAAATTTCCAGTATTCCATTTCCATTAACAAGAGAGATGACTGTACCATAGTCAGTCTGAGGGCACTTTCACTTCCAGTTTCCCCAAACTGTATGATCAGAAGAAATAACGCCAGATCATAAAATTTAAGATACTTTGAATGCCCAGTGTTAACTCCTGAAACTTCAGTCCCTTCTACTTTGCAATTTATAAACGGCAATTGGGCTGAAAGAATAAAGATGCTTGAACTCTCCTGCTATCTTTCCGATTTGCAATAAACACCCTGAATTCTGCCTCTGAATGTTCTCCAGCAACTTCCGCTTTCACTGCTTGTGTTACTGACTCGAGAAATGCTACTGCACATATATCCTCAGCTACTTCTTTCACTGAGAGCCTCTTAATCCATAAAAACAGTAACGTTGGGGGGGGGGATTAAATGTACTGTTTAAAAGCAGTCACCAAGTACCACGCCAAGCAAGAGCACTAGATGGGGTGGCTGACCAAAAAAGTAGGTGCAAGAAAAAAATCCTACCTACCGTTCGCTGTCATATAAGGAAGCGGAAAAAGCAGAATACCCAAATACATTTATCTTTAAAAACACAGGAGTTAATTATTTTGGGGCTGCAAAAAGAATACAAAGAAAGATATTTAATGGCCTGCTTATTGCTACCTTTAAATAAACTTTTTTTGGAAGAACTGGCTGCTTGAGTCCCATAAGACCGAGGGAGATGAATTAAATGCTCAGTACCAAAAGCTAATGGGAAAACTAAGAAAGCACTGAGACCAGCTACAGCCCACATAATTTATAAGCATTTGACAGCTAATAAGTTTTATTTTTTTGTTATTATGTAGATTTCAATGCATTTTCCTCTTATCCATTGAAAAAAAAGAAATACAGGAATTAATCACTGGCCTTCTAGAGGATACTCTTTTCTGAGAGCTCAACAGCACATTTTCTTTCCTCTTGTTTACTGTTACCTACCCTCCTTCTTCCTAATGTTTCAGAGACAACCAACTGCAGGGCGGTTATTTGTTAACTCGTTCTCAGTCTGCACTGGCTGGCTGTGTATATCCCTATCAACTTCGTTGGCCTTTTCAAATCGACTGTGTCATCAGACAGACCACACATCATCTAGGTGTTCTAATACTCAGATTTCCAGTTAACCCCCTAACCGATTTCTTTCAGTCCCTTGGCAGCAAGATCATGTTTACTTCTTTTCAATTTTCTGACGATCGTACCCTTATACTACTTTGTTTTTTTATTTTAATGGAGCTCAGCTCATTTTTATTCTAAATGAGGGAGACAGAATATACTGGGATGGGTGCACGTGCCTAGTCATCGTTCAAAATAACCATCTGTATCAAGGGCTCTTTTCTTAAGCCCTCACTAACACGTCTGTCACAGTGAGCTTTGTTACTCTGCCTTGCTTGTACCAAAATAGTACAAGCTAACTCAAACTTAGGTATTAAGTTGAGCGCGCTATACACTGGAATCACAAATAATAAGAGTGAAGGCCTACACATTTTAAAATGTTACTTTGCAGATCTGGAAACAGCTGATGATGCCCAAACTTACACTGAGATTTCAGATCAAGCTAGCAGAAATCAAAATGAGGATGTTCAATAACAATGAAGAGAACCGAGAACCAGCCACAAAATAAGAGAAAGTTACAGTAAGGCAAAATAAGTGGCTCCCAAGATTATTTAAATTCCACAGAATCCAAATTCTTCCTGCCAGGTACGTAATACCTGATCCAAAGACTTGCTGCTGTCAACATCTGCCATTCCCTTCCACCGATGCAAAAGCTCATTCTTCAAGGCTGAGGTGGCTTCCCGAGTGGCTGATTAACAGGGAGAACTTGCTCAGGCTTTTGAGAACCACCCGGATGAAACTCAGAGCACAGTACTGTACTGCTTCACAGAGGAAGAGGAGACCACTTCCAAGAGTGTGGTAGCACACCATAAAGCAGCAACACTTTAAAATTAAACAAGACTGAATCTAGAATTCAGCACCTGTTGTGAACAGACTGCCTGGCAAGATTTTCTTGTAAAAAGCTAGTACAGTAAAAAGGGAATCCCAGATGACTGTTCTGCCCCCTTTCATACTGCAAAGGCACAATTAAGAGGGAACAAAGAGGTATGCAAACATTTGCCTGATTTTAGAAAAATATTTACAATGTTTGTGCTAGAAATAATTAAGCCAGATAAAGATATAAAGAAAAAACTAAGATAAAAAAGTGATAATAAAAACTGCCAAAATAAACCTAAACCATTCAAAATCCATTAAGGTAAAATAAAGTATATAAATTCAGCCTATTGGTTATTTCCATATGGCTGGATTTCTTTAAATAGTAATGAAATCATTGCTAAAAAATCCATTGTTATTAAAATAAAAAAGTTGGCTCAGCCTACCAAAATTAGATTTGTAAGTTGCTGGTCATTCCCATAATTAAATCTGTGTCACAAATTTGCAAGAAAAATGGACACTATGACTAATGCATTTACTTGCTGCACTAGTGCTGTCAGGCTGTGTAAATCATTATGCCTGCTAAAGCAGAGTAGATAAGAATTCCATACATTTTCATTAACCAACTAGTCTTTGTGTGTATGCGAGAAGCTAACTTTCACATTCCCTGCTAGCTTTAGCGTTCAGTTGAAGACAATGTAAATAAAACACTAGCCTTCATCTGATTATCCAAGTGGCTACTCCAAAAATTATTTGAGTTTTTGAACAATATGAACCAGCTCTGACCCCTTTGAAAGATGATCAGATAAAACAACAAAACCATATATACTTGATATGGACAAAGGAGATTAATGAAATGATGGGCACCTGGAATAGGTTCCTTCCTTCAGACTGACTTATGTAGCCTGAAAACAGCCTTATTTCACCCCATAGGTTGAAGTGAAGCTAATCCAAGTCATCATCATAAGAAGTCTTAACCAACACTTCCATTTTCGGCTGCCCTTCGTTCTGTTTTTTCAGGAGTGCAATGGTCACCAGAGCAACGTCCTCTGAATCGTCTCTTTTCTTCTTGATTTCCTGTCACCACAGACCTTCAGAATTTGGTTACAGTTCTTTGTTTAAGGTGAAGCTTATGGCTGTTCCTTTCATACTTAATGTTCATAACCCCAAGGCACCAAAGAATCAGACAACATTCACTCACATCACGAGCTGGACACTCTCGTGAGTTTCCAAGCCCACTGTCTCAAGTGGAAATGAGATTAATGAGAGGTAGAAAGAGATTAGACAAGTCTGTTTCTAGTCTAGCAGTGCAGAGCATTTTGTGAAGACGTCTTCTCGACTTTCGGCCCTCACCTCCTTCCATGTACGTGTTATTACATTGTCACTGCAAATTGAATTTAGCTCCCGACCGAGCACACATTTCCACTTCAGTGCAAGAACAGCCTCAACGACAGGCTATGCCTTGATGAATTTAAAGCCAAAGAGCTGAGCCACCCCAGCAAACACCATGCAACAACCATCAGCACAGCATGTTTTGTAGTATCCCACCTCCTGCTCTGCACTTTGGACATTAACAAGCATTAGTTTTCTGTTGCAGCACAACTTTTAGAGGCAGAATAGAAATGCTCAGGAAGCATGGTAATATATACAATGTTATGAATCTCAGCAGACCCATCGTTAACATCCCAGACAATTTCTTTAGCCTTTAGGTGCAAAAGTATCCTCTCCTACAACTGGAAGCAGCTACCTTCGTGCTTTCTACCTCAGCAGATCTTAGCACGTATTTGCATACTTTACAGTACAAACCTTGCTGATAACCAACCACCCACTATTAGTAAAACACTATCAGGTTTTATTAAAAACCCATTAGGAGGAAACACTGAAATCACTTCTTATGTTCCACAATTATTGTAAACCAAACTGTTTAAATGAGGGGAGGAGATAATGATATTAACAACTCAACTCAAAGCAATCCTCTGTGGTATGATTCTAAATATTCTCCTGGCTGAAATTTATGTAATTGAATTCATCTATCGTTAGTTATTACTAATCTAGCTACATAAAAATGCTTTTCTGTAACAATTAGTTCTTTAAAACACTGTGTTTTAATTAGACCTGGGACATTACTAAACTAAGTGTAAATATGTACAGTATTATTCCATGTGTTGTTCTGCCTGTGTATTTATAGGAATATGGGCTTTGGTAGAGTTTAAAAAGAATTACTTTGCAGTTGGTTGGTAGTTTTTTGTAAATCTCCTTATCAGTGAAAACGACTCCAAATGCTTCTTTTAAGTGTATTTCTGCTCATCAAGACATCTTTGGCATTTCTACATTTTGCGTATCACAATGTGTTCCTTTTCATCTGAGTAAGCACATCTTGGTATCATTCTAACATGCCAAGTGTTTTCCTGCAGACATTTTGTTCTACAGTTTATTTTAACTTCTCAAGGACCATTTCCTAGTCTTAAAAAAAAGTGGGGAAAACGAAAAAAAAGAGTTAAAAGCATAGCACATTTTTCAGCCCTTTTAAATCAGCTTGCTTCACACTATCATACACAGGCACTAGCCCACAGGGCATAGTCTGAGAACAGACAACATACTGTCCTCCTGGCTTTGTCAGGGCTACACCCAAGTGCAGCAACTCACCCATGTGCTACAGATTGTAAGACAACGAACATAAGAAAAATCGCAGCCTTGCAAATGGTCAGATCCTTCCAAATTATCTCCAAGACATATACACAGTTATGGTCACAAAGGTATATAACTACATCTAAGCCTATCCACAGCCTATCAGACACTAATAAGAAAAATGAAAATGTGATTTAGATTCATCATGAATAAAGATCTAGGAAATAGGATCTCCACCTATAGCCAAGCCAGTAAATTAGGCACCAATATAAACCAATGGATTTCCAAAAACACCACCAGGACCTTCCATTATCTTCTCAGAAACAGGTCAATTATTTTCATATTTTATAGAACAGTTTTGACTTCAAGTGTGCGTGTGTATATACATAAATATTTAATGCTTCACCAGTTGTTCATGGAAAACTTAACAAAGTAAGTGACCACATGCTAGTGCCATTCAGGAGCCACTCAATTAAAGGCCATGTAGACCTACAGCACTGTGAAACTGGTAAACAACTCTGGCTACTTATTACAATCCCTGGCTTACTATCACCTCATTGCATTTTCAGTCATAAGGTTCATCTTACCAACTGCATAACCGGAAAAGTTTGTAAGAGCAAAGCTTTCAGTAAACATATTTGTGATCTATTTTCTGTCTTACATGCATATTCCCTACATAATCATTATTTAAAACTAGGATATGACAATAAGTGTCTAAGTGCTTGTATACATTTGTGACTTGAGTGGTCATTTTCTTTACAATTATATTTTTAAAAAATTGGTAATTACAAAAATTCAGCTGATATTGTGGTTTGATTCTAGCTGATCTTTAATATTTTTGAAAAGTATTTCCTGGGAATTTTTTTTAACAAGAATGTCTACTGCAATGCTGCTCCAAGATTTAAAAAAAAAAAAAATGAAGTAAATAAAAGGTGAAATGAGGTAATTACATGTAAATGGCACTTTCCAATGATCAGTTCATGGAACTAAGATCAAAACCAATATCAGGAGTATTACATGAACACACAAACCAGCTCAGCTTCGTTAATGAAATGTCTTCAAAGAGCTACAAACAGGTTCCAGAAATTAAAATACGTTTACATTGCTTTACTAGGAGCCAGTATTGTAGTCAGATGCTCTGGGGCCTAAATTCCTATTTGAAGTCAAAAGATATTCTCTTAATGACAGCTGAACTGAGGCCTTTGGGTATTCAAGGAAACTGAACGGAAAGCTAGGGACAGCAGAGAAACTGGAGCTCATGCCAAGCAACAAGAGAAAATGCCACACACATACACAGACTTAAAGTTGCTCTAACACTGGGATTCCACAGTTTGAGGCAGAAAGTACCTTCTTCCCATTGGAGGAGAACATGATAGGTGACAAAAGGAACAAGTATTTGGGAAATGATATTTTTTAAAATGTGAATGGTCATCTATACCTATAAAACTTACATCCACCCTCCTAACTTTAACCTGGTCCCTCAAAAAAGCAGCAGCATAATGCACAACTTCAAAATGCCATACGACTTCCTCTCCTGGCAGTACAGCTTTACACACTTAAACTCCCAAACTCCAGCTTTTCATAAAAGAAATATGCATAAAGTGAGTTATTTTGTACTTGCAGTTTTGATTTTAATTTCCTAATTTGAATTCTTTTCTCATTCATTCATTCTCTACATCATAGTCCTGTTTATGGGGACACAAGATTGGCATGACAAATGCACACTTCTAAACACATTTTAGTAAAGAAGAACAAATTCTACTATTAGCTGCCTAAATAAATAAAACAGTTACAGTAGCTTACCTACATATAAAGTAATCTGTATTTAATATTCATCAATGTCTATCTAAACAACACATCAATTAAAAAAAAAATCTATTCTTCCTTTCTTCATAAATATATTTATTTAGTGTTCTTTACAGTGTTTTTTCTGAATCTTTGTAGACCACCAGGTCCACAAATACTGTTTTAGCTTTTTACAGAAATCATTATATCTCCAGCTGGATTGATTGCTTTCCATATCCAGCTATTTTAGTGTGTTCCTCGGAGACATTGAGTGGCTTCACTGACAGTGAAATATGCTAAACAAATGACATGTCACTGAGTAAATTAGCATCTACTCTCTGATCAGCTGGGTCATGTTTTCTTTTCAAAATCCATGGCCTCTTGATAGAAAATAATGACTATTTGATGGGCCTTATTAGAAAAATCTATATATCGATGCCCATGTCTGAAACATCTGCATAATAATAAGATTCTGTTAACCCATTAAGGAGAAAATTAAGATGTGTTTACACATTATTAATTTACCATGAGCAGAGACAATTTGTTCACTGATTTTCTCAAGAGTTTAGCAAAAAGAAAAGAAATTGTGATATCTGTATTTAATGACATGGTGACATAAATTGAAAGATGATTCAAATTTTTGCCAGCTGAATAGCACAATTCCACCAACACTAATGTGAAAAATACAATGATATTGTTAAAAATAAGACTATTAAAGCACTTGATATAAATACTGCATTACTTACCAAAAAACTTCCAAAAGCGGAATTAAATATAGCAGCTGCCTGAAGAGAGAAAAAAGATAAATATCACCAACAGTAAAACAGCTATAGCACAAGAACAAAATGTTATTCCCCCACCCGACAAGCTATTAGATTCTCCAAATACACACACACACGCAGAGACCATTAGGCAAGTGGCCATTGCTTAAAATATTGCCAGTGGCCTGTAACTTATGAAGACTGATAGGTTCTAGTTTATGCACTCATAAATAATGTGCTGAAATGGACAAAAGCAGGAGAAGAAAATCCTTGCCGGTAGACTTGAGAGGAATATCCACAAGAACTAGGAATATTACACAGAAGCTTGGTCTCACTGCTTTTTCTCTAATTTGCCAGAAACATTTTTATATATTGATCTATTAGTTAAAATAACTATAATCTAACTAAAACACTGCATTTTCATAGACTTTTCACAGTTTTTAATGGAATATTAATCAGGCAAACTAATTTAATTGTTCATCATAATAAAGTATTGACAAATTCAGAAGTTTCTGTAGCGTGATCAACAAATTTAAAATAGGAACAACAAAAAAATCCAACCACAAAACCCCACAATGCCCCCCACACACACTTCTGAGGCCAAAATGTCTAATCATTACTTTTTACTCCATAGTCCTTTCTAATAAAATAAACAATTGTTATAATTACTTTAGAAGTGTTCGTGCTTACCTAAATATCCAGGGAATATAAGGTAGCAATATTATTTCTCAGCATTAACTCACTAAATTCCAGGAAGTTAAAACTGAGTCTTGAACAGCTTTCCCCAATTACCAAGAAAGAACAGAAACTCTTGTATGGCAGCCAGTCTGACGACAAAAAGCCACACAGCAAAGGTAAGAGAAAAAGGAGGAGGGAAATCTGCCCTTTACATGAAGATTTATAGCAAAGTCCATTTAATCACCTTGGACACTTCCAGCCACAGACTGATAACAAGTGGATGCTAGCGAGTTTAGCAAGTTTGAACAAAGTCCAAAAACAGGGTAGGAGCTGTAGCTGAACCTGCCTTCTGCTCCATAAGAGGACGCAATGAAAATGAATGGGTAATGAGATCCTTGGCTCTAGAGAGCTTAGCTTTCTTATTCACGTTCATAATTAATTCAAAGCTTTGATAATTTCATTAGATTCCTCCTCTGCTGGCCCTATCAATAAAAGATGGCACTGGACTGCAGCTCCTTAGTGGCCCAAATACAAAAACAAATGCAGACTGGGAAACCTTTGCTGACTTGCTTACTAACAGGGACAATGGCATATGGCACTCCATGTTGCGGAGGGAACATCTGAATAGATACAGCTAAATAAAACATTATAGTTGACAGTTGTAAACTACAGTAACATATCTTAACACCTCTTCCTCATCAGCATTCTTCTTTTTGAACATAAAAAAGAGGCACAAGTCCAAACAGCTCCTCTTGCCAGAGATCACAGCTGAAAGCAAGAGTGAGTACTACTTAAAACAATTCTTTAACAAGTGTGAATTAAATCAGGATTTTTCTACTTGTATTTGAAGCAGTGCAGCTGATATTTTCATGTGGCAAGAGAGAGACACATTACACCCATGCACACAAACCTACTACACGGGATCAGTTTCAATACAGGAGATGTCCTTGTAGGTATCTTTTATCAATATACCCCTCTTAAGGTTCCTATTATCATTATATTAAAAAACCCTTCAGGTTTATCAAGTCTTCTTGGTATTTGTTGGATATGTGCCATTCTTTTACACAGACTGATTGTTTTTGACCACTTAAATCTGATCAAGATGCAGAAAAGTCCTTTTTATTACATCCTGCCACTGAAACCATGAAGGAGGATCTAGACTTTCATTCTTAAGCATACTTAAAGATCCCTTCCTTGCAAAACAGTCTTTGCTGTATAAAAAAGTGAAAATCAACTGTTAAGATCTGAAAAACAGAAGCATCTGGGCTCCAGTTCTGCACCAGAAGGCTGGGAGGAAACTTAGTAGTCCCCTCCTCTCCATGCGGATTTCGTGTGCAGAGTGACAGCTGAAAGGAAAAATTCTGTACCTGGAAAGGTGGTAAGGAGAAAAACTAGATGGTTCTGGTGGTATACATTTTGGCATCAACAAGCTTCTTTTCTTTCGTCCCTTCTGACCCACCAGGAAGATTTCTGGGTTGTTTTTTTTTTTTTAATATTCTCAAGCAAATAACAGGTAGTAAACCAGCAGTATTAGACAAATTTTACACTTCAGATACTCAGCCAGTCATGTGCAAAAGTCATAATTCACGACTGGTCCAGGGGTACACTAGTTTGCAATTTTTAATTCTCTTTCTCCAAAGTGTCAGAAATCATCCATGGCAGATGATTAAACAGTCATTACAGGCAAAAGAAGAAAACAATATAAATCAGGAAGACCACAAATTAAGCTATAATCATTTGGATTATTTGCCTCAGTGAGGGAGGACTTACATGTCGATTACTCTACTTGCAATTTTCTTTATAAACATTTCTCCTGCAAAATAAACTTTGAAGTAAATTCTTCTCATACCCACAAACCTGGGGCTTATTTTCATGATTCTGTTTCAGATTAAACAAACTGGTAGTAAACTGAATCAACTGCTCCAATTCGTAATTAAACGTACCTCATAGCACGACCCTGAGAATTTAAACACTTTCTGCTTCCAACTCCTTTCTATCAAGGGGGATAATATTGCCTACACACCTCACAGGGCATTGTCAAAATTAATTCATTGCTTAAAAAGCACTCTGAGATCCTTAGAGGAATGATACAAATAAACGCTAGTGCTGACACATGATACAGCTAGGCTCTTCATTTTCTATTTGAAACATTTATTAGTTACTATTATTGTACAAATTTTTTTAGCATTTGCTCTTTTTGTGCTTCAACAGATATCAGACTATCTGCAGTCAACTTAAATGAAACAATAAAATATGAAAACATTTAGATGTCCTTATAATCCTTCAAGTTCAGATTTACATGCGTTTGCAAACTGCTCATTGCACTTACCATTAATATGAGGGGAGAGTTCTCTATAAAATCAATGTTAAGATCCTTTCAAAAGGTAAATGTGTAGCCGTGTATTGAAATGCAAGGTCAGAGTACATTCAAAAGCAGTAGTAGTAACAACCAGACCAATTATTCAAGTTTACATCAACTCAGGGACAACGAAGACGGAAAGTCACTGCCAGTACTCTTAACAGAGTTAGTACAGGAAAGCATGTGCATCTCCACTTGAGTTTAAAATAGTACACACTAGCTCCACTGAACAACACATTTACTTAATATTAAGCAGGTGCAATTTCAGTCAACTCAGTATGGCACTGGGCTTGAGGGAACTCACTCTCACTGGTCTGCATTTCCAGGGAGGACTGGCTAGCCTGGAGCACTTCCAAGTGAGAAGGAACAAGCCCACCTCTGAAGGAAACCTGGCTGGCAGTACTTGGTAGAAACATTCCTCTTCCCATACCCCAGCCTACTGCAAAGCTTCAGCACTTCATCTCCCACTTTATCCTGGAATATACGTACAGAAAACACTGCTAAGATTTGTAACAGCAACAAGATGCAAGACAGTCTTCGTGGCAACAAAGGCTAGTAAAAGACAGAAGAAAAAGGCAAAGCTATAACCAAGGGGCTGAGCACTTCCCCCCGGGTGGGTACCCAAACGCAGCAGCAGCTACACACAGTATTCAAGTACATGTGACTGAGCAGCAAATCAAGCCCGCTAAGTAGCTATTTAACGCTATGTTTCAGTAGCATTAAATACAGAATACATTCTGAACTCTGTGCCATTTCCTTTCATTTTGGTATCAAACTAAACTATCTTGGAATTTATTAGACTAGATAGCTTTTGATAATAATGTAGCAGGACTACATTACAGAAGAGGAAAAGATACACTGGCAACATTTGGAACACCTGGGTCAAACCCCAACATTTTCTCATTATCAGCAGGATTCGAATGAAATTGTTACTTACAACTTAACTGGAACTACAATTTTCTTCACTGCAGAGTCACAGGGAAACAACAGTGCCTCACTGCTTTATATGTGGACCACGTAAAAAAGTAAAAGGCTTTTTTGTCTATATTATTTTTTTAACACTAAAACTTTTGATTCCTGAGCGTTATTTGGCAGCCTTTAGGAAGGTAACCCTCCTAACTGTACTTAACCCTACACTTACCCAGGACTTGTGTCTCCCAGGCACCCCACAGCTGAGGGAGCACATGCTATGCACCCTAGGACCTGTCTGGCCCCAAGTTGTCCCCACTCTGTGGAAAGGACATTCTGGGAACAAGGCCACAGATGTGAAGTAATGAAACTAAACTGCCTCAAAATGCCTCAGAAGGAAGCAGCTGGGGCATCACACAAAGCTGCTCTGCCTAGGCCCGCAATCACCGGCGGTTAAAACGTTGCAATTTCCAGACATGTGCTGTCGGGATATAGAGCTCAAGTAGCAGGTATAAAACTAAATATCCTATTCAACACACACGGCACAATGACAAAGAGAGGAAAAACCCAGAAGAGCAGAAAAGATCTGGAAAAAGACAAGGACTCTAGCAGTGCTACTGCAGTGGAGGTCACAGAACACAATGTGGTAGTATAACGTTTTACAATGTCCATGTTATTAATGCAAAATTTAATAGATCCACATGTCCTATTTGACAGGGAGAAAAAAAAAATGAGGGGGGGAAAGAAAAAAATGACTGAAGAAAGTGATGGAAATGGTTTGACCAAACAGGACAGAAAAGTATATTTTATCTACCCAAACAGATCAGTGTAGTTCAAGAAGGTAGAGGAAGAAGGCAGGACGTCAGAAGTAGCTTGAATGAGTCGGCAGAGTCCCTTTAAACAACTCCTTCAATCTCCTATTTAAAAATAAAATCTCATGTGAGTGTTACCGCAGCTCATGTCTTAACTGCTGTTTCCATTAATAAGATGTTACAGCTCTGTAGAAAGCTATTTGCCACAGCACTGTTACTGCAAACAGAATATAAATATACCTAATAAGGTTTAATCTGTGTTGCTGTTCATAACTATTCATCTGAGTTCGCACAGGAAAAAAATATATACATTCAAGTTCCTGGTTTTGAGCACTAAATTGAATCAGGTGTCCTCTTCTCTTACGAAAATTAAGTTGCTTTTGTGCAAGAGTGTTTTAATGAGAACAGAGCCTGCCGACATTGATAGATGGGAATGACACCAGAGAGAGCATGTAAGCAGGACAATATGTGCATGTTACAGTCTTACAGGCTATTTTTCACTGACTATCCTGAATGACTTCGCTGTTTCTTAAGGGGCCTATTAATCTCAAATTTAGTTATTACACAACGTTTATTTGAACATATATTCTGTGGATGATGACAGTTAATAAGGGAAATCTTTTACAAGCTGTATTTTTACATATTGTTCCAACTGCAGCTCCTAGTCATTCTACGGTACTGATGGAATAACCTAGTTATGATCCAGCTTTATAAAAGGCACATATATTCAGATTCTTTTCTAAGCATATGGGGACTCTTAAATAACTGTTAAAATGCATATAAAAATCCTTCTACAGCATGGCAAAAATAAAAGAGGTAGTGTTAACTGCTCAACAGAATCCCTGGCTGCATAGTTGCCCCCTCAAAGGCAAAGCACATGTCCTTTTAACGCTCCAGCATCATCACTGAGAAACAAACAGGGCCTAGACTTGACCCTCAGAGATGTATATACACTCCATATTGAACTTAGCAGAAGTTGTACTACACATCTTACACATGAGTTTGACCTCATGTTGTATATGCGATAGGGCACCTCAACAGTTGTATTTCATTAAAAAAATACCACCAAAAAAAAACCCCCAACAAAACCAAAACAATATAAAACCAACCACAACCCAGACTTTGATGATAACTAAAATTTGAGTGCAAAGAGATCCTATAAAAATGTGAGCTGATGTTCAAAAAGTCTTTTAAAAAAATACTGAATTACTCTAATTTTATTTTTTACTAGAGTGGAATTGTACACATAACCTTACCCTCTTTAAAAAAAAAAAAAAACAAAAAAAAACACACACACACGAAAAAACCCCTACGCCCACCAACCAAAGAAACCTGAGAACACTAACAGAAAAATACACCAAGATATGGAGTGGATTATGTTTTTACCCACTGCTATGTTCCCTGTGGCCCAACAATTTCTTGACTGTGAAAAAGATATCACCTAGTCCCCAAACTGACTCTAGAGCCGTGCTGACAATGTGAAAACATTTCTCTATTTCAACAATGTTCAATAACCATCAGCTTTATGGAAATGACACTGAAAAAGGCACCAGAATAATGAAAACAGAATAACAAACATGCTGTTTGTTCACATTTCATCAGGAGAACATCATCCAGAGAACGATGTTCTCTAAAACACCTTGTTGAGCCGTGGATTCAAAGCTGCCCACACCACAGACTTGCTCCAGGCTGGCTGGAGTTGCAATCACCTGAATACAAGTTTGTGCTGCTTCAGCCAGGCTCAGCGTTCTGCCACAAGCAGTGCACAGAAACAAGCTGGGGGCTCTGCTAGCAGAGAGTTATTGCCTCCTACCTCCTACTAGCCATGTTCTTTCTGTCGAAAATCAGTTTTTCACTCCCCCATTTCTGTAGTTCCTCATAATGATCACCGCCTGTTGGTAATAATATTTACAAATACAAAACCATCCATCAAATGGATGTCAAAAGGCAGACTTCTTCGACTTACTGGTGCTCTCCATTGAAGGATTTTTCTGTTTCACTAATAGTTTCAGCAATACTGAGACAGAGGAAGAAAACTATCCCGCTTCCTTTCCTTTCGTCAGAAATGGTAACTTCTTTCTACTGTAAGCAACTGACATGACTCAAGGGAGTTCTGGAGGGGCAGCATGGCATTTCTTCTTCAGAGGCAGTAGGAGATGAAGACTAAAAACCAGGAGAGTACATACATGAAAGTTTTTTTCCAGAGAGTAAAACCAGAATGCAAACATTTAATAACAATTGAAAAGGCAAACATTAAGCATTCAGATCTCAGGAACGTTTATGTGTCATTCTGCAAATTTCCACCAATACTAATACATAGATTAGTAACAGGAAATCCATGTTGAGCAAAGGTTGGAAAGGAACCCTGTCCTCTATGGCTGGATCATTTTACTTCAGATTACTTGTATAACCGAGCAGAATGAAAACAGAAGCCTTCATCATCAGTATCAGAAAGATCGCATGAAGGAAGCCAGGAGGGAAGAACCTCTGTTGTTAGCTGGAACGTCCATCTCCATATTGAAAGAACCAAGACTTGGTCTCCTTGGGCACAGAAGAATTGAGATGAGACATCGTGCACCGTGCCCGACAAGCCCAGTCTACCAGCTGTACAACGCTGAGTCGCCTTGTCCGTAGGTTCTTTGCTTGTAAACGCCACAGACCTACCCAGACCAGATGCTTATGCGGCTGTGCAGCATACAAAACTGGTGCGATGCTCACAAGGCTTACCGGGGAAAAGGCCTATCTAGGCCCTGTTCGGAATCACAAATGCAGGCAACAAATACCTTTTGCAGCCTCACGTCTATCCCTTCAGGATGCCAAGGCAAAGAGAGATTTCCTCCTTCTAACAACCACGTTCGAATTCCTTTCGACAATGCGACAGGCAGTCAGCAGAGACACAGTCCCTGACCAGCCATACCCCAAGCCCAGCAGTACCCTGAAGCTGTAGCTTAACCTTCCTCTCCTCCCACCAGCTGCAGTACAAAACACAAAATCACACTCGTAAGACACAGTGCCTTCCAGTGTTGGTCCCTGCGTCACACATCCCAATGGAGCAGTAACCTGAACATCTACAGTGGACTTTTGAGTACTAACATGAATAAACAGAGGCAGTTTCTCTTTTTCTCTCCTCTACTTAATATTTGCATTTACAGTTTTTAAGATTACTGCCCAGTGCCAGTGTAAACATTCAAGCAAGCAGTGATTTAAAGCTGACAGACTCGTAATAACACACGCTTTCTCCTAATGAATACTTATGTGCATAGCTATCCGCAAACTCCAAGCTCTAGCATCTCACTCCTCCATGAACTTCATACAGCTCTGCCATGCCAGAAAGCTCCGGGTTCCCGGGAAGGTATATAGCCAAACTTTTTGTATGTATTTTTCCCCAAATTGAAAGCCAATTTCCATAATTTTCCTAGACATCAGGAAACAACATCAAGACACCAAGAAAGATGAGGAGCTACTGGAGAGAGCCCAGGGGAGGGCTACGAGGATGATGAGGGGACTAGAGCATGTGTCCTATAAGGAAAGGCGGAGGGAGCTGGGCTTGTTCAGCCTGAAGAAAAGAAGGCTGAGAGGGGACCTTATAAATGCTTATAAATATCTGAAGGGTGGGTGTCAGGAGGATGGGGCCAGACTCTTTTCAGCGGTGCCCAGCGACAGGACAAGGGGCAATGGGCACAAACTGAAGCACAGGAAGTTCTGTCTGAACATGAGGAAGAACTTCTTCCCTCT
>Ga0065711_1027137_pt1 | contig 53601 bp, 26 predicted proteins | sample Hoacrofraction12_FD_59098 | JGI IMG/M metagenome (GOLD analysis project Ga0065711, IMG submission 59098) | Hoatzin crop microbial communities from Cojedes, Venezuela - Epithelial fraction 12 v2 (version 2) | ecosystem: Host-associated > Birds > Digestive system > Esophagus > Crop | place...
AGTTATTCAAAGAACCCTTTTTTTTTTTTTTTTTTTGCCAAGGAAGAAAAGGGATTTAGTATATCAAAAGAAGAAAAGTTTTTCATGAAGAAACAAGGAATTATGACAGAATATTCTGCAATAGTAACACAAAATTAGTGTTCTGATCATAAACCAAAGCCATCACTATTGTTCTATTCTGTCACTACTCTGCACCACGATTCATGATACGAAATAAGATGCAGTTTGTCATATACTAGTGTCATGATTATAGCAATAAATTTTAGAACTGCAAATGGTGTATATATCCCTTTTATTGTATAGAACAGCTAAATGAGAAAAAGTATCTGAAGAAGGAAATAAATTATGTGTGAATTTCTTGTGAGAAAACAATCTACCTGCTTCCATAATGTATGTTATTACTAAGCAGCCTAAAAATTACAGAAGCAAAAGATGACCCCAGTTTACAGCTGTCACATTTTGATTAAGCCAAAATATGAGAAAAATCCTTTCTAGGTGCTATCTAATCTCAATTGTAGTAGCTATTTTCTAGTTTAATTTCCTGCAAACTTTTTTTGAATCACTTTCTTTTATTATGGGCTTATATATGCTTAAATTAACCCAAATATAAATATTTCAATTCAATCACTAACATGGATGTTGCCCCAGTGGAAAAAATATGAATTTGTTCTTTTCATCTAAATTTACTAGAAATGAATCCTGGAATAATTTTGATTGGTAGCAACATGTGGAGATCATCGTGATCAAACCATTTCTAACTTCATACTTTTATCAGGCTGCCCATGGCCTCCCCTAGACTAACTCTGATAAATTTATGAATTTATTGTATCACATGTCTTCTTTGAATCTTTTATTCTCATTTTTTAATTTCTTCAGGCTACCTTGGACCAGCAATCATAAGAATTTCCCATATCGTACTGGCACATAACATGCTTTTTTTTATATATACATTGTTCTGAAGGAAACGATTGTAGATACACTACACTGTTAGTCACGCTAATTTATTTGTCCGTGCATGGGAAAAAGAGCATCCTTCTGTTAGAAAGTACCAGAAAATTCAGAATTCCATTTACATTTTTCCAAAGTGTATTGCTAGTTGCCAATTTTTATAGAAAGCAAAAAAGAATTCTTCTGTGTGATACTGAGAATATAAAAAAAGAGCATTGCCTAGCTTTAAAAAACAAGTTGTGGATTTATTTATTTAGGTCATCAAGAGGTGAAACTAAATAGCAATGTTGCTATTTTTATAATAAATTTCATAGTATCTCAGGGAAAGTTTTCTCTCCAAAAAGCCATTTTAACTAAATAGATTCAGCTCCAGTAGCGGTATTTTTGTTATTGAATTAGGCAACCCTTCTCAGATAGCAGTAATTAAAACACTAAAGCCAACACAATGTTTATGTGCTCCACTTTCACTTCATGAGTGAAGACAAGCCAGTAGTAACAAAGAGGGAAATGTTCAGGGGGGGAAATAAAACAAGCTAAGGCTAAGGCATAACTCCCACATTTATAATGCCCAGGATCCAAAAGTGTTGGGAATAACTTTTAAAAGACAAAACCTTTTCAAGCATAGTCAGTTCTCAGTATCCACAGGCGAAAAACAGATAACCTGGATCATCTATAACCTAATCTGGATAATCTGTTGAGGTTCCCCAATTATTCATTCTGGCTTCCTCACAAGGAAATCTATGCATTGAAGAGAGCAGCAATCACCACCTGCAGCAAGGATGCTGTAGGATACACGAGGGACAGATATTTTGCCTTCTGAATACATGCCAAACGAAAGCAACCCATTTTCAGACCTGAAGAGAACTATGAAGTAGTATGGACATGTTTTTGCAGCACTGCATATAAGATAATATTGCCCTGTAGTCCTGAGCTGTTTGTGCATGGAATGAGCTTGGTGATTATCTTACAACAGTACTAATAGATTTTCAAAGTGACGTTAAGTTACTGACACAATCTAGTCTAACCTCCTACAAATCACGCAGCTTCAGTCCCTGAGCTCAGTTTACTGTTGAACTAGAGCACATAGTTCAAACAGCTTAATTTTTTTAATTAAAAAATTAAAATATAGAGAACCTTCTGTTTCAATGTCATAATGCAGTCAGAAGGCCAAAATAAAAAATTGTATTTTTAGTTTAACTGATTGATATATATGAAAAAAACCCTAACGCAAATGACCTCCAAACAAAGTCTGCCACTGTCTGTGACTTGAAACTCAGAAAAAACTCTCCTTGAATAATTCCTTTAAGAATAAGACAGCATATCTTTTCAAGAAAACAAATTAAGATTTGTATCTAGGAGTGAGATTCAGAAAAAAGACTAACCAAAACTTAATTTAGATTTCAACTGTCTTACAGTATTACCTCGCCTTATATACAGAACTGATTTGTGTTTTGATTTATATCTAAGACATTACCTAAGACACCATATAAAATGTTGAAAGACATTTTTCCTTCTTTTAATTTAGTGGGCAAGCTCATAGAAAACCTTTATTAGATAGCAGTTTTCTTAAAAGACTGACAAACAGAATCAAGGACATCCATTATCAGTAGAAATTCCTTGCTTATTTCTGCCAGGCATTTTTTTTTGTCTCACTCATTTTACTTTCGAACACTCTTTTCATCCAAGACAACTTCATTAAACAAAAACTTGGGGAGGGAATAAAAATAAAATACATTTAGACTTCAAGATAATAAAATCAACAGCAGTTTTCCTCCTTACCCTTACAGTAAGAACTTTTTTTAATACATCTTGAAAGCAAGTGAAAGGAAAAGTAAGAAGGAGTTGTTTCTGCGCAAAAACCATGCCATTTCAGGATTCTGTCGGAGAAGATGCATTCTTCTCTTCATTTTTCCTTTACCTGAACTGTTGGTCTTCCTCTTCAGCATTCCACACTCATTTAACTGTAAGTCTAAATTCCCTACGGGTCCATTAAGTATGTTGCTAGGCAAACAGTCCAGTAACAACTGTAAAACAGGAGGGCTGGATGGGAGCCAGTTTTATAGGTCACTACACCATAAACCTTCACTTCGTTAGAGAAGAAACTAGTCTTGCTAACTGCAACTGTTACAAACAGTATTCTTTCATTTCTCTGCAAAGACTGAGTCATTCATACTACACTGAGTTTGCATTAGAATTTTTAAATCAAAGGCATCAGTAAGTATACTAGTTTTACATATACTAGAAGAGTATAATTCTCTACTTCCTGAATGTTTTAATACTATCAAAGTGTTTAGAAACAATGCAGTCATAGCCACGTTAAACATGTACAATTACCATCCAATGGACTTCTAGGCTACTAACTTGAAGAGCACACATAACATACTTAACCCTAAGTAGTCTGTATTGCTTTTTCTTTCTTTTCTTTATTTTAATGACAATAAATCAAAGCAGACCTATTCACAGAAAATTAGCCAGCTACCACATTATTTGATTCAGGAACGTGCCACCTCTTAGACCGAAGTATTGTTCCTTTGCTGTAATGTATCACCACCTTGAAACTGAGCACACGAACTCTTCAGAGTGATCCTTATATTAATTCAGACACAGACACTATCTGAGAGTAGCAGACTGCAGGGTCCTGCTGATGTGACCACATTGCATTACCATGTGGAAGAACAGCTGCCCCTATTAGTAAGTTCAGAAATAAATAAATATGGTCCCAGAAATGAGATGATTTCAGTACCATTGTTCTCACAGGCTGGAAAGGCAGCAGTGAAAGAAAGCAGCATGCAAAATTGAAAAATCAAGGCAGATCCACAAGAAAAATGTATGGCTTGGACATGTTTACGTTAAGGTTTCCTTAGTTCCTAGTTTGATACTGGAGCACTTCTGAACTGAATAAACAATGTGAAGCAGAGCAAAACAAAAACATTTCCTCTGTCATGTTTACACATTTAGGGGAAAAAATACTTGTTAAAATATCTATTACTGGAACTGTATCATCACAAAAGTAATTCAGAAAGCAAAGTGCTCATGATATCAAATAGTTCTCTGAGTTTCTCTGTTGTTGTTTGCTCATTATCGGTAACATTTTAACTTTTACGATAGTAGAAGTGCACCAATAATCTCCAATCTTTATGTTTTCAGGTACAAGAAAAAAAAGGGGTTGGACATAAGAAATGGAAATGCATAAGCTGAAAGATCACCACTGTCAAAGGTACCAAGACTCAAGCAATGACAGTAATGCCAGGGATCTGTCATCACTATCAAGTGCAGGGAAAACAGTGGCAACATTTTTCCCTATTAGGCCCCAGATAATCTTCTGTACCCCCTAATTTGTTGGTCTTTGTATGATTTTTTCAGTCTTAAGATACTTGGTATATATTTACTTCTCCATAAGTGCAAAAAACACTTCAAGCAAAGAAATTGATTTTTATAACATTACTATAATCTTGAAAGAAGGTTTAGAATTTGTCTAGTTATCCTGAGAATTCTTGAGGAAAAATATCATCACACAAAAGTGCCAGTGTTATTTAAAATCTCTGATGCATATATGTTTGGGCTTGAACAGGCAAGATGGTAACTGACGCTTCTACTTTTACAAACAACACCTTCTTTGTGTTATTTGGGCTCTTTTTGAAGCAAGATTAGCAGAAGTAACTCACAACCTCTCACTGATTCTACTCAAGCAAATTCTTCAATCCATCTAATCTACATAAACAAAGATTCCGGAAGGGCTCATTAAAGAGCCCCCTTCTACAAAACCCTGAGCGCTGAAAAAAGCCTGCTGGTACTAAGATCATGTTTTTCACCTGCTCTTAAAAACTCGGCATTATAATTTGCATTTGAAAGATGAAGATTAGGTACCAGATACTAGTAAACCCTGTGCTGATATAAGCCTCAGAACTACTAGCAAATTGTTAAGCTGAAGGACAAAGCCTGGTACCTGACATTTGCTAGTTTTATGGGAATTCTGTTAAGAAACTTGATTTACATGTTGTGATGAAAAAGCAACATGCATTTAGCTCTTAATGTGCACTTAACAAACACAACCATCAGACTGTGAAGCAGTACCTTGATTTTTTTCTTTTTGTAGACAAATGTCTGAGCCCTGAGGGCGCCAAGAGGCTTTAATGTCCTTGCTTGCCTCCCCCGACCCTGCCCGCGTCCAGGAGCCCCATTTCACCTCAGATCATGACCATCAGTCCCTGCCCCAGTGACACTGGGGGCAGAAGTCCCTAGCCCTCACATGGATGGACTTTGGACCCCCACTGCAGCCTGTCTCCAGCCCTGTCTCTGGTCCCACCGGCTTTTGCTGCCGACAGGACTCCTGTGACGGCACCTGGCCCTGGCTCACCGCTTGCTGTGTGTGGGGCTGTCAATAGACCCCAGTCACAGAATCATAGAATCTTTAAGGTTAAAAAAGCCAACACACCATGCCTGCTAAACCATGTCCCGAAGTGCCATATCTACATGATTTTTGAACACCTCCAGGGATGGCAACTCCACCACTTCCCTGGGCAGCCTGTTCCAATGCTGCATAACCCTTTTGGTGAAGAAATTTTCCCTAACTTCCAATCTAAATCTCCCCTGACACAACTTGCGGCCATCTCCTCTTGTCCTATCAGCAGTTGCTTGGGAGAAGAGACCAACACCCACCTCACTACAACCTCCTTTCAGATAGTTGTAGAGCAAGATAAGGTCTCCCCTCAACCTCCTCCAGACTAAACAACCCCAGTTCCCTCAGCCATAAGAATTCCCTCCTCATAAGTTCCCTCCTCATAAGACTTGTTCTCTAGACCCTTCACCAGCATCACTGCCCTCCTTTAGACATGCTCTAGCACCTGAATGTCTTTCTTGTAGTGAGGGGCCCAAAACTGAACACAGTATTCGAGGTGGGGTCTCATTAGTGCACAGGAGCACGATCACCTCCCTTCTCTTGCTGGCCACACTATTCCTGATACAAGCCAGGATGCTGTTGGCCTTCTTGGCCACCTGGGCACACCGCTGGCTCATGTTCAGCCAGCTGTCGACCAGTACCCCCAGGTCCTTTTCCACCAGGCAGCTTTCCAGCCTCTATTCCCCAAGCCTGTAGCATTACATGGGGTTGTGTGACCGAAGTGCAGGACCTGGCATTTGCCCTTGTTGAACCTCATACAATTGATCTCTGCCCTGAAACCAGATCCCGGTTCTGGTCCCATGTTTGCTCCCATGATGAGGACACAGGGTCCCCTTGGCTTGTCCCCCTTGCAGAGCTGTCCTGTTCTTGCTGCTTTTGACAGCAGATACAGGAATATACTTGTATTAATTCACTATTTTACATGAATGAGGAAGGCTTTGCTCTCAAGCCTGTACATGGGGTAGATCTTCCCTGGTCACAGTCAAAGCTCAGAAAGTTCTTATGTAAAATGGTGCTCATCTTGAACTGAACCAGATCCTATTTTCTTATTCATGCATTTAGGCACCGAAACATCTTCTTAATCCTGGCCATCAATTATTTGCTAACTCATGGTTTTTAACTGACTAAACAATATTAAACACTATTTGGCTGAGTTTTCCTGATAAGTTTGTTTAAGTTCACAGAGATACTTTTTTTCATTAGTATTCTTGTCTCCACTGTTGCTGCATCAAGGAAAAAAAAACAAAACCCAAAAAATTTCATAAACATGAATTCATGAACAGAAGCTAGAAGTTGTAATGAGGCAGTCCATTTCGTCAGAACTTGAACAGCTTGATAAATCTGTGAAGTTTGTCCTCGTTGAAAATCATACCAATAACTAAGGAATTAACTAATTTCTGCAGATATGCAGTGTACTTATTTTTGGTAGACACTTAATACACATAAACAAATCCCGTATCATGAATTTTTGCAAGCGATTTTCTGCTGTCAGTGTATCAGAGAGATGCCTAAAGTAGTTCTAAATGGGCTAGCTTGGTGTCTGAGACAGCACAGTTGTGTTAGCACATACACTGCATAATGTACTCAGACCATTAGTTGCGATACATTTTTGAAGATGGTGGTATATTTAGAAATTATTTTTGATAAGCTATATGAACCTAAAGAATCTCAGTTGCCTTGAAAAGGCAATCCCATTTTGGAACACAACAGGACAGGAAGAAATACAATTTGGACGTGGGGAAAGAAAGAATCGTATCTTCACTAGACAAAAAGGATAATAAGTAAAACATACTATAATAAAGCATAATAGATGAGAACCTTTGTATGCTGCAACAGCAAATGGAGTACACTAATACTGTCTAGCACAGTCTAAATCAACAGAAATTAGAGGAAAAACAGCTTTCTAACAACCAGCAGTCAAACACGCTTACCTAATCAATATCAGAAGTAATGAATTTACCTTGCACCTCATATTTCTAAAATGAAAATTTTTCTATTATGAAAAATTAGAATTATTATACACTTTAAAGCAAACCACAACTTAGAATTTTTTTTAAAAATAGATAATAGATGGGAAGACTGAAGATGCATTAAAACAAAAACAATGTACTCAAAATGTTCAAACCAAACACAGAATTTTATGCTACACGATTGCACTAATGGCCCTATCATTTTAAAAAATTCCGTAAAGATATTACAAAGATATTTAATGGAAATGTAAAGAATAACAAACCTATACCACACACACTGTTGCTGGAATTTAAGAACTACATGAACATTATGCTTCATGTTCTAAAGAATATAACTGTCTCCCTAAATTGTATTTTTTAGATATTTCCTCCACAAGTCATAATCACATCAAGAAAAAATACAAATTTGTTTACTGCGTCTGCCCACCAAAAAAGTCAACTTAACTACATACACACTACTCACTGCTGATTACACAGTTAAAATTTATCTTGTCCCTCTTTGTAACAGGCCAAATCTCACAAATGTTGGCCATGTAGTAATATAAGGGGATAAGCCTGTCACTAAGTGCTTTCACTCATAGCTGCAGCTCTGAAAATATCAGAGATTAAGCAGAGGTAAAAGTTGGAGAATTACAGCCATGTTTTGTAAGTTTCAAACCTCACCATAAATGACATTTAAAAAAAAAAAAAAAGTTTGCTGCCTGAAATTATAAAATTGGCATACCATACAGAAGTTATTTGTAATCTGTGGTTATTTTCATTTTGGGGCATATTTGGCGTTCTTTTTTATTTCTTAAAGACCAATATTTATGTTTACCAATTTCTGTATTTGGTAAAATGAAAACATAGCAAACATATTTATTTGTAAAGCCTTGAGGTCATCTTGACTTTGCCAGCTGCAAGAGAAACTTAATCCAAGCAAAAACTGAAGTGCTTTTAAATGTAAAATGTGCTTGCTTTCACATGAGCAAGCAGCCCGCAGGTGAAAAATGCCTGCCATGGACTCAAAAGATAATGGTGGGAATTCAAGCTCTCTTTTCAGGGTATTTGTAACTAAATTTGTTGATCAGAAGTCTACTGAATATCACAATGAACCATATTATAATATGTGATGGGCACAGATGTGCAATCTGACAACGGGATGCCATTTTCCCGGTCACATTTTTTTTAAATTAAAAAATGTAACCATTTCCTCTCATAGCTGATGTTATGCTGGATAATTTATAAATTGTGAAAATGCCAAGAAAGGAGTAGGGGGAAACAACAGAATAATGATATCACATTGCCTAAAGAATGTTTTTGGCCTGAAAACATTAAGATATTTTACAAGAGTTGCCACCGCAATGTCAGCATTGCTGGCTTGGACTGAACATTTCTGACACTGAAAGCTGTTACCACATAGATTTTAGCCTACATGAAATTAGACTGAGTGGCACTATCAGTGAGGAGAAGGTGCAGATAAAAGCCTACGAAACTTCTAACTTAATTGAGAATATCCAAAAGCACCTAATGTTTCTAGCAAACAGACAGATGCAGAACTGTAGCAGAGCCATTAAATACTGACAGGCTTTCCTCGATTTCTGTGCTCAAGATCTGAACATAGCATGATATTGCATTTCCAGTCCTGCATCACTGAAAGACTTCAGTCCATAAAGATGTAAGTATAACTTTTATACCATTAAAAGCCCCTTTAACCTGCTAGCACAGCACAGACATTTTTAGTGTACACACACACTAGCCTTCACAGATTTGTTCTGTCTGAGGGGCTTGGGGTTTTTTCTCGAGCTTCAGCAAGAAGATACTCTAAGGTTTTCTTCGTGATTTACTACTCATATCTGGACTTAAGACTTCTTCAATAGTTAATTTGTATTTTAACTCCTATATAGCTGGTTGAATAAAACAGGAGCCTTTGACATTTATCATGCCATATTATTTTTGTTCATTGACAATGGGACAGCCACCAGGAACTAGTAGAAATGGCTGCAAATCAGAAATGTTCCAAGAAGGAATTAATTTCATAAGTTCTGTTAAATGCAATTGCTAGAATCATTTCACCCATAGTTCTTTGCCTTCTGTTATTTAGCAGCTGTTAAAAAATTCAAGAAACTCTCATGACTGACCGAAAACTTAATGAGTAGTAATTAACGATTACTAAATCCAAGAATTTATACAGTTCCTTTAAAATTATCTTCTGGATAAAGAATGAAAGCACACACTAAAGAAGTAGTCCATAAGCACATTGCTAAAAATATTGGAGAATGATTTAAATTAATTAACCATTTGAAATATATGCCTGCACTTCTGGATACCAACCTTTTTCCTGCTCATTTGTTCCACCTAGTCAAACCTAATGCTGGGAAACAGATCACTAAGTAATAATTTATCCAGGTAGAAACATACTACATGGCTGAGTGTGTGTTTCATTACACGAAATTCAGGGTTATTTACGTATGACTAAGGCATGAATTCTGCAAAAGACGAAATTTTTCTCACCATTGATGAGAAGGAGAATAGCACAATTTTATTCAAGATCCTCTCTATGCACTTATGCTATTCAAGCAGTACATTTAATTCTAGTATGGTTGAGAAAGTCTGAGACACAGATGGAAATTAAGCAGGTAGATAGACACAATAAAATACCAAAGGTACGCTCAGGTTAGATCACATTCTTCTATAGACCTTTACATTCTATACTCTTTACATTCTATACAATACATAAGAAGAAAAATCTTTCTATTAGGTCAACATTTTCACTAACTTCAGTTGGATGGCATTTCATCCTGAAAAATTAATATTAAAGGAATATACAGTTCTTTGGGTAGGTATCCCAAGCTCTACACACAGATCAGTTTCCCCTTGGCTACATTCGCTGTTAGACATGCATCCTAACTGAGCCATCAGTAAAGACGTCAGAAACATTTCACTTACTCTGCCAAAACAATTCAAAACTGGATCTCTCTTCCCCGACCTGTCCAATTTTTCACACTCTCCAGCCTCACTCTGTTGAGGCCAAACAGCCCTCCGAATCCAGCCAATCCACACCAAACAGATTTGCATTTGTAATTTAAAAGCTTATCTCATACAAACCTTACATCATATGAAAAATGAACTGTTTAACCTTTTGGTAGTAGCTATCGGCAGCACAGTAAAAAAGTTTATTCTGCTTGACATATGCATACTATGACTTTACCAGAAATAAATTTTCAAGCAGGACTTCAAAAAACTGTTTCTACAAGGGCATGTACAATGGGAAAACAGCTATCAGTTGGATAGGGTTGTCTTAATCCGTTTACTCACTAAGATTTTTTTTCTGTGGGTACTCTGAGCAGAAACCCAACTGGTTTTCTAGGAAACTGTGTATTCAGAAACTTCCTATGAAGACAGATATGAGTTCAGATTACAAAGTTCATTTTTTGTCAAAAAATATTAAACATATTGAGTATTTCTGCTTTAGAGACTACAAAATTGATTCTGATCTAAATCTAGGTATAGGAAAAGACGAATAAGTCTCATCAGATGGAAATTTGTCTGCCTTAGGGTACCAGAAAATCATCCATGTAGTCATGAAAATCATTGTCCTGGCAAACTTAAAACTAGGATTTTTTGTTATTTATTTCAGATACTCTTCCAGTAAGGATCCCCAGTCTCTCTGTTTTCAATAAAATCCAAGGGAATCAGAATTTCAAAGCAAACATTCTCCTAGTTTTTCAATCCAATCTTTGCATGACAAGGAAAAAGGACTATGAAATTAAAGCTTCATAGCCAGGAAAAAGAAACTCTAGTGTTCTATTGTCATTTTCCAATCTGAAATAAATATAAATATGAGAAATCAATAAACAATTAACAAACAAAATATATCTTTGGCTTTTAGAACTATTTTATTTCTGATGTTTTAATACTCTTCTTAAAACTGAAGAACAACAAAAATATTTTAAGATTATTTTGTGAGATGCTATGTACTGTATCAAGTACTGCAATACACCTGCTGACAGAAAGGAGACTCCAGGGGTCACCAATAAAGAGAAAAATTGCAGTATGTGCTATCTACAAAAGCGTAATCAAAGAGGATATTTTATACAGTAAGAAATAACATTTTGCACTCAAGCAAAACAGTCTAAGCCTATATTTTACAACCTTCTAATGATTCTTGACCAGTGCAGGTAGTTTTACAAAATATGTTACAGCTACTGTATTAAGTCATTTTAGTAGGAACGACCACAATCAGAGTAACAGTTAAGGGTAGAAAATTAAGCATATTTTATTCGGTTACTACTTCTTGTATTCTTTTACAGGACACCATAATATTGAAATAAAATAGGAAATTGAAAGACTCCCTGAATTAAATTTGCTCATGATACCTCTCTACTACTCTCATTCAATATTCCTTCCTTGTGACTGAGAGAATTAGCAGATTTGAGGTGTTTTTAATACAGTTCATATAAATGACTAACATAAATTATATAAACTATTTTAACTCTTTTCTATACAGTGCTCCAATACAATTCTCATTACTCTACTTGACTAAAGACAAATACTTGAAAAGAAAATGAAACTACCATCTGGAAAAAAAAAAATTGTATTTGAGATGCAGCATACTTGGTAGAGCCGCCTATTCCACCTCTGCATCAGTAAAGAGTTGTTCCCTTCTTCAAGACTTTTCTTTCTTTTAAATGAGGCCTTCTAGTCTGAAGTAGCCTCGAGAACAAAAGACACAAGTGAAGAACCCTAGAATAAACTACTTTCTCCCAATTGTTTCAAATCCTGTCATGATTTCTGTCCTGACTCAGGTATCATGCTATTAATATTAAAATGTATTTCAACTTCCAATGAGAGAATCTTTGAAGCAACTTTTATAATAAACCAGGATAGCTTTTGGAAACTGCACACTATCAGGTTTCCAAGAGCAGGAAACAGCTGTGAAATTGCTCTGCATGTTAATAATAAATTTCAGATTAACTGAGTAGCTCTTTCACGGCAGATAGGAAGATAAAGCTCAACAGGTTTTCCTGCCATAGATCATGATTTTTAGTTTTACAATTAATACCAAGTAAAATTAGCAAAGTCAGATAGCAAAAGATGAGGAACCTAAAGTTTCTTTATTGTGTTTCAAACAGATCTTGGGAATTATACTCACAACTTCTTTTCCAACCTGCCTAGACCAACGGGGGGTCAGATGACAAGACATCTATATGAATATCACTAATATTATTTAATCTAGAGAAAGATGATAGCTTAAAAGATATTACTTTAACAATAGCAGGAATTTACTTGCTAGCAAGTGAAAAATGATAACATTAACTATTCAATGATGATCATTGTCTCTCTGAATTTTTTTCTACCAAGTGCCATTCTTTATGAGAAGGAGAAGAACCCAAATATCAAAACACTGTGAAGAAAACATACTAAATCAGGTAAGTCCTCTGCATGAAGAACTTTTTGGTTTTCAAAGATCTTCCTAGAAAAAAAATCAAAGAAAAATATTAATGTAGTTAAAGTGGAGTTATTGCAGAAAGGTTTATTCAGCCAACAACACTCAATTTGTCAATGTGTTCCACATTTGTAGAATACAGAATTTAAAAAAATAAATCAATTTAAATAAATTAAATAACCATTTAAAGGTGTCAGTTCCCTTGGGCTACCATATGTATCTGTTCCTTTACACTGAAGAGTATAGCATTCCTTAGAAAGATATTGCTTTTGTTTAGAGCTCGGCAAAATGGAGTTTTTCTTCAAGACTGGGATAACAGGCATCAGCACAATATCAATATCACTACAAATACTACAGGCTCATCCAGTACAGCCTTCCAATATGTCCTGATTTTGGTTAGTTGGGGAAAGAAAATATAGGATACACAGCTGCTTTACAGATTAGATAATATAAAAAACAGATAATTGTCCTCTCAGAGTTAATATCTCTTTCTATTTAAAGCATTGATAATTTAATACTCATTTTATTATGTATAATTTAATTTTTAGAAGACAAATAGCGTAAACTAAAAAATGAAATGAGAATCTCAGCTTTAATTAAAAGAAAATTCCATTCCTTCTCATCAAAAAAACCAAAACACAACATCTTTTGGAAAAAAAAAAAAAAAAAAAAAGGCATCCTGTGTCCTTCAGGAAGCTAATTTCATGGTTCTCCAGGAGCATGCTTGTGATTTTTGAATGGTTGGGGTTTACAGTATTCTCTCAATCAGCAGTCAGCAAAAAGGCACAACAGATTTTGATTTATGGCTTGGTATTACTGATTGCATGGACTCTAAAAAATAGAAAATGAAATAATCATCACCTACATAAACACACTGTACAGATGTTTAATCTCTGTATGTTAGAGAGCTGCTAAAGACAAAACACAGTCCAATAATCCAAAGCTTTAAAACTCCCTAAAATTCTTTTTAAAAAGGACAATTGATGACTTCTCTTATCATCAAATTATTATTTTGGTTTTTTTTTTAATTAAATCAGCATCTGTAGAATTTCCAGCTGTTTTGTACCTGCTACAATTTGAACTATCACCCAGATTCACTCCCTAAAGATTGATGAAGAAAGTACAACACTTTAAAGATCTAGATAGGGTCAAGGTGGTGTTAGAGGGAGAGGGGAAGGCTATGAAGTCTCTTCCTGCCTTGTGATGTAAAGCAGATGCAAGCTAGAGCAGAAATAGCATGGAACAATTTCTCCCTCCCTCTGCACATTAGTAAGTCTGTCCTGCAAATACAGCTGTTTCAAGAAATACAAAGTGGGTATTTGCAAAGCTAAGAACACTGCCAATGTAATGAGGTAATGAAATAATTTTTGGTTTTCCTTATATACAGCTAGGCAAATTATTTCAGAGAATGATTTAAAAAAAAAAAAAAAGCCATAATAGTAAAGATGAACCAATTTCAGGAAAGCAGAGCTGAAAAAAGATTATTATCTTCCTGTCTTTATCTCCAAAGTAATGGTCTCTTCCATCCATTAGGACTTAAATACATCTGCAACTGCTCAGTACAGAAATTCAGAAAAAAGGAACATATGAGTCAGTAGAAAAACTTGATAAGGTTAAGCAAACAGAAGGAAAACAACAACTACAGAAGAAATCCAAACACATATAAATATTTCATGCCACCTTAAGTATCTGGATGACTCAGTATTAGTTGAAGATCATACTGCAATTTGCTCATCATTTATAGTTTGGGCTCCCTATATCACTAGTACAAAACGATAGACAATCATGCAGCAACAAACATGCAATACCTATTTACAATGCATACCACCAATCTAGCTGTATGGTGTGTTTTTTTCCACTTACTGAAATTTATTTCTAAAACATCCACCTAATACTTGAACTGAATATTTAAACTGCTGTATTTTCACATGTGTCTGACCAGAGTTATATTTAGCCTTCATCAAAGGTGGCCGTTACTCAGACTGTCAGGCTAGTAAAGGCAACAAAATATGGCAGGAGGAGAGCAGATCTGAAGCATTACCCTCCCTAAGGAGGGCAGGGTGCTGATGCTAATGAAACTAGCTGGCAGTTTGTGAGGCATGTGCTTCTGTAGCTGCTGTCCTCTAATCCTTCCACAGCCCACAGAGAGAGATGCTGAGCAGGCAGTGTGCTGCCCGATGGTCACAGGGACAGAGTGAAGCACCTCTTATGTCCCCTTCCAATCAATGTCCCGACATCTTCCAAAGGCATGGGGTACAAACATGTGACATTTGCAGAGGCTGGGCTATGGGCAAGCGCAGCTGGCTTGGTGCTGGGGCAGTGAGTTCACTTAAACGAGGCCATAGTGCCAGTGGGTAGGGGGGAGGGAGGACAGAGAACAGCAGTGGTCCTGCTTGAGCAAAATTTCACTATTCATGAGATGGAGGCAAAATAAAGCATTTTATCTTCGCTCTCAAGGGGGCGAAATTCAATTTCTCCAACACTGCTGGGTAGCACTAAGAGGTGGTGCACCTAAACTAATGAAGTCAAGAAAACTGTTGCATTTTTAAAACACACATTATCTACACTTGGCTAATAGCCTATTCAGTGATACTTTGTATCACTGTATAATTACAAACCCATTAAAAATCTCCATTACATTCACACCAGTAAAAATTTCTTTGAATTGAGTGAAATAAAGCATTTTGATGTATGCTACTCTTAGCATTTGTCATAGATATTAGAAATATATTCAGTAGACCAGATTACAAAAAAGTCATAATTCCACAAGAATCAAAGTAACAGAGCGCTTAATTGCCTCAGACCAATAAAGGGAAAATGATGGCAGAATCAATTAAAAATATATTAAACAAATGTATTCTAGGTGGCAGCACCCCACCTTCATTTTAGTGCAAATTTCCTTGGGTTTTACGAGCATGCTAGTTTTACATCAGAAACTGTGGGATATAAAGAGAGAAACTACAGTCATTGCCTTACGGATTTCAATATAGCCTAGAAGGTAAAACCAGCAAAAAACACCCATAAAATATTTCATATACTGTTTGGAGGGGATTAGGATTTTTCTCCAGAATTACTTTCCATTTTTTCTCTACCCATAAAAATTTTGATTTTAAAAAAGTCTTCTCTAGATGAGAAGCACTGAAATGGCTGTTTCCTAAAGCACTGAATATTTAAAATGTTCCTGGAAAGTCCTGATAAATGACAGGGATCATTTGTGAGCATCACATCTCTCTCAGTCTCTTCTGCTTTAGAGACCTTGGAAACTGATCTTTTAATCACTGTATGCCAAAAAAAGGCCCTATGACAAGCATAATGATCCACCCAGACTGATGCTAGCTGTAAATTAGGTAAGAATGAAGAAGAGTGGAGAACTTAGGAAACCTGCCTCAGTCTTCTTGTGTTTGGGGCACAGAAAACCTTTGGGTTTGTACTTTTCTTGAATGGGTACAGACAGATGTTCTAACTTCCCAGAGGATGTCTAGTCCAGGGACCTATCTTCATTGCCCCACAGTCACAAGCTACAAAATTTCAAAAGTTCTCGCAGATCTTTCTCTGATATGCTCTCTCCATTAAAATATTCAGGACATACAAGATGGAACATTAAGAGTTTGTGCAAAGGGAATACTTGGAATCAAAAGGCTCCTCACATACATCTTCACGCTATGAACGACAGATGGCAACTTCTAGCTTCCAAACTCTCACGTATATTAAAATTGAGGAATTAGATTCCTTTTTTTAAACCACATAAAATGATGTTTAAAAATCAGAGCAAAAATCATATGTGAGAATATTATGTGTAAATGAACATACACAGTTATTTACAGAAATACTCATACATTCAATCAATAAAGGACCTGTAACTTTTTCCAGTAGCAATATATCTGCAAAATTGTGACTTAGTAGTGTAGCACAAATATTGAACACTGAATACTCAACCTTCACAAACACTTTGATGATGTTGTTTTATTAAATACATGTAGGGAAAATAATGAATGAAACGATTAGTATGTTTCACAAGCAGGAAAACAGGCCACATTTGAGACAGACACAAGTATTCCTGAATTATTCATGCAGACATCATCAGAAAATACCAACACATAAACAAAAGAAAGAATGAATGGGCCCCAAAAGTGCAGGGACTCAAACTCCTCCTTCTTGTTTAAGACCATAGAATTAAACTAAGGGAAGTCAACGACAAGACATTCCAGTTTTCTTGAGAAGAAATTAAGAATAAATATAATCACCTTCAGGCACACAGCAGTCTGCCCCTTTCCTTCCCTCCTTTCTCCCGAAAAAAAAGAAAAAACAAACTTACCCAAAAAGTCCAAATACATTCCAGTAGTAAATTATTTTAAAAGATAAAAATGTTCCTGAAATCAGTGTACATTATGCTGCAGAGGTTTTCCAGCAGTCTATGTAAAAATTTTGGCTGGTGCAGTGGCATGAGAGCTACAGGCTCAGCTGCCAGCTACAACTTCCTACTTCATGCACAGGTACATTGGCTGTCGATCACAGAGACTGATGCCTTCAGGGTAATGTGTATCCAAATATTACTGAGCCACTGTTCACTATTTTATAGAGCAACAGCGGTATCACTTCTAACACATGCAGGCCATTTCGCTCTTCCAGCTAAACATCAAGGAATGCAATTTTATGACAGAAAGGGGCAGACACTATTTAGTAGATAGCAATCCAAAGCATTACGGTATGTAATGAAGAATATGGTCTCCTTGCCCTTTACTGTATACATATTGAACCACTGAATTGCAGGGTATCTCCTGCTTCTTGTTGATGGGAGAAGGAAGGAGCTCCTTTTTTTAAGTGTAAAAGTATTTTTCCTTCTTGTTCTAAAAAGGAATCATTTTAATTAAATTAAGATACTTTGAATTTTTAAAATTACCCTCAAATATCAACAAAAAGTAGTAGCAGCATTAGATTTGGATGAATATCTTCACAAGAGCATATAGAATTCATGCTACAGTTGAAAAAAATAACTGCTATAAAATAGATATATTCATTGGACATATATAATTCAGTTTTCCAAGTGTAAATATTGCAACAAAATGTTTTATCACTGATTGCTGCTCTGATAATGCACCAAATGCCAGCTTGGAAATTAAATACTCATAAGAATACAATTAAAATTAAAACCCCACTCCCAAATTAAAAAAAGAGCTGTGATAAATAAATTAATTGAAGAAATATTCCTGCTGCCTTTGTCCACTTCTTTTTTTCCCATATGTTATCTTATTTGTCATATGCAGGCTGCAAAAAAATCCTTTTAGAGAACAAATTAGAAAAATGAACCATAAACAATAAAGCCTGCTCAGCAGTCATGTTTTCCAGTGCTCTGCAGGGTAGCTGCAGGAATTTTCCATGCTGTGAGTGTTAATGAGACCCTCCATAGGCACCATTAATACATAAAAGCAATCACCTATAACTCACCTTTTCAAACCTGTACTTCTTGAATTTAGTAACTGGAAGTAAAATAGGAAGCATCACGCAAATACCATCCTCATTTACTGATATGCAATCATTAGTCCAAAAGGGGTTGACAATAGTCAAGTTACTGCAATACATAAATGCTTCAGTAATCAAGCACAGAGTCCAGAAGCACTTGGAGAACATGTACGGTTTTGAAGACTACAAAACTGTCCCTAAACATACGGTTTTCCTGATGGAAGAAAATATAGGAATTGCTAATTAGTTAAAACTGGCTGGATTCAAGATACTTGGGTACTTTGAACAGAATGGGTGTCTGACCAAACTCTATAATGACAGTAATCTGGCATGAAGAAAACTCATACAAGTTTTATATAGTTTATATCCAAGTTGTGCTTTATCTTATAACATTTATGTAAATGAAATGGGGAGAAAACTCAAATTTTCCACATGGATGCCACAGAAGTTCCGGCTAACATTTGCCAGACAATTGTCACTAGCCAGTACCTTACACAAGCAAGTTTCCCAACCAGGCTCTGGACTTCAGCCAAAGACAGCCCCACCAACCTGTCAAGGACCTCAGGCTTTTGGTTGGAAGTCCCTCGTCTCTATTCCATTTCTGAACTGCCAACCCCCTGGGCAAAGACATGTGTGGGGTCTGTCAGTCCCTAATACTTGACTTATTTCAAAGCAAAAGAATATTAGTTCTTTCTGCCAAAAATGCACAGCTTAGGATATTACTTGCTATATTTAGTGACAGAAACATGAAACAATAACATGCCTGGTAGCTATCTTGCACTCTCGTCTAGGTTCAAAGTGATTCCTCTGTTCCAGTTACTAGTAAGTTTCTACATAATTTGAACAGATACCCAGAAATGGGATGTGTTTTTTTAAACAAGACCCACCTCTTCCGCAAAACAGACATGACTTGTGATAAAAGCTTGCTTTAGGTCACCTTTTCTCAGCTGCATTTCTACTTCTGATGATGTAAATTAACCCTTGGGTTACCAATAATTGATTCAGGTAGGATATCCTGTATCAATGCAGTCGGTTTTGGTGCAGTGCTAACAATTGCCAGGTAAAATTACTTTTTTGAATAGTACTCTCAGCTGGATGAGCCCAAGGACGTAATTTGGGCTGCAGTTCTAAGCAGAACATACCAAGTACATATCAAAGATATCCCTCAAAGCCAGCTTTACCAGAGGTTAAGTCTGGCCCTTCCCTGCGCTTTTTCTGGCTTTGATGCCCATCAGGCCCATCACTGAGTAATTTCAGCATGCCAGTTTACCAAAGGCACTTTTTTTGGTGGCCAGGTTAGCTTCCTGATGCCTTAGTGTGCTGCAAGAGCTCCATCAGCATCTGATGTGAACTGAAGCATTTGATAAAGAGTAGTAAGAGAATAGGGTGAAGGAAGACAGCAGCCAGCAGCTAAATGGGCTTGACTGCTAACACACTTATTTACACAACGAAACGCACTTCTCTTTCACAGAAGTTAAAAATCACTGTGGCTGTACATGACATTTTCATCCTTAAGTAAAACGTGACTTCAGAAATACTCATTATGCAAACATATAACTGAAAATAAGAGATGTATCTCATCAATAGTTCTTCACAGAACCAAAATATGATGATGAACAAACTGGAGAATGGTAATTTATTTGAGATAAATGATCTATAAGTGTGACTTGCTAGAATGTGGGTGGGGTGGGGGCACCATGACAACAGCCATTTTCATCTAAGACTAAAATTTCTTTCCAGTTTTAGACTAGAATATTACCAGCAAGGAGTCACATACTGATATTTGGTAGTTCCAGTGAGTGGTTCACATAACTGAAATATCATTTCCTCTCATCTGGACTCCATCAAGTAACTTCAAAAAAAGTAAATTCCATCACTGTTCATGTTCCCAAACAGCAGTAGCTGAACTGCAGTTTTCAAAGGCAGAAGGCTTTATACACTATCCCAGCGGCACGTTAAACCACTGTGTCAATTACTGTTGTAATCTACATCATCTACTACATTTCCCTCACTTTCTTTTTTTTCTCTCTATCCCTCTCTCTCTATTTTTAATGAAAAAGTGAAATACTGCTAGTGCCTGCCAGACAGGAAATTAGCTCAACATTAAGGACAAGTAAAATTGCACTAACAGACACTTAAAAGAGCGTAGCTATTTTCCAAGTTTTCCTTATTGCTTTTCTACTCTGCTGCATAGACATTTGACTAAACCAATAAATAAGCAAAGTTCCAAATGGCCTGATCCAGAGCACAGCAAAGTCAAGGGAAAATGTCTCTCAACATACTTTAAATTTAAACTTACCTGCCACAAACTGCCTTTTCAAAGCAACTTTAAATTACTATCAACTTCAGTGGTACAACTGCTATTACCACGAGGAGCTCATCACCACAGGATGTTTTACAGACCAAGAGTCTGAAGAGGTACAAAAGGGGTCACCAGAATTAATGGAGGGTGGATATTAAATTAGATCAGAGATATTAAAACAATAAAAAAGCAACCCATGGCTCAGACAGTTCCTGAAATCTGAAACACGTGACTCTTCTTCCATATGTTATAGTTCTGGCAGATTGATGGGAGTTTGTTCAAATACTGTTTATGTCTTCATTCTGTCAAAAAAATTCCCTATTTCTTAAAACCCACTTTCTGCAGGGAAAAAATAAAAGTAATTGAGACTGACAAAAATAAATGTGAACCCCATGAAATGCAACATTTGTGATGCTTTCTTTTTTAGTTATGTTGTTTTTTCATTGATTGTTAGTGATACGGCACAAATAAATGGGGCATTCTGCTAGTAGTAGGCCTGTTTTCCCTTGCAACACATTCTGTAAATAATGTTCCACATATTGTAACACCAAAAGCGCTGGTGCTCTTCATCTGTTCTAACATTGTTTAAAAGAATTATACTCAAACTTCAAAGGCGGTTTTCTTGACCCAAATTTTGCAAAGATATAAACTGCTACAGCAGATTAACTTCAACATGTCAAGTTACATACATGAATCATTAGGTTTTATTTAGTGGACATTTCTAAATATCAGCTTTCAGTAAGGTCTGTGCTGATAATTTTTTTCCCCTGTAACTACACACTGAATTTATTTGAACTAATTTACTGCTAATTAGTCAAAATAAAGAATTACACTAAAATCAGCAACTTTATGCTAAATTGTACATCCCTTTAACACCTATGAATGCTGACCATGGAACTATATCTCTTGTGTTCCAAGAAACCATATTGAGCTGAGTTTCTCAGGACTTCAGTCTTAAAAGGACCATCAATAGCAGTATACGTTTAATCTCCCTCCATTCACAGGTACATTACATAAAGTTTATAGATCAGAGATTACTTGTCACTTAAATTATGGCTTCTGTGATGGGCGTGAACTACTTTATTGGGTGTTCTTAACTGCATCTTTTGTCTCTTCAAGCATAGTGAGTCAGGTAAAACCATTTGGAGCCAGGAGAAGATAGTGCGTTCACAGTGACCAAGTGAGCACCAAGGGACAATATGTCCCAAAGGCAGTGAGGGATAGCAGAGCAGGGAGTGCCCAGGGGAGCGGGGCACATGCAACCAGGCATCAGAGGAGAAATAAAATTAGTAAGGATCAGAAAGGATGATTCAGAATTTTCTTCATCCCAGAAAGCCATGTGGCAGTTGAAACCAAGCATGGGATGAATGAAAGACCTACTTGCAAGGACTCACTGTACACAGAAAGAGTAATATTGAAACACTGTTTATTCTGTTTTGCCTAAGCTAGCCATGTGGGGGTTATTTTTTCTGTTTATAAATAATCATCCAGTAAAAACTGGTTTAATAAGTTTAAAAAACTTGAAGCCTTCTTCAGCAGCTCCCTATAAAGAGAAGGTCAAGGCAAAGGCAAATTCTCTTCAAAGCTCTGGCCTTCTGAGCGAACCACGAGAGCTTGCTAGAATTCTGCTACCAAATCTCTTTTCATTAACATTTCAAGATTATATTCTTTTACGTTTTGTAGACTTACAGTTTATAAATTTACACAATTTATGGAGATGTGCTTTAGATATAGATCTAGCAAATTTATAAAGAATATTTTACAGATCTGTAAAATTTACAGAGAAATCTTGAGGTAAATGAGAAAAGACTCTTTTTGTTTACTTCATACTGAACACTTATGCCAGCTACACTTACCAGGAAGAATGAATTTCAGTTTGTATTAAATTTTCTCTTTGTGCAGAATTTTCCCAGTAGGGATTATGTCTATATCAGATTTAATGGATCAGAATGACAAGAAAATAAAATATCTACTCATCCAAATTTCTATTATATTCAAATGAGATATTATAAAAAAGTTATGGTTATGATTAAGGCTATGATTACTCTTTCTGGACAAGATACTAATCAGATCCAGAAGAACTAACATGAGTGCCACCTGAAAGCTAAACAGAGGGGCAACAATAATCTACACATACGACTCAAAAATATATAGCAAACATACAGCTTCTGAAAATGACAAACGTATACAGAGAGCTATATCTGGTGTTCATTGAGTAACTAGAACAAAGTATGAGTGCAGGTCAACTTTCTAGCTAGGGAGGAAGAGTTTAGATACTCCAGGAATCTTCAAAGTGAAGCTGAATCTACAAGGGCGAAATGTGGCAAAATAGGTTAAGAACAGGTGGTATTACTATTTTTAGGCACAAAGGAAATCTAAGAATACACGTACATGTGAATCTCAACAGAGAGAGAGCAATGTCAAAAAAATAAAATAAAGACACTGAACAGGCAGATAGAATAAATTTTTTTGCCAGTACGTGAAATGACCGAGAACTGCAATGATGAAAAAAGCTCTAAAAAAAATATTCCTGCAACAAACTACCCCACAAGTTAGAAAGAGAAATAATCTGATAGATCTTTTTCCATAATTTCCATTAATGACAGAAAGTGATAAAAAAGGGAATAATTTACCTATCACACTGGAGTTTTGTGAACCATACTTACTGTTCACAAAGTGCTCCAAAGTCAAAAACTGCTGCTCAGACATTCATACTGTTATTAAAATGCATCTAACAGACTGAAACAAAAAAATGGCCTTGACGGGTCTCAAGTCAGATGACCAGAGCTTCTAGTTTTGGGGTCAGAGTCCAGTCATGTATTTATTTGTAGGTTTTGGTACTACTTTATGTACAATCTACTCGTCCTGTTCTGTTCCCGTCCCTATTTCCTTATATCTCCCTAATAGTTCTTTAATTATTCTGATATGGGAACCAGCTCTAAGAGTAACTTACCACACAATTACATCATTTTTCCTATCTGTCCATGAGCATTCTCTCCAATTTGTAAAAAAAATATCAATCTCATTGTAGTTTCATTTAAGAAAGTAAGGACAGTCCACCTAAACCAGTATCCTGTCTGAGAACAGACAGAAATGGATGTTTAGGGAAAAGCTTAACAACAAGGTAGCTGTGTATTCAAACTACTCTAGAAAATTTTTCTAGCTTTGAGCAATTCTCAGTTAGGAGAATCCTGAGCCAAAAGTGATTTATTTATATTTTGGATTTTCTTCATTAAGTAAAAAAGGAATCAACTCTGATATGACCACATTGCCTATCTCCACAGATCCACCTCTTTGAAAATGTTATTTTAATTTGTTGAACAATTTTCACCAATTTAGCAGAGCATGAAGTGTCAACATCTTAAGCTTCACAGTGTTAAATTTTTGCAAATATAAAGGAAAATCAGCAAAGGGGGAAAGGAGACACAAATTAACGACCCTCTCGGGAAAAGACTATAGAGTAGCCATAATTATTCTCTGTTCCACATGGCTTGTGCTGTGGCCAGAGGGGCGACAACATAGTACCTTCCCTTCCACAAGCCTAGACAGGAATTCAGAACATGGTGGTGGGTATTACACCATGTCTTAGATGGAAACTAGAAGTACTATGGGGTGACAAAGCAGAGGCAACCTGGGGAAGACATGGAGTTATTGCTGTGGGAGACAGCAAAGAACTGAACATATCGCACTGGGAAGTGTAACTGCAGGAAATCTGACTTCTAGCTTTGTGACACCTGAGCACAACAAAGACAAAGCTCTTCCACCCAGTCTAGAGTGGAAAAAGCAGAAGTCATCAGTGTTGAAAGGAGAAGTGAATGAAATCAAAATAAAATGTAGTAGTGGTATAATGGAGAAAGCAAGCAGTCTGTACAGTAAGACAGCTCTGGAGACATATTTCTGTACTATTTGAACATAAAGCCTGCAAATTTAGGTGGATGGAGGAGAAAAGTACTTAAAAGCCAAATTCTTCATGTTAGGATTTTCTACCTGATGCAAGGCTTTAGTGCTACTTTGTGACAATTTTTAGAACAACAACAAAAACTAAAATACCAACTAAGATAACAATCCTTCACATTTTGTTGTCCAACAGTTGCCTGTACAAATGACTCCCCCAGCACAAAACATAACTATAGATTGACAGCACAGATTATGATAAAAGCTGAAATATCTCTCAGGATCAACTTCCAAATTGCTATCAGAATTTATTAGGAAAAAAGTTTCTATCGAAAAGACATTTTTAACATTTCATAATTTATTTTCATTCAAACAGGAAAGAATAAAAAGTCTCACATAAAAGAAATTTTTAAAAAATTCAGTTAGAAATCTAAAAACTTAACTATTTTAAATTATTCTGATAAAAAAAATAAATTAGCCAGAATAAGATCAGCAAACTGATTCTAACCTGAAATTGCTATCTTTTGATATAAATTACATTTTTCATCTTTTTAAACCTTCTCTTACATTGTAGAATATAACCTCTAATCTGTATGCTGAGGGCTACATGAGTTGTTCTAAGAGCCTCCAGATACTCTACGCCAATAGATTTTTGATGAATAAACAGTTCTTTCATTGCACAGAGGTGTTAATGCTTTTCATTAAAGAGCACAGTACAAAAATTTACATTTGTACAAGTATGTACAGAAATTTGCGCTTTCTTTTACACATATGCTGCAGTTGTCAAGCTTCCATACTGCAGATGTTTGCAAATATGCCAGTCGTCTCCTGAACCACCATTTATCACAGGTAAACAAAGCGTTTGGGCAGAGGAAGAGTCTTAGACTGCCAAGACAAAGGATAACTCAATCTTGTTGCCTAACTGGCTCCCCTGCCTGCTCCTGAAATCTCTGTGTGGCTCCTACATATTGCCAGACCATGCTGGAACATATTTATTGCCAGCTTTCAGTACTACAGAGAACCTGGAAAGCACAAGGTTGAAGTGGAGACAAGAAATGTTGTACACTGTAAAAGGTAGAATTTGGATAGAAACTCCTTGATGGGCATTGCCTGCCAAAGGCACGAAAGGTTTGCAAGTGAAATAAGAGAGAGAGCACAGTCCCTCTGCCTCGACATACAAAAAGCTATGCATGTCACAGTGCTTTTTCTAGAGTATTCAGAAACACAGGCTAAGAAATGGACAATCAATTACTAGAAAAAACAGCTTGGAGGAAAGGATATGCATCCTGTCTCTCCAGGCATTGAGAAGCATACTTCGCTAGCATTATTGTAGGAGGTCTTTTCCCTTACATGTGGACAGAATTCCTGACATCATGCAATACTTAATAGCTTTTTAAGCTCCGTTAATACCTAAATTACTCCTCCTTATAATAGTCTTTGCAGCTGTAGATACTATACAAAGCCCTGTCACTATTTTTATTGATGTTCCTTAGCCAGCAATTGATTCCAGACCTCGAAAGCCAAACTGCTCAATACTATTTTTAACTTTTATCTGTTGTTTTCAGCCTCCTATTTCACTTCATGCCAACCCGTTTTAACCTTTAGATCCTCAAGAGAACAAATTAAGTACTAAGCCACAAGTCACTGCACTGTTCTTTTTAACACATAACTATGTGCATCTCTTTAAATCGTGCTGGTTTTCCACCTTTAGCAGAGTATATCTAAAAGCCAAAAAGGCTATAATTTTGAGAGTGCAATCTTACGCACCTTAGAGATGCTTAATTTTCAGAAAGGGCTACTTCTACAGTGAAGCATCTCCATAATCATTCATCTCTTCAAAACACTGTCACAAATTTCTCACTTCACAAATAACACTCTTAAAACTATTTCCAAGGGTTTTTTTCATGTATGTGGTAACTTTAAAACAATGCAATAATTTTATCTTTCTCATTTTCTTGACTTTCTGTGCTGGTTTATATGACAATAATGATCTATGTACAAGAAATTATATAAAAACAATAACAGATAAACTAAAACTGATACTTATTTCGCTTTTAATTTCTAGTATTTTAACATATTCATAATGTTATACTCAATTTGCTAAGGAAAGTTAGCTGTAGTCAAAAAGCTATGTGTTCCAATAATAAGTGACTCAAATTTGGAGTATCAGCTAATGAAAATAGTAGAGAATTTCACATAGTAACACTAAATCACTGCTTTCATGTTGAAGCAGTTAATGATTCACATCAGGAAAGGAAATCCGAGAGAACACTTTAGTCACAAATTTTTTGAAGTTCAGTAGATACAGCCAATACATTTTAGGTATTGTCCTTTTCTCTTTAATGAACCATGAGTATTTGTGTACTGAAATGATCCAGACATAAATTTTATTCTATCCAAAAGAGGCTAATTTCCTAGCCAGTACTTGTTAAAACAAATCGGTGTTTAAAATTTGCCACATGATAGAATATTTTTAAACTTACTTGGGTAAATAATGCAAAGTTTTACTGTTTACACTTACTATGACGTACATATCAAAGGTGTTTTTGTTACAACTGTCTGCTTGAGCTTATTTACTGTGATTTGAAGTGATACAGACAGAAGGAACTGAAATCCCATTGTTACCTATGGAATATCTGATATATTTCGGAACGCTGTCTGTATTTCATCTAACAGCTGCTACTGCTCATCTCGTACAGACTGGGCTGACAGAAAACCAACTGATTCCGAAGACTAATTTCATGTCAACATCAAGTTTCTATATACGTTAAAAGACACGACAGATAGTTTCTCAGATCTTCTGATGACAGAAAATGAGTACTGTACTAATCAATGACAATAGCCTCAACAAATTACCAGACTTTTGATCAAACTTTCTTCACGTTTGGTCACACAAAAATGCACCTTAACATTATTTAATCTATTATTTAATCGGTTTTAAATGATAGTTCTATGTTTTGTATTTGCTTGTTTACATCACGTTGAACTGAAAGAAAAGCAATTTTATTCAAAAACAGCATGTAGAACATATCCAGTTATTTGCTAAATTTCATAATGAACAGCAAAGAAATTCAATACAGGATAATTAATAGTCTAAGCTTCCAGTTTCTGGGTAATTGCTGCACATTCGTGACACATAGTTTTCTTTGGATTTGTGTTCCTATATTGCTCTTTACAGATAATAAAAGTCTTGAAAAGACTGTGCTTGCTGCAAGCTTTCCAGTCATAAATACCAAACCCAAAGAATAAGGTCTTGATGCACTACAGCTAATGATACAGTTCTACTTATTGGAAAAACAGACCCTTTCTGCTTTTCATGTTATGTGGTAAAGAAGCAGATCAAAAATGATTTTGCGGTTTTTCTTAAATACCTTTTTACTTCAGTCATTTTATATACACCAAAATATTTTATAACGTGCAGCTTTCAGTGACATGACTTGAATGCCTTAAAGACTTCTGATTATTTCAGCAGTAGATGTCCAATTACTGACATGGAAAAGAACTTTTACTTATGTTGGCTGATACATACTTTTGTTCTGGATTTTCTGTTCTTGTCTCTCTCTCAAACAAAGAAAAAAATTTGTCCTCTGGTCATCATTCTTCTTCCTTTCATTCCAATATAGGGCAGTTTGTACACAGCGGTTGACTCTCATTATCTGTTCCACCTAAATCAGCCTCCTCCTCCCCATCACTATGCTCTGTTTTCTTTCTTTCCTTGTCTGCCATTACAACTTCATTATAGCTCAGTCAAGGTATGTGGATACTCAAAGGGTTAAAAACATTAATTGCATTAGTTCAACTAGTCCTTTTAATGACTAGAGAGACCACTGCTGTACCTGGCAATTATTGTGATGATCTAATGCACTTCATTAAACACGGACAAAAAAATCCTGGTGTGGATATGGTATGCACAAAATACACAACGCAACCAGTTTCACCTTTTTAAATTTGACCTGACATTTATCTGTTCTATAGATATAAAAAATGGTTTCAGTAAAAATACTTGTCAAAACTACAAATTTTATTAATATTAAAATCCCTTATGTTAAACTTGAACTAGCGTTGGTGGTAATTTTTGAAAGACTGATATATTATAAACAAGAAAATACCTAACAGATTACAAAGCAACATGCATATCAAATATGAACTCCATTCTATGTGACCCAGAGACTTAGCAAACAAAGTACTAATATATTACTTCCAAAGAGCTGGTGCTTTCTCATTCATTAATCAAGAGACAAAAATGATTCTGTGCCAATACAAACACAGGTAGAATGATGTTATGAAAAGAAGGTGTTCATGTTAAACTGGGAGTTGAGATCTTATGATATAAAATCCCATCCACTAGGATTCACATTAAAACCATCGATTTAATTTCAGGAGACCTCGCCTTAGACATAAACCTCATTGCAAGACATAAAATGTCACTAGTTTATCCTTCAAGTAATCCAGCTCCATCAAGAAACTGGATAGTAGTTTTAATAAAGTGGCACTCATAAGTTTTTATTACTTTTCTAATGAATGCTTTTCAGTTTTATTGGCTCTTGGAAGGAGTAATTTTGCTTCTCTATTTAAACACGACTTTTTATCCTTCACAACTTGCAGGTCTCAATGTTATGTTTTTAACATTACAAATACAAATGCAGATACTGAGGTTTCAGTAAAGGTATGAAGTTCTGTCGACTGATACATACAATATAAGATCTTGGAAATCAGGAAAAATAAAAAAAATTAATCACTTTTCTAGACTGATATGGCTAACACCATTTTTGAGAATATAAGAATATAAGCTTTGCAAAATTGTTATCAGTGACCACACTGAGTTAGGCAATATATACTGTCATACATCGATTTCAGTGCTTCTCTTGCTCTTCAAATTTTCTTGGGAAAAACATTCTAATATTTTTTCCACATATTAATATCATGGCCCTTACTGACATCAGTGAGAATTGTACCATCAGTTTCTTAGATCACAAAACAGAAAGAATGGACATCAACATTCTTCTATAAAGTCAATCAGGAGACTGATACTGATTTCAAGCAGCAGAAAAAAAATGAATTTGTGTTCTATTCTTTTTTTTCTTTTAAGTAGTTAAGCATCAGAAATTTCAAAATACTGCTTCTGAAGTGCCTTTTTTTTCTCTAGAGTTTTGGAATAGACAGGAAAGACATGCTTTGATATCACAAACATGTGTTTTGTTCTTCTCCGATATTATTTGTTACAGATGAAATGGGAAAAGAACAATACATTTGTACAGTCTGTTTTTAAAGTCATGAGAAATCTTTAATCAGTAGTAAAATTCTGGCATCACCAGACATGTCCTAGCAAAAAATAGACTGAAGTACATTGACAACCTGAAATTCTACTAATTAATTTATAGAAGGCAAAGCTGCCAAAGCTGTCAGGTATAGTCTCCTGGTATAAAAAACATGAAAACTTACTTTTCCCCTTGTTCTTTCCTGTATATCCGAGTGACATGATGTCAGTAAAGTGGTTATAATCAGCTGAAGAAATGTTTACAAACATTATAAGCTTTAGTTTTAAACAAAACTCAAAATATCTTTCTTTCATTTTGTTATAAGCAAAGTGGACATGACACAAAGAAACAGCTACTGGCAACAACTGCACGCATCCCGCTATTGCTGCAACACTGAGGTGGCAATAGACTGGCTAAAGACATAGAGTGGCACTCACAACTATGCAAACTCTAATAGGAGTTGGCAATGGAAGCTGATGCATCGATGTCTGCCACCTCCGACATAATGGTGAGCACCTGCATGTGCAGCTTCCATACAACATGTCAGAATACTCCGGCATTCACGTATGACATGAGGACAGAAGATCATTTATAAAACACTCATTAGCTGGTTACTGAATTTCTAAGATCCTAGAGTGAAAAAATATGTAAGAAAGAAAATTATTAAAATCAAAATTTAGTAAAGCTTCACCCTGTCGGACTTCGTGAGGAAATCCCAAATTTCATACTTTTTATTTTTTGATAGCTGGCTGTAACTGAAATTTGGAGTTTGCTAATATGTTATCATTACTCAAATAATTAAGCTTGGGAGCAATAGATTTTTTTTAATTAGCTATCTCAAAGCAAGTACCACTATAATCATCTAATTATCCTTAGAGGCAGCTTTATGCATAAATACTTTACGCATTCATTGCCTTACTACTGGGGGCTATGCCTCAGTTTATATACTCAACAAGAAAATAAAATTAGTATTATGCACAGAAGAATGCGTGTGGACAGAAAATGTCAGAATACCAAATGCTGCAATTTTAAGTCTAGGTTTTTCTTTCAAGACTTTCTAAGGCTTAAAGAAATAAACCAACTTGCCCATTTAAATTAAACATTTTTCCAAAAAATTAATCTCTGTTTTTCTATTTGATTTATGTCATTTACACTGTCTACACCTGCTTCTTCCCCATTAGCCTGGAATAATGCCACTTCTCAAACGATCAAGCTATACAACTGTTAACGAGTAGCCTTTAAGTTTTTCATATACATCTGTCGTATTTAATAAACTAGTCTTTCAGTAAAACTAAAAAAAAAAGCCTCAGCTATTTTTAAGAATAGTTGGTGTATCTCATCAGCAAAAAGAATGCTGGACTGCGGCATGGGAAAGCACAACCTAGCTAGAGGGGGCATCAACAGTGAAAATGCGGAAGTACACATTAGCAGCAAGCCTGCTGCCGACTTGGTACACGTTGGGGATGCTGGCCAATAATGAAGCACGTGCCCACACGTTTCTATTAATACCGCTACTTTCAGCAGATCCAGGAAAAGCTGAAAGGAATCTATTCATTGCTGTGGCAGTCAGACCTTTGCGTTGCTATATACACACCCTAAGAGGGCAAGTTTTACTTTGTCTCATTTCACTCGATGAAGGTTTAATATCTCAGGTACTTAACAAGCTAATACGCAACTGGTACGTGTTTCAAATTAATAACACAAACAAATTAACCCAAATAATTGTGTCAGTACTCGGTTTGTATTTGTAAAGACTACATCCAATAACTCCTTTATGAATCTATAATTTGATGTAGCATGATCATTTTTCTATATTAAGTATAATGCTGTCTATCTTCGTACTCATTTCATACATTTTAAAAACTCCTGGAATTTAGATACCAGTAGATGTTAAAATTATTTAAATATTCTGTTTTAAGATTAATCATTAGATCCACTATCACTTTTTTTTTTATTAAAATATCATCAAAATAACAAGAATTCACTTTGCTTTAAAAAATAGGTTCTTCTTAACCGGTCAGTAAAATAAGGCAAATCTTTCTAAATAACAGATATATTAGGATGTATATTTTCTTGTTCTCAGATCACCATCATGATATCAGACTTCAACTTTGCTCACAAAATGTCTTTAATTTTTTTTACTTTTCACCTGCTAAAGGGTATTCCTTCCCCACTCCTAGAATTTTGACAGAATTCATTCAGACTTCTGAAATCCACATTCTTTTGCAACCAAACTGCCTCAACTACATTTTCCATAACTACCACTCTTGTGTCTTAATGCTAACAACATGTTTTTAGAACAATATAGGGTGCTAGATACACCTCACAACTACAACCTGCTAGTAATCAAACCCAGACAACTACTTTTTCTTACTGGCTGTTCTACCTATTATTCCGCTCTCCAGGAAAAGTCTGGTCTGAAAGATACACTCTGAAAATCTCAGCACTGTCATGTTTGGTATACTATAAGCAAAAATTAGTGTCTATTAATGGCTTATCTGCTATCCTTCTGAAATTTAACTCTGAGGACAGAAAAATCATCCTAGATTTATTAGTTGATTTTATTAGTTGACATATAACAGCTCTAGAAATGAGACAGAATCGTGATATGTGAACAGAGATCTTATAATACAACCGATATAAAAATCGATTAAAATATGTCTTTACGATAAATGTCTTTTCTGCCTAATAGAATTTTATTCATTACATATATTCTACATAAAGGAAGGTGAACATTTCACTGTAATCAAAGAATATCTCACATAAAAAAAAGTCCTGTCAGAAAAAGTTACTCCAAGGAGAGATCAGTCGACTTCAAAATGCTTAATTTAAACATCTGATACCCAACCATTTAAATAAGAAATTTGAAACTCTATATGAAGTCCATCAAGTAATGTAGTTTTCTGGTTTGTTATTTTTATAGGAAAAAAAAAAAATGTCTTTTTTACTTAAGAGACCAATCTTCTGCCATTACTATTTATATCAAGTCTTTAAAATATTGATAAACAGGTGTACAGAAATTGCATTTGAGAGGCAAATAAAGCAAGTCAAAACTATGTAAAATATTACGTGTGATTCTTGCATGATAATTATGTAATTTCTGTATTGATTTAGAGCAATAAGATGGACAAATGTGCACAGCCTTTTGAAGTATTAGATCAATGAAAAGATTTCCTTACAAATTTACCACAGCACCAGGAAAACTGATCTGTATCTATTCCATGAATGTACAAGTCTTCTCTTGATTCAATTTGACAATATCCTAAAAAAAGTAGTTTCGATGTAGCAGGAACATGTTGTTGACATGTTCTATCTCTGGATTTTTTAATAGAATAGCAAAATAAAACCAATAATAAACTGCATTTTGTTCAAGAGCCCAGGTTGTAGGAAATATTGCTAGGAAAAAAAGAGAAGAGAAATAATAAATATCCGGTTCAATTTCATTCTAAAAAAATTGTAAAAAAAATAATGATCAAAATATATATCAGCATCTGCAGCTGATTGGGTTTTTTTATATATTACCTATATTCAGGTGATATTTACTTCAGATATGTGAGCAAACCAAGTATTCCTGAAGTTTTGGTCTCCATAGTTCCATCTCTTAATGAAATAAACGTCCAAAGCAAACATTTCTCAGCGTTCTGTCACTTCTCTAATAAAGAATTTTTATTCTATGATTTTTAAAAATCCAATATTCTGTCATGCTTTAATTACCCACCAGAGAAAGAAAAGCTATATGCACATCCATTTACATTCAATCCACACAACTGTCAAAGTACTTCACAAAAATAAATGTATTCCTCATGAGAGAAATGCAGATCTGTTGAGGCTGTCTGTAAGGCTTGTAGGCTTTACTGTATTTCCTAACTTTTGAGAAAGAATAGAGGGGCGATTCTTCATCAACACATGTATAGATGCCAGACCTTCAAAAGCAACTCCCTTTGGAAAACAAAATAGAAATATCTTCCTTCAACATTTTACAACAATTTTACCAAACACTGTATCTCTACTCAGCTAGACTTCCGATATACATCTCAACACATGAATGAGGACAAATATCTAAATAGTTTCATTTGGGAGTTAAAGTCTGCTACACACAAATGCCTGAAAACTCTCAAGCTTGGTTAGCCAGGGTGCATGGATCAGGAAACAAAAGTCCTTTTTTGGCTGTATGAGATGCGGATGCAAGATTCTATTTTCATTGAATTGTCCAGGTTGCTGCCATATATAGAGACAGAATGTATACTGAAGACTAAGAAATATATTTTTTAATTCTTACTTTTAAATATGTATTTCAAATCTATATGAATACAGAAAAATAATTTCCTGAGTTATTTTTTTAAAAAACTAATTGTACAATATCCATGCCGTGCATACTTACGAAATTATTCTGTTGCTAAAGATCAAATGCAGGTAACTGACACAGCTGGAGAGAACAGAAATGCTGTAGTCTGTCACGGGTTTACCTGGACTACAGACCTTCTTGTGACTGAAAGCTAGCTCTTTATACAGCTAAGCTTGGCTTTCTTCTTGTTTAATTGAACTGGGAAAGACAGTAAATCGCAAGTGGTTTAAAACCACCTGCCTTAGATATCTATTCCAGGATGCGACAAAACGCCTTGCAGGAGTCCTTCTTTATAAAGCAAACCTGGATCATTTTCTTAGACTACTTTGGTCACAAATATGTATTCAGCTGCGTAAGGGATAGATACGTCAGAATTATCTGGCTACTAATTAAAACCATTATTTTTGTTAAAATGCAAAACCAAGAACCAGGACCCTGAGCGGACCCACAGGCTCTGCTACCTCTTGCTCCCTCACCTGGATTTGGTTGCCCAGCAGCATGTCCATGGCCAGCTCTGACAGAGTGCAGGCGTGTCACCACGGGTCCCGCAGCCATGGGAAGCCTTTTGCGGTCCCCCTCTTGTCTGCTCTTGCAAGGGGCTGGATGCAGCTCAGCTTTAAGCCTCAGAGCTACCAACTCACCCAGCCCCACAGGGCTCTCATTGGACTGCTGAAGTGGCCTCCTTTGATCTTTAATAAACACAATAGTATTTGGTTTTAACAGGATTCCTCATATGCTTACATTTATGCATATGTTAAGAATTATACTGGATATGCACTCTTTGACCAAGTTCACGCATGGTTTGAGGTCCTAGCATAACCTACAACTCATTAAGCTGCAAAACAAAGGGCTGATTTGCGTTGTTTAATATTTTTATCAATTTTCCTTCTTTAATAATTTTCAGTGTTAAGAATTTCATACAAATCTGCCATTGTACTTCAGTGATTTGTTCTGTTATCATTAAATCCATATGAATCATCCAATTATCCCACTCCCTACCATTAGTCAAAGTAGTCCCAACTAATTGAAAACTTTTTTCCAGGCTGTGTGTGCTTCTGGAAACTTTACATCTCATGAAGTGGAGGCTGTCCTTATCTGCCTCACTGAGATTATCTACAAGCTGTGGGCTATTTGTGTCACCAGGGTACCACAGGTTAAAAATGACAAGCACCACTAACAGTCTCCTGATGGATGGTCCTGATGGACCATCTGGGACCTCCTTGAGAGAGTCAAGGGCAAGCTGACAGATAAAAATCAGCAGCAATTGATTTCCAGCAGAATCTTGAAAATCGGAGACATACATCTCACTTGTCTCTTCAGATACACAGACGCTGTTTCTCCTACTGTGCACTGCAAAAGAAAATACCTATTAAGGACTGGTGGATTCATTCAATACTTAACGAATCATGAACTGCTATATTTTATCTTTGGAAACAATAGCACACCTGTGTTACCAGCTGTTTCAATCCACCAGTATGTACCCAAACAACTTTAATTGAAGGTGGTAACATATTAAAGGTTTGACCTTTGGAAACTGAGTATTTCAAGTTACTTGGGGATTATTCACATCAACTACTTTATATGCTTCACTTGCATATGTATCCCAGGCTTCCTATACAGCCATTGAAGCACAGTTGCTTCTGTGTTTAAGCAGTACAATCACATTTATTATCAAGCCCAAATGTATTTGAACCCTACATGGGTGTTGAGGGAGAACAGGAAGAACTGAGAACACAAGAAGGAAGAGGCGAACACAACAGCCAAATGGCATTCCCTTGAAGACAGTAATGTTACAGCAGATGGCGGCAAACTTGCAGCAGCATCTCCTCATGACAAACAGCATGGCGAGACAGAAGACACACGCTTCATAAAGGAGTAGTCAGTAAAAATTAATTTTTAGAAACTGAAATGCTGGAGAATGTTCCCAATAAGAAGATGTTGCCTTGTACTATGTTACTATCACATGCTTCATTGGCAAAATTTAGATATTAAAAATCAGCCTGTTGATTCTATCAAAACCAGAAAGACTGCAGGCAAAGAAATGTTCAGCCCTGCCTATGCACTTGTAATTTTTCTAAGTAATCCAGTCCATTTTACTGCTTGTTTCATAGTAACTGTAGGAGTCTAACAAGCAATCACTGTTCTATGGCATTAAAACATCTTCTCTAGTAACTGTTGAGGCTGTTAAAAGTACTAATAACACCCACTCATCAGAGAAGACTCAACCTATTTGTAAAGCCTAGACAGGCATTCACTTCTGTTTTTCAAAACTAAAAGCGACAACAGCACAGAAAAGAAAGAAGCTTCTTGTGCTTTTTCTATGTTGAATTCATGTTGTTTCCCAAAATGCAAAAAGGAAACTAAGTTATTAAAAAGGAAAAAATATCTATGAAAACTCAACATAAAAATCTGGAATTACAACTCTTAAGATATTTCTATATAAAAGTTATATTCTTCCAAAATAATAGTTCATTAAGAGAAAAAAATTCTTCAAGATGTAGACATTTTGTTATCTTTGTATCTGAGTATGTATTACTTCTGCAGTGGCTGTTCCAGTATGTCACACTGTTCTCTTATTTCAGTCTAAGTCCTAAAGTTTATAAAAATAAAATTATAAAAATAAATTCAGAAATCCACATGATTACAGACACAACATAGAACTTATTATCCTTTGTTAGGTTGTTTTCTGTTTAATAATGACTTTAAAAATGTCATCAAAAGATATGAATTCAACTAACTATGCATGCATGACTTTGACATGGTATAATACTTTCTGTTAGAAACAGAAACCACACGTGATCAAGTGTAAGAGTCTAGGTGAAAAAAAAGGAAGCCAAACTGGTCCCCCATGGAAAGCAGAAATCATGACTAATTGAATTTACATAAGATGAGGAGCCATATGTGTAGGTTCAGCCAGAAAGCTGAATAGAAACGTTCCTAACATAACGGTATTATTGGTGCAATCTTTAAGCTTTATGATCATGGGATCCAGGAGATTACTTTAGATAATGATACAGTATCCTGGGATTTGATGGAGATAAGAAATAGTCAACATGCTATTAAGAGGCCTCACAGATCAATTTCTACTGTGCTTGTAGAAATCTAATAATTATGACCCTGCATAAAGTTCCACAATAAGCAAGGGAATTAAGCAAAAGGCTCTTAGCAACATTCAGCACATTTGAATAATGTAACCAGGTTAGGTGCCTAATTCAGAAATAGGCATAAAAGGCTTTAAATGACCAAGTGAGAGCATAAGCTTTAAGTCAAAGACATACCCAAAGTTAAATCCCTATACAAATACATATTTGCAGAAACTCTTGCTTGCAATGCCCAATAAAATGTGTCATGACTGTTGTGACAGGTCTATGTTATGTACCAAGGTAGCCTCCAAAAGGCCGAACAGCTGAAGGACTTCCAGTGCTGACGCTGAGTGTAGCTGATGAGCACAGTCAGTGTATTGAGAGGTTTGGTTACTAAGGCAGTGAGAAGCCTTCATAATGGCAATTTCTCAGTGGGAACTGCCCAGGACTGTTTTTGTAACCAGGTTTAGGAAATTAGATGGATGATGAGGTCTGCATAATTGTGGCCCCACTGTGGATATTACGCAATTTCAAAAATCTGAGCTTAAATTCGTACTATAGCAAAGAAAGCAGATCACTATGTAAGGAACATTGTTTATACAACATAAACATGCCTAAAACATAATGTAGTACACTACATTACAGTTCAAGAATGTATTTATGCCAATAAATAAATATGGGAATGCTATTAATGTCAACATAAGCCTATTCAGTAACACATATTCAGTATGAGATATCAACGATTACTGCAACTATTTCTGTATTCCTTAAATCAGCTGCACTGAGAAGAAAAATCCTACCATTAAAATAACATTATTGCTTGAAGGATCACAGGTCTCTACCCTTTATATTCTTATAAAATTATTAGAATATTGAATTTCCATAACAGAATATATCTACACAATACAAAGCTTTCATCTATCAAGTTACTATTTAGTTGAATGCCCTATAGTAGCCTAGAAAAAAACAGAAAAAAACCAAAGGGAAAAGCACAGTGGATTTTGAAAAGATGACTAAACTTACCTGATACAACATGGCCAAAGAACTACATAGCAGAAAGTTAGGGTAGCCAGCCAACATGCAAGTTATACTTCATGGTACATGGAAAATGTAAATCTAAAGAAATCACTCTAAAAATCTTCATAATTAAATTTTGCATTTATGCATTTTGCTTGATATATGAACTCTACATCTTAACTGCACAATTAGAGGTTTACATTTGTGGAGTGTTCCAATAAACCTAAAAGCTCCATCAATACAACATTACATGACTAGAAAACAGCAGCAGAAAAACTCAACCAGCAATAAATCTCCTCATAACGCCTTGTTCCTTTCGGGTTAGTTGGTCATTAATCTTTTAAAGATCTTTGCGTGGACGGAGTTTACAGCAAAAAGTGAAATTGATACAACTTTTTATATTCCTGAATACACCGTCTACACAGACATTCTCTAAAGCATGAAAGAAGATTTCACTGCGTTCTAGAATAGTGGCAGGGAAAGATGAACAGGTATCACACAGACACACAAAAATAATGAGATTAGATCAGAAAAGCCTGGTCCTTAACAGGGCAATATTTAAATTATATTAGTTTCACGTGACAGAGGTAAAGAAATGCAGGCAGAGTAATCTTGGTCTACTATGGAGGAAGAAATGTTGCTAGAACAAGTAAAATTTAATTGCTCAAGCTACTCATTCCACTCAACAGGGTTGATAACTTTCAGCAAATTCTTGCAAGACACCCGGGCAATTTGGCGGAGGGGGGGGGGATCACTTTCTCACAGTGATGCTATGGTGAGCACCAGCAAAAATTTTTTGAGTTTTGTTGTCAATAAATTAAATAACATATCTTATGGTTTGACTCATAAGGCAACATTCGTTTCCTCACTCATTCAATAGGTGAAATTGAAAGGAGTTATTCCAGTTCCTTTTCTTTTTTTTCCTGAAAATAAGGTATTTATCCATTTCCAGGTACTCTCCTAGAGAGAGACATATGATAACAGAGAGTAATAACCACACCAGAGCCCCATATCATAATAGGAGAAATGAGTACACCACTGTTCTTTTTTTAACCTCATGAAATCTGAATAAAATATAACAACATGAACCTATCTGAGAAAAGGCAGTAAGCTTTTCACATCAATTGACTCAAAGGCCTATTAAAAGTAAGTTGCTTTTAGTTGGCTGTCACTATCCATATTGCACAGGTGAAGAAATGGAAGCGAAATATTATTTTCTCTATGTAGTACCTTCATAGTGACATTAAGGGAGAAAGGAAAAACAACACTCAGAACTTGCTGGCCTCAAGCCTTACTCCTTCAGAGCATTCTGCCCACCCCAGCTTACCACACAGAAGAGTCAAATACCTTTACTGTATATTAAAATACATTTTAAAATTATGCACCTAAAAAAAGAAGTTTGATAATATCTACAATACTCAGTACAAAGTAAATAATTATCATTACCTTCAGCGAGCACCGTAAGAATCACAGGCTGTGTGAAGAAAATAGGAGTATATAACGTTCAGAACGAATGGTTTCTTTTTAATATACAGAGTGATTGTCATAACCACTTGTAACAATTTTGCAAGGTAGCAATACTAATAAAACTAAAATCATATCTGCAATGTATAACAGGAATAGGGAAAAAAAATCCATTTTGTACCACATGAATAACCTAGCAATCCCTTTTGAAAAATTCACAGTGGATTTTTTAAAACCATCCTGCTTCTTTTTTCACAATAATAGAAAGATTTTTCTCTATGTAATGTATTTACCTAATTATCACTATATACTGTGGAGCATTTTGTGAGCCTATGAAAAATACGCTATACAATTCCCCTGAAATCCTCTACCTTGGATTCTGTATTTTCTATTTAAATTTAACATCATACTGTGAGCAAAATGGATGGCTGCTCGCCAATTACGTTAAAGCACCTTCACTGGAACCCATCATTACTTTAAGTCCACTTTTCAGGGGGGAATAATTCAATCATTTTACATGTTGTAGAGCTCTGGATCAATTCAAACATGTAATAAGAACAGTTTTTAAAGGCATTCTTCCTTCAATTAGGAAGATGGAAACTTTATTTAAAACATTTCTTACCCTACCACAGAAGAAACAGAGCTGTGTGTGAGCTTAAGTTAGATAACAAAGAAATTCCCACCTGTTTCCTCTCATGCTTCAAACTAGAAGACACAAGCATTAGTACTGGAGCCATAAATACAGAAAAGTTATTGGCACTCTTCTAGAAAAACATATTTTTTTTCTGATAGGATGATGATGATAAAGCAGTGCTTGGTCCTCAACCCCTGTTTTTCTCACTTTGCAGTGACTGTGAACACTTTCCTCCACTCACACAGCTTATAAAGCTGTATACTGATCACTCAAAAACCTACCTGTCGCATCAACCTATCTCCTCTGCCTGGTGGTCTCTTTGTAGGCATGCCACTGTCACTTTAAACAGATGATTCTCCCATCTTCACTTCTGAACTCTTTCTGCCGCTTCTTCCATCACTATTATGACTATTCTCTTAATCTTTCAAGACCACGGGCTATACTTTTTTCCTTGTTCTTTCTTCTCTCTCCCCTCATCAGTTATCCAAAATATTTTTCTAGTACCTATCATTTTATTTCCATACACGTTTCAGCAAGCACTGCCATTCAGCAACTCATCACTTCTATTAATAGTGTCTTATCCCTGAGCTATTTTCTCACCAGTCCTTTCTGTCTCAGTGACAATTTTTGTGCAATAGCATTGTTGTTAAACCACATGGCTTTGGCTCTCTCTGGCGAGTCCTTCTTTGCTGCCATTTCAAAATTTAAATTTATATCGCTGTACTAAAATTTACAAAACCACCATGCTTAGTCTACTTTCCTGTGCCAAATTCCTCCCTATCCAATCCACCACAGATTTGCCACATATTCTTCAAATCTCTTTTGTTAAGCGCCTCCTCCTCTTTGTCTTTAAGTTGCTCTTTTGTTAATAACTACCTTCAGCCTATATATAAAACAGCCAGCTGATTCATTCTGACAAGTACACACACTTATCTCCGACTCTACTTACACCCCTGGGCAACCTGACACAGCTGGTGAGGTGGTTTACATCAGAAATGAAACCTGGGATATACAAAGTGCAACACGGCAGAAGAAAGAAAAATGATGATACATGCTACGGTTTTAGCTCATTTACAGTGCAGTTATACTGTTTGTAGTAATGAGAGTACTCACCCACTCTTACACCCACATTCATGTGTTCATATACGATGCATGACAGAATTTCATTACTTCCAAACTACTGAAATACTGTATTATAAACTAGGTGCAGCTGATACGTAATGTCTGATCACTAGCTAATGTGGCGAAAGTACCATTTCATCTGACTAGCTGCCACTCTGCCTGTTACATCTGGTACTCAGCCTATTAATTGGATTTATATTAATGGCTTTCTTGGCTATTTTTTTCCTAAATGCTATTCTGCAGTGAAGAGGCAATATTGTCAATTAAAAGCCCACGCATGCATCTCTTCAACCAGACCTCACACACCTGATCAGATTTGAGACCGTGAGCAACTGTGTCTGATTAGTTTTCTAAATGAGCTCCATATACATTGTATGCATCAAAAATTAGCTCATTCATCACTAAGTGATTCTGCTAATGTTATTTTAGCAGTCTGCATAAGAATTAGTAAACTATTCTTCACTATCATTCTATATATATTTTTTTCAGATAAGAAATAGATCAAATGCAAAGGCACTCAAAATATGAACACAACATCTATCAAATGTGCACAATCTCCTATTTATATGCAAAGATTTAAAGCATGCTACATTGTGGGAATCATTCACTTCAATTTTTGTCATTGAGATAGTTATGTAATCCCATCTAAACGCAGTGTAACTCAGACTGCTCAACATGACTGGCCGCGTGCAGAAACGGCTAGATCAGAGCTATCATACTTTTGCAGATGTTGCTCAACCCATTACACAACCTGCAGAAGGTAGCTTGGGGAAAGGCAGAGATTACATTACCACATCGCCAGCACCCCAGCCATCTCAGCTACAGAGCTAAGGAGTTTCGGTTTGCTTTTGAGAAAGAAAAGGAAAGGGATACACTTACATGGAGAGCAAACTTCCATAACAAAGGAAAAGAAATAACTGTAAAATTTTTAAGTGAAAACGTAAAGAACATTTCCTGCAGCTGATAAAGACATGCTGTTAAATTTCAAAGTGGCCTACTGCTGAATGTGAAATATGAGTATTAGATGACCTGACCATGGAAAATGCCCTTAACCAATCTATGAAATGGCTTTTCTCTCCAGATCATGAAGAAATATGTGCCGAAAGAGCTGTGTGTCATGGAGTTGAATAAGAAAAAATTGGGACAAAGAATGAAAAAAAATCCTAGAAAATGGACTAGTAGTTTCTTTTACCACAAACTTTGCTGAATATGCTTTAGGGAAATAGAGATGGCTACAACACAGGAGAACAAGGACAGGTGCATGCTGCTCAGTGATCATTCAGCTGAGCAATAACTCTGTGCCTTTAAGAAGCTACGAGTTTAATGTACAGCTGAAGTACATCAGCAAGGAGAGAAATCCAATCTCCTCAGAGATTATTTATGACAAAGTGCACCTAACTGAGGCCCAATTTGTTTGTGGAATTGCAGTCATTCCATTTCAACTAAACAACAAATGAATCTGCCTTGCAGAGGATTGGTTCAGTGTATAAAAGAAAACAAGAGAGAGAACAGATACAACACTTAATTTACACAACAATTTACAGGCTCACTTACAGAAATGACTGATAAAGCAGTTTTTCGGAAACAGAGAACTATCTGAAACAGAAGGTCTCTGAATCACATCTAAAATTTTTCCTCTGTAGAGTGAGCACTTCTTATTTCAAATTTATTAATCTATACTCATTGGCTTAAAATTCATACTTTGCCCCATGATTTTACTGTTTCCCAAATTACTTCACATGGTTAAACTGCAGGTTTTGTCAGACTAAGAAAACTAACATAATTCTTGTTTTATATAAAACACAATCTAAGATTAAATTTTAAAAAGGAAAAAAAAAACAGTCAGCGTGCTGTGTAGGCTGGCAGATCCCCATGGACAGGGGCACTGGGAGCAGTGGGGGCTCCCCTAGGCACAGCAGGGCTCTTCTCACTGCCCCAGCAAGGGAGGAAGGCAGTCGGGGAGCAGCTGGTGGCAGCCCCAGGCATCAGGCACCTTCTCGGGGAGGTGTTTTCTAATAAATAATATTTAAGTTTTATTATATATGCTGTTTGAAAGCACACTATTTGAAAAAGCTCACATATTGCATTTGATTTGCTGTGAAAACATTGAAATCACTTTAAAGCAACTAACATATCAATCAATACTTTATCACCTGGCTTGACTTTATTCAAAATTAACCTTAAGTATGTTCACCGAAAATTGAAAACTGAAAAAGAATTTTGGTCGCCAATTACAATTTGGGGTCAATTTCTGCTCCTTTTCTTATCCTTATCATCCACAGCAAGACTTTTCATTTCTCCACACCAAAGCTCACAGGAGCATCTCCCCAGTCACTGGAAACAATAACACATCAAATAGTAAACAAAAATATCCAGGTACAGACTGGAAAACATTACCAGAGGGGCAATGCTGCAGTCCCTGAAATTAGAGTAGGAAAAATCTGCGATTGTTCAGAAACAGGCATCAGTGGGTCTGGAAAAACCCCACAGGTCCACAGAAGAGGGGTATAGAAAATAGTCAGTGTTCACCAATTAAAAGCTAAGCTATAATTTTACATGCACCTAAAATAAATTCTCAAATCCCAGGTCTTAAAAGATACCTAAAATGGCAAATCAGCAGCGTAAACAAGATCCACTTTTCAAAAGAACTAGTGAAAAAATAATGCTTAAATAAAAAAAGTGTACTGAAAATACAATTCAATATATATTTCCTAGCAGAAGAGACAACAGCTATGGCAAACATTTGAATAGAAGAAAGGCAAAAGGTCAAAAACAGAGAACTAGACAATTTAGAGAATCTGTACTTGAAATAGGATAAATTAGCACCTAGCGAAGAGTAGTGCAGGATAATTTACAAAAAAAGTGTACAAAACAACCCCAGTAATCAGGCTCAGTTTGTCCAAATGCTGAACATGAAAAGCACCACCTCTATAAAGCACAAAAATTGGTTTCATTGTCCTGCTGAAATATAAAGCAGAAATATAAAGGAGATTGACCTGAATATGAGAAACGTACATCTATGTTTGTAGCTATCACCCCAATATCTTATTTTTAATATTGTGATGCTTATCAAACTATCTGCTTTTTATGCAATGCAAATAAAGTTAACATTACTAACACCACAGAATTTAACACAGTGCAAAGGTAAGTAACAACGGAACAGCTTATGTCAGAAAAGGTATAGGAGCAAAGAACCTGACCATCAGTTTAAGTAACACTATGAAAGATGGTTTAACTTGATACTTCCTTGTTTCGCCAATTATGCAAAATCTTTTGACTGTGTCATTATGAAATATTGTGAGAAGTGATGTGTGAAATGGGATTTCCTAGACACTCCATAGACTGATAAGCAATATATGTTAGCTGCAGGGAAAATATCAATAGATGTGACAGGGGAGTTTAAACTAAGGAATGTATTTTCCAAAGATGTGTACAACTGCCTTTGGTTTACATATATATGTCTACTTGATAATTTGAGACTCACTGGAGGATTTTGGTTAAAGAATAAAACTTACAGTTGTCATATAATCAAATGACAATATATAAAATACATGAACACAGAATATATGAAACATTACTAAACAAAAAGCAGCAATAAAATAAAAACATTAGCAATTAACAATAAGCATAGCACAAATACAATGCCATTATTAAGCCATTAAGGGAGGGGCACTAACAAAAGGTGACAAATTCGGAATATTTTGGATGTGTCATAAATATTAAGGAAAGGCATAAGTTTGAATGCTGCATACTGCCCTGAGCAGGAGGCTGGATGGTTCTGTATATAATCTTTACATGTTTCTGTAATCTTACTTTGCAAAACTTTATCTTAAAAAAAATCATGTTTGTTGAGAAAAATCAAGGAAAATGGGAAGTTTTGCAGGTTACCTTCTTTGGTTTCAGCATTAAATAAAATAAAATAAAATATTAATAATAAATAAAATAAATTTTAAATGAAATTAAATAATAGCATTTTGAGACTTTGTGTTTGCTATATACATGACATCTAGCTCAATGGTGGAAAATAGAGTCATTCTGAGTAGCATTAGTTATCATCCTACAACATCTGTAACTATCTGACTCAAAAGTTGAGTGCAAATATCATGAGCAAATAGCATAATCTCCACTAAACAGTAATATATTCATTTAGAAGCACATAAGACTCTTAGCCAAGAAAATAATTTGTACTATCAGAAAAACAGAAATAGTGCCTTAATAATGTGAAGAAAATAGTAAGGCCCTTGATAAAACCCTATGATTTAATATTTTCCTTTCAATAATGCAAGGTAATTGCTTCACCTGACTTTGTACGTTTTTGTGCTGCTATCTCTCCACCTATACTCTAACCAAATACACTATCTTTTATCAGGAAAATATTACACACTTGAATTTTTTTTAACATACTATGTATCATTAGTGAATGTATTTCAAAGGGATCACAACTTCTGTCTCTCCTGCTGAATACTGAAAATGTAGATGCTTAAGAGACTTCTATGGGAAATGCCAGTTCTTTGAAGATCTGCTACAAACAGACTTTCTGTATGTCCTCTTATATTCTCCTTTTCTTCTTCCTTCCCCTTCCAAGGCTTATTTTCATTTTATGTTGCCTCTAAATTTTTTTTTTATTTTTTATACTAAGCATCATAGTTAAGTTGATTATGAGACTAACTTGGTTTGGAAAATACTAGACACATAAATTTGCTTCCATCACTAACTCACCCATATTTTTTATCAGACAGCATAAGTTTGCCACATAATAATACTTTTAAAAGTATGGGAGCAGCTCAGGCATCTTGATAGACATTTGAGGAACAAACTAGAGAAGAGTATCTCTGAACAGGATAGGAAGCACCACAGCCAAGCAATTTACTCACTTTACGGATAGTATAAGACTTATTTACTTTACATTTATACCAAAAGGGGCTTAGACACTTTTTGTTTTGAGTGTGTGGTCCAACTGACAGGCAACTTTTTGCAGTATAGTAGTTCTGGTGAGATTTACTTAGTTTTCAATTTTACTGGCTAAACTATGGCAATTTCTTATTCATGCTTCATCTTTCCTGAGTTAAAAAAAATAAAATTGGATACAGTCTGGGTATCCAAACAGATCAAAACCTAATGGCCGCTTAAAATAAAATTAGCTCATAACTTCTTTGTGAAGCTGCACATTTGACACCTTTGGAAATGCATACCATATACTACTAAGGAAATTAATATGTTTAACCTGGTAAACATATGCAGTGTTTCTTTGTACTTTTCTGGTCCTAATGCTGTTGACATCATATTGTTAAATTCCAATGTCATTATAATCCAAGTTTGCAGTAGCAAGTATCTTCAAAATGGTGTAACTCTACAAGGAATTTATTGCTTCTCCTTTGCAATTACAATTCCCAAACCTGCTGCTGAAACTCAGTTTTAAATACAATTATGACCCGAGATTTCTACAGTAATTTAATTTCCATGCTAGCCCATACAGAGTTTATTGGTTTTATATCATTATAGTGTTGGATTATGCCTGGAAAATGATGTCCGAGGAAGTGGTCGTGGTGTCCCTACACATTCTAGCATAGTTATGCCTTTTCAGGAACCACTTTAGCTTTATAACTCCCTTAAAGATCTAAAATCTGTTAATGAATGAAAACTAAATGGCATCATGCCTATATCAATCACAAAAAGTGAATTCAACAATGAACAACTTGGATTAAAATCGTATTGCATTATTGCATTATCAACACATAACGGATACACGCACAGAAATCACAAACATATAAGAATTTTTTGAAACAAAGAATCGCAAAACTAGATGCCCTTTTGCTGTTACTTAGCGCTGTTTACAGATTTATCCATATCAGGACACAGTTTCAAAACACTCTATTGTGTAACATTCTGGAACTTAACGTATATCGGTTTGAAATTTCCTATTACACACATTGATTTTAACACATACTGTCACCCAGATCCTCTCAATACTTCAGTGTTACATGTATATAGGTTCCTAAAGTTTGCAGGATCTGAGTTGTATAAGACTTTTTCAAGACCAAGCACTAGAGAATATGACTCTATTAGCATATGTTTTCCTTCAGTTATTAAGAAGTTACATATTATTTGCTTCCCCCACCACCAATCAAATTTACCTTTCAAGTAACTAAAATTCCAAAGAAAGCAGCTTTTGACCCCTGCTAGTAACTTGTCCTTTTGCCTGAGGCCTACATTAGAGGAGTAAAAGGGCTTCCCAAATGCCCTTTTGTCAAAGCTCTGAATATATCCTCCCCAGGAGCGTACATTTCCCTGAATTATTTCCTTCCTGTACAGTCATCTTCTTATGCTTTTGATCCATGTTTATCTAACTAGAACAGCCTTTCACTCCACTTGTCACTTACTCTTCACCAGGATTCTTTGCTCTTTGACTGCATTTATGACTCACCTAATTCATTGTCCTTTGCACTTATTTTTTTCTCCTTGGTGTCTCACATGTCAGTTCTGAGGTATTTTCCAGACTTAATTTCAAGCCACAAACTGTGCAGACTATAGTCAGTCTCTGGACTGCTAATCCCAAGATTCTTTTTAGATATGGTCGCACTCATACAGCTGATATAATATGACAGAAGAATGTGAAGGATACTCACAGATAAAATTTTAAATAAAAATTTACAGTACACAACACCTTTCAGAGACCTTAATGTAAAAAAACATGTAAGACCACAGCTTTAACAAAAAAAAAAAAACAGTCCCTCAAAAGAGCTTTCATTAGTATTTCTTGCTATTCAAAGCACAGCAATAATAAACAGATCCGGAATAATTTACACAGATATGACTGAATATACTGGCCTGCCAGATTTGTATCTCCTATCTCTGTCTTAAATTATAAAGCTATCTCTTCTTGTAGGAGTGTTATCTCAGATCAATAACAAATATTTTTAACCTGAAACAATATTTAACAAAGGGTGGGGTAATTCAAAGGTTAATTTTAAATCTTTTCTCTTTAGTTTATAATTGTATTCATTACCACAAAACTAAATGAATGCTCAGATGAAAGGTGCTGCAGGACAACATTAAGCAGGATACAGCTCAACAAGTATTTCGCTGAACTTTGTGATACACTGCTTTTAATGTCTTTTCAGGTTACAGCATTTAAAAGGCTTATAACATTCAACTGCAGGATATAAAATATTCTCTTTGGAAACCACATCTTAAAAGACATTTAATAATTTGATTTTCTTCTTGATACATATTCAGTTTTAACTAGTCTTACTAATCATCTCTTCTATGCAGTTTGAGTAAAGAAATCTACAGCAAAAACTACATGAAAAAGCTATTTCACAGATGACAAAATTCTCTGAAGCAACAGTTCCAGAAACAACTTATTGTATGCAAAGTAAAACAAATCTGTCTTCATGGAGGACTGTCAGAATACACAATAACTTACTGATAACTGATGAGCCTAACATATTGACATTTTGTAGCAACCATGCAAATCACTTACTGTGCTCATCTAGAAATTGGCTAGTTCTGTATCAATGAAGAGTTCCCATCTCATCTGGTGTTTTCTAAATTGGCTGTAGATTCTTCAAATAAGAAGATACATCTTCCATTCAATGAAAAGCAAAAATAATCTGAGGCATTTTTTCAACAGTTTTTTAAAAGAAATATGCTCCAATTGTCTACAAACATATGAAAGTTTAAAACTATTCAGTGCATCTGCCTTTCCTAAGACTACCTCTTCCCAACACAGTTCTTCCCTATACAGCTCCTCTTGCCTACAAGAACTGATAAAAGTAGTTATAGTGTAACAAATTGCTTCATTATGGCCAAAACTGTAGCCCCACATTGTTATAAAATGCTCCATACGGAAAGCCAAGGAGCTAGAAGGCTTCAAGGAATGCGGAGAGCACTGAGTGATCTGGTACTAAAACATCTCTATGGCTATGATTATGGCTCTTCTGACAAACTCAGGAATTACCTCAAATATATTCCTTCCCAGCATTCCTGGCCCTGGACAACACATAATACTGCTGCTGCTCTGATGACCAGAATATTATTAACCCGGTCTGCTTAATCCAGGAGGAGATAAAAGTTCTCTGGAATAAAAAGGAGATGGAGCAGACAGCTCATCTTGCATTAAGCAAGCCTCTGATTAGGGGTATGTTTGACAGCTGTTGGAGAACTGTAGGAAGTATCTCTGGCAATCACACCTCAGCGAGTCTCCGAGATGATGTTGTGCTACCACCTAAAAGCATAATTTAGTCACTGCTTTTACAGCTTTGGGTGAAAAAAAAATGCATAATCTTCTTGATTTAACTTTCCTCTATATCCTCTGAACCATCAGCATTTGGTACTTAAATAGTAATTATTGAAACAAATGCTAGCTATAACATTAAGCTTCATCCTTCCAGCAAAGCTGAGATACATTTTTCCTTTTTATTTTCTCACAAGGCATTAGGATAGCTTATTAGCAGTCAAATGTACAAAGCTTGTTCCAAAGGGTAAAATAAGTATGTGCTGCTGAAAATTACAAAAGAGAATCCACAGACAATACTAACACAAAGTTGATTTTAAACATTAAAAAAAAAATGAGTTATTGGTGTATATACAGTACATTGCGTTTTCTTGGATCTTATCTGCAATTAGGCTATGTACTCTCAAAATAAAAATCAAAGACTTAAATGATCTGGAATGAGAAATTACCTAACGCATTGATCATGAGTCCTTTAGGTGAGAAAAAATGTTATAAGATTGGTAATCATTTCTCCAAGAATTTCAAAGTTCAAATCTTCAAAGAGAAAAAAAAAATCATCCTTAAATGACAAAACTTTACACTCTGAACTTGCAGTAAATCTCTGTTTTCATTTGGCAAAATCTGGGCTACATTTCATTTCTTGTTCATTCAAATAAGGCTGCTTGTAAACATAAAATACTTGTCTTTCTTGAAGAACTTCCATCAAGTATTTCAAAATTCTGAGTCCAAATACAAGGAGAAATGCTTTGATTCAAAATACTTTCTTCTACTCAGCATCTTCACAAAATAATGAAAGGCCAGCACCATAAAAGGGATACAGAGTTCTCAGATAGCTGAAGAGTACCAAGGATGAGAACACAAGATGGAGAATGTAAAGTACTGAAATCTATGACCAGATCTAATGGAGATCTGTGGTCAGCAAGGTCAAAAAATGTAAACTGCCAGTCACAAAATATAAGTATTCAATAAAATAAACAAGAGGAAAAATTGACAGAGTACGCTAGAAAATTGTACCTTGCATCAAGAATGTGGTTGAAAGTATCAAACATATCACTGAATCTGCACAGATAGGAATTGAAAGCAAAGACTGGACTGCATGAAAAAAGGGCTTCACATTTACAGAAGAGACAGTACAATGATCACGAAAGTCTTTTGGATAAGGTGATTACTGGTTACGCTCTTTGTTTTTAATTATAAAGTACTTCTGTCTGGTTGGCAAGTCCATAGAATAACATTTCTTAACCCATTTGAACTGAGTAATTCATCAACTAACTCCACATCTATCCACATTTCTACCTACATTTTCAATATTCTTTCATTAGTGCTAACTTCCCTGCTCTTAGTGATTATACTTTTTTTCAGGTAATAGATGCAGAAGTTAACTTAGTGGAACCCTAAACCTATTCATTCTGAAGTTACTAGAAAAGTTTCCAGAGACCAAACACTGGTTTAAAAACTCTGCTCATGACTACATGAGCATGATTTAACAAATCAAACTAAAACCCACTGAGATGTGCAGTTTTTTCACTGAACAGAAACAAAGTAAAACACTTTTGTTCACTATAATAACTATTATTTTTAAGTAAAAAAATTATAAAAAGGTATGTCATTCTGCAAAATAGACTGATTTAGGTCATGTATGAATTACACATTGCCACTTTCACAGCTTCTCACTACATATGATAATGCATTTTTAAATACCCCAGTGCCTTTATTGGAACAGTCACCCATTTTGTCATTGCTTATAGCAACCTAATTTGATACACAGTAGTTCAGGCACCATGGATTTCAAATTGCGCAGAAGTATTCAATATTGATACAATCACAATCTCTTGTCCAACAAAAGCTTGCTCTTTTGGGATTTTACTGAAGCAATTCTAAAGTTATTCTACGAGGCAAATTCTTTCAAGTTTTGTCTCTTTCTCACCCCACTGATTTACTTCTTCCTAAATTAAAATCTCATTATGTCCTTTTTAATACCAGTTTATATATTTCCATAAATTGCTGAGTACAGTGAGAAAAAATGCATGAATACTGTTTTTTTCTAAGATCATCTTCCTGATAATGAAATCACACTTTCCCTCCATTTCTCTAACACTTTAAAAATACTTCAAATTTATAAAAGAATGTGGATAAACGGATTGCTTGAGCTGTAATATGCACCACATCGAAACAAACTGAACAGAAGCATCTGTTAGAAATCTAGAACAGAAACTACTGCTCAGTTGCTTGCCCCTCCACATTGTAGGCAGGATTATACAGATTTTTACCATTAAAAAAAAAAAAAAAAGAAAAAGAACACTAGATCTCTAAAACCGCAGTTTCTTAAAAATTCTTCAATTGCTCATAGGGCTCTTCATAAACTTAAAAAAACCACACAAACAAATAAAAAAACCCACCGCAAAAATCCAAATAAGACACGTACAGCAAAAGAACTTCAATTGTGTTTCTTGTCAGTTTGCATGACCTGTTTTCCTTGCTTCTTCCGCCAATTTAAAAACTTTGAAATCTTCGTGGCCTACTTCCACTGCCATTTCAGGCAGGATTCATGTCATGTACTTTGGAGGTGTCTGTATCTCAGCTAGTCCCTTATGCTCCGTAGTGAATAGAGAGAAAATGGTCGCTTTTAGGACCCGATTTGTGTTACTATTTTAGATGCCTATTTCAAAATGAGGTGCTTTACACACCTGAGAGTGCCCATTTCTCTACACTGATTGTAAGTGAAAGCTAAACAATATGCTTAGATTTAGACACCTCCATTTGGCCAGCTGAATCCCAGGCTTCCAGGAGTTCGAGATACAATCTCTAATTCACATGCCCAATGTGCTCTTCTTTCTTCAAACCCTGTATCATCAAACTCAGTTTCCTGACAGAGTTGCACTGAGCTACCCACCGAGCTGGTCACTGCGGTAATTTGCTGCTAAACTCTGTATAATATAGTATTATTCAATTAGTGCCATGGTTTGCTTTGTCTTCTCTGTATGTTTTCATTTCTGATTTTACATTATCATAGTGCTTTACTTTCACCAAAATTCGGACAGACTTAGGGCTAGGGGTTCTCTCATTTTTTCAGTTTACAGAACTTGTATGGAAGATGGTGTACTATTGATTTGGTGCCTTTTTTTTGACACCCTCTTTAAAGGGCATCTGTTCAGTTTTATTTCCCCTTTAATTAGTTCTGAACTCTGAGATATACCGCACTTATGGTAATTTTAGTATTTTCAACTGTAGGAATGACATCTTGAACCACATTATATTCTGTGCCTCGCAGCCTTCTTGCAGCTCCTCAGTTTAAAAACTTTCTTGTGATCTTCTTAATATCAAGTGTCAACAACTTGGTTTCCTTACAGTTTAGAGGAGGTCACTCTCTCTTACATAGGCGCCCTTTATCTGGAACATTCCTTCACATCATGTTTCCTCCCCAAAAATGTTAAAAAGCTTTATATAAGAGTTTATGAGTTCAAACATTCGGTTGATGTCTTGAGCTAACGGCCAAAAGCAATGGCTTTATATTTCTTCCCAAATTTCTAACCTATTTCAGTTTTTGGACAGGTTGCTTTTGGACTCATTTACACCAAAATGATTATTTCATTCCCAGAGTAGCACTTGCTAATCCCTTGGTAGGACATAGAAGGTTATCTACTGTCCTTCAAAGGACTGTCAGGCTGTAACTAACAAGCATTTCAAATTAAAATTGCTGTTATTTTGCAATCAACAAACACAAATAAATCACTGATATAGCTAAATCCCAGGAATCAAAGATGAGGATGTTCAAGTACACCACGGCTCTTGTTTTCTTAGTAACTCTTTGACCACACTGGACTCCAAAACCAGTTTTAAAGCAAACAAGTATTTCTTCCAAGGGCCAGGAACAAAAAAAGAATAGTTTTTCTTGCTTGATTTGCAACAGAAACAGTACAGCTATTCTTGTTTAAAGCATTAATGCTTCACTGACACTAAAGACACCAACTGCTCTCCATCAATATGTAAAGCACTTACACTTTATCATCTGCAGCTTTGTCTGCTTGATATAGAATCATA
>Ga0065711_1027136_pt1 | contig 53599 bp, 31 predicted proteins | sample Hoacrofraction12_FD_59098 | JGI IMG/M metagenome (GOLD analysis project Ga0065711, IMG submission 59098) | Hoatzin crop microbial communities from Cojedes, Venezuela - Epithelial fraction 12 v2 (version 2) | ecosystem: Host-associated > Birds > Digestive system > Esophagus > Crop | place...
GGCTGCCCCCTCCCTGCAAGTGTTGAAGGCCAGGTTGGATGGGTCTTTGAGCAACCTGGTCCAGTGGAAGGTGTCCCTGCCCATGGCAGGGGGGTTGGAACTAGATGGTCTTTAAGGTCCCTTCCAATCCAAACCATTGTATGATTCTATGATAAATAAATATGTTGCTCTTTTTTCAGGGGGTGGAGGAGATGACTAAATTGGTGTAGTTGAAGCCTAACGTAAAACAATCTGTGCTTTGGTATTTGCCTGTGCTGACCTGAATTAGTTAAACTTCGCTGATCTCAGTTTTGGAAAAATTATAGATAGCTGAGGTCCCCAAAGTCACAGCTTTGTCCTAATCCCATGAAGTCATCTTGCTGCCTTACAGAATAGGCAAATAGCCAAACAGGTCAGATTCTTGAACTGGAGTTAACATATGCCTACACCTGGGAATCTGGATATGTGAACAAAAAGCCTGCTTCATTTGCAAAGATGCTGATAACCTCTCTTTGCAACATAGATAAATTGTAAAACAAACAAAAGAAAATCTTCTCCATTTGGGGCACATTTTTTCTTTTTCTCTCAGTGTAAGAACATGGATGTACTGAGTAAAACTGAAAGAGAGCAAGCATGGGCCCATTCAAAGGAATGTTTTTTTTCACCCAATGCACATTTAGTACCAATAACTCATTGCTACTAGCTATTAGTCAAACTCATAGTAACATATTAAAAATTGAGCTCACAGATGACAGTGTATTCTCATTGTAACAATAAGCAAGCTTCTCATAAAGGAAATAACACTTGACTATAATTTATAAATAGATAGAAAGAAAAATATATGTTTAAAAGATTGTTTTATATTAACCAGTTACATTTTCTTACGTCTTGTTCATAATACCTGATTCTAGGTACCTTGTTAGGGGATAACTATTTAGCATAATAATTCTGGTGTCCATCTGCCATTCCCCATTGGACAGTGTTCCTGTTTTCAAATTGTTTCCTAGAAATCCCAGGAAATGTAATTCTGCTGAGGAAAGGGTGGTGAGCTACTGCATTGCTGAGTTTTTCCTATAATTTCAAGTGGGTCGTGGTCCTAGTTCAAGTTCTTGCACAAAGCACTGAGGGATGTGTTTAAATCTGCTACCACACCAGGCACTGTTTACAAATCAGGCCATCGTTTGCTAATGGAGTTCTGCTAGCAAAATTTGCAGCTGATGGTGATTAAATGGGAAGACAACTAAAGGAAAAGAAGTAGAACCAACTGTGTATGCTCTTTTTCTATCATTTTTGGGTTTACTTTTTTTTATTTACTAGTTACTTTAGCTTTGGACTCCCCTGTATTCCTAGAACTTCTGTAATAGAGTTCACTTTCTTTGCAGACTGAGCACTAGTCGGTTATTGGGAGGTCATTTAGGATGGAATTTTTATGCCTCTTACTCTTTAAGCATTTATCGTGTCAGCTTCTGCCACTTGGATCTGTCTGCTCAGTCTGAGCTTCTTCATAGAGTATTAAAACCGCTGCATGGGTCCTGCTGCCTGCTGGATGGTGGAAGCAGTCAAGTCCAGCTGCAGTGCATCTTGCTGGGGTGAACCACAACACACACAAACTAGCAACTAAGCGACCCACACAGCTATTTGTGATCATCCAACCTTCTGGGCTTACCTGTCCTGCCCTACAGAAGCCAAGAAGGTAGAGACATCCTATTTTGAGAAGTTGCATATTGTTTTCTTTCTTGGGTAGGTGAGGGAGAATCTAGCAGATTTCTTTAACAGAAAATACTTCACTGCATAACTCGGATCATATACACAAAGTTTTGTAGAGTTTTAACATTTCCGCATTATATGTTTATGGCAGAAATCTAGTGACCTCTCTTTGATGGATTGTTCTGAAGTAACAGCTTTGGCTAGAGACAAGACAAAGAATTAATGAACCTTTTTTACAGAGGACTTGCACTTCCCCTGTTTTCTGAAAGCTTTGCTCTTCAGAGGCCTTGGTGTTGACACACAGCTTGTTTTTGAAAGTGACTGCCCTTCCACTGCTCCTTATTATTTAAGGCTTTACACCTGTAGGTTGCTAGCTTTAGTCTGATCTGCCTGAAATGGTTTTTTTTCTTTTGTTTTTTTTTTTCAGCTGCACAAGTGCTTGAAGACAGGTGTTGTACTGAAAGGTTACTCACTGTGGAAGCCTGACTTGACTGGTCATCCAGTCCAGCGACACTAGTACATCAGCAGATCCATATTGCTGTATCCTGATGGTTATCTGTGTCTTTTGACTACCTCCTTCATAAATAGCATATTGATGGCAATGACTAGTGTTCAGACCTTGCCAATCAATACTAACATTGAATAAGAGTTAATTGACACAAATAACTGCATCTCTCAGTTTGTGTACAAGAATGACACCTTCCTGTGCTCTAATCAATAATAACTCCTTGTAGAGCATTGAAATAAAGCTGCTTTCTGTACTTGACAGAGTTTTCCCAGGTGGCTTGGAGCTGTCTCTTCCATTGTGTCTCATCATAGCAGATTAACTGGAATGTTACATATGAATTGCTTGTCAAGATGATTCCATCAGGCATTTCTTGGTAGTGTTTATCACTGTCATCAGTGTTGAGTTCAGCCTTTGTTTTGTCTCTTGTTCTGTAGCCAGAAAAATGTAACAGTTTACCAGGAACAATCTTTGTTGCCAGTTAATGGCATTAGCTATTTCCTGTTTCCCAATTACTACCTGAATCTTTTAATAACAAAAATAATCTGTATTTGCCGGTACTATTGGTTCTAGTTTTACGTGACAATTCTTGTACCTGTAATACAAAACATGGCTTTTTCTTCCATCACTTAACAAAACTCAGGCTGTTGAGACTCTATTTGAGTAATCGTTGCTTCAAAATCTTATTTCAGTTGGAAAACTTGGAGATTTGAGAAGAAAAATAGGTTAATGTTGGTTTAATCATTACTATCATTAAACAGGAATGAATTTTGTTAATTTTTAATATCTTTCTGAAGTAGGGAAATGCAAAATGATCCTGTAAAACATCTTAGTCATAGCTACATTTGTAATGACCATGTTGAATATAATTTTAGGGAATTAGTTAACAATTTGAATTTTAACAATGGCAAGTACAAACACTTTTATTTTTCCACTTTTTAACACTTTTTGGGGGTAACTATATGCTTGCCCAAAGAAATTTAAAATTTAAAAAAAAAATGTTACTGGGTAAGAAAACCCTGGATTTGAATTTGTTACCAAGTATTTCATTTTAAGCAACCTCCCATCTTCACCAGTGCCTGTAGAAGTGGTTATGAATGACAGGGTAGCTTCATTCTGGGTCTGATTTTATACCAGCCTTCATGGAGGGGAAGCTGAGAGCAAGAAGGAAGCAAACACTGGGAGGCACTCGACCCGCAGTGTTTCTGTTGGATGGCACTATCTGTCTGAACAAAATTAATTCTGCTAGCCTTTCTGGTTGTCTGCGTAGCCACAGCTTAGTTTTCAGCTGTGACTTTTCCATGAAATTGCTTGTCTTGAACACCATGGTTCATGCCTAAATTCAGCCATAGCAATTCACATGTGAATTTAAGTCAGATTAACATTTGCCTTAAAGCAGGTCTGTCTTATTATGAAGTTCAGCCAAATGCATCAGCAGGTGTAAAATGCAGCAACTCTTTCTGTTGAGCACCTAAGAGGTTATTGATTCACACCTCATTTTCTTGCTCTTGCATCTTCACTGTCTCCCATTGCATAAGTTAAAATTTTGGGTTTCCATTTTAAAAACTAGAATCATCAGAGGATTGTGTCCAGTATCTTATGAAGTCCAGCCTGTTTCCGCAACATTAGCTTTTACAGCAAATCTGGATCTGAAGCCAACAGAGGGGAAACTTAAGTATAGGAAGGACCGTTTTTCAGAAACGCCTGTGCAGTTCCTGAGAATTTCCCAGCAGGTATGAGTGAGAGCTGAGCCCTCACAGCAGCCAGGACTATTTGCAAGCTAATTCAAAGAATTAGCTTCTGTTCGGTCTATAGAAAAAAAGAGACATATAGGGAATTCTGCAATTCCTCCATTGCAAGATAAGATGAGAGAGAAGCCTGAAAGTTGGTGAATTACTCAGATAGGGCTGTAATTGCTACATTGTAACTCAGTGTATCAAGTCTTTTAATGGTAGACTTAAAATTCAGCAGTTAAAATCTCGCTCTGAAATGTTCTGATGGGTTTTTTTTATTATTTTTCAGGTTAACAAACAGAAATATTATCCACAAAATGCCTGAATGGACTCTAATTGCTATTGTTTTATTATCTGTGTAAGTACCCTTTAATGTCAAATATTCTCATACACAGCTGTCTTAACTAGCCTATCAAAAGAAGATTTAATTTTCACATAAAAAGAGGGAAGTATTTCTTTGAATTAGCTGGGGAATCAACAGAATTATTTTTTTCATGCAAATGAACTAAATTCTCTTGATGGAACAGGATTGTCCCACTTGCAAACAACATGTTAACGATGGGCACAATGTTAGGTTAAAAAAGAACTTTAGGGATTTTTAAAGAAGTCTGGTGGGATGAAGGAAGACTATACTTCACTCTTTTCCACGTGCTGCTGACAGACATTCTTCCTCTCTCTGACACTAGGACAAAATGACCTGTATTGTATTACTTAGATTTGGCATGACAGTTATGCTTTTAGTTTCTCATTTTAGTTCTGATTTCTTAAAAGATTTCACTTTCACGATTAAAATTATTTCCATAACAATATGGTGTGCTTCTAAATGTGTTTGTTTGAATGAAACTCTTTTGAGAGGGGGAAGCGTTTTTAGCAACTCCCTAATTTCTGAAAGGAATACTGGGACCCAGTATTCTGTTTTTATGAGGATTAGTTTTGCTGCTTAAGATTATGATACTACAGTGCCTACAGTCCTCCTTAGCTTTGTTCTACTTACTGTAGAATTAAATTCTTTCCAAGGGTTTTCCTAACAAGAAGCCTGATTTTATTATAGCATCTTTCAGTAAACTTCTACACAGAGGCATGATCTATAAAAGCTGTAGTCATGTGCATCAATAAACTTCCTTAATTTATATTTTCCAAATATATGAACATTTCTGGAGTTAAAGATATAAACTTTGCAGTGCGTAAAACAGACAGTTCTCTCACAAATTCGTATTAAACTTTTAACATCAGTTCACCTTTTTAAGAAATCACTGGTGGTCTCACACCTGCCTTTCAGTAAGGTTAAACCATCAAGCAATCTTTGTATGTCTTTCAGCTTGAATTACAAGATTGCAAAAATCTTGTTCCAGAGACTGTTTATTACCGCACTGATGCTGCTTCTTTTGGGCTTCCTGGGTCAGTGGAGCCTGTAGGGCAGAGAAGTACTTAGACATTCATAGGTCAAGAAGTGTTGTGGGCCAACCTCGTAGCATCCCCAGTACTGCACTTACTTACCTTGATATTACTTCAGTCTGACACATTGTTCTGGCTTTACTGTCCCAAGGAAGGCTATACCAGCAGGCATTAGAGTAGGCTTCAGCGAGCCTTACATCTGTGTCACCCAGCCAGATACCGCTCAAATGATTCATTAAATCAGAACACAGAAAGTAACTTTACTTGAATGCCTTGGCATAAATTTTTTATCAACTATAAGAACAAATCTTTTGTCATTTTTACTATATATTCTTATGGTTGAATTGGTAATTTGTGAAACAGATCTTATGAATTTTTCAAGTAGTTTCTGTACATTTAAGGAAATGGTGACTCTTTTGATCAGAAGTTAAAATATGTTGCTGGTCTCTTCGCATATGATGAGCTCTAAGTGTTTACATACCTAATGATTGTTAGACAATTGCTTTAAAATGTTATACAAGTAGCAGGCAGTCTTGGTAGCAAACAGTAGAAGCAGAGAACCAAGTCTCATTTCTAAGGGTCCATCTCTAAACAAATGAATTATATTTGATCCTAAAATAGAGTAGATTTTATTTCTTATATTCTATTGAAATAATGAATAAAACTCCTGTTGACTTCAGCTTATTGTAAGGTTCTTACAAGCTCATGATCTTCAGATTTTGAACAACTTCTCCCAGCCCCATCTTAGGAGGGCATGTGGAAGAATGTGGATGGGGTAGAATGAGTGTCAAGATTGCTCTGAGAAGATGATGAGTGTTGCATCATGTGCAGAAACATTACTACAGAGCATTTAATTATTTGGGAATCCTAATCGAACTTGACTATTTAGTGGAAGCCAGAAGTGTCCAGGGAAAGGCTACTGAGAACCTGGACAACCCCTCGCAGAAAGGTCCTCAGATTGTGGGCCTTTCTCACTTCCTGCAGTCTGCCAGGGAATCTGTCATATCTGGTAATTACTAATTACATTACTAATACTGCTCATAGAAAGAATTACATTCTAACATTCTAGAAGTCTTCTCTGGGTTTCCCCTTATCTATACTGAGAGATGATGCATGTTGCGGCACACGTGATATCATTTAGATTGCCTGTATTCACAGGTCTTGACCTGGTCTCAGACACAGGATGGCCATTTACTCCTAACACTAAACGGTGAAGTAGCATAAGCAACACCCTGGAAGAGGATACTATGTCCTCTTTCCAGTAGGATGAAAGGCCATATTACAAGTACCCTGGGGTGCAGGAGGTTTAAGAACAGAGACTACAGAAGGCAGAGTGAGCATGGGATTTCAGGGTATACTTCAAAAGAAACTACTAAGACCTCAAGTACTTTTGTTTTGTTTGGAAGGGGACAGGGTGGTTTTGTTTAAAGTAGCAACAGTTGGACTTTCCTTGCACCCCATTTAGTGCATCGATACTGTGGCTCACTGCTTCCTTCTCGTGTATGGCTAGCATGTGCTGAGGACTCGGTGTACTTAACTTCACAGTGCACTTTCAGAGTGGCCTGGCCCTTTTTGTGATATGCTGCTGGACAGAATAACTATTACCATTACTGCTGTATTGAATTCAAGTGTCATCCCCTTAATGCTGTGCATTGTGTTATGATAATGCTATCATCTCTTCACTGGACTGTGTGCATTAACTCTTTGTAGGATACAGCATGTTGGATAGTCATAATGCCTAATTTTGGAGCTTGAATTAGACCTAGGCTCCCTTTATAGTCTGCTGGTCCTCAAGAAGCTGTTAAAAGTAGTTATGTGCCCTGGAGTCCACTGGCTATTAAAGAAACCTGGGCTTCTAATTCATTGCTCTGAAATACGGTACCTAAAACTAGACGCTATGACTGTCTTTCTTGAAGTATATAATACTGGAGATCACAACAGTGGAGCATTCCCTGTTCCTAGCGAACAGCTGGATTTATTCAATCAAATTATAGTGTAAAATAGGAACAGCCAGTCTCAGCCTTTATTGAAAATCTAGCCTGAGGCACTCCTGTCTTTATGACCACCACATTCAGCAATGCTGTATCGGCCTTCCTAGAGTACACTTTGACAGCCAGAGAATTATGTTCAAATAAAAGAGTGGGTGACTCTTTAAAATGATCTGTAGATCAAATTTCTTATTTATTTGTCATTTGCAATAGTTTTGGCAGTGGTAGATTTCTGTGTTTTCCTGTTGCAATGTTTAGTATGTCAAGCAGAATTTTTCATTATAGTAATAGCTGCTTTATAATGTACTGTAAACTAGAATACAGAATTTGCATCTTTTTCCCCCAAAGAACTTTGCAAGATATCAAACTAAGCAGATAAATAAATACAAATACAGTAATTCAAGAAAGAATGGAGAAAGCTGTGGGAAGACTGGTTGCTATACAAGCATGGGCACTTGCTGTTTTTAGTGTATACCCCTGGTACAGTCTAATGGAAAGCTTTCAAGATACTTTCAGGAAATGTCTGCTTTCATCTTGCTTATCTGAGCTGGCTGGTTCCAGTGAACTGTGGTCAGCTTCATCTACAAAGCCTATGCAAGAGGTTCCTCCGCTAAAAGCTTTGAAGCATTTCAAAATGTTCTGGGATTAGTTTGTAAGCATTCGGCTGCAGTATTTAAACAAACTCAAAATGACCATGATCACTAAACAAAAGCCATCATTATATGTGTGCAGCCACTTTAGATAAATGTGTCATGTGAAGATGTACTCTAGAGGTTTACTCTCTTGGAGATAACAGTTCGGGAGCTGGAGAATCTTGGCTTCAAGTACGCGTTTTTACTTCTTTGCACACGAGAGCACATCTATTGCTCAACACTGGCATTTCTAAATTATTTTAAGAGGAATTCACATGGTTGAGATACCGCTACTGTGTTCTTTTCTGAAAATGTCTGAATGTTTGAAATGTACAAATCTAATGTACAAATACATGTTGGATATGACTCAGACATGAAGAGTGACTTTTTCCTAAGAAACTACATACAAGTCAGCTGGATGATCTTTTAGTTAGCAAGTCTGATGATAGAAGATTGGTTCCAGGTTTCAGCTGAGAAAAATCATTTATCACTAAGATAGAAATGTAATTATTTCCCATTTTGAAACAGTTTGCAGGACCAAAAATCCAAAAGTCTTTCTTTTTAAAATAGTGTTTGAATGTGGCCATAGTACTGTCTCTACTTTTGGTCTCTATCTGTAGAGTTATGTTACTGTGTGAAATAGAGAAAAGGCAAGTTTGTCTTAATACGTTAAAAAACTAAGAAGTATATTCTTCACTTTTTCTCCCTTAATAATTTTAGGTTGTCATTTAGTGAGTGTGAACTCAAATAGTTTTTCTGTTAAGCAGTTCTTACTTATCAGCACTTTCTAAGCAAACTCAAATTGGCTTATTTGACAAATTGTGGAGGAGATCAGTATTACTTTACTTCCTCCCAGCATGTTCCAGTATTACTGAGGAAACATATATAGAACAGCATTTTGAGTGATTTGCAGTGTTGTTAATTGGAGCATTAGTCAGTGCCAACTTTTTAAAATTGATTAAATATCTTCATCATTTGTAAGCGAGAAGATAGAAGAAGAAACCTTAGCAATTTCAAAGAAGCTGTTTCTCCTTGTACAAAAACCCCCACTGTGTTGCTGTAGTGCTGTTACCCAGGAAAGTGACACTGTGGATTCCATTGCAGCACACACAGCTGCAGTCCTTTTCCATTTTAGTGTTTCTTATGGATATCCTTCTGAATGGGAGATTTGGATATGCTGGGGAACTTTGGTACATGCCCAGCACAAACTCTCTGAGGTGAGTCAAGGATAATCAGTTCCCCTTTATGGTTCTGGTGCTTGACCTCATCAGCAGGAGCGGAGCCTTAGCACATGCTGTCTCCTGGACTTCTGTTGTGTGGAAACAGGAGGGCTGGCTCAGACAGCTGTCTTCTCTGCACCTGCCAGTGTTGTTGCCCAGTGCAAGGGAAGAGCAGGGTCGTGGCCTTCTGCCAAGTATCTTGGAAATCCCTCCAAGAGATAGAAATCTTCGTGTCCCCAGCAGCTCTGTATGTAGGCATTCAGACTGAAGTCATGCCCAGCTGTGCAGAGCTGGTGTGCAAAGTGCATCACCAGTTACAAATTGTCCTTCATGGTGATGTTCTTCTGACTAATCTTTTTGTTAGAATCTAGAAATACTTTTATGTTGAACATGATTTTGGATCTTCTGCTTTAGTCACCGTTGGGAACTTTATGTTCCAAATGTACTTGTGAATTAAGAATACGGTAGTAAGGAAAGTACTTGCCTCTGCCACTTCATTTTTGCCTTTTGTCTGTAAACAAGATTTTTGTTGCAACTTCTGTTTCAACCCTCTGAAAGATAGCGTGCTAGACTTCGTAAGACTGCTTTATCATGTTGGCTCTTTGGGGAGCTAACTTGGTCAGTGGAGTTCATGTCCTATTGAACTCTGTGCCACAACTATGTGCTGATCAAGCAGATGGACAACTTGCCCAGCCCTATTAGAGAGAGAACTGTTTTCAATTTGTGTTTCTTGAAAAGGTATGTATTTAGAAGATTTCTTTTGTAATGTCATATCTTTTCCTCCTTCCATAGTTGCTGCATACAGCTTTGCTCATTGGAAGTCGTGTCATAGCGCAGAGTAGTTTATACAGTTACATAGCAATATAGACAGTACTGAACTAATGCTGCAAGTAAGACGTGAGTAATCCACATTGTTAACAGCTGCCCTAAACTTAGTTTTAAACTAAACGTATTTTAACTTCATCCACTGAGCAAACTGAACTGTTAATTTTGCACCTGAATCCTGAAGCTGTAGCCCTATGAAAATATACTTGCTTCCTTATTAATAATTAATCTTAATACATTCAATGCAAACATTTTTTTTTTATCATGAAACATTACCCATCTGGTAGAAGAAAAACATGACTTTGACACACACATCTTTTATTTTCAGAGTTTTAACTTTGTAAACTTTCTAAAGAACAGCCTACATTAATGAGGACATGACACAAAGGTAGTGTTTTTGACTTACTGGAAACTTCATTATAAGATGAAAATCAGTGTTGATTAGGCTTGTTGTTTCTGACAAAAAAAAAAAAAATGTAGAGCTACACATCATTGGAAAGGTTACTACAACTTCCTAGCATGTGATCACCAGGTATTTTGTAGCAGCAGAGTTTTTAGCATGAGTTCTGGATTAATTTGTGTGGTTCTATGCAGAGAGTCATAACGGTAGTTCTGCTAGGCTAAGTAGTGTGTCATATTCTTCTTTAGCACTGAAATAAATTATACTCAAAGTAGAAGTATTGTATTCCTATTCTGGAACCACTGTAACAGAAAAACTTGGATTGTAGAAAATCCCTGAAGGAGCAGTATCTTTTGAAGATCTAATCATTCCATTCCTGATGGTGCTTGATGCAGATTATGGAATGTAAATCCTTGTAATGCTAGACAGTAAGACAGGCTGTCTGAAAAGATAATACTTCATTCCAGAGATTCTAGTTTCCTGTGTCATATTGCTGTTGAAAGTGTCAGACCTGACATGGCAGACAATATTTTTATTATGAAGTGTTTAATGTTTTTTAAGGAGGAAGAATCCTGAAAGTTATTAAAAACTGTGAAGATTTCAAAAATCTTGTTTTATGAATGAACTACATCTTAGAAAACAAAATTATTTGAATAAATGCGCTAAGTTATAGTTTGCTTGGATCGGAGCAGTGGTCCATAGTCCTTCTTAGACCCACGTGTCAAAGAACTGTGTCAGTTAGGGGAAAATAGAGACACATGCATTTTTTTTAGCTTTCCTATCAATAACATTATGTTGGAGAATGTTCGTGTTCCCATAATATTCTACAGTGACCAGGGAGAAACTAAAAATTACTGAGAGGCATGAAAAATATGGAGGGGGAGGGAGAAGATTACAGCTAATTAATTTGGAAATAAGGCAAATTGGTTTTTTATGTGATAATCGGTAGTGGGCAGTACACTTAGAAAGTGGAGACTTGCTTTCATTTCCTAATACTGTAGCAATCGAGCGCAAAGGAATTTTGTACTTCTCATTAGTTTATTGCTTCTTGAGATATAATAACATTTTGACACACCGTGCTGTCATTCAGTCTGGCAATTAAGTTCTGATCCTGATCTGGGATGTTAACAGTGAAGGTAAAAAATGCACAGTATTTTCTGAAGTATGTTTCTTTCGTATTTATGAAAACAGAAAATACAGCTTCTTTGTGGAAGGAAGGAAGGGAGGAAACAGATGTCGCTGACAAGATGGTATATAAAGTGTATCTCTAGACGATGGGCTATGATGAAGGTCTCAGAATTTACAGCCAATCCAAGCTAGCGGATTTGGCATCAGGGTGCAGGTAGCTCTTTTGGCGTGAAGTATGTAATTAAAATAAATACTTGGGATAAGACAGCAACCATCAGTTAACCAGAATGTTGTATAAATAAACATGAAATAACTATATATTAATAAAATTTTGCATGGCATAATACAAAGAAACTAGAACAATCGTATCCATAACAGTACATGTTCTCGTCAAAAGTAAAAGTGTGCTTTAATTGCCTGGTAGCAAACCGAGCTAATCAATATATGGCAGCTTAGTCCAGAAACTGCTAAGTGTATATGTGTAATTACATATTATTAGGGGCAAAACCAACATCCATGCAAAAACTGTATGGAAGCTTCATTGTTTAGAGGCTTGGGATCTCAGTATGTTTCACTTCATTTTGATGTATACCACACTTACACTTTATGTTCTACAGAAATGCATATATCACTCGCTCTCTTCTGCCCTCTCTATCCACCTGAACATTTTAAGAAGACACTGAAAAGATCTAACTCATTCATCAGAAAACTCAGTATTTCTGAGATGAGGGATTCGTTTTTTTAAAAGGATAAAGAATAGCTGAGATTCATGTAGCCCTTCATATTTGTTTCAAACCTCATCATATTGTGCTTTTTTGGGTATATGTTTAGGTCAGTGTACTTTCAAAAATTAGTGTTAATAGTGTTCTTCTGTTATAGAGATGGTAAAATTGAGATTAAGAGTAGAAAAGTGATTTACTGGAGATCATCAAGTCAGTAATAGATCTGGAAATAGAACAATTCAAAACAGTTGAGGGGGGTGTTTTTTGTTTGGTTTTTTTTTTTTTTAACCCACTGTGAGCTGGCACGTCTGGGAAAAGGTGCATAAGAATCCTTAACATTTGGGGATTTGTAAGAATCTCATTTTGAGAGGTCCAGAACTGCGCTGGTATTTGTTTTCAAAACTGGGAGAGGGAAATAGAAAAATATTGAGGTCCTTATGTTTAACTTCTGAACAAAAAAAAAATTTGGACACAGTGGAAGCAAGTCTATTCCTAGCATGTCTCTTTACTCAGCTGCATTATTACAGGTGTTTGGTCTGTATATTGGACTGAAAGTAAGATAATCAAGTTACAAAGTTAGAAAGTTATGAAATTAAACTATGATCAATTTTACGATCATTGTTTCCGTAGTAACTGAGTACAGGTGAGTACATTTTATAAAGTCAAGTGTTGACAAAGAATTTACATAAGCATACTGCATTGTAGCTGTTTTAACTGTAAGACAGTATATTTTATTTAATCTTTATTGAAATTTTTTTTGGCATACCACTGAGATAATGAATTTATAGGAATAGAGTAGCAGTATGTGGCAACAAAAAAGTCCAGCAGTTGCAAAAAATGGATGTGTATGAAACAATGTTTAATTCATAAAAAGTACCAGGTTTATATGTAAAGGCATCTTTTAGATAGTAAATTGCCCCACTGTATGCACACAATTATTTATACAACGGTGGATATTGTACAAAGTATTTAAGAGGTTCAGGCTCTAAAGAGCTTACATCTTAGCATTTTTTAATCTTACAGAGACTTCTACCTGTGCTTAATTTCATGTAGCTAAGTAATCTGAAGACTTCATAGAGTGGCATAGATTCCAGTATTTGAGAGGCGTCACAAGGAAACTTTGTGGAACATAAAAAGTAAGGAAAAGAAGACAGAAAAGAAGACTGGAAAGGATGAAAGAATAAATTTTAAAATAATTTATTAAATTTAAAATTTTGACCAAGTTGAAAAAGAGGGGAAAATGGGAACAAATGGTACAACTGAGAAATACGTTTGATCTGTCAGCTGGTTAGCAGGAAACAGACTTCAAATAAAGGGAGCTCTTTAAACAAGGCCTGTCCTTGAAATGTGTACCTAAGAAACTTAGATTTGTTAGAGAGAAGCAGCCTATAGTGATTTCTTCCGGGTTTATAGTATGAACTTTTTTTTTGCCTTGGCTTTATGCAGTTAAGTAAGCTAAACTGAAACCTTTTGGAACAAATCCCTGCATGAAAGTGCTTTAAATGGCACACAGTGTTAAAGAAGTTCTGATGTTGCATGTCTGTGAACTAATGCTGTAGTAGTAATAACTTGAAATATGGTAATGTAGAGGTGGGTACCATACTCCATTTGGTTTTAAAAAAATAATCCTGCAGTCATATCTATTAATAGAAAATGGTGAAACACAATCTCTGATCCAGCTAAACTTTGTATGAAGAGTACTCTGGATAAGAAACCACAGATGTCATTGAGCTGGTTTTGGTGTTTCCTTAGTCTTTTTGTCTGGCTAGAGGTTTTTCTAATCTGCTGTTAAAGAAATGCAGGTTTCTCATATGGTTGCCCAAGTAATTGTGTTTTGCCAGACCTATATAATATTTGTGTTGATGGCAGTCTTGGTAGTCATTTTAAATAGAGAAGTGTTTGAAAATAGAGTTCCTGAATATCACTATAACAGGAGGCAAATAGAACCATTACATATTATTACTGTAGCTTTAAAGGAGTCATGGGTCTCAGAATTTTGTCACTGGCATTGCAACATCAAAGTATTTCCAGAGTGTTGGCCGTCTTCTTTCTCATTAGACAGGCTAAGCCTGGGTTAAAAACAGTGATCCCCGAGTACTTAATGAAGCCAGCTGCTTAGTATTGCAGGATCAGCGTAATGCCAGCAAATGCTTGCAGAGAATGTGATGTTATTTTTTACCTGCTGAATGTTCTGAAATGTGTAGTTCCTTTCCTGGACAGTTGCCAAGGGAATTGACTTTATTTTGTGTGTGCATATATACGGTCAGGAAGCTTGCTCAGGAGGAACATGATAGGAGTGATACTGTGTGAGAAGAAATGGTGTTGGTGCTTGCATTGCAAATGTTAAAATAATTGTACAAAGCGATAGACTTGTAAATTTTCTCTCAGCTGAATAGAAATTGTTGCTATCATGTTTATGTGCTACTGGTCGCTCACAGGGAACTGAAATATGGTAATAGTGAGAAGTGCCATTTTCTAGTTACTTTCTGAGAAGAATTGTATTATATAATTAATTATGTTGTGGTATAATAATATGAGTTACATGAACTGAGAGTGTCAGATGTTTAATTTTTGAGGCAATTTTTTTCAGTTATTTGTATATACAGTGTACATTCTAAGGCATGTTGTCTTCAAGTGTATGATGTACAGAACTGATACAAATAGCGCTAAATGGCTACACTAAATTGTTACACTGTTTGTTGAAGTGTCTCACCGTAGTTTCTTTGAACACATTATGTATTTTCAGGCTTATTTTGGGTGTTCATTTGCATTGGACTTTTACTTTGCCTGTAAAATTTAATTACTGACTCAATGATACAAGTAGAATTTCTTGGTATATAAGAAAGTGTTTTACTTGTCCTTTATTAAAAGTCGAAGGTCATCTATCCTACAGAAGTTGATGTTTTGAGGACAGTCTGAATTTACCTGAGTTTTTTCCTTTCTGTATCTTGTTGTATCAGTGCAACATTATTATAAAATCTTTTCATTGCAGGATCTTTGAAGTTATATAGCTAGCTGTTATTTATAACAGCTGGCACCTGATGAAGCCACCCTTAACTTTCAGAGGAGAGGAAAAAAGTGGCATAAACAGTACATCCTGCTGTGCGTACAAGGAGTTTTTTCATTAGCTTAAAAACCCCACAAAGATCCAGAACATTTGTAGTGTATTAAATCCATTTTAAACAAACAGTTTCTGTACCTGATAAAGGAGCTATAAGCCTGTTGCCTCAACACATCTCCCCTGCATGGTGAAGGTGTAACATTGCAGTGCCATCCAAAAAATTTTCTTATGCAGCTTAACGGAAAAACAAAAAATGAACTCTCATGGTATGTTAGAGTAGAACCAGCAAAGTATTTTGCAAGTGTTCACTTGGCCTCCAAAGCCCATGCGAAGAGAGCATGAGATGACACGAGGGAACTCTGCTGTGCAGCCTGGTCCCAGGGCCTCACCCAACTCCCTGACCACCGTCCTAGAAAGCAGTGGTGTGGGGGCTGGTACAGCTTTAGGTGCACCACAGATTGTTTTCCGAATTGCCAGGTGCCTATTTGGATACAAATAACTGATTGGGGGCAAAGGAAGAAAAAGAAAAAAAAAAAAGGCAAATCCATAATCCATTGTCTCTTTTTCAGTTGTTAGTAAGTGCTTTTGTCAAACAGCTAGCTAAACCCTTGTTACTGTGGGTATGCTTCCTTCTGCTGTTTGTTGTATCCATCCAGCTGCACCACAAGTGAAATTTTGGCCCTATTAAAGGGAAATGGAAGTTGACTTATGTCTGGAAACCAACTACGTTGAAAGTGTGTGTGGAAGATGAACTTTAAAAGAAGAAATACATATATTTTCTGTAATATATACATAAATGTGTATCAAAGAGAAAGTTTTTCTTGAACAGAGAAGCTGCAGAGTAAAAAACATAGTGGAAACAACTAAGAAATTAACTTTTGAATGAACCTTAAGTTTTTCCATATACTTGGAATTATGTAGGAATTCAAGTTGATTTTGAATCAGTGTTTGTAGCATTGATTTAAATGTAGTGGACAAAAATTTTGAACTATGAATTATTTAGTTTCTGTTGCTGTCAGAAGATTAAAGTGTGTGTGCTGGATTCTGTGGAAAAGTCGGTACACAATAATGAAAGGAAGTTAAATAATAAATAAAATATAAGTTGCACTTAGCTACAAAATTCTTGTCTTTATGATGAGAATAGGATCTTCTGGCTATATTTAAAACTAGGCCAGGAGTAGCTTTTTTCCTCAGTAAGAAAATTACTTGTTTATTTATGTCAGTTGTTATCATTCAGCCCTGTGGGCTTTAGTGTTTTATCTTTCATTAAGAAAATAGAATACAGGAATAAATTGGGAGAGATTAAAGAAAACTGCCCCTGAATATTGACTTCCCTCTTTGATCGATAGGATATGCTAACAAAGGGCCCCAAATTAGAGGTTGCTTTAATTTCAGAGTTGCAAATGACACTGATCATAATTACTTTTTTTTCAGCAATAGTATCATTTAATTTAAAAGAAGACTTAATTTCAGAGATATATTTAAATAGTTCTGCATCTTGTTTGTACGTTGCTTCCAGTTCAAGATTGTCTGTCAAATATTAATGTGTTCTAATGGAAAGTGTTCACTCTAGAGACGGTCATTTGCTTTTAAGGGTTTTTTAAAAATGTTGAGCTTTTTAAATCATGCTCAAACTAAAGTTATATGAAACAAGTGGGGGTTTTTAACTGAAACTGTGAGCGTAACAGCTAAATTACGTAAGTTGAGGCTGTAATGTTTTCTGATTTCTGAGTGTATGTTAAAACAGTATGATTGTGTAACCATGTAATTATACCAAAGGTTATAATTTTTTAAAGCTCCCTGCTGTTCCATCTTTAACTTAGAACTACACTCACGTTGTGCTTCACATCAGCTTTCTGTCTGATACTAACTTTTGCCTGGTGGATGCGTTATGCTTTAAGGTCTGTGGAAATCCCCGCTGTGATTTAAGATACTTTACTAACAAAATTGTTGTCCCTAGGCAAGTGTACTGTATCCAGTGATATACTGGTAAATGAGGGACACTACCTCAAATTAAGCAAGCAGTCAGTATATTGTGAAGAACATTCAGAATCACAGTGATGCTTTGACATTCTGTCAAAATGTCTGACCGCCTTTCAGTAGGGGTTCAGGAAATGCAGCAAGTGTTTCAGTTCATCCCATCAACTGAGGCACTATTATTACGTGATTGATACGTTGGCGACACTCCAGTTATACTTACAGGCAGATGGTCTACAGGCTACAATGCACATCTATTTCAATGAGTTTTATTGCTCATCTGTAACACTTGTTGTATTGGCTCAGTCTAGTCATTTGTCTTAATCAAAAGAATTACTTTTGTTTAATCAGTTGTGTTGGACACTTCCTTCATAGGAACATAATTAAAATGGAATCCAAGACTATTCTATAAAACTGCTATATTAAAAGAATGGCATTTTTGATTAATAACATTTTATTGCATTGCTAAGCCCATCTGTAACGAGTAAGCCAAATCTGTAACGAGTAGTGCAAATATATTTGAAGTATTTAAAAAAAGACAAAACAAAAATACCCCAGTCCTTGTGTGTTGATGTAGTAGAGCACATTATAATGGCACAGTTGGCCCCATTCATTCATTTAACGTGGCTTGGTGTATTTCTAGAGGATTTTTAACACTGAATGAGATGAACTATTACTGAGGGTGACCTGCAATATCATACTGCTACTTAGTTTTTATAAATCTGCTCAAAAATTTATTTAAGTCTGTGGATGAGGTTTTGTGCACTCTCTTCTACTTGCAATGCAAGGAGTAGGAAATGTACTGTAGACAGCTGCTGAAGGAGTCTTGGGCTGTTGATGAAATTAAAGTACCTAATGTTACTGAAACAACTTTAGGGGCTCCTGTCTAAGTAGTGGCATCCTCTTTGGTACTGTCCTGTAACCTGCCTTTGGTCCAAGAAGTGGTGCAATATGCTCAGCTTGGTTGTCCACCTGTCTAGTGCAGAAGGGCTTGTTCTGGGCTCCTCAGTAGAGCGCCTCTTCACAAATCTTCCACAGGGTCACTCTGAAAAATAGTCCCTCTCCTACCACTTGCTGCACACGACTTGTTTTGATCCATGCAGTACCGTTGCAATCCTTTATACCTTCTAGGAGCAATCAGAGATTATTTCCTTCATGATTTCAATTTAGAATAGTAGGTACAGAGCTGGGAAGAAGAATATGTTAATATTCCTTGTAAATCTCAAAAGTAGTTTATATTTAGGTAATACTGTCCCAAATGTCTACAAAAAAATATGTGGATGGGGGAAAGCTGGAAATCTTGTGGGTTTATGGCCTTGTAACTTAAGAGAATTAAGTACCAATTAATTATTCATAAAGATGGGTTGCCCTACATTCATGACTTTGTTTTTCCAAATCCAGAATTGACTCGTAATAGTCTTGCAAGTGTGAGTTTTTAATGGAAATTGACAGACTTCCAAATTAATTTCCGTTATCTGTGACCCACACAATGGTGGTATTCCCTGCTTTTGAATTAAAGACTTAGATAAGCTGCTCTGCTTTCAGAGCTGTTTGATCACACACACAAAAAAAGCACTGGATCGCTAACCAGTCCTTAGACAAATCCCAGCAACACACTTCAGTGTAGAGTTTCCATTAAAATATTTTTCATTTGTATCTGAATATTGGCAATACCCTGGAGGACTTTCAGCATAAAGGGTTTTTCTATTCAGATAGGGTTCTGTTTGGTGCTTTATTGTAATAGTTGACAGGTAATGACCAGTGGCACTCCACAGAGTGTCTCCTGCATGGTTATGTTTCTTCATGTTTTTTAGCATTGTTTCTCCTAAATCAGTCCTTGTTAACAATGTGACATGACTTTATGTCATAGCGATGGAGCAAATATGCTTTAGTGTAGGGCTAACAGCACATTGTTGGAATGGCTGATTCATCTCTCAGAAGCTTTAATAGCTATGTTAAATCACCTGCACTGGTGTTCGAGGCTTGTAAGCACTTTTACTCTTTAAGTGTACATAGTGCATATTATTATTGTTATTATTATTATTCACCTAAAATGCTTGAGGAATGAGAGGACCAGATTGCTCATAGCCATCGTCCAATTTGTGACTGTCTGAAGACAGCAGAAGATGCATTGGATTTCCTTGCAGGTAGCGACCCTTAGCAAGAGTCTATTGATGGTGCCTCGATCAGAGGCTGGCACCCTCCTTGTGGCACGTATGCGGTAGTCTGTGTCTGTGTTTCTGCTGGGGAAGGAAAAAACAAAGTGCTGCCTATAGTTGCTGCCAGCTCTTGCTTTGTTTCCGTGTTCCAAAATGAGTGTTTAAGAAAGTTTTGTGATCTTTAGTGCAACTCTGTCATTCTGATAGAAGAACAGTTATCAGTCATCCTGGTTATGATGATCTTAAACAATAAAGTCTTAAGAGTCTAAAACAAAGGTAGAAAGAAACTGATAGAATTGAAAAGAAGAAAACTTATATGTTGTGATGATTATGTTAAGAGTCTTATGGTGCTCAAATGCCTGTAACTGGCAAAAATGTTAATACCCTATTTTCCAAAGCTTGCTATGGAAGGGCAGGTGGTGCTTGTCTGTTCCACCGTTCTGCTTTATAGTTCTGTTCTTGTTGAAGTTCCAAGCATGCCAAACAAGGTAAGCAGCTGAAATGATTGCATTCAGATCCATGACTTCTGCCAAAATCAGTTGCTTTTATTTTTTTAAGCTTCTGCTATTAGAAAAAGTAAGGAAAACTGGCAATACTTATCTTTTTATTGGAGGAGCTGCTGCTTCTTCTTTTGAAAAGAAGCATATGGCTTTTCTTCATGAGTAAACAAGTGCATTGCGTGATACTGGGTAAATTTGTTTACATTCGAATTCACAACACTTTCCATGTAATTTTAAGTGACCAATTTTGGGCAGTGGAAAGGAATCCAACTCTTAGGTGGTTGTGTTCTACCCCTGTTTTCAGGTGTCTGTTTTAGAGAGCTGTAACTGGCTGGTATCACAGTGGTGACTTTGAAAATTGAACTTTTTTCAAAGGGGATCACAGAATTCATCTTAAAGAAAAAGTTCAGAAAGGTTTTCCTGAGGTCCAGTATCTGAGGGGAGGATGGTGCTGTACAATTAGGTTTTTTTAGAAAGGGTATTTACACCTTTGTATAGGAAATGCCAATTAGTGCTTTTAACTACATAAAAATACTACTTTACCGTCATCTTTTCTGAATGTATTCGGCTGCCTTGGTTAAGATATGCTTAGATCTAAGAACGAGTTGTGCACACTACCATATCAATTAATGAAATTTACTCCTTGTAATGTGACTGACTCTAAAAATATTTTGATATTAAACTCCTAAATATGCTTGTCAAATGTTTTTGTAAGGCAATTAATTCATAGAAATCTTGGGTATTGACTTGAAGCACTGAAGGTTTGTAAACATTTTGTGGTAGCCAGATGTCATTTAATAGCTTGATAATAACAACTTGGTCTTCACATGAATCTCGCTTTTTTTTTCTTGTACATGTAACATATGCGGAATAGCCAGCAAATACAAATTTTATCAATCAAATACAGTTTTGACATTTTTAACACTTTTTAAAGTTTACAAAGACCTGTTTACCATATGGTGTAAGTGGGTGTGCAGGAAACGGCACTGTTTCGTGAACTCTGATATATACTGTACTACTTTTCCATGAACTGAGCATGAACGTTTCCTTTTAACGGGTGTGCTGAAGGCAAGCCTTTGAAGCATGGGTGTATAACTTTGGACAGTAACATTTACGTTTGTGTGCTTCTGTAGGTGGTTGTTTTAAAATCACTTAATCCTTCAGCTTTTCTATTTTTATTTGACTTTATTCACAAAAGTTTGTTCCAGATTAATGTTGCAACATGTGAAAGAAATAACAGAGAAGCAGAATTTCTATTTTTCTTTTCATTATTGCAGTAGCCAGTTGTTATTATTGTGGTCCCACGTATCCCATTTCCTGTTTAGATGCTATGTCTTCAGAAAATGCTGCAGACTTTCGAGGCAATTCCCAGGATCCTTGACCTGAAATCCTGTGTATCAATAAATTGAAGTAGTCATGATAGTTTCCTCAGCGCTAGGGTCGTTGCAGCTTTCAGTGACTTGAAGATACTGATTCCAAATACTGATCTGGCTTATTTGCACACAATTATGGTCTAAATCAGTTAGCGTTTCGTGCAAGGGTGAAAGCACAGCCCTTAATGCTCTGTTGTGTAGTACCTCGAATATACACTGGACCAGCGTTACTTAGACCGTGGAACTTACCACTCAGTGCAAACTGGCAACTTGTGCTTGCTCTTTTGCATACAAATCCTTCTGCTTCTGTTCCAAGAGCCACTTAAAAGTAGAAAAGTACTCAACAAATACTGCTTTTCAAATGACAAGTTAAAGCATCATTTAACTGCCAAAAGGACAGTTTTCCAAGATTAAAGTTTTTGTACGTATATTCATAAATGTTTAACTCCCATCTAGATACGATTTTTAACTAATTGCTAGAAATTTACATGTGCCTCTGTGAAATTACTTTTTTATTTAGTCTCCTGCTTATCAGATAATTAGTAGCCTAATTAGTTTTTATACAAAGTTCAGGTAAGGGAAAAAAATTGATCCACAGCTAAAACATCTTTTCTTTTTTTAACTTCACTTCTCAATATTTAATGCCTGGCAGTTTCTCTGACAATAGAAATACCTTTTTCTTTCTTAGTGTGGGCTATAATAGCTACTCTTTAAATAAAGTGTCTTAAACGGGGTCTGGTAGTTAGGACAAGTTTGTAATTTTTGTAATTCGTGAAACTATTATATCACAGACTGCGGTTCAAAAAAAAAATAGACTGCTTAGCATGTTAGCTTCATGGTGTGAAGATTAGTTTTAGAATATTACTTAAAACTGCATAAGTTTCCTGGTCTTTTTGAAAAATAACATCCTTATTAACATCCCCTTAAGCCCAAGGCAGGAGGAAGAAAGTAAATCTACAACATTGCCAAGAGAATGTTTTGCAGTGTTACAGCTGCCTGGCACCAGCACTCAGGAAGTCATGACTGTTTATGTCACCAGTCTCTTTTCATTTAAAACCTACTTAATGCTGAGAAGGGGGAACTGAAGACTGGTAATAATGCATCTTCAGGTTTTTCTCCCACTATCCTTGTCTCCACACTAACCCTCTCAAATGCTCGCTCTGATCCTCTACCAGCACTTCCTCTGCTCCACTGCTGATAAAACATCATAATCCAAAAAATCAGCCTCCAAATTACCAACCCTGGGCAGAGGCACTCTGTTTTACCAGTTTAAATAGCAACTGCTATACTTCTCACCAGGAGAGAAACAACTCAAGTCCTGTCTGTCATGAAATACATTACAAAACCTAGTGGCCTCAGTCCAAAAATCACAAATCTAACTGTGAATACTTCTCTTTTGTGGGAGGGTTTATATATTAGAGTTTGTGCTGAGTCTGTTTCTTTCCACACCATGTCCTTACTTTGAGCATCTCTTAAAGTCCTTCTCACCAAGTGTCAGTGTTTGATAGTTGAAATATTTATCATTATTTTTGCTTAATTTAAAAGAATCTTCTTTTATAAGCAGATTTCTTCAAGTGGAGATATTCTTAATGACAATGACTGTAGGGAGATTGATCTCAGTTTTTACTTACTTAAAGGCTTTCTGAGCTGGGAAGCTTTCAGGAAGCTGTAGACTACCTTGAGTTCCTTATTAAAAGTACATAATTTCACAAACATTCTAAAATAACTCTTTCCTATATGGTGTCAATGGCACTATTTATCTAAACACAGTATTTGAGATGAAGTTATTGTTGCTGTGATGTGAGTTCCTTTTAAGTGGTCTTGTCAGTAACCTTTGGTGTTGAAGTTACTTAACATTCAGCATAAGCTTTAATACTTGGTTTTGTTCATTAAAGATTATTTTTTAAATATTTGTGCTTAGGAAATAGATTCAGCTATTACTACCTTTGCAATATTTTGCAATAGAGTTATGAGAAAAAGAAGGGCCTTTAGGATAAAAATAGATTTGCATAAAGTTTAAAGCACAAATGAAAACCAACAGCTCAATGTTTCGCCTCATCTCCATGCAGATATTCTATATGTAAATGATCTGCATGGTGATAGCTCCTTCCAAACTGAGGAGTGCATTTTAGCAGTAGCACTAGGCATGGTTGGGTTTGGATCCTTTGAAGATTATGCCTTCTGTTGCTGCTCTTGTTGATTCTGGAACAAAATGGAATACACAGTAATGCATGCCTTGCAGTTTCCGTGATAGCAGATGACGAATAACATTTTATTTGGGGATGTGTACTAATGACTTATTTATTTCCATTTTCTGTACTCATGTATATACTTTATTCTCCTAGTTGGCAACTACTTTCAGCTTCCATGCATTGTAATTTTTAAAATCAGTGGAAACTGGATCAACTCCATCTATCAGCAGTTCAGAAGATCAGGCCCAAATGGAAGATTTTCTGTAAAATATTGTTGCTAAATAGCAAATTTTGAAAGGCCAACTATTGTTTGAATTTTAAAGCTAAACTTCATGAGCTGAATTTCCTCCCTCTCACCCCCCGCTTTGATTCTCTTATTTTTCTGAAGCACTCTTGCAGGCACTTTGAGAGTTTAAGCACTTAATATTGTTACTGAAACAGAAAATAGTTTTGCTATAGCAAAGATTTGCTATAGTATCAGCTTTAAAACTGAAGTTTAGTATCCCATATAAAAAATTCTCAAGACTGAAGGAGTTTTGTTCTAATTTTGTCTGTCTGTCTTAAAGCCTATTTTTTAAACAGTTCAGTGTGTAAGAAGTATAATTTAAACTGCTGTAAGGTACAGACTGTCAAAACTAAGAAATCAAATTGCTCTGATTACTCACTCGGATTGCTCCTTGGTTTGAGAATTTAATTGATGTCTCATGTGCCCATGTGTGTCAAATAAAATCAATAATAATCCAAAATGCCTCCGTGAAAGGCTTCTATGTGTTTGGAGAAATCTCAGCTTAAAGCAAAATGCGTTTGCTATTTTGACATACTATGTGTTTTATGGCATGCAGAACAGGGGGAGAATCGTCCCGAGTAAGGGACCCTCTTGAATGTCTTTATGAAATCTGACAGTGTGTGACTTGCCAATTAAGTACAACTTCTGTCAAGGAGCCCTGTTAAAAATTTGTAGTTAAAATCATCTTCTTGGTTACTTTAAGATAGTGTTTTATAGCTCTTTCATATTTTACTCATACAAAGAACTATATAACTCTTACAGTATGAATGTTTAGGAGCTTTTTGGTAAAGAAGAAAATAATAGCTGATATCTTTCCTTTTTTATATGTAATTATATAACATTTTGCACTTTGTTCTGAATTTTGTCTACATTATATAACATCAGTATACAACTGATTAGAGGCATACAAACTAGTCTGGTTTTTTTCTTATTAGATTTATTTTTTAATTTCACTACATCTTAATGAAAATTCATATTCTGGTACAGGTCATACAATCTTATGTACTGTAATGAATCAGATATGACATTATAAACTGCCTTTCTTCAATGCAGTTGTTCAGACTCCCAAGCTTTGCTTTTTTACATCTGACGCTGAAAAGTCGCTTTTCTGTATCAAATACGTTTTGGGCGGTTTTTTTGCCAGGTTGTCAGAAATTACTCCACTTTTCAAGAATACCCAGATGAGCCCAATGTATACACAGTTCCTGACTACGTTGCTGGAAGAACTGCATTTCAGAAATGAAGATCTGGAAAGTTTAACAAGCATATTTAGAAAGGAGTGCCTAGTTGAATGGTCAGTCAATTTTGAGCTGTTTTGCGTGTCATAAAGCTAAGCCAGTTAATAGCAGTTTTAATTTTCAGCATTTTGTAAGGATGCACAGTAACTACAGATCATATCTGCCAGAGTAGAAAATGTCTAAAGTATATTTTAAGGTAAAGAAATATATATGTGGTATGGAAATGAGTGTCATCATTTTGTCACTTACAGTAAGTGCCAGCTGCTTACTTATCACTTTAATCTTTTGAGAATATATTGTTGGTTTATATGTAGTTGGTTTACTGCAATTTTGGGAGGAATTTTTACTAAAGTTCTACTACAGTTAATAAAAAAAAAATTTCTGTGTGGCTACAATGGCTAAGTCTCAGAGGGGGTTTTTATTATTAAAATGGAATTGTAATGTCAATCTTTGTGATACAAAATTGAGCTAAAAGCCATGTATTTTTTGCATAACACTGAAATTACATTTTGCATTCTGGGTAGGCTGAAAAATTTAAGAGTAAATACCGTATTTATGCTGTTCATATTCAGCTGATTCAAGGAGTATAGTATTTAATTAATTAGCATATTAACATTACTGATCATGCTCCTTTGTTCCCAACAGAATAAGGTGATCATCTTAACACCTCCTACTGTCTGAAATAGTGGCACAGAGAACAAAAGAACACCTTCGATTGTTGCAACATTCTTTTAATGAAAAATGAAATTTAGTATTAGTTGTACTTCTTGCACTTCTGCTTTTTCATTTCCTTCCTATGAATAAGAATTTTTAAGTCTTCTGGAGAAGCTGACTGTAACAGCAGTTGTTCAAGGTATGCATGAAGACTAGTTAAAATGTGGATCGTCTGAAAACTGTCTGTTTGAAAGCAGTAGAAAGGAATTTGGATTGGTTTGGATTTTTTCTTGCTTTGGAAATTTTTATCCAAAATTTGCCTACAGGAATTGGGGAAGGGGGGAGAAGAAAAAGCATGTTAGCCTGGAGTCTTAAGAACACTGCTGCTGATGTTTTTCCAGTTGACCCAATGCACGGAGGAGTACTCTTTAAAAATGATGATGACAGTGCACAGAGATGTCTGATCTATAGCCTGTGTATCTTGCTAAGAAAAGGGCTGATCTTTGAACTTGTGTAAAAGTTATTTTTAAACAACCTCCAATTGTTACTAATTTGGACTTTAAAATATATTTTAATGACTAAAAACTTAATTTTTGGCTTTCAGTAGTCGTTTCATTTAAAGACTTGTGTTGTTTAGACTGAGCATGTTTAGACTTGTTTCTGTCACTAACTGATTATAAAATGCAGTTTAAAACTAATCTACTAGTCATTCTTAATGATTCCATAGTATGATTTGTTGCACAGTTCTCAGTTCATAGGACGCTGTCCTTTGAGAGGCTTGAGAAGAAAGTTGTAACCGACAGTGCTTAGTCTGCAGCAAATGCCAGAACTAGTTAAGGCTCAAGCAAGACTTACCAGGGCTGCTACATAGCAACTCCATTTGAAAAACAGAGTTTGTTCCTTTGTTTTGTTTCTGTAATTGGACATCAAAAGGGAACTCTGAACTTAATTAGTTGATTACTGTGTAGTTCCTTCATGATAATCAGGATAAATGTGTTGATTGTCCCCGACACACAGAAGCCCATTCAGCTTTTCCCTGGAAGCTTCATTGTGCAGCAGAGTTTATTTAGGTGATGCTTGACTTTTCCCAGCTTACCTTGTTATGGGAAATTACGTTCAGTACAACTTGTAAAAGCAACAATTTAAAATGAGGAAAACCTTTAATGCAGAGTTAAAGCTATGTATTTTTCTAAGTATGCAACAGGAAAAAAATACCCACCATGATCAGAGCATGGCTGATGTCAAATTCATAAGAACGCATGATGTGATCTGGATAGAAGGTACATCAATTTTGTACCATGATGGAAAAATTTTTACTTGATACGTATGCAAAGAAGGGACAAGACCTCATCAAAAGATAAGCTTACAGAAGACTGAGTAATAGGTAGGATACTCTGAGCAAAACTTAAACCTTGAATGTATATCTGTCAGCTTCTGATTTTGGAAGTTAAATGTATTTCTATTTTTAGCTAGGACTTCACTATAGATTCTGAGCAAGCCACTGTTCTGTTCCATGTACATTTACCTTGGGGCATAAAGATTGCAAGTACCCTGTGACAGTGCTGCTATACTGAGCACACCTAGAAGGCATTACAAATGTACATCATACCAGGAATGTGACTGTGTTTCATAAGGTGCAATGGCTCTTGTTTGGAAAGTTTTTACACTTCCTGTCAGTTTAGTGGTGTGATTTTTTTGTTAGTTATTTTTAGGCTTGGTCTTCAGCACTTACTGTGTAGGAAACGTGTGATCTTGTAACAAGAGTGAATAGGTCACAGGCCCAAAGACCTCCTTATTAGCGTTCTCTCTAGCTGCTTTTACTGTCTGCCTTAGCAGCTCAGAAAAGTGAGCTTCCAGGATTTTTGCATCTCTTCCTTGGCTGCTGTGTGTAAGCTCATTCATTCTTCTACTTGCCCTAAGAGAACAGAATAACCTTTCTCCTTCTGTGACCTTCTTAACCAGTCCAGAAAAAAGACTTCTGTAATATGCTAGGAATGCCCTGAAGGGATATTCTTCACTTACCTTTAATGATTTCATCTCCCCTAGACGTGACTAAAATACATGTAAATGAATGCAGAAAGTATATACGTACTCACTACTTTTGAGAAGGAGAGAAAGGCTGTAGACTCATCTCAAAAGGATCTTTCATACTATCAGCGTTAACTAATTGTACAAAGAGCACAACTTAAGCACCAAAAATTAAGTTCATCAATGTAGTTTTCTTATGAGCATGTTTTGTAACAGCTCAACTGCTTAGAAAAGTTCAAATCTAGACCTCATTGATGACTGTAAAGCTAATTTCTGCAACAACTATCTGTCCTTTAACAGACTTCACTCTTTCTCAACTCACTCCCCCCCCTCTTCTCATTTTGGTTATGCTTGCAGACAGATTGTTTCCTTGTGGCCTTGCTGCTGTGCTCACTGTTTTCCCTTCCTGATTTAGTTGAGCAGATGAGAACAGTTAACAGCTGTTTCAGTGGTGGATTTGACCCTTATCTCGATACACTAAATTTTAGTGGCGTGACTTATGAGCTGCAGGCGTGTAGGGACATTATGGGTCTGGGGCTTAAGGTAGATGGGACATAAGCCTCATTTTCTGAACAGCTCTATGAAAGGGGCATGAGCTTGGTAAAGCTGTCAGGTGCTTAGATCATAAGGATCATAAAGTTACAGAAGTCCAATGCTGTGACCGTGTACAGCATCCAAGCGTGTCTGGCAGTGGACCTGTAGCAGGGCAAATATGGTATGATGTGTTTGTTTTAATAGCAGGGGGGAAACCAGACTTCTACAGTGATTTTTTTCTGATGTGTATAATGGATATAGTAAAGAATAGATGAACATTTTAGTTTAAAGCTTAAAGCAAAGCCTGCTTTGTGCTGTTCCAGCTTTTCAGCATCAAAGGAGGAGTATGTGACATATACCTGCACAGTGCAGATACAGATTTCTTGCTGAGTTTTCTGTAGATGTAATGAAGTAATATCAGCAAGGGAACAGCGTTAATAAAACCACATAGACAGAGAAAGTCAAATTGTTCAAAGTTATTCAAAGCAGTCTTTGTGCCGGCCAAAGAGGATGGAGGAAAAGCTTTTGTGTCTGTTTTCACACGAAAGTTCAGTTCACAGTCCTGTAAATACTGTCAGTGTAAGTACTGCACTCTGCAATACTGAATTTCCTAGCGCAGAGCCCTGCACTGCTGCTGTTCGATTCTTTGTGCACATTGACAAAGTTGCTGATTTTTCTTGGATTTTGGAGGGAAGAAGGACGTTCAGAGTGGTTCACTTGATAGCTGATATTTCAGGAAGGTGAGCAAGTCATAATGTAACCTGTAAATTATCAGGTATTCAATATTATTGCATCTTTGTAAAGTTTGCAAATCATGTTATGCTTATATATGGTAATGCAAAATTCTGCATTAAAACCAGCAGAAGAGAGCTTGATTTATTTCACTGGAGACTATCAAAACAAAAAAATGCCTTATAAATCTAGAGCAACATAACTGACATGGCTGTGCTGCTGTCTAAACCCAGGACTGGAAAGTTACATCTGCCCGAGCTTTAGAGAGTGATGCAGGGAGCAACAAAGAGCACGGTGCATACATGAGACACATCTGGGGCCTCAAAGGCTGTGTCCACACAACACAGAGAAGATTCACCTGCATTTTCACTCTTTGGTCTCAGTGAATAGTTGAAGTGATGCATCTGTTGTGGTCTTGGGGGAGAAATAACGGTCCTGTGAATCTTGGTGTTGTACCTGTATGTCCTACCCTTCTCTCCCTAGTTTGAGAGAATCTGGACTCTACAAAATAGAAGAGGGGATTAGGAGCTCAGCTGGACATTAAGTCTCAGCTGAGCTTTGGCTGCTGGAGAGAAAAGGACTAACATGTCAGAGAAAAAAAAAAGAAGAGAGAAGGGGAAAGCGATATTCACACCTTCTAAATTTAGGCATCCAACCTTAGGTACCCGTCTGTCTGCATTTACTTCAGAGAGAACAAATGCTCATAAATTTGGGTTGTCCAAATCATACCTTAGTGCAGTGTATGAAGTGGGTGGTGGTAGTGCATGTGCCCCTTTCCCTGGTGGTAGAAAGAAAGCAGAAAAGTCAGCTGAGAACTTTGACTATAGTAGACTGGCTCTCTGTGGAGTAATTTATATAGTAATAAAGTGTGGCACAAAACTGAATGGGGACCTGCCCCTGCAAAGGGGGAAGTTTTTAAGCAATCTGATGCTATTGTTCAGTTATTTTCATGGCTACTACTTTGCACAGAATTTTTTCTTAACCTTTAAGACTTAAAACCAAAAGAATTAACGTAAGTGGCAGTCTTTAGGAAAAAAAATAATGCCAGTGTGTTGAAAGTACATCCAGGAGGTTTACACTCTAGTTCTACAATTTGCCTCTAAGCTTTCCATACTTAATGTTTATTTTTTGCAGTTACTTACAAATATCCAGTACTGTGGGTGGGGTTTAGCTTGATCTCACTGGGGTAGCAGGTAGTGCTGAACTGTCACTTCCAATGAGCATTAAATATTGAAAACACAAAATCAGCCTCTCTTTGGCAAGTCTTAAGTTTCCATAAGCAGCAGATGGTATACAAAGCAGGGCTAGGCACCTATAAAGAATTCTGTTTCTCAGCTGCATATCTCTACCACCTGACAGCCAGTCGTCCTCTGATTAGAGTCAGAGGAAGTGGGTGTGCCTGCCATTAGCAAAGACAGAAAGTAATACTGCTAGAGGCTTTTCATCTTCTAAGCTTTCTTTTTGTGACTCTTCATTTTAGAACCACTTCTCTGCACAGTCTGCAGACAGTGCTTTGAGAGACAGGTTGTCTGGAAAACGCTGTAGAACATGAACTGTGGCATTTGTGGTGCTAAACAGAATTTGATGAGGTGGGAGGAGAGAGCTGGAAACCCATGTCTTCAAGTAGCTCTTATTTGAGCACTCTGGTTTCAAAAGGCAAGTGAAAGCATATGTTGCCTCAGTGGCTGAGCTGGACATGCGTGATAAATGTTAGTCATTCCCCCCTTGGTTGCTTGCAGCTGTAGAGCAAGGAACGAGGCAAACTGAAGTTCTGAAAAAATAAACAAGACTAGCCAAAAAGAGTGATAATTAGCAAGAAGATAGGGGAGAAACAAGCAGGAGCCTTTTTCAACTGTTCTTGCCCTGGAGAATGGGCAATATTGTGAGATACTTTTAGGCATCCTCGTCAAAATAGTCTCCTCAGTACAGCATCATATTTGGGGCAGCACCAACAGTGGTGGCAAGGCTGGAAGGGCCAGGAACGAAGGCCACCAACTTTCTGATCAATGTTTCTGAGATCTGTGAGCAAGGTTTATCTTCCCACTGACTTTGTCACCATAGTTGAATGTGCAGATTTGACTCCTAGACTTGGGACAGCTTATCAATCAGAATAATGCATGAAGTGTGGCCCTTGTAATACTTCAGATGTCCACCTGTTTGTTGGTTTTACTATGCTATCCTGCAGTTACCCAAAGACAACAGCTCCTTAATGAGACTAGACAAGAACAGAGTGGAGCTGACGTGGTGATTGTAAGGCAGTCACATCTTGCCACGGTGAAAACTCCCCCCTTAGAAGTCAGTCCCCAGAATGCTTTGGTAGCCTATACTTTAAAGGCAAAGACTTTAGTACATTTTTGCACACTGTGATTACCTGCAGGAGCTGCATGCAAAGATCAGAGAACAAAGCCGGTGGAGCTACTGACTGGTACATCCTGCGTCATTGCAAGCTGCATCAGATCAATGCCATTTCTGGCGCTTTTTAGCCTCTTAAGTGACATGGTGTATGTAACTGAATTGAATACATAGTGGGACAGCGGCAGCTTCCTGGAGAGCCCTACAATTTGGTTAAAATTAGTCATCGCTACAGAGAGTTGGAAGGACTTGGGATGCAGCTTAAATAAGCTGCAAACACTTAGATCAGGATTTACATCATAAATCTTGCCTTTTTGTTCTACTCAAATGGGAGTGTCTACAAATCAGGTTAATATAATTTAACAGTACAGCAGTTAAGTAACAAAAAATATCACAATTGGTAGTATTATCTAAGAAGCCAGAACAACCTGCTTACAGCTGCCAGCTAAGATCTGACTCATCTAAGGTATTTTATAGCAACCATATGTTAGGCCTGTCTATCTCACCTATTATGCAAAAAAATGATAACATTTCCTAATCAGGATTTGCCACTGAGCAGGATTTTCCGTAAACATCTCAGTATTGCAAGTGCTATCCACAGTCAGGAGAAAGCCTCTTGCAGACACTTCTGATTTGTTAATTTAACAAGTAGAGTAAATGGCCACAAATCTGTGGCTAGTACTGATTCAGCAAGGCTGGCTGTAGTTCAAACTATAGGTATGTTACTTTGGCAGTTGACATGTTAAAACATCACTTAGGAATTTTGTGTTAGAAGGTAATAGCAGAATACCTGCACTTGTGCAAAAAGCCCCAAGTATTTCAAACTGAAGACATGCTCTTAAAGCAGGAATGACCATGCAATACATTAAAAATGCTTCAGTGAGACAGCGCAAGCAAAGTTGTATTGGTATAATATATTTACCTGCATAGCCAGAAAAGAGAGGTGAATTCATATCAATACAGGAAAGAAAGATTAGAAATTGAGTTTGAAAATATCAAGGTCTTTTGATAAGAATGCAGTTGGTTAAGTTAGAATAATCATTGCATTTTAACAAAGTCATACACGGCTGTAAACCCCTTTGGTTGTTGATTGTTGAGCAAGTTTTACATCCAGTTCACTTTTATGCAGAAATCTGCCTAAGCCTATGCCCCTCTGCAATCTGACTTTAGTTCTTGCACGACGACTGGTTCAGTGTCCATCTGCCTAACTGTTCCTTGCTGCAATATCTGTGTAGGCTAAAGGAGTAATATGGGGGATGAAGCCGCAGTCCCGACACTCACTCACGTTCTCAAAAAGGCAGTAGTTCTACTGCTTAAAGCTCTGATGACAAAGCTCCCGTTGATGCATATGAGAGCAAACTGTTGTCTTGGTAATTATATACCTTGCTTAGGAATCACAGTATCATTTTTTGAAGAGAAGCCCTTAACTTATAAGGATGTATTCAAAAAAGCTTTTTTTCTGAACTGTGGGCTCTCACTAAATTAAAAAAAAGTAAAAAGCAAAGTAGGTATTTTTGCTTCTTAAGATCCTTGGCTTAATGTAAAATTTCACAACTAGAAATGTAATTAAAGTGTTTCTTCCTTACTCAGATAATTTCACCAGAGGGCATTTGAAAACTTGGAAAATAATTGATTTTACAGATACTGCAGTAGCCCTCAACAGCTCTGGGTCAAATACATGTCATCTCTGCCAACTAGTCATTTCTAAGATCCTCCCAAGCTCTGCTTTTTTGTACACTGAACATCTGATGCTTCTTGTTTTTCTTCTATAACCACAGATGTGCCCTCTTCAAAAAACTCACAATCTGAAAACACTAAACTGACAAGCTGAGTGTCAAACCACACACCCCAAGCAGCAAGCAGTGCTGAAGAAAAACAGAATCACGCTTGAAGAAAAACAGAAGAAATCACATAAATTGTTTCCAAAGAATGAATCTGAAACGTTTTCAACTCGTTGCAGGCATTGTTTCTTAAGAATGCAAATGCCATTTGATGCTTTTAGTTTTTATGCTCACTTACTGTATAAGCAGAATCTGCCCTGGGAAAGAAGAGATTAGTTTGGACAATGCTTTCTATTTTCTTGTTAAGATGAGTTTTGATTAATTTGAACAACGCTTTATAGTTTCTTGTTAAGATGAGTTTTATCTCTTTCAGCTAAGCTGGAGCCCTGCTATGGGACCAAGATGGGTCTCCTTGTTTGCCAAAAAGCAACATGGGTGTTCTGTGCTAACTGGGTTAACACTAGGGTAAGCAAGGCCTCTTCACTGGGAACGTGTGGTTTGTGTGCACCACGGAGCCTCTCTGCCTCAGAGCCCCTGCGTGTTGCTCCCTGAGAGCGCACCAGAGAGCTGGACAGGAACTGAGCAAAGCTCCCATCATGACCAAGCAGGCCCACAGCGGCCAGGTTGCTGTAGCAGGTCCCTACGTTACAAAAGGCTGTTTGAGCACAGTGGGGTTGAGTGATTTGTCCAAACCTTTATGGGCAGGCTCCAGCAGGAGCCACAGCTCTTCCAGCTGCAGGGCCTGTCTGCAAACCACCCCGCTCCCACTGTGGGGGCTGATGTGGGACAAGATTTGGTCCACAATGCTCTAGTGCTAAGGTGCCAAATGCTTATAATTCGGCTTGGTCGTGATGCTATGAGTTATCTAAAAGGCCTCATGATACTGTGCTGCAAAGAATGACATACAGAAGCAGTAGAAGGGGTCATTTTCATGCTGAAAAAAATATGTAAGACCAGCTAGCTGGTTTCTTAATCAAACTGTCAAACACGTCATACTTTCCAGTGTGCCATCACCTTATCTCTACAGTTCAAAACTTCTCATAGCATTAAAAAAAAAAAAAAGTTAAAATGTAAAAGCATAGCTACAAATGTGTATTTAGCTGCCTTGAAAGCTGTCTGTCAACATGCAACTGTAAGATAATGCTGTTGTGCTGTTGTGCAGGTTTCACTGCAAGAAGCATCCTTTTTTAAATCCGGTGATTCATAGGTAAAACGTTGACCTCCAGTTTTGGTACTTTACTGCTGATCTTTTGTAAAGATCTGTGTAACATTAGTGCTGGATTCTGGGTTGCATCATTTATATTTTAAGGGTCTGAGTCAAAACCTGGATTTTTTTTTTCTCGTTCATCTCTATCTGATAACCTTGAATACAAGAGAGATGATGCCCGAGGCAAAGCTGATAAAGTCACCAGTACTAAGAAACATGTGTGTTAGGGGTGAGGGGGAAGCACAACAGCATAGATACCTATCTTCACATCCCTATTTCCTTTACAAACGGAGGAAGGAAGTTCCCTGCAGGTTAGCCCAAGAGTATATGCTCTTACAGCCTGGGAGCTAGCAATGTACAATTTCCAAGAACGACGGGCTTTTTAAAATACTGAATTCAGTATTTGGCAGATAATATTCACTTCATCATGTTTTTTCGATACCTAGGACTACTGAAATCCTCCTCCTAAAAATTCACAACTGGGTATCACAGCCATCAGTTACAGTCAACCCGCCCTGTCTGCTCTGCTCCTCTCTCTTCCCTCTTCTTCCAAATCTTTCCTATTCTTCCCATCCCAGTGTCTGGCCATTCCTTTCCACTTTACCCCTTCTCTAATGCCAACACCCAGCGCTCATCCTCCTGCCTGCTCCCTGCCCGCCCCTGTAAAGCTCCCACCCAAACGTTCAGTTTCCACGGCAGGAGGCCCCTGGACCTCCCACCCCTCACCCTGGCTCCCTGCAGCCCGCAAGGGGAAGGGAAAGGGATGGCACTGCCCGGCACCCCGCGCCTCCCACTCTCCCGTCCACACACCGAGCTACTGCGGGGAATCTGCTGCAGGGCTCATTTTCTTCAGCACAGGGAGGTGAACGGGCCATCTCTCCCCTCGGGCCTTGACAGAGGCTCACAGGAGCCGTTGGTTTGGTGCCCCTTTACACGGGCGGCCTCTGAAGCTGGGAGGACACTGCCCCGGGGCCACACAACTGTTGCTGGACAGACTCATATAATGATTCGTACAACAGCATCTATAAATTATTATGAAACTTGTCTCTAAAACAGATATGAATCACCCAACAGCTACAGCAGGCCTCCTGTGCAGAGATGATTAAGAATTTTTATGCAACTTCTTTAATCAGAAGAGGCCTACTTGGCTGAAAATGAAACCTCTGCAGGAAAAGGTTGGTTTTGATTAATTTCTCAACTTGAAAAAAGTGTCCAAATTGTCAGTGTGTTTCACCTCAATATTTCTAAACACACAGAAAAGGAAAAAAAAAACAAAATCAAGTTTAAAGTCAGTTTTCATTTTAAGGTGGGTTAAATTTCATTATGATCAACTGGTATCCAACCATTTTAAGACACTTTACACCATTATTTTTTTGTTTGCAAAAGTTTACATTTTCACTTGTCTTTCCAGATTGTGTGTTGTAGGTTAGACCCTGTGGACACTCAAGTCTATTTTTCCTGAGTAGAAGTACAGTATTTATTTTTAAAACTAATGTGATGAGGTGCAGGAACAGCTTTGTTCAGAATTTCGTGCTATATAGGAATCCCCAAATAATAACCCCCGTATCTCTACAGGCTGTTACCTATCAAAAGCCATTATCTTTCATAATGCAACCTCAGGGAAGATTTTATTGCTGAAAGAAGAAATGCATTCCCACTTTTAACTAATTGTTGTAAGAAATGGTCTAGTTTCAAAACTTTGACAAAGATTACAAATTCACCACTGAAGATGGATCAAACTGATCAGTGATTACACAGGATCACACGTATTTTTAGTTGCTAATTTTTTTTTTAGTGAGCTAATAGTCTTCTTATGGCACATTTACATGTATTGAGGTGAGCTGTTTGCTATTTGAGGACTCAAAATTTTAAGAGGGTTATCAATTAGCATTTCATCATCAATTTCAAAGCACTTTCCAAAGATAGGTAACCCCTTTTCACAGAAAAGGAAAGTGAAAGGGGAGTGGAGTGACTCATCCAGGCATGTGGACTATGTCAAACGCAGAGCCAGAAATAGACTCTGAGTTCCTGGTACCCACACTCACATGGCCTGGGGACTAACATGGCTTTCACTGAAACTGATAGCTGTCATCCCACCATTTTGCAAAGGAACATCCCTTTCAGGTAGAACATGCATTTGAAATTCAAAATATATTTGCTTTCTTCTTGGTGATACATGCTGTAATACCTCCCTTACTCTTTTGCCTAACCCTACCCAGAGTTGAAAGAAAAATTTAGGAGTTGATTGACCAAATTTTTCTGTATCTCTTGCTTTGCCTTGATGTTGCTGATGCTATAAACTTGGCTCCCCCACCCAAACAGAAATGTTACAGCTAAATTGGGTCAGATTTTTGTTAGTACTCACCACCAGGTTTGGGTCGTATCTGTAGATATACCGCCTGCAACGTTTAGACGTGATTTTGAACATGTTCAGTATGTTGAGGCCAGGTGCTTTAAAATAAAAAGACACTAAAAGCAGGCCTTTTGCTCTGGCCTCAATTGCAAATGCTGAGGTCTTTGACGAATCTGGCCCGCTTCGTCCATCTTGTCTATTTATAACCTTCCTGCCCATTGAAGAAGACAAGATGAGGCTACAGATGTAAGAGGGGGCAGATGGTTGGGACAGAGCTGCACGGGAGGTATTTGGAGAGCATGGGACAGGAGTGCTGTGGGGATGGAGAGTTTGAGGTCCCTTCGCTCAGAGCTGCTCATTGCAGCCACCTAACAATAAACTCACTGGATTAGCCCAGGGCTTTAAACTGACCTCGGGGAGAAGATAAGGTGGCCACTCTGGTACAGTGGATTATTCTAGGCTACGTGAGGAAGAAAGCAGGAGGATGTTGTCCTTTCCTGTGACACTGTGGATGGACTAGACCAACTAATGTTACTTTTACAAGTCTTGCAAAACTGGAGTACATTTGAAAGTAGCACTATGAACTTCAGTATGTTTCCAGTAGCAAAGGATGAAAGAGGGAATGAGAGACGGTCCAAGGAAGCCTAAGCCAAGTGGTCCCACAGTAGTTGTGGGTTAATTCGGGACTACAAAGTAAGAAATAGGTGCATGGGTGTTGGGCATGGGTGGAAGCTGTTCTTACAAACTAGTAAAATAGCAAATCTTGAGTTTCTTCTACCAGGCATACTTATTAAAAATGAGCCTTTCTGTTAGGGATAAAAAACTGAGAGGGACACACATTAAGTGTGTTGAAAACCAGCTTGCTGATGAATCTCAGAGCGGAATCCAGCAGTAAATGGGGCTGACTGAGCAAAGACTGTAAGTATTAGTTCTTGGTCAAAATGCTTCACAGTAGGTGGGTTGTTTTAGGGGGGTTTGTTGGAATTGGGGGGTTTTTTTAGGTTTTTGGAGTTTTTTAAATCCAGACCATCAGTGTGGAGACGTTTTTCATTTAGTGATTTCATCAGCACAACAGGCAAGGTACATAGAGTGTGTGACAGAGCAGACCCACAGCTTTTGCTGAACTTGCCAGCTTAGAGTCCGTGCCTTTCACTTGTTCAGAGAGGGATAAGGAAATGCCCGCACCAGGTGCTGTGTGGAAACTTCAGCAGCACAAGCTTAAGAGGAGAGGAAACATCAGCAGAGGTTTATGGAAGAGAAGGAGGATGACAGCAGAGGTTTGGTAGATAAGGAGCGGGCAGCAGATGAGCTTACAGGACGAGAAAGGGGCGCGGGGAACAAGCTGCAGTGCTAGAAATCTGTAACAGTAGAAATGGCAGAGAACATCAGAGCGTGTGGAGCTGTAGGGTGATAAGGAGCGTAGGTCAGTGTTAGAGTGACATCAATCACACAGCTACAAAACATGTTTTAATACAAGCAGATGCAAGAGAACTAACCTCGGAGAAACGAAAGCAGGCTTCTGTGGTAGGGTGAGAATCTGCCTGTGAAAGCAATGATGGATACTAGGCTATGAAGTCAGCCTGGACAGCTAAATGCTTAGCACAAAAGCATGATGATGTTTTTAGCATCTGCATCTATGTGTCAATGCTATGTACTACTTATCTCTGTACAGAAGTTTCTTTAAGTTCAGTTGTAATTATAAATGGGAGAACCACCACAAAAATCAGCACAAGCGTTATAGGCCTGTGAAACCGTTACAGAGCCAAGCCATGTTGCAGATGGTGAAATACAGTGTTGTGTGGGAGTTAACTATTTCCACATTAACATTATTCAATCACAGTGGCCCATTTTCACATTGCTTGCTGAACTTCAGAAAGTTTGCACAAAGGTTAAGGTTTGACATTTTGAGACAGAATAGCTTAGTCCTCTATCCTCTAGTGAGAACTACAATAAATAGTAACAGAAGAGAAACACAGACCCTTACTTCATCCCTTTCCAGGGTGGAAGCATTGCAAACATGCTTTTTTTGACACAAATGCTTATTCTGAGGTCTTCATTACCAGGATTTCCAGTAAAATAGCCATAGGCAAGAAAGCACTTAATCTGACTGTTACATTAGGCTTCCTGAAACCACATGTAGGTGCAACTGTGATAAGAAAATGTTCTCAACCTTCTAATGAACTGATAGAATGATACTTCTATCAATATGTAAGGTTGTGATGAGGTCCTACGTAAGAGGTAGCAGTTTAGTGCATTAGGATTTCTTTTATTTTTTAACTGGTGTGACTTCTGTGTTAGTTTATGCAAAGCATGCCTCTAAGAATGAAGCACTGAGACAGGGCATAACGCCTTGTTCACAACAGCATACTTCATGACTGCACTCGGAAATCACTTCTCTCTTTAGATTTAGGTATTAGTTCAGAGATGCTTACTTCTAGAAAGCAATATTCTCTCTGAAACACTTGGTTCTACAGACCCCTAAATATGTGTTTAGCTCACATTGTTGTTGCTGCTCTACATCTGTTATTTCTGCAGTACGGGTAGATACAGCACAACATCTTCAGTGTTATTACCGTCACAGAAACATGGTATCTATAGGTGTTTGCACCACTGCTTAATCAGAACTTTCCAGTTCTAACAGGACTGGTGCAATAATTCACTCCAAACACCTAAAATAGACAACCTTCAACTGGATGATTTTCCTACCAAAAGATACGCATCCTCTATCACAATATGCTTTGGGGTAAACTGTTATCTTCTGGAATGGCTTCTACCACATTTCGCTGCAAGTTCTCTCGTCCTCGCTTAATGCTCACAACTGGGTTCTTGTATTTGGTTCTTAGCGATATTCTCAGCTTTCAGAGCTGCGGGCACAGAGCGCACATTGCGCATGGCAGTGACACAGTCACTCTCTGACAGAGCAGAAGTCCAAACCATGCAGCCCCTCCGATCCCAGGGTCAGACCAGGCTCTGCATCAGGCCAGCTGCCACGAAGCCTCCATGGCTTGGCGCTGCTCATTAGCAGCACGACTGCTAGCCGAGCTTTCCACTGCATGCATGAAGGAAGTGGTACCCTGTAAAGTTTGCTGCCTTTCCTGCTGACACACACATCAACCTTTGCAGCCAACGAGATAGGGATCATACAGAACCTACCGTCTTTGTTACCAGTCAGTCTCGAGTCCTCCCAAAGCAGGTCAGCCTGGACTGTATCCTCTGGATAAAGAGCAGCCTGTGCTCCTACAGTCAGAGCTCATACAGTGATGGGTGTGCACAAGCAGCACTGAAAATGCTGGCATTTCCACAACACTTGCCTTTGCATGTTCATTTATTAAGTGTTGGATGAATTTTGATTGAGGGGGAAACCCCAAAACCCATTAGTAGAAAAACTGTTGTGTGGCAATGAGGCTGCTTTTACAGCATGACTGTAGCTTCCAAGCTCCAGCTCCCTCAGTCGCACACGCACACGCGTCATATCCCTGCTCATTTCCAGTTCCACGTTCCTTGTCCCAGATTCCGGAGTTTCCTCATTTACCTGCCCTTGCTCCCCTATGCTCCAGAAGCCCTACACCTGTATTAGGTGGTTTGTCCCACCCTTCTCACCCTGGCACTTGGTGTCCTGAGGCTGTGGGAGGAGGAGGGAGACCCTGGCGGTGGGCCTGCCTCCTTTCACCTCTGCCTCCTGGATGCAAGGAATCATCTTGAGAGAATTTAGCTGCAGAGACCTTGAAAGTCTCCACCAAACCTGCATGAACTGTGGGTTCACAGCTTGCAGTGGGTCTTGCAGAAGTGGAACCCTGATACTAAATGCAATGTCTTTGCTACAGCCTTGATCCCACTGTCCTGGAGCAGTGGAGGAGCAGCAGAGGTACCAAACTGTTGCCCATCACTAATACAGCAGGAGTCAAAAGACCTCTGGTCTGTGTGCCATGCTCAGGTCTGCAGGTGAGGCCAGCTGCACAGCGATCAGCTGGTACATAGCGGAGAGTCACTGCTTGGCTCTAGGAAGGGACTGCAGCAAACCCAGCAGTGTCATCCAGACACCACTCACAGGCATGCAGGCACAAGCATGTCGCAGAGGTAACTGGTCGTTAAGGAAAGGCCATACTCCCTAGTGTCCCCAGGTATAGGTCCCATTTCCCTGCCACACACCTTGAGGTGAAGGAACAAAGTGCCCAGCTCAGAACAGCAGCTTGAGAGGAATGAATTGTTGCTTCAAGTGCCTTCCCCCCCTCAGGACAGAGCAGTTCTGCAGGGACCTTCCAAACAGGAGTGTGCAGAGAAGGGAAGGCATCCCACCTGAAGTGCCACGAGAGGGAACTGCAGCTTCAGAAAGAAAAGGGCACAGAGCCAGAGTGACATTTCCCCAAGGCCTCGTTCTCAGAGATTGCTGAACCACAGTGACTGCCTGTAACCCAAGCAAACAGCAGCGTAAAAGTTCAAGCACCAACATAAGAGAGTTCAACCTACTTTGTTAATCTGACAGTTACAGGCAAACAAGAACAGGGACCATAACACCGTTAGGCAACTTTTAAACATGCAGTGTTTCCTATAGTCGTAACATATAGCAATCACCAGGAATAACTTCTCTCAGCATGTGATGACTGCTAAGTCACCCGCAAGGAAAAAAATGCAGCACTGAACCATTCTGCTTTTTAAATGCAACAAGGAGATCCAAAAAAGGCATTTGAAATAAATACCTGCTACAAAAGAGGAGAGGACTTGTCAAACCCTGCTGCGTGCATTCAGCTAACTGGACCAACCCGCATCCCAAACCACTGAGCATTTAGGCAGGGTGTAGTCCCGCTGCCAGGAGGCTTCTGTCACATAGTAACCTCCTCTCTCTGCTGAGGTCAGTGTCTGACCAGGAATGGGTTCATCCTTCGCCCTGGTGTCTGAGGATGAAATGTTTTGTGATAGCACTGGATATGCCACTTCCAGTTCAATGCAATGAATTTCAGGCTGACCACAATCTGGTGTGCAGCTACTGAGCGCGAGTTCTCTCCCAGGCAGGCTTAAGAGTAGCCCTTAGTGTTATGTTAGTTCCTGGCCTTGAGGAAGAGCAGAGCAAAAAACAGATGCTGCCATAAGCACAAACCCAAAATGTGCTGAGCCATACAGAATTGCAGTGGAAGTCCTGGAGATAAGAGTAACGCCTACTGAGCCGGCGTTTCCAGTAGTCAGCAGTGACCAGGAAACAACCGTTTTCCCCCAGTAGACCGGTCGTTGCCAAGTTCAGCCTGCAGAAACACCTCGCCAGCACCAGTGAGACTCCTGCTCTATCAGTTAGATGCAGTCCATGTATCATTGGCATGGTTATGGAGCTACAAACAGGTTCAGTTCAGTTTAGAGCACAGACCGCTCAGATTTACGCTACATATTAGATTAGATGTAGGTCATCCCACAGTCACGTTCTTGCTCTTTGATTTCAGTTAGAGTAAGACAAATCTGTTACATGTGAGTCAGCTCCTAAATGCTCCTGGGGCAATGGGATTTAGCCTATATACAGACCTATGTAAATACCAAAAAAGAAACTAAAGATTTGACCTTTGTTTACCCAAGTGAATCTCAATTGACCAAAAGGCAAGTCAGATTTTAGTACCATTTCTAGGATTGATTCAGCTCTGAATTAGGCTAGCTTCCACAACCCAACTGCAAGTACAGCACGTCTGTCAGCAAAAGCCTACGCAGAGACTGTGGTGGCACCAGGAACCCGCAAGTCACACAAAATGAAGAATTTGTTGCAGAAGTCTGGAACAGGAGCACAACCAGCGTGGCATATTGCACTGATTTATTCATCGCCTTCGCCCCAGCAAGGAGCCCTCTGCTGCAAACATCTCCACCAACTCTGGCTGCCCCAGGGGAAGGCCCAGCAGGTTGGAGAAGGTGCACAAGCAGTACCAGTCCCCCAGCAGCACCAGCGATGAGTCAGGCCCGATCTGTACAAGCGCACGGGGGCCAGTCATCCAGGGCACCATCCGAAACTATCGCTAGCAGCAGCCGTGCAGGACCGGAGGTGTCAGAGACACCCTGTCGCAAAGCTCTGGGTCCCTTTGCCCACACGTAAGTCCAAGACCAATCCTCAATGAGGGCACTTTTCCCTTTAGTCAGAACTTCATGACCGTCTTTGTAATACCTTGGGCAAATATTGACTCCGATCCAACAGACTGAAAATATTTGGCTTGCACCAGATGTGGTGCGTTTATATCTTTGAAACATTAGCTAAAGGAGTGATTTGGGAAAATAAAAATTGTAGGTGGATGTGTTTACTTTGCAAGGTTGTTCGCATTGTGCTCTGATCCCGGGAAGTGTGCGTGAAGGTTTTAACCACAGGAAGAAAGCCAGCTGTGAGTGCCGCAACGCACAGTAGAACTGTGTGCATGCACGTGCATTCCTGCATCTGCAGCTCCCCCCACATGATAGCTGAAGGGCTGAGGATCACTGGTGAGTACGTTAACGAGTCCATACACTGCTGCCCTGAAGAGACCCCAAAAGGTCTGTCAGGTGAAGAAGAAATTACTGAGCTTCAGGACAGGTCCTTCAAAGTATTTGGCATCTCATACTGGGCCTGCTTTTCCCAAGAACTTGGGCACTGTTTCCCTGGCTCCCAGCTGACAGCAGCTTTTGGGAATGCTGACAGCGTTCCAAGCGAAGGGAAGGTATTGCCCCCTCTGCCATTTCTCTTGCCCCAGCTTGTTAGAAAAAGTTTTAGTAAAAAGCATATATCTAAGCAGAGAAACAGCTTTTGTCAGAAGGTTGAAAGCAAGAGAGAGGTAATTTGAGTGGTTTAAGTTGCTTCAGTTTTCAATTCTTAGGTCCCTTTCCATCCTGAGCGTTAATTCCCTGTGAGTGGCTACTCTCTCCTGCTAAAAATCATCAGTCAGGCGTGGCTTTGGCAGTGGCATAGCTTGCCTCATGGGAAGCAGGGAAGGGAGGAAAAACAACCTGGGAAGTAGAGCAAAAGCACTTCAGCACCATTCAGTAACCTGTGGATATTCCTTTTGTCCAGTAGTTCCATTTTGGGAGTCAATGGGCATTCATTTTAGGGGCCTTTCAGAAGGAACAGGAGCATGAAAATAGGTTCTTTTCCATATGTATTAAATAAGCGTAGAAGAAAAGAAAAAAACCCTAGACTTGTGTTCAGTATATTCACAGGAAGAATCCTAGTGAAATATTTGTTTTCTGGACAACTTAGGGCCAAACTCAATAGGTAGAAGTTTGAACAGCATTATTGTTTGGGACTGTTGGACTGTAAATTTAATGCAATGCTCTTTGACCATCCTCTCTTAAAATAATTCTCTTTGAGTCTGCAGCACATCCCAGGCAGCACTTGAGAAGTACAAGAGGAACTTTTTGCTGAGTCTTTTTCCACAAGTGAATCTCTTCATCAGATACACAACACCTGACACCTGGGGCTCTCATGCCCTCTGAACAGTCAACAGATATTGCCCAGAGCAAGAAAGATGTGCCAGCCACACACCGATCTGCATGTACACCTACCTCTAATGTAGAACTGCCTCCCAGCCCTACTGGAAATTCAGGGGTGTTGGAGATTTCCCGGTCACGAAAGACCACACAGCAGCCAACCTGTCCCTCCAGACAGCTTACCTATTCGCTGTGAGTCCCTGCAGGAAACTAACCCTGAAAACTTTACTGAGACACTAAGCTTGCGTTGAAATCAATCTGATCACATGTGGGAGGTGTAGGAACATCACTTCCCCCAAAAGGGGAGTTACAGATTGGTTTCAACGTGATGATCAGTTAAACCAGCACTAGAAAAGAGACTGAAACTTTGCCCACGTCTCCTTGAAAATATTCCCTTGTTCCACAAGTTCACTGCCAGAGGCCAAGATACTTCAGAGTAATACACCACGAGTTCAGGAACTCAGGTTATTTCAGAGGAGCGCCTAGAAGGCCACTTTGCTGAACTCATGGTAAGGTAGTTAAGCTCAGGCCACAGTGTCTCAACAGCATGCAGAGCCTTCTAACGCAGCTGTAAATCCAGAAAGGCCACTTGGAGGTTTCCCTCTGCCAAGGAAACTCTTTAGGTACGATACAGTCGGTATTCCTCATACCTGGAGGTTTCTGAGCCATCGTCCCCACCAGCAACACTTTGCACACCCCCCTCCCCAGCTAATTACTGATGGTCCAGCACGCTCTTAGCTCTGTGTGTCCAAGTGAGTTCAGCCTAGGTTTTCCTTCCTCAGAGTCGCAGCATATATTTGAGTACTCCATCTCCCAAGCCATAGTCAGGTCATATTCCCCTTCCAAGGTGTTGGAGGCATTCCTGTGGAGGAATCGAGTCACTCCAGCACCACCTCGCGAATCCTCAGCCTGACCTTTCTGACCACAGCTGCCCAGAGCCGGGACGTGCCAGGGACACTGGCTGCACACACATTTTCTCTCAAGCGTTGTGGTGGAGTTTCCTCCACCTCTTTGTCAACCACGGTTACAACATACAGCCGAGCACCACCGTTAGCAAGATGTGCAATTACCCTATTTGAAATTTCTCTCTCAAGTTTATAGGACTGCAAATGTGCCAGGAGTCCCTAGCAGGTCTCAGTTGCCATGGGCAGGTGGAATTAAACACGATCTTCCCTGGCCCACGGCTTTCTCATACCGATGCCATCTTCCCTATCCCCCCGTGTTCCTCAGCCCTAACCAGCCTTTACACGAAGGGGCATTTTAGTTTGGTTTTGGCCTGCAGAAGTCTTCAGGGCATCACATAAAGCTGTTAAGTCAGATTCTCAGTCACACGAAGATAGCTTTGTACAAAGCTAACAATAAAAACGGTCTTTGAAAAGCTCCTCTACTGCCAGATGAGGAATTAGGCCCATTTCACTTTTAAGTCGACAAAATACTTTGTTATGCTATGAAGAACACGAACATCCCAGAAGTGTGGCTGGGGCAGCTGCAGTGTCAATGTGATCAGAGATCGTGCCATGTTCCCTGCCTATTGTGGAATGTGCTAAAGGGGTACTTCAGCTCCGTTAGCCCATACACCTGATTTCAGTCACCACCCTTTATTCACAATAAAGAGAAGAGCACCCCTTTGGAGTAAAGGGGCTGAAATAGTAGGAAGCAGAGCACCCAAAGCATGGGCCAGACCTGTGGCAGGCTGGGAGCAGGGCTGCACCGTCACAGGCCTGTCCCTGCCACGCAGCGGCCTGGCTGGGAGCCCACGTGTGGGAGCCAGCTCTCAGCTAGGGCATGTGCCACCAGCTCTCCCACAGACGTGACCCCCAGTCTCTCACAGCATGGGGGGCCGAGGGAAACGCACGGCAGCAGAGACCAGGCACAGCAACACCCACAGCCCAGCCTGGAGAAAGGTAAGAAGCCAGTTTTTGGGTCGGAAGCCAGGCCCCACAAAGTCCACCAGACCTCCAGCGTTGCCAGGCCACTCTGGTCAAGAGGCAGTGGTACCACCACCGGAGACTTGATTCACCCGCCAGCTCTTGTGCCCTCAGGGAGCGTCACTGATTCTCAGCTGAATTCCCACCGTGCAGGCAACCAGGAGAGGGATCGGACAGAGGGCAGTAACATTTACCCAGGAGACTTCCACTACCAGCACCAGCCGACCCCCTCACTATAGCAAGTGCCACGTGCTGCTTAATTGCAGCTTTTCCCTTGCTTTGGATGAACAGCGGCAGAACCCAACCCAGCCAGTGCAGTTGTCCTTTTGCGTTACTCTTTACTGCATGGGATCCTTAGGATCCAACACCCTTTCTGGGCTGAGAACCACGTCTTCTCATGCCTGCATTTTGCAGAGATCTCCTTGGCTCCCTGGCCACTACTGATATCTAAAACACCAGCCAAGAGAAGGAGTTCCTTAACCTTGCCAGAGCATCAGTACAAAGGCTGTGGCAGTCTTCTGCATCATGCGGAGGCCCGCAGAAAAAATTGCTCAAACATGAGATTTCAGCAACCAAACATGCAGAGGAACAAAACGGACATCCAAATGGCACGTGGAAGGAGCCACAGTTAAAACCAAACCACAGCAGTCTCAAAAGAGAGAAGTAACAGTCTAACATCTCCCCCTCTGAAATTCTTTAGTGCCTAGCAGTTTGAGGCGTTTGAGGCACTTCACACTTAAGCAGGCACGTGCTCCTCCATGGCCCCACGTCTGGCTGGAGTCCTGCTGTGAGCAGCATGAAAGGTTTCAGAGAGAGGTGTTTAGAATTTGGGGAAGAGTAAGAGAGGACAAAGCTCACCCCACTTGCATAAAACCCCTTCCTCCCATAAATGCAACCGCTCTTTTCCATCCCTGCAAGGGTCTGTGACGCAACCTGGGCTGGGGAAACCGGGACGGAAGCGCCCGCTGGAACATCGCCCCCCTCGCCCGGGATGAAGGGAGAGGTGGCAAACGGCCTCGCCACCTCAACTGGCCGCGGAAATCAGTCCCGAGATTGCCAAACCCCCATAGGAAACAACGGCAGCAAGCCCTGCTGGGGCCCGGCCCGGCTTGACAAGCGGGCAGGGAGGGAGCGAGGCTGCCCGGCTCGTGGCGCAGCAGAGCGCACAAGAAAAACACCTCAGCCGTAGTGGAAATGTCACACAGGAAGGAGACTCTTCCGATTGCCATTAATGTTAATTTAAACTACTGAAAACACAAATAATTCCAAAACTGGCTAGCAGCAGATACAGAGAGTACCCAGCAAAGGTCAGGCCCTGCGGCACGAAGCCCAGCACAGGCGTGCAGGAAGACCCAGCTCTTTGCTCTCAGAGCTCGAGGTGCCAGTGCCCTGACTCACAGCCGCTGCTGCTCGGTGCAAGCAAGAGCACCCTGGTCCAGTGGGTCCGAGCTACCCAGCTGCTGGATGTGCAACACAAGGGATGTCTACAGCCCACAACTGTCACTCCTGCGGCGGCTCAAAGAGCTGGAACAGCTGTGTAAGGAGCATCAAGACCATTTTTCACCCATTCCTTTTCGGGAGCTAGTCTCGCCCTCCTGCCCCTCTGTCCATGTTGCTGTGTTTCAGAGAGGCAGAAGGCAACAGCAGAGGCAGAGCTGACAGTGATATTGGGAATTTAGCAGGTTTAACAGATAATATAAGACCCCTTGGCTTAAACCAGGGTAAATTAATCGCTGGAAGGAGCCACTGCAAGCAATTTAGACCAAGTAAACGTCTGATCTCTTCTGGCTGATCACTTAATGAAATACTTTGTTGTGGCTCATCACTGCAGTACTTAAACTTTCCTACATGAAACACTGAAAACATCTATTTTGCCTCTTTTCTTGGCAGATGAGTGTACGCTTTTGAACTCCGGGAGTTCAGCTTCCTGTCTCTTGCACTGATACCTCTTTTCCCCCTTTGAACTTGCCTGTTGAGTCTATCAGTGAGTTTTGGGAATGTATTATTCATAGGAGAGGAAAGAAAAAAAAAAAAAGAAAAAAAAGAAAGTGCAAAAAATAAGTAGATATCTCGTACTGAACTGTCTGTCCCCTCTCAGATGATTACAATTTCCCCTTAATGCCAGCTGGCTACATTACAGTAGCTAAATCAACGGAATATATGGGCCATTTTACACGCGTACTGTGCTGTCTGCCTGCCAGCGCCCTTGGCTGAGCAGCCACCTCCATCCATCCCGTGCACCGAGGAGGCAGCTGGCAGGACGAGCCCCTGGCTGAGCTGCTTTCTGGGCTGCTTGAGCAGAGGAGTCTGGCTGGCACTGCCGCAGCGGCTGCTGCCAGCACCTCGGCACGCTGGGCCCTTGCAAGCTGGGAGTGGATGCTGCCCAGGCACGGATGCTCCCCATCCCCATCCAGCTGGCTGAGGGATCATACACGTGTCAGAAAGTTGCCTGGATAGTATTAAAAGAAGGAAATAATTTCATTAGCTGTCACATCATTTTCTTTCTAGGTTTCTTTTACTCAGTATTCTTTTGTCATGCCATCTTTACTAAAAAAAATAAAAAATTTAATAATCCAGATGAGAAGAAGTATGTTGGAACAAGCACACAAAAGCGCTTTGCTTTAATTTTATTTGAAAGATTTATCACATGTTCCAGGTTAATCCCTTAGGCAACATTATTCTAACAAGGTGTGGCCAGCATTTTTACAATGTATGAAACATTTTCTTCCAGATTTATGTGCTCCTTCCACTTATAGTCCATATGTTGTGTGTATTACAAACTGCGGTGATAAAGGCTCAGGAACTTTTCTGAGACTCATACATTGTGTTTTTTGACTTTTTTGCCTTCTTCTCCGCTCCCACCCCCGACTAATTGGGCAGTCAAAGACAGAAAGACACCCGTACTGGATACACATTCAGACTCCTCTGCAGCTTTAGATGCACAAAGATCTTTTCAAATCTGGTTCCATCACTTTACATGCCTTATAATGCAGTGCACACGTTTGCATGCCTTAAATCTATTTAGATTGCTTTATTACTGAGAGGAAAAAATACTGGAAATTACCACTATCTTATTGACATTAAAAAATAAAAAAAGTATTACGATTACCCTTGGCATTCTCAGAAGCCGCCTCCACTGCAGGTAAAAACACGCTAGACAGAGAGGATGTGGCTTGGGAATGGAGTGAGGTCTAGGATTCAGCAGGGAAAATCTCTGGAGCTGTAACTCCGAGCAGGCATCTCATAAGGTCCCTGCTATAGAAGAACTTTATGAACTTACATGCATATTTCAGTGCTTTTCTGAATCAGAATTCCCTCAAAGGGCTGTATGCTGAGCTGTATTTCACTATTAAGTTTAGTGAAAGACCCAAATCATAAATAAAGCGAAAATCCATTCCTGACATGAACAGGCGTGATGCTGGAGACAAATTTGACACAAGTGACCTGTTTGGTTTTTCTCTCTTACAGAAAGAAAATGCAGAGACTTGAGGAGCACTCCTTTATCAACGTCCGACAGCAGCACGGCTTGCAAATACAGTTGCATGAGTCTCGCAATCTTTTACCCAGGGCTTATTCTAGAAACCTCTTCCTCCCTCCCCCCCTGCCATCAACTGCAAGAAAGATTTTGCTTGAGGAAGGAGCAAGACCCAGCAGAGCTGCTCTCTCCCTTGTGTTGCAATAACCAATCTGAGTGTTACTATCAGCTTTTGGAAACTGACTGTACAGAAAACACAGATGACGTTTGCATATTTTAATTTTAAACATCCCTGCTTGGCATAAGGATGGAACTTAATAAGTTGCTTTGTTTCTGCCTCATGAATTAATTCAGCCTGCTAACTGATTTGGATAAAGTGTTTTCATTCCAATTAATAGCTATGTTTTCTGGGCAGGCAAAGGGACTTTAGGAGGCAAAGTAACAAGTTCGTTAGCTTGCCAGGAGAAGTACTTCTATAATATCGATAAGGAATATACTTTTTCTTTTTTCAACCCACTTGTTCCACCCATGTCTTTTAAATCAATCAGATAAATTCACCTTGTTTTTCAATGCCCTGAATCCTGATAGCTCTGTGCACTTGATAGGTAATTTAATCATCGTTGGTGTGGATCAACACAAGCTCGAATTAGCCTCTGAAAGGCTTAGTCGCCCGTAGATAGCTCTGCCTTTCCAGTTTTATGCAGGAACTGAGCTTCACCAACTGGTTAGCTAGAGGTGTCATTAAAAATTTACAGAAAGAAACAAAGGTGTGCTCCAGCATCTCTCCTTACCCTTTCTACTGTTACTCTGACAGACAAAAGGTATGGAACCTGCTTCATGAATAATGGGTCATGTAATATGCATAATGCATTTTTAATGGCACGCAGTAATAACATTGAGAGAGATATTTCCAATCTTCAAGCTTGCGCCGCAGCCTCTCAGTAGCCTGTTCTGATTCTGCCCAGACGGATCTTCTTTTCCTCCTCTTCATTTCTAATTCCCCACCTTAAGGCCGTGACTTTTTCCCAGAGGCAGCCGCATTTCACCCAAACCAGCAGCGGAGCGCTCGGTGCAAGGTGCCAGCGGGCACATGGCCGTTTCAAAGGGGTTTGAGCCTGAGCAACGCCTCAACGCCTGTGCCCTGAGGTATGCCTGTAAGTTGCAAGACACTCTGGGGGATGACACACTTAAACCAGTAAGAACACCCACCAAGTTGCATCCCCTGACGAACAGTCCCGTCACGCAGGCTGCGCCTGTGCCATGGAGCCCTCCTGCCCCGCCAGCAGCTGCTCCACAGCCACCCAGCCCCGGCCAGCGGGCCAGCACCAGGCTCCAACCGCACGCCTTGTCCTGTCTGGAAACGAGCCGCTCCGAGGGGCAGGCACGTGTTGCTGCTGCCATGTTAAAGGTGAGTGCTGGGACCTGAGCCCGCTCAGGGCCTGCTGGAGTAAGGCCTGCCTGGTGGGAGGGAGGACGTGCCTGGCAGGCAAAGGCCCTCCTGAGGGCAGAGGGGCTGGGGCCAGCGGTGCCCTGGCCGCCCCGTGCCCGGTACCCAGTACCCGGTACCCCCGGCCAGCCCTCGCTCCACCCACGACAGCAGCTTCCCTGTGAAATGAATATTGGGCATCGCCCCGAGCCTACCGCAGCCACCCACTGAGCTGCTCCCTGGTCTGGGCAGCGCCGGGGGCATCGCCGGGCCTTCCCCATTACCACTTACTCTCCTACGCTGAGCTGCTGCATGAATTCACCCAGCACGACGGGCCTGATGTGGTGTCCAGCGCAGCTGGCAGCTCCTGCGGTGCCGGTCCCGCAGGCTCTCGCCCTGGCCGCAGTGACTGCGTGTCAGCTTTCCGTTCAGTAACGGCGCCGTCAGTGAAGCCTCGGCATGGGCAGCCGTGTGCGGGAGAGCTGAGCCCTGCCCACGCAGCCACTGCCGCGAGGGCAGCCCGGTGAGGTGGGGGCTGCGGCTGAAGGTCTGGGGGGTGGCAGAAAGCGGCAGGGTGGAGGGACCTGGGCGGTAGTGCGGCAGGTGGAGGGCCACGGCCCTCAGGTGGGCAGCGTGCCCCAAGGGCTGCACCAGCCCGGCGGGGCAGGGGGACCTCTGCTCACTGGTTTTATCCAGAATAAAAGTGCGCAGCTGGAAACAAGGGTGTACGTCCACGTGGGCACACAATGTTACATGCGCATGTAAAAGCCCGAGCTGCCATGCTGTGCTCTGCTGGGAAAAGGACAAGGGACCCCTCTGTCCTCGTCCTGCTTCTCTTTTGTGCGGGCCGCGACTGCCAGATGGAGCAAGCCCTGCTGACAAGGCAGGCAGGCAAAAGGCAACGTTGTGAGTCCCAACAGGCTTAAGGATAAATGACGCACCTGCTGCTCAGGTGGCCCTGCAAACTCCCAGGCACAGACATTTAACCTTGCGGGAGGACATTCCAGTTCCTCCTGGGCTAAGCGGGGACTTCTGGCAGTCTGCGTTTCCAAAGCAGACACTTAAAACTGCTGTTTCCCCTCTAAACTCTTGTATGGTGATAGTTTAACTGAAATCAGTGGGAGTTCAAAAAATAGATACGGCAGCGGTGTTCTTTAATCAGCAGAGCCCTTGTGCAAATTCTGCCGTGCCTGCATTCCCTCCTTGAATGCCTTGTCCCTGACCATCACGGTGACGTATCATTGTAACGGCTGATGTTCACAAATGTGCTGAAGTTACGTATTAAATAAAAATCACTCTGGACCATCCTCAATATTTTATTAACTTAATTGTTCCAATAAATATGTACCAATAAACATAAAACACTCAGTAAAATCTAAATAAGGACATTTACAAACCTATCAACAAAGTAAAAACAACATTTTTTCAACTGAGATACACGCAGGGTCATTTAAGGCAAATTCAGTCAATTATACTTTTATAACGATTCCTGCCCACCTCAGCTGAGTTTACCTTTAAAAATTAAAAAAAACCCCAAATATACAAATGATGCTATTGAGTAGCTATTTTCCAGTTATTAGAACAAGCCCAGAGTGCGGAAGCCCGTAATGGTGCTGGACAGAAAGTCCGTGCCTCCCCAGTGCTCCTGCCCTCCTCAGTCAGGATCACCCGTTGGATGGGTTTCTAGTTATAAGGCATAATTCTGTGCTTTGGCTTTTCCACTTGTGTTTCACAAGCTTCCTTCTCCCTAGTGGATGCAGCAAGCAGGAACCCCCCATGCCTCAAACACACATGCACGCAGCCAGGCCTTGCACAGCCAGCGAGCTCGGGGAGGATGAAAAAGGCCTCTCTATAACTGTTAATGCAGCTCCCAGTTTGCACCAGAACAAGTGAGAGCAGGGTCAGACCCAAGCTGGTACCTTTGCTTAAAAAACAGCAAGATGTCAAACTGCACGGTTCTGTCCTGATCCTCCAGGTTTTCCTGACAGGAAACCAAGCGTGAAGCCACTCAGCATCGAAACTCAACCAGGGCAAGTGCTCCCTACCCCACATGCTGATGGCTCTCTGTGATTACCATGTAAACACTGCTACACCCATGTTCCCCTGCAAGGTGATTCAAGCTGCTGAAAATTCCGGGGGGTTCATCTTGGCCAGGGGAGAAATATTTTCCAGTTTACAGACATTTGGTAGCTTATCCGTCTTTGGAGTATCAGGCTTCATATCTAAAAGGCTTATTTTCCAGTGTTATTTCAGAAACGGAGAGGGGGAGAGAAAGAGAGAAACCCCAGCCTTAAATTTCCCCTTTCACAGTCATTCAGGTTGAGCTGTCAATGCGTGGCCCTGTCCTCTTCTTTCCTCTCCGAGCTCCTGGTCAGAAAGGTAATGCCAGGGTCTGTGCTCAGGACAGGGCTCGGGTCCAGCAGGGAAACCAAGGGAGTCTGTTCTCATAGTGTTGTAGTTGCTTTCTGCATTGCAGCTGGGACTCACTTCAGGCCATGCTGTGTCTCCCGGTGTCTCCGTAAATCCACCTTTCGTTGGAAGCCTTTGCCACACAGATCACAGCCAAAGGGCTTGAAGCCTGTGTGCTTACGACTGTGGGTGATAAGGTTGGAGCTCTGACTAAAGGCTTTTCCACACACCTGGCACTTGTGAGGCTTCTCACCTGCAAGCAGAAGGCGGGGGGGGGG